>Ga0247818_10001844_pt1 | contig 13609 bp, 12 predicted proteins | sample 13C_Glucose_Day1_FD_192424 | JGI IMG/M metagenome (GOLD analysis project Ga0247818, IMG submission 192424) | Soil microbial communities from agricultural site in Penn Yan, New York, United States - 13C_Glucose_Day1 | ecosystem: Environmental > Terrestrial > Soil > Agricultural land | place...
TGCCTGGCTATTCCGGCGCCGCGCATCGTTATATTCTGGCATCAACCTAACGAAGGGATTTCGCCGTGCGCTGGCTCAGGATTGCCATAAGCTTGACCGTCACTTTGCTGACCTTGCTCTGCATGCTTCCGGCCCAGGCCGCGCAAGGCAGTGGCTGGGCGGTATTGCTCGACGAACAGGGCGACCTGCAACTGAGCGACATCCGTTCCGCACGCTACACCAATCAATTCAGCCCTATCGAACTCGACCGCCTTACCGCAGCCGAACCCGATGGCGCGCTATGGTTGCGATTCAGGCTTGCACCGGGCAAACACGAACAGTTGCTGCGCGTGTTCGCGCCTGACTTGCGCCAGTTCAACATGTACGTTCTGGACGGCGACAAGCTGATCGATCAATCCAGCACGGGCAACGAACGCCCCCAATCCGAGCGACCATTGCCCAGCAGCGACTTCATGCTGGCCCTGCCGCAAAGCGACAACCCCCTCGACGTGTACCTGCGACTGGCCTCCGACCACCAGTTACGGCCCTATATCACCCTGCAATCGGCGATCCTCTCGGCCGCCAACCAGAACCAGACCCTGATCTATGGCCTGTTGTTCGGTTGCATCGCCATGCTGATCCTGCACAACCTCATCCGCTACACCTACACCCGCTCGCGCAGCGCCCTCTGGTTGGCGACGTGCGAAGGGTTGTTGATGCTCAGCCTGCTGTTGTTGCTGAACCTGGCTGGCCCCTGGCTGCCGGACTGGCATGCACTGCAAACGCCGGGGGCTTACCTGGCATTGATAATGACTGCGCCCTGCGGCCTGATGCTTGCCTATCGTTTCTTCGCCCCGCTCGGGCCGCATCCGCTGAACCGGTTGCTGCTTGGCGAGATCCTGCTCATCACCGCCTGCGGCCTGATGCTGCTGTTCGTCAATACCTTGCCACTGAACTTCATTACCTACGGCCTGGTAGCGCTGGCAGGCCTGAGCATGCTGTTCATCAGCGCCTATCACTGGCAAAAAGGTTATCGCCCGGCTCGCCTCTTCGTGGCAGCCATGGTGGTGTTCAACCTCGGGACACTGGTCATCCTGCCCGCCCTGTTGGGGTTGACCCTGGTCGAACCCCATGGCCTGATCACCATCTTGCTGGTGTTCATCTGCATCAGTGGCCTGTTGATGAGCATTGCGTTGAGCGAGCGCCAGCGCCGCATCACCGAAGACCGCTTCAGCATCAGTCGTGACCTGGCAGCCAGCAACGCCGAGATCAACGCCAAGGCCGAGTTCCTGGCGAAGATCAGCCATGAGATCCGCACTCCGATGAACGGCGTCCTCGGCATGACCGAGCTACTGCTGGGCACACCGCTATCGGTCAAGCAACGCGACTATGTGCAGACGATCCACAGCGCTGGCAACGAGCTGCTGACACTGATCAACGAAATTCTCGACATCTCCAAACTCGAGTCCGGACAGATCGAACTGGACGATGTGCAGTTCGACCTCAATGCACTGATCGAGGATTGCCTGAGCATCTTCCGCGCCAAGGCCGAGCAGCAAAACGTCGAGTTGATCAGCTTCATCCAGCCGCAAGTGCCCCGGGTGATCAGCGGTGACCCGACACGCTTGCGCCAGACGCTGTTGAGCCTGCTTGAAAACGCCCTGAAAAAAACCGATGAAGGCGAAATCCTGATCGTCGTTGCGCTCGACGAGCGCAACACCAAACCACGCCTGCGTATCGCCGTGCAGGACAGCGGCGAGCCCATGGACGCCGAAGAACGCGACGCCCTGATGCACGCCGAACTGCACAGCCGGCATTTTCTTTCGGCCACCCAGTTGGGCGGCAACCTGGGGCTGGTGATTGCCCGCCAGCTGATCCGCTTGATGCAGGGGGAATTCGGGATCAAGAGCGGCAACAACCAGGGCAGCACCCTGTGGCTGACCCTGCCGCTGGACCCGGATCGTCTCGAGCACCCGACCTCCGACCTCGACGGCCCGCTGCAGGGTGCGCGGGTATTGGTGGTGGACGACAATGACACCTGCCGCAAGGTGCTGGTGCAGCAGTGCAGCGCCTGGGGCCTGAACGTCAGCGCCGCGTCTTCCGGCAAGGAGGCGCTGGCCCTTCTGCGCACCAAGGCTCACTTGCGCGATTACTTCGATGTGGTCCTGCTGGACCAGAACATGCCCGGCATGACCGGCATGCAACTGGCGGCCAAGATCAAGGAAGACCCCAGCCTGAACCATGACATCCTGTTGATCATGCTCACCGGCATCAGCAATGCGCCGAGCAAGATCATCGCGCGCAACTCCGGGATCAAGCGCATCCTCGCCAAACCGGTGGCCGGCTACACCCTCAAGACCACCCTGGCCGACGAGCTGACCCAACGCAACAAAGGCCTGGTCGTCACGCAACCACTGCCAAACGGCCCGGCACTACCGGTCAAGGTCCCCAGCGACTTCCGCATCCTGGTGGCCGAAGACAACAGCATCTCGACCAAGGTGATCCGCGGCATGCTGAGCAAGCTCAACCTGCAACCGGATACCGCCTGCAACGGCGAAGAGGCCCTACAGGCAATGAAGGCCCAACGTTACGACCTGGTGCTGATGGACTGTGAAATGCCGATCCTCGACGGCTTCTCGGCCACCCAGCAATTGCGTGCCTGGGAAGTCGGCAATCAGCGGGTCCGTACCCCCGTGGTGGCATTGACTGCCCATATCCTGGCCGAACACAAAGAGCGTGCACGCCAGGCCGGCATGGACGGACATATGGCCAAGCCGGTGGAACTGTCGCAGCTGCGTGAATTGATCGAGCACTGGGTCGCCCAGCGTGACCAGCACAATCGCGCAACAACCCAAACGTCCTGAGCCGACAGACTGCGCAACCCCTGATAGACTCCCCCTCGACTTCCCTCGCCAGTGAGCCCGGCACCATGCTCCATGTGTTGTTCAGTGTTTACCTGAAGATGCTGGTGCTCTACAGCCCATTCTTCGTGTTGTCCTGCTTCATCAGCCTGACCCGTGGTTACTCGCGCAAGGAACAGCGTCGGCTGGCCTGGAAAGTAGCGGTCGCCACGCTGGTCTCCAGTGTGCTGCTGTATTTGTTCGGCCGGGTGATTTTCAGTGTTTTCGGCATCACCGTGGATGCCTTTCGTATCGGCGCAGGCAGCGTGCTGTTCATCTCGGCACTCGGGATGGCACAAGGCAAGTCGGCGGTACAGACCGACAACGTGCAACAGGATGTGACCATCGTCCCGCTGACCATTCCGCTGACCGTCGGCCCCGGTACCATCGGTGCCTTGCTGGTAATGGGCGTGAGCCAGCCGCACTGGGACGACAAGCTCACGGCCATTGTCAGTATTGCCCTGGCCAGTTTTACCGTTGGCGTGGTGCTGTTTTTGTCCGGTCGTATCGAGCGCATTCTCGGCGACCAGGGGCTACAGATCGTTAGCCGACTGATGGGGTTGTTCGTGTGCGCACTGGCAGCGCAGATCATCTTCACCGGGGTCAAGGGCTACCTGGTGCCCTGAAGCGATGGCTTGTGCAAACCCGAAAACAAGGCCCTGTGCATCAATCACAGGGCCTTGTCGTTTACTGCGGGCAAAGCCTTTTAATCAGGACTGAAGTTTACGCACGAACACCTTCTTCGAATAAGCTTCGATTTTCTCATGGACCCGTTTACGGTAGTTTTCAAACGCCCGTCGGTCGAACACGAACACCCCGCCATCGGGAATGATCGCCAGCTCTCGATCGAACTCGCGCCACAGGAAAAAGTCACTTTCAATCACGGTCGCGCTGTAGCGCAAGCCAAGCAGGCAGACGATCACTTCACCCGAGGCGAGTCGCTCGCAAGGCGCGCACTTGAGGATACCCGAGCCGCCTTTGGCAACATTGCTGCGAAAGAACTCCCAGGCAAACTCATCCAGCCGCAACGCTTTATAGGTGTCCTTGAAGAGCTGGCCCAAGCGCTCCACGCCCACGCTGCCCATCACGCGGTAGCTGGCACTGAGCAACTGGTGGACACTATTGACCCGGATCGGCTCCGCCGGAACGATGGTCTTGAGTGTGTATCCCGTCTTGAGCAATCGCCCTTGAAAGTAATCGAACCAGGCCTTCCTCGACGCCTGCCCCGGATATTTTTCATTGGCCGCCAACTCCGCATACAACAGACAGTCCTGAATATCCTGCTGATCTTGCAAGTCCACACTTTGCGCAAAAGACAACAAGCAACCGCCCACTACAACAGCATTAACAGACGCTGGCATATTCACCCCACACAATCAGTATCCTGATCGATTAAGCCCGCCAACCTTATTGGCCTGTCAGTTGTTTGAAAAGGCCATCGCCAAACTCGTCGTTATAGGAATAAATCATGCTTTTCTTTCGATCAAATGCACGCCGATTAAACTTGCGCACACCCGCGCCCTGGAAAATCTGCAATCCTCGGGTATTGTAAGTCACGAATAAAAAATTGCCGTTGTATTCCTTGTCCACCAAGTCAAGGCCGCCCATCAACATGGACATGCCACCGCCTGGCCTTGCAATGCAAGGCACAGCCTTGAAGCTGACGACGTCGTTTTTCTTGCTGCCGGCATCGACAATCTTCAGTGCCTCATTATCGCCCTTAAGCTTGCTGAAACCCGACGCCACCAGGTCCAGGACGCCGCTCGAACCTCCGGAAATGACGGTCGCCAGCACCTGCAACACGGCCTCATTCATCGTGATGGTGAGCTGTTTGCTGACATATTTCTTGTAGGTGAAGCTTTCCGTCACCCAGCCCGCCGCCAACAATGCCTCGTTGTACTTCAGGTAGCGCTCTTCGTTACTGGTTTCCTTGGGCAGGCGCCGGACCACCGCTTCAGCAAACTGCTGGCAGTCCAGCGCATCTTGCCTGTCGTCTTCCGAAAGCGCCTGGTCGAAGACCACCAGCGAGGAGCCTACTACCGAAGACCCCACACCTTGCGCCGACGAATCACTCGATGCGGTGCTCAGCATCGAGATCGAACGCTTAGTCCGCACTCTTGGCGCGACGTTCTGTAGTTCTGCCGCAACGCCTTTGAAATACCTATCCTGCATGGCATCATCAAATGCGACTTGAGCCATTGAGTAATTACTTATATCGGTCATTTAAACTTCCTTTTAATAAATAAGCCGCCTCATGCGACCAGCTGAAAACTAAAGCGCAGAGCTGAACCGGTCAAAGTAAAAATACTTAGAACTTATTTCATGAGTTATTAGAAAAAAGCCCGCGACAACTTTCGTCAGCCGCAGGCTTTACCATCAGTTACTTATTAACTTGAACATCGGCGACCTTTGAGCAAAGTCGCTTTCACTCAGGTAGCCGGTTTGCGTGGGTACCAACGAGGCGTGTAGACCCACTCTCCGCCTCCAGCGCGAGGAAAAACACAGGTCAGGGATGAACCGATCAACACCATGGTGCGCATGTCGACCTGATCCGGGGTCAACTGGCCAAGAGTGGTGGCCCGCAGCGTTTGCCCCGGACGCCCGATATCCCGCCCCAACACCACAGGAGTCTCAGGCACACGGTGCCTGGCGACGATGTCCAGTGCCTGGCCCAGTTGCCATGGTCGTGAACGCGAGATCGGGTTGTAGAAGGCCAGTGCCAGATCGGCTTGTGCGGCCAGATCCAGGCGTTTCTCGATGATTGCCCATGGCTTGAGGTTATCCGACAGCGACAGTACACAGAAGTCATGCCCCAGCGGCGCACCGGCCTGGGCGGCCGTCGCCAGCGATGCGGAAACCCCCGGCAGAATTTCCAGATCGACGTTGTGCCAATGGACGTCGGTGGACTCGTGCAGCGCCTCAAGCACCGCAGCGGCCATGGCGAAAACCCCCGGATCGCCTGAAGAAACCACCACCACCGAGCGCCCTTGGGCCGCCAGTTCGAAAGCGTGGCGGGCACGCTGCATCTCTTCGCGGTTGTCGGTGCAATGCAGCACTTGATCGTCGCGAAACGGCCCGGCCATGCGCACGTAGGTTTCGTAGCCCAATACATCGTTGGCGCGGGCCAGTTCAGCCTTCACAGCCGGCACCATCAACTCGGCAGCACCTGGCCCCAGGCCGATCACGGCCAAACGACCACGAGGCCGGCCAATCTGCAACGGGTCCAGCGGTTGCTCTGCTACCGCAATGGCAACAGTGTCGTTACCAAACATGGAGACGGGTTGGCCCACGGCAGTACGCAGACGTTCGCCGAGCACGGTCCCTGCCGGGGCAAAGCGCAACGACACGCCCAATTCAAGCGCTGCTTCACGCAACGCCGCGCTGGCCATTTCGGTGTCGTCGGCCAACAGACAGGCCAGCGACTGCCCAGCGATCCCTGCCTGATGCAAGGCCTCGCGCACAGCCTCCGCGACGTTCACCAGATCAGCTTTCACGGCGACCACCACATTGCGCGGGTAGATCAACAATTCGTTAACCGCGGGAGCCCGCTCGGCATGACCGACATGCACCGCCAGTCGGGCCTGCGCATCTTCGGGCAACTGCGCCTGCGCCAGCCACGGTGCCTCACCCTCAATGCGCACCGTTTCGCCAGCCAGCAAATCGGAAACGAAACGCTTGCCCGACTCCAGATCGCCCAGGGCATAGCCGCTCGGCGGATTGAGCAGGCAGGTGCCGAAACGCAACTCCCCGCTGGTGGTGATCGCAGCGGATACCTCAAGCGCAGCGCCAATTTCCCGGGCCATGACATTCACGCCGCCAAGACCGCCCAACAGGGGAACCACGGCACTGCCGTCTTCGGCCACCGCCAATACCGGTGGTTCGACACCTTTTTCCAGCAACAAGGGCGCCAGCGTACGGATCACGATCCCGGCCGCGCACAGGGCAATGATCGGTGTGCCCTGTTGATAGAACTCGCGCAGGGTCGCACCGAACTCGTGATAGGCCAGATCCGCGCCGTCGACCCGTTCGGCCAGGCCATGGATCAGGGATTCGGGGTACACCTGCTGAATGCTGCGTGCGGTAGCGAGGCTGCCATTGCCAAGAATGACAATCGCCGGAGCTGGACGGGTCATCAGCCTTGCCACCTTTCACCAGGAACGATGATCAACGAGAAGTACGGTGAGGACATCGGCTCGACCTGATCCAGCGGCACGATCTTCTGATTGGCCATGGTCGCACGCTCGACGTACAGCGCACGCTCGGCCAGGCCGAGTTCTTCCAGTACCTGGCGAACCTTGGGAAAGTTGCGCCCCAGCTTCATGATCACCGCCGCATCGGCATCGGCCAGGCGACGCTTGAGTTCGTCGTGCGGCAACACGCCGGACAACACCGACAGACTCTGATTGCGATACACCAGCGGCGCACCGAGCACCGAGGCGCCGCCAAGCATCGAGCATACGCCGGGAACGACTTCAGCCTGATAACGCTCGGCGAGCCGATCGTGCAGGTACATATAGGAGCCGTAGAAGAACGGATCGCCTTCGCAGATCACCGCCACGTCGCGGCCGGCATCCAGATGCGTCGCCAGTTCATTGGCGGCGTCATCGTAGAAGTCGCTGATCACTTGCTCGTAGGACAGCGGCGCCGGTAAGGCTTCTGTGGTCACCGGGTACACTAGCGGCAACAAATTCTGCGCTTCCTGCAGATGCGCCTCGATGATGCCGAAGGCGTTGCCCTTCTTGCCCTTGGCCACGAAGTACGCCACTACCGGCGACTCGCGCAGCAAGCGCAGAGCCTTGACGGTAATCAGTTCCGGATCACCAGGGCCGACGCCGAGGCCGATCAAACGTCCAGGTTGCTGCATTATTCGATCTCCGTGGCGAGGGCATTGACAGCGGCGGCGGCCATGGCGCTTCCGCCCAGGCGACCTTGCATGATGACAAAAGGCACGCCACGGCTGTCGGCCGCCAGCGCAGCCTTGGATTCGGCGGCGCCAACGAAGCCTACTGGAAAACCGAGGATCAACGCCGGTTTCGGCGCGCCGGCGTCGAGCATTTCCAGCAGATAGAACAGCGCCGTCGGTGCGTTGCCAATCACTACCACGCTGCCTTCGAGATGCGGACGCCATAGCTCCAGTGCAGCGGCTGAGCGGGTATTGCCCAATTCACGGGCAAGCTCTGGAACGCTCTCATCGCGCAAGGTGCAGATCACCGTATTGTTCGCCGGCAGGCGCGCGCGGGTCACACCTTCGGAGACCATCCGCGCATCGCACAGAATCGGCGCACCGGCCGCCAGCGCATCACGCCCGGCCTTGCCCGCCCCTTCGGAAAACTGCAAGCCGTCGATGGCATCGACCATGCCGCAGGCGTGAATGACACGGACCGCGAGTTTCTCCAGATCGGCCGGGATTCGGTCGAGGTTGGCCTCGGCGCGAATGATCGCGAAGGAGTTGCGATAGATCTCCTGACCGTCGCGGATGTAATCAAGCATCAAGGGGGCTCCGTGAGCGGGCGTCGAGCAAGGTCGCGACCGCTTCAATAGTAAGGTTGCGTGCGTGCAGCGCGCCGAAACCCGGCTGCGCTGCATCGCGAAAATAGAGATCGTAGTGACCGGGGGTGACAGCCAGTAATGTGACGGGCGCCGTATGCGCGGCGGCGCAGGAACGCGGGCAACCGCTCAGGTGTATGTTCAGTGCCGGTCCATGGCGGTGCAGCACTGCGGCCAGTTGCAGGGCATCGCCCTTGGTCTCGGCCAGGCCTTTACCGCAACCGTTTGAGCCGGTGCAGGCGATCAGCCGGGACAATGGCTGATGGGCTTCACACTGCAAGCCAAGAGACTGCAATTGCCGAAATACCTCGGCGGCATTTTCCGCGCGGACATTGGGCACCAGCAGACTTTGCCAGGGTGTGAAGCGCAGACTGGAATCACCGAACTTGCGTGCCAGTTGTGCCACACCCCGCAGCATCGCGGGATCGAGTCGCCCCAGCGGCGGGACGGCCCCCACATATACAACACCGGACTCGGCCTGGGGATGGGCCCCCATGTGCAAATCACTGGAGCCCAAAACCCGCTGCCAACCGACAACGGTTTGCACCGGTACTCGCTCGGCCAGTCGAGACAGCATGCCCTCGACCGGGTACTCGGCCAGCAAATGGCGCATTCGCGTCTGCTCGGGGCGCGCCAGTTCAAGGAACAACTCAAGGACCGTGACCACCAGTGCGTGCCCGTCAGCCAGCGCAACCGAACCGGCGGGGCTGTCCGTCGGGCATCCCGCCAGGCCGAACGCCAACCGTTGCTCGCCGTCTTGTTCAAACGCCGAGAGCCACAGGTCATGGGGATGTTCGAGCATCGTCAGTTCTTCAGCGCCATCAAGCTGCACGGCGAACTTGGCACTGAGGTCGTGGAACGCCTCCTGGCTTTGCAGTGTGGCGAGGATCTGCCCGGCCAGCGGGCGAGTGTCGAACAGCATGCGCCGGTCGATCCCGGCGCTGGGGCTGAGCATCAGGTTGCGCACATCGTCGCCAGCCGCCGTACGCGGCCCCAGTCCGGCGGCCAGCAGGCTGTCGATCAACGCCGCTTGCTCGTTGCCGATGCCACGAATCTGCAGGTTGGCCCGGTTGGTCGCCTCGATCGCCCCGCTGGCATAACGCTCTGCCGCAGACGCCACGGCCTCCGCCTGGTCGCTACTGATCGAACCACCGTCCAACTTGATCCGGCAGATGCCGCCATCCAGCGCCGGGACAATACGCAGCAACCCCGGACAGGCCGAGGGGCGTAAGGCAGCGGACAGCGGACGTTCGTTCAAGGCGGACCCGTACAAGTGGCGAGGCAGTTCACGGCGAAAGTGCGCGGTATTATGCCTGCTTTACTTCGCTGCATGAAAAGACTCCGGTCGGGAAGACAAGGCAGTCAGCTCAAGGAACCCGCGCTATCATGCCGCCCAACAACGTTGAACGTGTGATTGAGGAATGGCATGGCACCCTGGCTGACGGTAGTGGGCATCGGCGAAGACGGCTTCAAGGGCTTGGGCAAGAACGCCCGGCATGCGCTGTTGCGTGCCTCGAAAGTCTTCGGCGGCCAGCGGCATCTGGATTTGCTCCCGCCGTGCATACGCGGAGAGCGCCAGTCGTGGCCGAGCCCCTTCAGCCTTGAGTCGCTGCTGTCGAACCGTGGCGAGCCCGTTTGCGTCCTGGCCAGTGGCGATCCGATGCTCTTCGGCGTCGGCGCCAGCCTGGCCCGGCAACTCCCCTCGGCCGAAATGCTGACGCTTCCCGCGCCCTCCTCCTGCTCGCTGGCTGCGGCGCGAATGGGTTGGCCCTTGCAGGAAGTGGTCACGTTGTCGGTGGTTGCCCGCCCCGTCGCCGCACTCAACGCGCAACTGTTCAGCGGCGTGCGCTTGCTGGTGTTGAGTAACGACGGCGGCAGCCCCACCGCCATCGCCGCACTGCTGCGTGAACGTGGTTTCGGTCCGAGCCGGATAACCGTGCTCGAACATTTGGGCGGTGAAGCCGAGCGGCGTGTCGACGGTATCGCCAATGACTGGAGCGATCCTTTGATCGCCGACCTGAACCTGATCGCCATCGAGTGCATCGCCGAGCCGAACACACTGCGCCTGTCGCGACTGGCCGGCCTGCCGGACTCTGCCTTCAAACACGACGGCCAACTGACCAAGCGCGATGTACGCGCCATCACCCTCGCGCGCCTGGCGCCCATCCCCGGCGAATTGTTGTGGGATGTTGGCGCCGGCAGTGGCTCGATCGGCATCGAATGGATGCGCGCCCACCCCGCTTGCCGCGCACTGGCCATCGAGGCCGATGAAGGCCGACAAGGGTTGATCGAACACAACCGCGATGCCCTCGGTGTTCCCGGCCTGCAACTGGTTCGCGGCAATGCGCCACAGGCCTTGGCCGGCCTGGAGCGACCGGATGCGATTTTCATTGGGGGCGGCGTCACCCGAGAAGGCGTGCTTGATACCTGCTGGGCCGAACTCAAACCCGGAGGCCGGTTGATTGCAAACGCTGTCACCCTGCAAAGTGAAATGACCCTGATGGCCTGGCGCGAGCAACACGGCGGGGAGTTGACCCGCATTCATATCGCGCAAGCACAACCTCTGGGTGACTTCGACACTTGGCGCCAGGCCTTGCCGATTACCTTGCTGGATGTGACGAAACCCTTCGATGCGTGACGAAACAGCCGAACAACCCGCCCCCCTGCGCAGTGGCCTGACCACCGGCAGCTGCGCCACGGCCACCAGCCTCGCCGCCGCGCGCCTGCTGCTGGCTGGCACAGAGGCCGATGCGGTGGAAATCGTATTGCCCAAAGGCAAGCAGGTGCAGATGCGCCTGGAGTTCTGCCGCCTCACCGAGGACGGCGCCGAAGCGGGAACTCTCAAGGATGCTGGTGACGATCCGGACGTGACCCACGGTGCCCTGCTCTATTCCCAGGTGCGCCTGAGCAGCGAACCGGGGACACGCTTCAAGGCCGGTCGCGGCGTCGGCACCGTGACCCGGCCCGGGCTGGTGCTGGGTGTCGGCGAGCCCGCGATCAACCCGGTGCCACGAAAAATGATCAGCGAACACCTGGTCCGACTGGCCGACGAACTCGGCTATAGCGGTGGTTTCGAGGTCACGGTCAATGTCGAGAACGGCGAAGCACTGGCACTGAAAACCATGAACCCGCGCCTTGGCATTCTTGGCGGCCTGTCGATCCTCGGCACCAGCGGCATCGTCCGGCCGTTTTCCTGCGCGGCCTACATCGCCTCGATCCATCAGGGCATCGACGTGGCGAAAACCAACGGTTACCTGCATATTGCCGCCTGCACCGGCAATGCAAGCGAAGACACCATGCGCCGGGTCTACAACCTTCCGGAAATCGCTTTGATCGAAATGGGCGACTTCGTCGGTGCCGTGCTCAAGCACCTGCGCAAAGTACCGGTGGATAAACTCAGCCTGTGCGGTGGTTTCGGCAAGATCAGCAAACTGGCGGCCGGGCACATGGATCTGCACAGCCGTCATTCGAGCATCGACCTGCCGCAACTGGCGTTATGGGCAGCACAGGTCGGCGCCGATGCGGCGTTGCAGCAAAACATCCGCGAGGCCAATACCAGCCAGCAGGCTCTGGCCATGGCCGCCGCAGCCGGGGTCGCGCTGGGTGATGCAGTCTGTCAGCACGCCCTGGACTTTGCCCGTAGCGTCGTGCCGGCGCAGGTTCAGGTGGAAGTCTTCGCCATCGATCGCCAAGGCGGGATCGTTGGCCATGCCGGAGCATTTCAATGAAACGCATCCTGTTGCTCGGCGGCGTGACCGAAGCCATGGCGATTGCCCGCACGCTGGGACCGCAGCATATCTACAGCCTGGCCGGTGTCGGTCGGGTGCCGACCGATCTGCAATGCCAGGTGCGCGTCGGCGGCTACGGCGGTGCCGAAGGCCTGGCGCAATTTATTCGCGATGAAGGCATCGATCTGCTGCTCGACGCCACTCACCCCTACGCCGCCAGTATCAGCCAGAACGCCGCGACCGCCGCGCGCTTGAGCGGCATTCCCTGCTGGGCGCTGCGCCGTCCGGCCTGGCAAGCCCAGGCGAGTGATGACTGGCGGGAAGTCAGCGATTGGGCCGGACTGATCGATGCCCTGAAGCCCTTTCGTCGACCGCTGTTCACCCTCGGTCGCGAGCCCCTGCAACACCTGGACGAAATTCCTGCGGAGCAATTCTGGACCCTGCGCGCACTGGACGTGTACCCGGGCAACGAGCGCTGCGAAGTGATCGGCGCACGTGGGCCCTTCCTGATCGACGATGAACGTGAGTTATTCGAACGGCGAAACATCGACGTGCTGATCAGCAAGAACAGCGGCAGCACGGCGACCGAGCCGAAGCTGGAAGTGGCGCGTGAGCGTGGGGTACCGGTGATTGTCTTGAAGCGGCCGGTGTTGCCGGGAGTTGATCGGGAGTTTGAGGGTGTGACAGAAATCCTGACGACCCTGTCGCTCTTCGACGGCTCCTGATCCCCCGTCCGCCGGGACTTTTCCTACGACACCTTCGGAGTACACGGATTATCCACTCCAGGTCTCCACCCTATAGTCCGGCGGATTCTGAACAAAGCTCCAGCACTACTGACGCTTTGAAATTCACGACTATTATGAAGGCTACGAAAGGATGGCGCTGCGACACCAAACCGCACGTCGCCTTTTTACTTATCGGCCCTGATCAGGCTAAATAGCCCGCGCCTGATCGCCCACCCAAACGGATTTTGTCCCATGTCCCGACAACGGCTCGCAATTGCCTGGATAGCCTGCTTCGCAGTGCTGTTCAACATGCTCGCCATGCCGATGTCCGGAGCGATGGCAAAAACGGCTAATTCACCTGCCGAGCAGTTGTTGTGGGGCAGTTTCTGCAGCTCCAGCGGCGCCAGGATGGTGGCGATTTCCATCGGTGACCTTGAACAGAAAGCCCCGCAAAACGACGATCATTCCAACATGCAGCATTGCTGGTGTTGCTCCGGTTCTGCGCCATTGGTGGCGTTGCCGGGGCATTCGCCGCAGCTGTATTTCGCGCACTTCGAATCCAACCGAAGCCTGCCCGCCACCGCCCTCGACAGCCCGTCACCGCGCCAGCAATGGCCGAGTCTCAACCCCCGCGCGTCCCCTCTGGTGTGATTTTTTCTCGCAATTGACTGCGTTTTAAATCGTTCCGGAGAACTGCCATGTTGAACAAACTCATCGTTCTGGCTGCGTT
>Ga0247818_10001845_pt1 | contig 13608 bp, 11 predicted proteins | sample 13C_Glucose_Day1_FD_192424 | JGI IMG/M metagenome (GOLD analysis project Ga0247818, IMG submission 192424) | Soil microbial communities from agricultural site in Penn Yan, New York, United States - 13C_Glucose_Day1 | ecosystem: Environmental > Terrestrial > Soil > Agricultural land | place...
TGGCGGTCACCCGTCACCCCGCCCTGGCCGCTGCGCGTCGAGCCGCTGCCCGCCGAGCACACCGACCAGTGGGACCTGCCCCCGCAGGGAGCGCTGCTCGTCCGCCCCGACGGCCACATCGCCGCCCGCTGGAGCGAGGGACCACCGGGCGACGGCACCCTCCACGACGCCCTCACCGCCATCACCTCGCGCTGACCGGGCCGGCTACAGCCGAGCCCCCTTGAGCGCCATGTGCAGCAGCAGCCGGTCCTCCCCGTCGTCGAGGTCCAGGCCCGTGAGCTGCTCGACGCGGGAGAGGCGGTAGTACAGGGTCTGGCGGTGGATGCCCAGCTCGGCTGCCGTGCGGCCGGCCTGGCCCGCGCAGTCGAGGTAGACCTCGGCGGTGCGGGCGAGCTCCTGATGGGCGGGGGAGAGGAGCGGGGCGACCACGGAGTCGTGGACCGTCTGCGGGGACAGCGAGGTCAGCAGGCGGTACGGGCCGATGAGCGACCACTCCGCCACCGGGCCGAGCCGCGGTTCCGCGAGGGCGGCGCGAGCCGCGGCCGACGCCTCCTGCCAGACCGTGCCCAGCTCCGCGAGGCCGGTGCGCGGCTCGCCGAGACCGGCCGCCACCTGTGCCCCGCCCTTCTTGGGCGGCCGAGCGGCCGGGGCCTCCTTCAGCAGCCGGGCCGCCGCAGCCTGCGCCGCCGTGCGCACCTCGGGCGAGCGCAGCCGTACGAGCACGGCCAGGCTCTGCCCGGACGCGCCCCACGGCACCGTGCACAGCGCGGTCGCGTGCGGCACCGTCCGCACCGACGGGGCGTCGTCGGGGTCGGCCGAGGGCCACGGAGCCACGCAGACGACCGTATGGACGCCGTCCGCGCGCGGGCCGAGGGCCGTGCGCAGCTCGGCGATCGCCATGTCGCCCTGCCAGCCGCGCTCGGCGGTCAGCGCGGCCCGCAGCTCCCGGCTCAGGTCGGCCCCGTGCTGCGCCTCGTCCGCGAGCAGCGCGCCGATCCGGGCTGCCACCTCCATCGCGGCCGTCAGCTGCTGGTCCGTGGGCCCGGGATCGTCGTCCAGGAGCCAGACGTAGCCCCGTACGACACCCCGGTGGCGTACCGGCAGGCAGATTCGTCCGCGGTACACCCCCGCCTCCGGAGTGCGCGGGATCCGTACCGGCCCGGTGGCGCGTGTGATGCCGAAGCCCTCGAACCAGGTCCGCACGGCCGACGTGGAGCGGCGCGTCAGGATCGAGCGGGCGCGCACGGGGTCCAGGGCCGACGCGTCGAGCTCGTCCTCGCTGTCGTAGGCCCCGAAGGCGATCAGCTCGAAGTCCCGGTTCTCCAGCGTCGCGGGGGCGCCCAGGAGCTCCGAGATCTCGTCGACCAGCTCCTGGTAGTCACCCTTGAATTCCGACGTCACCCGGGCATTCTCCCGCATTCTCCGGGGCTCTTCATACATCTGTCTGAGATATGCGGCACGGATGCGTGACAGCTGTCGATGGCCGACGATCGGAGGGATCCTTAGGTTTCACGGTGGTTCTCCGTGCCGTACCCGACTGGTTGGGATTCGGCTGCTTTTCTCCTGTCTGTGGAGGTGCCCCGTGCTGGGTCCCGTGATTCTTGCCGCGTCGCGCAGCGACCGGATGCGACGCCTGATCTCGGCGGCCCCGGTGACCAAGCAGGTCGTCGACCGCTTCATCCCGGGCGAGACGGTCGACGAGATCGTGCCGATCATCAAGGACCTCAGCGACCGGGGTCTGGAGCTGACGATGGACGTCGTCGGCGAGGACATCACCCGCCCGGAGCAGGCCGCCGCCGCCCGGGACGCCTATCTGGCGCTCGTCGACCGCCTCAAGGAACTGGAGCTGGGCACCAGGGCCGAGATGTCCGTGAAGCTGTCGATGTTCGGACAGGCCCTCCCGTCACCCACCACCGCCCTATTCGAAGGGCCCTCCGGGCCCGCCCCCACATTCCAGGGCGGCCACGAGCTGGCCCTCGCCAATGTCCGCCCGGTCGTCGAGGCCGCCGCCGCGATCGGCACCACCGTCACCCTCGACGCCGAGGACCACACCACCCTCGACTCGATGTTCGCCATCCACGAGGAGCTGCGGAAGGACTTCCCGCAGACCGGCTGCGTCATCCAGGCCTACCTCTTCCGCACCGAGGCCGACGCCCGCCGCCTCGCGGAGAGCGGCAGCCGGGTCCGCCTCGTCAAGGGCGCCTACAAGGAGCCCGCCGAGGTCGCCTACCAGCAGAAACACGAGATCGACAAGGCGTACGTCCGGATCCTGAAGATCCTGATGGAGGGGGCCGGGTACCCGATGATCGGCTCCCACGACCCCCGCCTGATCTCCATCGCCCAGGAACTGGCCCGCACCGCCGGACGCAAGCTCGACGAGTACGAGTTCCAGATGCTGTACGGCATCCGCAGCGACGAGCACCTGCGCCTCGCCGCCGAGGGCCACCGCATGCGCGTCTACACGGCCTACGGCACCGACTGGTACGGCTACTTCATGCGCCGCCTTGCGGAGAAGCCGGCCAACCTGCGCTTCTTCGCCCGCAGCATGATCAGCAAGGGCTGAGCCCGAACACCCGCTCAAGTTCAAGGAGTTACGGATCTCATGGACGCTGTGACCCAGGTCCCCACCCCCGTCAACGAGCCGGTGCACGGCTACGCCCCCGGCTCGCCCGAGCGCGCCCGGCTGGAGGCCAAGCTCAAGGAGCTGGCCGAGAACCCGATCGACCTGCCGATGACCATCGGCGGCGAGAAGCGGTTCGGCGCCGGCGAGCGCGTCGACGTCGTGCAGCCGCACAACCACAAGGCCCGCATCGGCACATACGGCAACGCCACCCAGCAGGACGCCCAGGACGCCATCGACGCGGCCCTGGCCGCCGCGCCGGCCTGGCGCGCGATGTCCTTCGACGACCGCGCCGCGATCATCCTGCGCGCCGCCGAGCTGCTCGCCGGCCCCTGGCGCGAGACGCTGGCCGCCTCCACCATGCTGGGTCAGTCCAAGACCGCCCAGCAGGCCGAGATCGACACCCCCTGCGAGCTCGTCGACTTCTGGCGCTTCAACGTCAAGTACGCCCGTGACCTGCTCGCCGAGCAGCCCCCGGCGAACTCCCCGGGCGTCTGGAACCGCCTCGACCACCGCCCGCTCGAGGGCTTCGTCTACGCGATCACGCCGTTCAACTTCACGGCCATCGCGGGCAACCTGCCGACCGCCCCGGCCCTCATGGGCAACGTCGTCGTCTGGAAGCCGTCCCCGACGCAGACCCACGCCGCCGTGCTGCTGATGCAGCTCCTCGAGGAGGCCGGGCTGCCCAAGGGCGTCATCAACCTCGTCACCGGCGACGGCATCGAGGTCTCCAAGGTCGCCCTTGAGCACCGCGACCTCGCCGGCATCCACTTCACCGGCTCGACCAAGACCTTCCAGTACCTGTGGAAGACGGTCGGCAACAACATCGAGAAGTACCGCTCCTACCCGCGCATCGTCGGCGAGACCGGCGGCAAGGACTTCGTCGTCGCCCACCCGAGCGCCGACAAGGCGGTCCTGAAGACGGCCCTGACCCGCGGTGCCTTCGAGTACCAGGGCCAGAAGTGCTCGGCGACCTCCCGGGCGTACATCCCGGCGTCGATCTGGAACTCCGGCTTCAAGGAGGAGTTCGCGGCCGAGGTCGACTACATCACCATGGGTGACGTCACCGACCTGTCCAACTTCGTCGGCGCCGTCATCGACGAGCGTGCCTTCGCCAAGAACAAGGCCGCCATCGACCGCGCCAAGCAGGACGACACCTGCACGATCGTCGCGGGCGGCTCCTACGACGACTCGGTCGGCTACTTCGTCCGCCCGACCGTCATCGAGTGCAGCGACCCGGAGAACGAGGTCTTCACGACCGAGTACTTCGGCCCGGTCCTCGCCGTGCACGTCTACGAGGACGACAAGTACGACGAGATGCTGGACCAGATGGAGTCGGTGTCCGCCTACGCGCTGACCGGCTCGGTCATCTCCGCCGACCGTGCCGCCACGGCGCACACCATGGACAAGCTGCGCTACGCGGCCGGCAACTTCTACATCAACGACAAGTCGACCGGCGCCGTCGTCGGCCAGCAGCCCTTCGGCGGCGGCCGTGCCTCCGGCACCAACGACAAGGCCGGCGCCCCGCAGAACCTGATGCGCTGGACGCTGACCCGCGCCATCAAGGAGACGCTGGTCGCGCCGACCGACTACGCGTACCCGCACATGGGCTGACGGCAGGGCGGCATGCAAGAGGGGCCGGGCGTCTCGCCCGGCCCCTTTGCTGTGCTCCGGCGCACCGGACGGAGCACTAGCCGGGCATTTCCGTCCGCTCCCACCACTCGTACACGGTGAGGCTGCCCTCGGACGTGTCCGCCCGGCGCGCGGTCGGTCTGAAGTGTTCGTAGCCGTTCCGGAGCTCGATCTTCACGTCCGGCCCCGGGGACGGGGCGGGGACGATCCGGTCGGGCAGGTCGTCCGGGCCGCCCTCCAGGAACACTTTCGCCGTGTCGTTCATGACCTCACCGTTCCCCTCGCCGTGACCGTCTGTCCCGTGCGGCGCGGAGGATCAGCCGAGTGGGCGATCGCCGGCCGCGCGGATACTGGTCGGATGACCGCACCCGTATCCGCCGCCGCGCCCCGCACCGCACACACCGCCGACCTCACCCCGGCCGAACTGCACGCGATCCGCGCCCTGTTGGACGACGCCTTCGACGGCGACTTCTCCGACGAGGACTTCGAGCACGGCCTCGGCGGCATGCACGCCCTGGTGCACGACGACGCCGGGCTGCTCGTCGCTCACGGGTCCGTGGTCATGCGGCGGGTGCGGCACCGGGACAGATGGCTGCGGGTCGGATACGTCGAGGCGGTCGCCGTACGGCCGGACGCGCGCCGCACCGGCCTCGGCGGCCGGGTGATGGCCGAGCTGGAGCGGGTGGTCGACCGGGCCTACGACGCGGGGATGCTCTCCGCGAGCGACGAGGGGGCCGCGCTGTACGCCGCCCGGGGCTGGCAGGTGTGGAGCGGGCGGGTCTGCGGGCTCGGGCTCGACGGGGTCGTCCATCTCCCGGACGAGGAGGGCGGCACCTTTGTGCGGACCGCACTCGCCGGGCCGCTGGATCCCGCATTCGAGCTGGTCTTCGACTGGCGGGACGGGGATGTGCTGTGACGGGCCGTCGGTAGAAAGCGCAGGTCAGCGGCGTGTGACCCACTCCACCGTCTCAGATAGTAGGAAGTCCGAGTAATTGTGGAGACAGACGCGCCCTCCTCCCTTAGCTTTGTAGAAGCCGAACGTCTCGCTCGATCAAGCGAATGGCGGTCGTGAGCCGGGCCCCGTGCAGGCAACCCCTGTGGCCCGCTCCCCGCCCCACCCGGCGTCTCGAAACCCCTCTGTGCACTCCCCGATTGTCGAAGGAGTCGATTTCCCATGGCCGAGACGACCGCCCGCCGTCGAGTCCGTCACATCTCCCGTACGAACGAGTCCGACCGCAAGAACGCAGCGGCCGCCCTGCAGCGCGCCCTCGACCGCAGGGACAACGGCGGCAGCACCGGCCACCAGGCCGCCTGACGCCTCGGAGCACCCAAGAGCCGGGAGCCGCACCCGATCGGGGTGCGGCGCGCGGGCTCACGCCCCGCGCCGCACCTCGAACCGGTCGATGCGCTCCCCGGTCTGCGCCAGCGCCGACACCTTCAGCCGCGGCTTCGCGCCGGCTTCCGCCTCCACGCTGAGGAACGAGAAGCCCCGGTAGCGCACCCGCGACCACTGCACGCTCTCCGCCTTGGTGTTCCGTGACTTGGTCCACCTGAAGGTGTCGACCGACTCCCGGTCGGCCACGTGCCCCTCGTAGCTCTCCTCGACGCCCGGGGGGAAGCCGTACAGCTCCTTGCCGCCGCCGCCCGCCGTCACGTACACGATGCCGTCGCGCGTCGGGTCCGTCTGCGCGCCGATGGGTACCTGCCTGCCGACCTCGCCGTTCTTGATGGCGTCGGTCCGCTCGTAGACGTGGTTGTGCCCGTTGATCACCAGGTCCACCTGGTGCCGGGCGAACAGCGGCACCCACTCGGCCCGCACGCCCCCGTCGGACGCGTGCGAGGACGTCGAGTAGGCGCAGTGGTGGAAGAAGACGACGATGAAGTCGACGCCCTTCGCCGCCCGCAGTTCGCCGAGCCGCTCGTCCAGCCACTTGGTCTGACGGCCGCCCGTGTGCCCCTGGTTGGCCGGGATCTCGTACGACACGTCGTTCGCGTCCAGCGCCACGAAGGCGACGTTGCCGTAGGCGAAGGAGTACACGCCCGGAGCCTTACGGGCGTCAAAGCCGCTGTCCGGCAGGGACCAGCGGGCCAGCTGGCCGCCGTAGCCGTCCGGCGAGTACCAGGCCTCCATGTCGTGGTTGCCCGTCGTCACCATCCACGGCACCGTCCTGGCCACCGCCTCGGTCTGCCTGAGGTAACCGTCCCAGAAGCCGGGGTCGTAGGCGTCCGACTCCTCGCCCAGCCCCTTGACGTTGGCGTAGCAGATGTCGCCGGCGTGGAGGTGGAAGGCGGGGTTCTGGCCCAGCAGGAGCTTGTCGTTGGTGGCCGCCGCCTCGCTGACGCCCTGGTCGCCGAAGGCCGTGAAGGTGAAGGTCTCCGGGCTCGCGGGAGCCGTGCGAAACGAGGAGATCGTCGCGCGGTTCCTCGGTGCCGCCGGGTCGAAGCCGTCATGGCCCACGCCGTAGTAGTACGTCGTGCCGGGGCGCAGGGAGTCCAGTGCCGCGTGGACGTAGTACTGCTCCAGCGCCGCGCGGATGCCCTGCAGCTCCGGGGTGTACAGGTCGCGGATCTCGGCGTCGATCCTGCGGCTGAGGTCTTCGGGACGCAGGCCGATCCGGATGAACGGCTTCTTCACCGCGGCCGGCACCTGCCAGGAGATCCGCATCTGCGACTTCGGGTCGGCGCCGAAGGCGAGATGGCGGCCGAAGGGCGTGACGGCGGAGCCCGGCACCTTGGCGGAGACGGACGGGGAGGGCCGTGTGCCGGCCGTACCCGAACCCGGCTCCGACCCCGAGCAGCCCGTCAGCAGTCCGCCCGCGACCGCGCCCGCGGTCACCAGTGTGCGGCGCCGGGTCAGCTTGGCGCGCAGGTACTCGTGCTGCTCGGCCATGCTCATACGGCGGGCCAGCTGCGGGGGGATGCCGAAGTCGGGAAGGTCCATGATGGGAAAGTTCCCAGCGAAGGCCAACGCCCGTCCTACATACGGGTGAACGACGGTCGAAGCGCAGGAACCTTCGCCCGTCCGGCTGTCCGCATGGCGGACACCGCATGTCATCCCATGGGACGAGGAGTAGGGTGCCGACATGTCTCGCAGCCTCAATCTCGCAGTGATTCCCGGTGACGGCATCGGCCAGGAGGTCGTGACCGAAGGTCTGAAGGTCCTCTCCGCCGTCCTTCCGCAGGATGTGAAGCTGGAGACCAAGGAGTACGACTTCGGCGCCCGGCGCTACCACGCCACCGGTGAGACCCTCACCGACGCCGACGCCGAGGCGCTGAAGCAGCACGACGCCATCCTGCTGGGCGCCATCGGCGACCCGTCGGTCCCCTCCGGCGTCCTGGAGCGCGGCTTCCTGCTCAAGCTCCGCTTCCTCTTCGACCACCACGTCAACCTGCGTCCGTCGAAGCTCCTGCCGGGTGTCGCCACCCCGCTCGCCGGCCAGCCCGAGATCGACTTCGTCGTGGTCCGCGAGGGCACCGAGGGCCCGTACACCGGCAACGGCGGCACCATCCGCAAGGGCACCGAGCACGAGGTCGCCACCGAGGTCTCCGTGAACACGGCCTACGGTGTCGAGCGCGTCGTCCGGGACGCCTTCGCCCGTGCCCAGGCCCGCCCGCGCAAGAAGCTGGCGCTGATCCACAAGAACAACGTGCTGGCCTTCGCCGGTCACCTGTGGACGAACGTCTTCAACAAGGTGGCCGAGGAGTTCCCCGAGGTCACCACCGAGTACATGCACGTCGACGCGGCCACGATCTACCTGGTCACCCAGCCCGAGCGCTTCGACGTCATCGTCACCGACAACCTCTTCGGCGACATCATCACCGACCTCGCCGCGGCCGTCTCCGGCGGCATCGGCGTCGCCGCGAGCGGGAACATCAACCCGTCCGGCGCGTTCCCGTCCATGTTCGAGCCGGTCCACGGCTCGGCCCCGGACATCGCAGGCCAGGGCAAGGCCGACCCGACGGCCACGGTCCTTTCCGTCGCCCTGCTCCTGCGCCACCTCGGCCACGACGCCGAGGCCACCCGCATCGAGGACGCCGTCTCGGCCGACCTCGCGGAGCGCACCGGCAAGCCCGCCCGCAGCACGTCGGAGATCGGCGACGCGCTGGCCGTACGAGTAGCCGGCTGACCCCGCGCCCACTCGAACCCTTTCGAAGCCGCCGGGTCACATCACCCCCGGCGGCTTCCACATGTCCGCCGCCGGGTGGCACCATCGATCCCCGGGTCGCGATTTCTCGCCGATCACGCCGAACAGGCCGATTTCTTCCACGGCTGCCGCTTGCGATAATCGAACGCGGAGCCGCGGAATGAGGGAATGCTCGGACGTCCTAGCACTGGCCACTGGCAGTACTGGCGTGAGCGCGGCCCGCCACAACCTAACCGGTGAAGGACACCTACTCATGACGACGCCCACGATCGAGCTCAAGCCCTCCGCCAGCCCGCTCGCCGCCGCTGAGCGCGAGGCGATACTGGCCAACCCGGGGTTCGGCCGCCACTTCACCGACCACATGGTGACGATCAAGTGGACCGAGGGCCGCGGCTGGCACGACGGCGAGCTCGTGCCGTACGCGCCGCTCTCCCTGGACCCGGCCACCATGGTGCTGCACTACGCGCAGGAGATCTTCGAGGGTCTGAAGGCCTACCGTCAGCCCGACGGGACCGTGGCCTCCTTCCGTCCCGAGAAGAACGCCCGGCGCTTCCAGTCCTCGGCCCGCCGCCTCGGCATGCCGGAGCTGCCCGTCGAGACGTTCATCGAGGCGTGCGACGCGCTCGTCGCGCAGGACGCGGACTGGGTGCCGGCGCACGGCGGTGAGGAGTCCCTCTACCTGCGCCCCTTCATGTTCGCCACCGAGGTCGGCCTGGGTGTGAAGCCCGCCAGCGAGTACCTGTTCATCGTCATCGCCTCGCCGGCCGGCGCCTACTTCCCCGGCGGCGTGAAGCCCGTGTCCATCTGGGTCTCCGAGGACCACGTCCGGGCCGTGCCCGGCGGCATGGGCGACGCCAAGACCGGCGGCAACTACGCCGCGTCATTGCTGGCCCAGGCCGAGGCCGCCGCCGAGGGCTGCGCCCAGGTCTGCTACCTCGACGCGGTGGAGCGCAAGTGGGTCGAGGAGCTCGGCGGCATGAACCTGTACTTCGTGTACGGCGACAAGATCGTCACGCCCTCCCTCACCGGCTCCATCCTGGAGGGCGTCACCCGTGACTCCCTGCTCCAGGTCGCCCGTGACCTCGGCTACGAGGCGGAGGAGGGCCGGGTCTCCGTCGACCAGTGGCAGCGCGACTCCGTGAACGGCACCCTGACCGAGGTCTTCGCCTGTGGCACGGCGGCCGTCATCACCCCGGTCGGCCTCGTCAAGCGCACGGGCGCTCAGTGGCGGCAGGGCGACGGCGAGCCCGGCGAGGTCACGCTCAAGCTCCGCCAGGCCCTCCTCGACATCCAGCGCGGCAAGGCCGACGACCGGCACGGCTGGATGCACAAGCTGGGCTAGTTCTCGGCCGTGACCGTCAGGGCCGCCACCGACTCCGTGTCCGTGGCGGCCCTTTCGCGTGCCGGAGCGGACTCGCCGAGCGTCAGCAGCAGGTACGCCACACCTCCCACCAGCCCCGAAAGCAGGAAGCTGCAGTCCACCCCGCCCGTCAGGGACAGCAGCGGACCCTCGTACGACGGCAGGGACACGGCGAGCAGGCCGACCGCCGCGCCCAGGGCCCAGGAGACGGTCGCCGGGATGTTCCAGCCGGACCGGTACCAGTAGATCCCGCCCCGCGCGCGGCGGTTGAAGACCTGGAGGGCGTCCGCGTCGTACATGCCCCGGCAGCGGGCGAAGCCGATCAGGGTGATGACCGCCCACGGGGTGCCGACGGCCGTCAGCAGCAGCACGAAGGACGTCATCGCGTCCTGCGCGGTCGAGGCGTAGTGGCCGACGAAGACGCAGATCGTGGCGACGACCGCGACCGTGTAGGTGGCGCGGGCGCGGGAGGCGCGCGGCAGGATCGCGTCGAGGTCGAGGCCCATGGAGTAGAGCATCAGGCCCGCGTTGCCGACCGAGCCGGCCGACGCGGCGAGCAGCAGCGGCACCAGGTACCAGGCGGGGGAGGCGTCGACCAGGGGGCCCGCGTAGTCGAGGGCGGCCCGTGCCGCGTACGCCGTGAAGGTGCCGAACAACTGGGGGACCAGCAGCCCCAGGATCAGGCCCAGCCAGGTCGCGTGCAGCACCCGGCGCGATGTGTGGCGGGCCGGGGAGATGTAGCGGGTGTAGTCGCCGAGCAGGGTGATGAAGGCGATCGGGCCCGACAGCCCGGCCGCGACCGTCGCCAGCAGCCACGTCGGCCAGAACCCGCCCAGCAGATAGCCGCCGGCCTCGGGCAGCGCGTCGGTCGTGAAGTGCGGGGCGTAGGCGATCACGCCGAGGGCCAGCAGTGCCGTCATGCCGACCGCGAGGACACGGGACATGGCGAGCAGCACCCGGTAGCCGTACACCGCGCCCGCGACGGTCGCCGCGGCCAGCAGCCCGTAGACCACGCCGTAGGACACCCCGTTCGCCGGCAGCCCGACCAGCCGGCCGAGCGCCCCCACCATCACATCGCCGCCGATCCACACGGTCAGGGCCGTGTAGCCGAGGGCGAGCAGCAGGCCGACCACCGAGCCGACCAGCCGGCCGCGCACGCCGAACTGGGCGCCGGAGGAGGTGGACAGGTTCGTCGCCGTGCGCAGGGAGATCAGGGCGAGCGGGGCGGTGAGGGCCGTGCCGACCAGTGTGCCGACCACGATCGAGCTCACCGACGCCCACCAGCCCAGGCCGAAGGACGGGGGCAGCCAGCCGAAGACGATCACCCCGAGGCAGAGGTTCGACCCGAGCAGGATCGAGACGAGATCCCGGGGGCCGCTGGTGCGTTCCTCCTCGGGGATGGTGTCGACTCCGCGCTGTTCCATCGGCATGGGTGGCTCCCTCGGTTTGAGTGACGTTCAATCTGAAGTGCCCGAGGTTTGCTGTCAACCTTTCGATCGGCGGAATTTCATGTTTAGAGTGATGCTCTAACTTCGAGTCTGGCAAGGAGGTGCCGCGTCGTGAGACTGACCCCCACGGAACGTGACCGGCTGCTGCTCTTCGGAGCCGCCGAACTGGCCCGGGCACGCAGGGCCCGAGGGCTGCGGCTGAACGTCCCGGAGGCGACCGCGCTCATAGCGGACACCGTGTGCGAGGCCGCCCGGGACGGGGCGCGGCTCGCCGAGGCGATCAAGCGCGCCCGCAGTGTGCTCGGGCCGGACGACGTGCTGCCGGGCGTCGCGGACGTGGTCACCGAGGTGCACGTGGAGGCGGTCTTCGACGACGGCTCACGGCTCGCGGTCGTGTCCGACCCCCTCGGCGGCGGACTCGGCCCAGAGGCCCCCGGCGCACTGCTGCCGGGCCCGCAGCACGCCGAACCCGAGGCGGCCGTGCGGCTGACGGTCACCAACACCGCGACCGTGCCCGTCTCCGTCACCTCCCACTTCCACTTCTTCGAGGCCAACCCCCGCCTCGACTTCCCGCGCGAGCGGGCCTACGGCATGCGGCTCGCCGTACCCGCCGGGTCCTCCGTGCGCTTCGGGCCGGGGGAGAGCGTCGAGGTCGGCCTCGTGCCGATCGGCGGCGAACGCGTCGCCATCGGATTCGCGGGACTCGTCGACGGACCGCTGGACGCCCCCGGCGCCCGCGCGGAGGCACTGCGCCGCGCCGCTGCCTGCGGCTACCTCGGCGTATCGGAACCACCTGATCAGGAGGGCCGGCGATGAGCCGTCCGGGAGGCCACCCCGCCGAGGCGCGCCGCCTCACCCCGCACGAGTACGCGGCCGCGCACGGCCCCCGCGCCGGCGACCGCGTCCGGCTCGGCGACTCCGGGCTGACGATCCGGGTCGAGTCCGACTCGCAGGCGTACGGCGAGGAGTTCCTCGCCGGGTTCGGCAAGACCGCCCGGGACGGCCTGCACCTCAAGGCCGCCGCCGTCCGCGACACCTGTGACGTCGTCATCAGCAACGTCGTGGTCATCGACGCGGTGCTGGGGATCCGCAAGGTCTCCATCGGCATCAGGGAGGGCCGGATCTGCTCCATCGGCCGGGCCGGGAACCCCGACACCCTCGACGGGGTGGACGTCGTCGTCGGCACGGGCACCTCGATCGTGTCCGGCGAGGGGCTCATCGCCACCGCCGGGGCCGTCGACACCCATGTCCATCTGCTGTCGCCGCGCATCATGGAGGCGTCGCTCGCCTCCGGGGTGACCACGATCATCGGCCAGGAGTTCGGGCCGGTGTGGGGCGTCGGCGTCAACTCGCCCTGGGCGCTGAGGCACGCGTTCAACGCCTTCGACGCCTGGCCGGTCAACATCGGCTTCCTCGGGCGGGGTTCGTCCTCGCACGAGGCTCCGCTGATCGAGGCCCTCGCCGAAGGAGGCGCGTCCGGCTTCAAGGTGCACGAGGACATGGGCGCCCACACCCGCGCCCTGGACACCGCGCTGCGCGTCGCCGAGGAGCACGACGTCCAGGTCGCCCTGCACAGCGACGGGTTGAACGAATGCCTGTCGGTCGAGGACACCCTGCGGGTCCTGGAGGGCCGCACCATCCACGCCTTCCACATAGAGGGCTGCGGCGGCGGACACGTCCCCAACGTGCTGAAGATGGCCGGGATCCCGAACGTCATCGGCTCCTCCACCAACCCCACCCTGCCCTTCGGACGGGACGCGGTCGCCGAGCACTACGGCATGATCGTCTCCGTCCACGACCTGAAGACGGACCTGCCCGGCGACGCCGCCATGGCCCGCGACCGCATCCGCTCCGGGACGATGGGCGCCGAGGACGTGCTGCACGACCTGGGCGCGATCGGCATCACCTCCTCCGACGCGCAGGGCATGGGCCGGGCCGGCGAGACCGTCCGCCGCACCTTCGCGATGGCCGGGAAGATGAAGGCCGAGTTCGGCGCGCCCGACGAGCACGACAACGAACGCGTCCTGCGCTACATGGCCAAGCTGACCATCAACCCGGCCATCGCCCACGGCCTCGCCCACGAGGTCGGCTCGATCGAGGTCGGCAAGCTGGCGGACATCGTGTTGTGGCGCCCGGAGTTCTTCGGCGCCAAGCCGCAGCTGGTGCTCAAGTCCGGCTTCCCGGCGTACGGCGTGACCGGCGACCCGAACGCCGCCACGGACACCTGCGAACCCCTCGTCCTGGGACCGCAGTTCGGGGCGTACGGCGCCACGCCCGCCGACATCTCCGTGGCCTTCGTGGCGCAGGCCGCCGCAGACCAGGGGCACGACACGATGCCGACCCGGCGCCGCAGGGTCGCCGTGCGGGGCACGCGCGGCATCGGGCCCGCCGACCTGCGCCGCA
>Ga0247818_10001846_pt1 | contig 13602 bp, 18 predicted proteins | sample 13C_Glucose_Day1_FD_192424 | JGI IMG/M metagenome (GOLD analysis project Ga0247818, IMG submission 192424) | Soil microbial communities from agricultural site in Penn Yan, New York, United States - 13C_Glucose_Day1 | ecosystem: Environmental > Terrestrial > Soil > Agricultural land | place...
GCATCGACAAGCAGCTGGTTGGCGAGGTTGCCGCAAACATCCGCAAGCTCCGCAAGCCCGACCCGTACAAGGGCAAGGGCGTGCGGTACGCGGGCGAGCAGATCCGCCGCAAGGTCGGAAAGGCTGGTAAGTAAGCGATGGCATTGATCGTCAAGCGCGCCAAGAGCAAGTCGGCGGCCCGCGGCCGTCGCCACCTGCGCGTCCGCAAGAAGGTCTCGGGCACCCCGCAGCGCCCCCGCCTGGTCGTGTCGCGGTCCTCGCGCCACGTGTTCGTCCAGATCGTCGACGACACCGTGGGCAAGACCGTGGCCTCCGCCTCCACCATGGAGGCCGACCTGCGCACGTTCGAGGGCGACAAGACCGCCAAGGCCCGCAGGGTCGGCGAGCTGCTCGCAGAGCGTGCCAAGAGCGCCGGTATCGACGCCGTGGTCTTCGACCGCGGCGGCAACAAGTACCACGGCCGGATCGCTGCGATCGCCGACGGCGCCCGCGAGGGTGGTCTGTCCCTGTGAGCACCGTGAAGCACAACGCAACCGTTGAGATGAGGAACATCTGATGCCCGGACCCCAGCGTCGAGGCACTGGAGCCGCTGGCGACACCGCCCGTGGCGAGCGCGGTGACCGCCGCGACCGCCGCGACAACCGTCGTGATGGTGGCCGCGACCAGGCCGAGAAGAATGCCTACGTCGAGCGCGTGGTGACCATCAACCGCGTTGCCAAGGTCGTCAAGGGTGGCCGCCGCTTCAGCTTCACCGCCCTCGTGGTGGTCGGCGACGGCGACGGCACCGTGGGTGTCGGCTACGGCAAGGCCAAGGAGGTCCCCGCGGCCATCGCCAAGGGTGTCGAGGAGGCCAAGAAGCAGTTCTTCAAGGTCCCGCGCATCCAGGGCACCATCCCGCACCCCGTCCAGGGTGAGGCTGCCGCGGGCGTCGTCATGCTGCGCCCGGCCGCTCCCGGTACCGGTGTCATCGCCGGTGGTCCGGTGCGCGCCGTGCTCGAGTGCGCCGGCATCCACGACGTGCTCAGCAAGTCGCTCGGCTCCAGCAACGCGATCAACATCGTCCACGCGACGGTCGCGGCCCTCAAGGGCCTCGAGCGTCCCGAGGCTGTCGCGGCCCGCCGCGGCCTGCCGCTGGACCAGGTCGCGCCGGCTGCGATGCTGCGCGCCCAGGCCGCTGGCCTGGCAGCCGCGAAGGCTGGTGCGTGATGGCTCGTCTGAAGGTGACCCAGACCCGTTCCGAGATCGGTGGCAAGCAGAACCAGCGTGACACGCTGCGCAGCCTCGGTCTGAAGCGCATTGGCGACGTCGTCGTCAAGGAGGACCGTCCCGAGATCCGCGGGATGGTCCGTACGGTGACCCACCTGGTCGCCGTCGAGGAGGTTGACTGACCATGGCCGAGAAGAAGGCCAAGACCACCGAGGCCGCTGCTGGCAGCGCCCTCAAGGTGCACCACCTGCGTCCGGCCCCCGGCGCCAAGACCGCCAGGACCCGCGTGGGTCGTGGCGAGGGCTCCAAGGGCAAGACCGCCGGCCGCGGCACCAAGGGCACCAAGTCCCGCTACCAGGTTCCGGAGCGCTTCGAGGGTGGCGCCATGCCGCTGCACATGCGTCTTCCGAAGCTGCGCGGGTTCAAGAACCCGTTCAAGGTCCAGTTCCAGGTGGTCAACCTCGACCGCATCTCGGCGCTGTACCCCGACGGTGGCGACGTGACCGTGGCCGACCTGGTGAGCAAGGGCGCCGTGCGCTCAGGCCAGCCGGTCAAGGTGCTCGGCACCGGCGAGATCTCGGTCAAGGTGAACATCACCGCTGACAAGTTCTCGTCGACGGCCAAGGACAAGATCGAGGCCGCCGGCGGCTCGGTCACCCCGGCCTGAGCCGACAGCGACGCGGGCGCCCCTGACCGGGCCGCCACGCCAAGACCCAGCAACGAGCGCCCCGGGCGCCGGGCCGACACGGCCCGGCTACCCGGGGCTACTCGCAGGAGCGGTAGAGTCCCCGGCGACGGGGCGGGGTATCGTTCCTAGGATTGCCCAGACAGACCCGCGGAGATCCCGCGCCACCCAGGAGGACCTGTGCTCACCGCTTTCACCCGCGCGTTCAAGACGCCGGATCTGCGCAGGAAGCTGCTGTTCACCCTCGGGATCATGGTCATCTTCCGCCTCGGCAGCTTGGTGCCCGTCCCGGGCGTGAGCTACACCGCCGTGCAGAAGTGCATCCAGGACGCCCCCAAGACGACCGGTGTCCTCGGCCTGGCCAACCTGTTCAGCGGTGGCGCGCTCCTGCAGCTGTCGATCTTCGCGCTGGGGATCATGCCGTACATCACGGCGAGCATCATCGTGCAGCTGCTGACCGTGGTCATCCCGCGGTTCGAGGCCCTCAAGAAGGAGGGCCAGCAGGGCCAGACGAAGATGACCCAGTACACCCGCTACCTGACCATCGGTCTCGCGGTGCTGCAGTCCTCGACGCTGATCACCTTCGCCCAAAACCCCCAGAGCCTGTTCGGTGCCACCTGCACGAGCATCCTGCCTGACGACTCCATCCCCACGCTGGTCATCATGGTGCTGACCATGACCGCCGGCACCGGCCTGGTGATGTGGCTCGGCGAGCTCGTCACCGACAAGGGCATCGGCAACGGCATGTCGCTGCTGATCTTCACCTCGATCGCCGCGTCGTTCCCGAGCTCCCTGTGGGCCATCCAGCAGCAGGAGGGCCGCTGGGACATCTTCATCGGCGTCATCCTGCTCGGCTTCCTGGTCATCGCGCTCGTCGTCTTCGTCGAGCAGTCGCAGCGCCGGATCCCCGTGCAGTACGCCAAGCGGCAGGTCGGGCGCCAGATGTACGGCGGCACCTCCACGTACATCCCCCTGAAGGTCAACATGGCCGGCGTCATCCCGGTCATCTTCGCCTCGTCCCTGCTGGCGCTGCCCACGCTCGTGGCGCAGTTCAACCGCTCCACGACCGGTGACCAGCCGGGCTGGGTGACGTGGATCGACTCCCATCTCGTCCGAGGCGACCACCCGGTCTACATGGTTGCCTACATCGGGCTGATCCTGTTCTTCACGTTCTTCTACGTGTCGATCACGTTCAACCCCAACGAGGTCGCCGACAACATGAAGAAGTACGGCGGCTTCATCCCAGGAATCCGCGCCGGGCGACCCACGGCCGAGTACCTGGACTACGTGATCACCCGCATCACCGTCCCTGGGGCCATCTACCTCGGCCTCATCTCGCTGATCCCGCTGATTGCCCTGGTGCTTGTCGGCGCCAACCAGAACTTCCCGTTCGGTGGCACCTCCATCCTCATCATCGTCGGTGTGGGCCTGGAGACCGTGAAGCAGATCGAGTCCCAGCTGCAGCAGCGTCACTACGAAGGGTTCCTCCGCTGATGCGTCTGATCATCGTTGGCCCGCCGGGCGCCGGTAAGGGCACCCAGGCCTCCCGCATCGCCGCGAGTTTCGGCATCCCCGCCATCTCCACCGGCGACATCTTCCGCGCGAACATCAAGAACGAGACCGACCTCGGCAAGCAGGTCAAGGACATTCTCTCGTCGGGTGGCTACGTCACCGACCAGGTCACCAACGCGATCGTGCGCGACCGGCTCCACGAGGACGACGCCGCCCAGGGGTTCCTCCTCGACGGCTACCCGCGCACCCTGCCCCAGGTCGACGCCCTCGACGCCATGCTGGCCGAGGACGGCCACGCCCTCGACGCGGTGCTCGAGCTGACCGTCGACGAGGAGGCCGTGGTGCAGCGCCTGATCAAGCGGGCCGAGATCGAGGGTCGCTCCGACGACACCGAGCAGGTCATCCGGGAGCGCCAGGCCATCTACCGCAAGGAGACGGCCCCGCTCGCGGAGCTCTACGGCCAGCGCGGCCTGCTGGTGCAGGTGGACGGCATGGGCGAGGTCGACGAGGTCACCACACGAATCGAAGAGGCACTGAGGGGAGCTCAGGGCTCCTGATGTTCGGCCGGTCCCGCATCGAGACCAAGACCCCCGAGCAGATCGCCCGCATGCGGCGAGCTGGTCTGGTGGTCGGACAGACCCTCCAGCTCATCGCCCAGACGGTCCGTCCCGGCATGACGACCAAGGCCCTGGACGAGCTGGCCGAGGAGCACATTCGCGGCAGCGGCGCCAAGCCCTCGTTCCTGGGCTACCACGGCTTCAGCGGCAGCCTGTGCACCTCGGTCAACGACGAGGTCGTGCACGGCATCCCAGGCTCACGGGTGCTGCATGAGGGAGACCTGCTCTCCATCGACTGCGGCGCCATCGTGGACGGCTGGCACGGGGACGCCGCCATCTCGGTCATCGTCGGCGGCCGAGACGCCGGGCGCCCCGAGGACCTCGCCCTCATCGACGCCACCGAGGACTCCATGTGGGCCGGCATCACGGCTCTCGCGGTGGGCCAGCCGCTGTATGCCGTGGGCGCCGCTGTCGAGGACAGCGTCACCGCGGCGGGGAAGCGGGCGGGGCGCGAGTACGGCATCGTCGAGGACTACGTCGGCCACGGCATCGGCACCGAGATGCACCAGGACCCGCAGGTGCCCAACTACCGGGTCCGCGACCGTGGCCCCACCGTGCGCTCGGGCGTGACCGTGGCCATCGAGCCCATGGTCACCCTGGGCAACGCAGAGACCAGGGTGCTCGGCGACGACTGGACCGTGGTCACCACCGACGGGTCGCGGGCCGCGCACTGGGAGAACTCCGTGGCGGTCACCGACCAGGGGATCTGGGTGCTGACCGCCCTCGACGGCGGCAAGGCGCGGCTGGAAGCCGCCGGCGCGGCATACGCCCCGCTTGTCTGAGCCCTTCTGGCCGGATGTCCTGGCCTGGTCAACGGATTTCGTGTGGGGCGTCCCTCTCCCGTAGACTGGTGCGTCGGTATGCGTGTATGCGCGTGCCGTGCAGTTGTGCCTGTCCCAGTCAGGGGTGGGCCGAGTCACGGATTGTGGAGGATATGGCGAAGAAGGACGGTGTCATCGAGATTGAGGGCACGATCGTCGAGGCTCTGCCGAACGCGATGTTCCGCGTGGAGCTGACCAACGGTCACAAGGTTCTCGCTCACATCTCGGGCAAGATGCGTCAGCACTACATCCGGATCCTCCCTGAGGACCGGGTGGTCGTTGAGCTCAGCCCCTATGACCTGACCCGCGGCCGCATTGTCTTCCGCTACCGCTGACGAGCAAGACCCGCCGTCCCGCCGGGGCAGTGGTGCCAGATCGACATAGACAGCAGAGGCAATGAAGGTTCAGCCGAGCGTCAAGAAGATCTGCGACAAGTGCAAGGTGATCCGCCGTCACGGCCGGGTCATGGTGATCTGCGAGAACCTGCGCCACAAGCAGCGTCAGGGCTGAGCAGCCACCAGGCTGAGCACGAGCCGCATCTCTTCGAGAAGCGCGACAAGTGAATGACAGCAGTACCCGGCCCCTGTCGGCCCGACCGTCGTGTCGGCCCAGGACGTCACCCCCGGCTCGGAGGCCGGGGACCGGATCCCGAGGACAGACTCGGGGAGACATCCGGACCGGTACTGCTCCAGACCTCCGGACAACCAAAGGAAACTGAACAAGATGGCACGTCTTGTTGGTGTTGACCTGCCGCGCGAGAAGCGCGTCGAGGTCGCTCTCACCTACATTTTCGGAGTCGGGCGCACCCGCTCCAAGGAAGCACTATCGGCAACGGGCGTCGACCCGAACACCCGCGTGCGTGACCTCGGGGACGAGGAGCTGGTCAAGCTCCGCGACTACCTCGAGGCCAACGTCAAGATGGAGGGTGACCTCCGACGCGAGATCCAGGCTGACATCCGCCGCAAGGTCGAGATCGGCTCCTACGAGGGGCTGCGCCACCGTCGCGGTCTCCCGGTGCGCGGCCAGCGCACCAAGACCAACGCGCGCACCCGCAAGGGCCCCAAGCGCACTGTGGCCGGCAAGAAGAAGGTTGGTAAGTAATGCCCCCCAAGAGCCGCACGGCGGCCGGCGCCAAGAAGGTGCGCCGCAAGGAGAAGAAGAACGTCGCCCACGGGCACGCTCACATCAAGAGCACGTTCAACAACACCATCATTTCCATCACCGACCCCAGCGGTGCGGTGATCTCGTGGGCCTCTGCCGGCCAGGTCGGCTTCAAGGGCTCGCGCAAGTCCACCCCGTACGCCGCGCAGATGGCCGCTGAGGCCGCCGCGCGCCGTGCGATGGAGCACGGCATGCGCAAGGTCGACGTCTTCGTCAAGGGGCCGGGCTCCGGTCGCGAGACCGCGATCCGCTCCCTGACCGCCGCCGGCCTCGAGGTCGGCGCGATCAGCGACGTCACCCCCTCGCCGCACAACGGTGTCCGTCCGCCCAAGCGCCGCCGCGTCTGATAACGGGAAAGGTAGATAGATAACTCATGGCCCGTTACACCGGACCCATCACCAAGAAGTCGCGTCGCCTCAAGGTCGACCTCGTCGGCGGCGACAAGAACTTCGAGCTCCGTCCCTTCCCGCCCGGCCAGCACGGCCGTCGCCGGATGCAGGAGAAGGAGTACCTCACCCAGCTGCAGGAGAAGCAGAAGGCCCGCTTCACCTACGGCGTCATGGAGAAGCAGTTCCGCGGTTACTACGAGGAGGCCTCGCGCCGCTCGGGCAAGACCGGTGAGAACCTGCTGCAGATCCTCGAGTCCCGCCTGGACAACGTGGTCTACCGCGCCGGTCTGGCCCGCACCCGTCGTGCGGCCCGCCAGCTGGTGACCCACGGCCACTTCGAGGTCAACGGCCGACGGGTGGACGTCCCGTCCTACCGCGTCGAGCAGTACGACATCATCACCGTCCGCGGCAAGTCCGTGAACACGTTCCCGATCGAGCTGGCCCGCCAGACCTTCGGCGAGCGCCCGGTCCCGGCCTGGATGCAGGTCGTTCCCGGCACGCTGCAGATCATGATCCACCAGCTGCCCATCCGTGAGCAGATCGACACGATCCTCACCGAGCAGCTGATCGTGGAGCTCTACTCGAAGAACTGACGACGACCGTATGCCGCGTGCGCGCCCAGCGCACGCGGCATACGGCGCGCGTTGGCCTGGCCTGCGGACAGAGGCAGCCAGGCAGCCGGTCGGACCGGCACTCACACCAGGCGTCAAATAGCGGTCGCCTGTGGGAAGGAACATCACCGTGCTCATTGCACAGCGCCCCTCACTGAGCGAAGAGGTCGTTGCGGACAACCGCAGCCGCTTCGCCATCGAGCCCCTCGAGCCCGGCTTCGGCTACACGCTCGGCAACTCCCTCCGCCGCACCCTGCTCTCGAGCATCCCGGGTGCCGCCGTCACCAGCCTGCGCGTCGACGGCGTGCTGCACGAGTTCTCCACGATCCCCGGGGTCAAGGAGGACGTCACCGAGATCATCCTCAACGTCAAGGGCCTGGTCGTCTCCTCGGAGCACGACGAGCCGGTCGTGATGTACCTGCGCAAGCAGGGCCCCGGCGCGGTCACCGCCGCCGACATCGCCCCGCCCGCGGGTGTCGAGGTGCACAACCCCGACCTGCACATCGCCACGCTCAACGGCAAGGGCAAGATCGAGATGGAGCTGACCGTCGAGCGCGGTCGCGGCTACGTCTCGGCCGCCCAGAACAAGGCCGGCGACCAGGAGATCGGCCGCATCCCGGTCGACTCCATCTACAGCCCGGTGCTGGCCGTGACCTACAAGGTCGAGGCCACCCGCGTCGAGCAGCGCACCGACTTCGACAAGCTGATCGTCGACGTCGAGACCAAGAACTCGATGGCTCCCCGTGACGCCATGGCCTCCGCCGGCAAGACCCTGGTCGAGCTGTTCGGCCTGGCCCGCGAGCTCAACGTCGAGGCCGAGGGCATCGACATGGGCCCGTCGCCGACCGACGCCGCCCTGGCCGCCGACCTGGCGCTGCCGATCGAGGACCTCGACCTGACCGTCCGGTCCTACAACTGCCTCAAGCGCGAGGGCATCCACACCGTGGGCGAGCTCGTGGGACGCAGCGAGGCCGACCTGCTCGACATCCGCAACTTCGGCGCGAAGTCGATCGACGAGGTCAAGGCCAAGCTGGTCGGCATGGGGCTGGCGCTCAAGGACAGCCCGCCCGGGTTCGACCCGAGCGCGATCGCCGACTCCTACGGCGACGACTACGACGAGACGGCTGACGACGACCAGTCGTTCGCCGAGGACGAGCAGCTCTGACCAACCGCCTGTGACCGACCCGCACGCGGTTGACCTGCGCGGTTCGGTCCCCATCCAAGGAGAACCACAACAATGCCTACCCCCACCAAGGGTCCCCGTCTCGGCGGCGGTCCGGCTCACGAGCGGCTGATCCTGGCCAACCTGGCCACCTCGCTGTTCGAGAACGACTCGATCACCACCACCGAGGCGAAGGCCAAGCGCCTGCGCCCGCTCGCCGAGCGCCTGGTCACCTTCGCCAAGCGCGGTGACCTGCACGCCCGGCGTCGGGTCATGACCGTCGTCCGCGACAAGGGCGTCGTGCACCGTCTCTTCACCGAGATCGCGCCCGACATGGCCGAGCGTCCCGGCGGCTACACCCGCATCACCAAGATCGGTGCGCGCAAGGGTGACAACGCGCCCATGGCCGTGATCGAGCTCGTCCGCGAGCCCATCGCCAAGAAGGCCACCGTCAAGGAGGCCGAGGCGGCCACCAAGCGCGCTGCCAAGGACGCCAAGAAGGCCGAGAAGCCCGCCAAGGACGAGGAGATCGTCGAGGTCGAGGTCGAGCAGACCTCCGCCGCCGTCGAGGTCCCCGAGGGTGCGGTCGCCGCGAACGAGGACGGCTCGTCCCCCGACGAGGCGTACACCATCAAGGGCAACCTCAACTCGATGAAGTACCACGAGCCGGACGGCCAGTGGTTCGAGCAGACGGTGGCCGAGGTCTGGTTCCAGACCGCCGAGGCCGCTGAGGCCGCTGGCTTCACCAAGGCCGGCGCCTGACACCTGCCTGCTGACGAAGGCCGCTCGCCCCTCGGGGCGGGCGGCCTTCGTGCTGCGGCCCGCCAGTAGGCTCCCGGCATGGACAGTTCGGCCGTGGCGACCCCCGCTGACAGGCTCCGGGTCCGGCTCGACTTCGCCTATGACGGCACCGACTTCTCCGGCTGGGCGGCGCAGCCCGGGCGGCGGACGGTCGAGGCCGAGCTCTCGTCCGCGCTGACGACCGTGCTGCGGTCCGCCGAGCCGGTGCGGCTGACCGTGGCGGGGCGCACCGACGCCGGGGTGCACGCCCACGGCCAGGTGGCGCACGCCGACATCGAGCCGGGTGCCTGGGCCGGGCTGCCTGGCAGGTCCGACCGGCCGCCCGAGGCGGCAGCGGTCACCCGGCTGAACGGCATCCTGCCGCCCGACATCATCGTGCGCTCGGCGTTGCCGGCGGCCCCCGGCTTCGACGCCCGGTTCTCGGCCTCGCACCGCCGCTACCTCTACCGCGTCTGCGACCAGCCCGAGCAGCTGGACCCGCTGCGGCGGCGCGACACGGTCGTCAGCAAGCACCGCCTTGACGTGCGGGCGCTGGATGCCGCCTCCCGCTCGCTGGTTGGCCTGCGCGACTTTGCGGCCTTCTGCAGGAGGCGCGAGGGGGCCACCACGGTGCGGACCCTGCTCGAGTACTCCTGGCGGCGCCTCGAAGACGGCACGCTGGCCGCGACCGTGGTGGCCGACGCGTTCTGCCACTCGATGGTCCGCTCCCTCGTCGGGGCCGTGGTGCCCGTGGGGGAGGGGCGACGTCCCGTCGAGTGGCCGGCCGAGGTGCTGGCCGCCGGGCGGCGCGACCCTGCTGTGGCCGTGATGCCGCCCCACGGGCTCTCCCTCGAGGAAGTGGTCTACCCGCCGGATGCCCAGCTGCAGTCCCGCGCGGAGCAGGCCCGCGCGGTGAGGACCCTCCACGGCTGACCGCCCGGCGGCGGTGGGCACGGGCGGTCAGCGGTCCGTAGGCCGTCGGCGCGCTCAGGTCAGCCCGGCTCGGCGGGGACCTCCGGCGGGGTCATCTCGCCGCGCACGCCGACCAGGCGCACGGCCCGCTGGTGGTCGAACCGCTCGAGCAGGGCAACCGCCGCGTCGCCGATCACCGTCGCCTCGTCGCTCGGGGGCGTGATCGCCCGGCTGGCGGTGTGCGTCTCGAAGGGGGCGTAGCGCATCTTCACCAGCACCCGCTGCGCCGGTCGGCCCTCCGCGCGCAGGTCCTCCGCCACCCGCCCGGCCAGGACCCGTACCTCGCGCTCGACCTCCGACCACTGCGTGAGGTTCTCCTGGAAGGTCGTCTCCCGGCCGTGGGCGCGGGCCACCCAGGGCTCTGCGGTGACCGTCGCCGAGGCCACGCCGCGGCCGAGGCGGTGGTAGTACGGCCCCATGGTCGGGCCCAGCCGCGCGGCGAGCTGCGCCGGGTCGGACTGGGCCAGCTCGCGGACCGTGTGGATGCCGAGGGCCTCGAGCTTCCTGGCCGTCTTCGTCCCGACACCGTGCAGGTCGCTGGTCGGTCGCTCGCCCATGACCTCGAACCACGACTGGCGGGTGAGCCGGAACACGCCCTGCGGCTTGGCGAACCCGGTGGCCATCTTCGCCCGCAGCCGGTTGTCGCCGATGCCGACCGAGCAGTGCAGGCCGGTGGCCTCGAGGACGGCAGCCTGCACCGACCTCGCGAACGCTTCCGGGTCGTCGGTCTCGACGCCGAGGAACGCCTCGTCCCAGCCCATCACCTCGACCGTGGCGTCCAGGGAGCGCAGCGTCTCCATCACCGTCGCGGAGACGGCCGTGTAGTGCTCGGCGTCCACCGGCAGGAACACCGCCTCGGGGCATCGGCGGACAGCCACGCGAAGGGGCATCCCGGAGCCGACGCCGAACTCGCGCGCCTCGTACGACGCCGTCGAGACCACCCCTCGCTGCGCCGGGTCGCCGCGCCCGCCGACCACCACCGGGACTCCCCGCAGCTCGGGCCGGCGCAGCACCTCGACGGCAGCGATGAACTGGTCGAGGTCGACGTGGAGCACCCAGGCACTCATGGGCCCCAGTGTGCCCGCGGGGCCGCGGCGGTGCCGGTCGTCAGCTGCCCTCGGGGATGGGCGGCCCCACGACCTCCAGGCCGTACCGGGGGCCGACGGTGTTCCACCGGGGGATCTCGACCTCCGGGGGCAGGCCGTCGCCGCCGGGGAGCCGCATCTCGGCGGCCGGGATGCCCACCTCGTCGTAGAGCCCGAAGAGCCCGCCCGGGTCGGTCAGGCCGAAGAACCGCACCGGGCGGTCGCCCGTGACGCGAAAGGCGTGGGGAACCCCGGCCGGCAGCCAGAGGAAGTCGCCCTCGCCGAGGTGGAAGGTCTCGCTCCCGGCGCGGTAGGTCATCGTGCCTTCGAGCAGGAAGAAGGCCTCCGCCTCCCGGGTGTGCCGGTGCAGGGGCGTGGCGATGCCGGGGGGCTGGGTGACCAGGGCCGCGCCGAGCCCGCCGCCGGACTCCTCGGCCGTCAGCAGGTGCTCGAACAGCGACCCCATGGCCCAGGTGCCCCGCCCAGAACCGGCTGGCCGGTAGACCGCAGCGGCTGTGGACGACTCGGTGCTCTGGCTCACGGCGGCCTCCCCTAGAGACATTCGTCCGAATCAACCTCGGATGAATACTGCTAACGTAGGCCGGGTGGACCGCCCCGTCAAGACCCGCCCGTACCGCTCCGCAGTGCGCCGGGAGCAGGCCGCGGCAACGCGGCGCGCCGTGCTGGCGGCGGCCAAGGAGCTGTTCACCCGTGACGGCTACGACGCCACGACGGTCACCGGGGTGGCCCACACGGCCGGGGTGTCGGTGGACACGGTGTATGCGAGCGTCGGGCGGAAACCGGAGCTCGTCCTGGCGGTCATCGACATGGTCCTGGGCGGGGCTGACGAGCCGGTGCCGGCGGAGGAGCGCGGCTACGTCCGGGCTGTCCGTGCGGCGTCCTCTGCCGAGGAGAAGATCGCCGTGTATGCCGCGGCGCTGGGAAGGACCATGCCCGCGGTTGCGCCGCTGGTCGACGCGCTGCGCAGGGCCGGGGAGGGCGACGCGCAGTGCCGCCGCGTGGCTGAGCGCCTGTCGGAGCGCCGGGCGGCCAACATGCGACTCTTCATCGCGGACCTGGGGTCGACAGGCGGCGTGCGGACCGACCTGCGCGCGGCCGACCTCGCCGACATCGTCTGGTCGATGAACAGTCCCGAGTACTTCCTGCTGCTGCGCTCGCGGGGCTGGGGGCCGCGACGCTACGCGCGGTTCCTGGAGGATGCCTGGTGCCGCCTCCTGCTCAAGAACCCAGCCTGACGGCGCCGCCTGCCACCCGGCATACGCAAAACCCGGTGACCACGGCTGCCAGCGTGCCTCACACTTGACCCTCGTGGGCCACGTCGACATCAACTCCGTCAGTTTCGTCCTGCCCGACGGCAGGCCGCTGCTGAGCGACGTCAGCCTGCGCGTCGGCGAGGGGGCCAAGGTCGCGCTGATCGGGCCGAACGGCACCGGCAAGACCACCCTGGGGCGGATCGTGGCCGGCGACCTCGCCGCCCACGAGGGTGCCGTGACCCGCTCGGGCGGCCTGGGGATCATGCGCCAGTTCGTCGGCAAGGTCCGCGACGACTCCACCGTGCGCGACCTGCTCGTCTCGGTGGCCCCGGAGCCGGTGCGGCGGGCGGCCGCAGAGATCGACCGCACCGAGCTGCTCATGATGGAGCGCGACACGGAGCAGGACCAGCTCTCCTATGCCCAGGCGCTCGTCGACTGGGCCGACGCCGGCGGCTACGACTACGAGACGCTCTGGGACGTCTGCACCGTGGCGGCCCTCGGCGTGCCCTTCGAGCAGGCGCAGTGGCGCAAGGTCAGCACCCTCTCGGGCGGGGAGCAGAAGCGCCTGGTGCTCGAGGCGCTGCTGCGCGGGCCTGAGGAGGTGCTCCTGCTCGACGAGCCGGACAACTACCTGGACGTCCCCGCGAAACGGTGGCTGGAGGACCAGCTCATCGAGTCGCCCAAGACGGTGCTGTTCGTCAGCCATGACCGCGAGCTCCTCGAGCGGGTGGCGACGCGGATCGCCACGCTCGAGCCCGGCGCCGCCGGCAGCACGCTGTGGGTGCACCCGGGCCGGTTCTCCACGTACCACCAGGCGCGGGTGGACCGGTTCGAGAAGCTCGACGAGATGCGCCGGCGCTGGGACGAGGAGCACGCCAAGCTCAAGGCACTGGTCGTGATGTACCGGCAGAAGGCGTCCTACAACTCCGACATGGCGGCCCGGCTGCAGGCAGCCAAGACCCGGCTGGCCAGGTTCGAGGAGGCAGGGCCGCCCGAGGCCCTCCCGCTGCGGCAGAACGTCCGGATGCGGCTGGTCGGCGGCCGCACGGCCAAGCGTGCCGTCATCGCGGAGGGGCTCGAGCTCACGGGGCTGATGAGGCCGTTCGACCTCGAGGTCTGGTACGGGGAGCGGGTCGCCGTGCTCGGCAGCAACGGCTCGGGCAAGTCGCACTTCCTGCGGCTCGTGGCCTGCGGCGGCACGGACCCCGAGCCGGAGCACCGCCCTGTGGGCGACGTGCAGCCGGCGCCGGTGGCCCACGAGGGCCGGCTGCGGCTCGGCTCGCGGGTGCGGCCCGGCTGGTTCGCCCAGACCCACGAACACCCGACC
>Ga0247818_10001847_pt1 | contig 13602 bp, 14 predicted proteins | sample 13C_Glucose_Day1_FD_192424 | JGI IMG/M metagenome (GOLD analysis project Ga0247818, IMG submission 192424) | Soil microbial communities from agricultural site in Penn Yan, New York, United States - 13C_Glucose_Day1 | ecosystem: Environmental > Terrestrial > Soil > Agricultural land | place...
GCGGCCACCCGGAGGCCATCCTTGCCGCCGGGCAGCAGGCCCCGCACTTCGACGACGACGGCGTCGCCCAGATCCTCGAGGCCAAGCTCGCAGCCCTGGGCGTCCGGCTTCCCTGACCGGCGCCGCTGACCGGCGACGATGCTGGCCGGTCTTTTGCCGCGAGCCCGATACCGCGGGACGTGCAGGCGCCGGCCCGGGCAGACACCGGACTCCCAGCTGGCGGTCAACTGGCGTTCACCTTGGCGTCCTACGCTGGAATCTCACGACGGATCAGCCGACTGACGGTGGGAAATCATGGCCAGGTACCGCACGAAGAACATGGACGACACGCCTCTGCGCCCGGAGACGCCGGACGCCCAGTGGAAGAGCCTGCAGCAGGGCGACCGCGTCAGCGTCCGGCTGGCGCCCGGCTACGAAACCGGCGGCCGGGTGGACGCCGTCACGGCGGACCACACCGCCGTCTGGGTGGACCTCGACGGCGGCCGGGGCCGCACGCTCCTGCACTGCAGCGACGGCGTGGAAATCCTTCCGCACGCCACCTGAATTAACCCCTCACTGATGCGCCGCTCCGCGCTCCGATAGGCTTCAGGAGTGAGCACCCCGCACCCGTTCTTTGCCTCCGGTGACGGCACGGCACGTCCCGTGGCCATGGCGCACCGGGGCTTCTCCCAGGAGGGTCTGGAGAACACCATGGCGGCGTTCCGCGCCGCCGTCGAACTCGGTTTCCGGCACCTGGAGACGGACGTGCACACAACCGCCGACGGCGTCCTGCTGCTGTTCCACGACGACACCCTGGACCGGATCACGGACGGCCGCGGCCGCATCTCGGAACTCCCGGCGGAGACCGTGGAGCGGGCGAGGATCGGCGGCGCGGAGCACATCCCCCGCTTTGAAGAACTTGCCACGGCCTTCCCGGACGTCCGGTTCAACCTCGACGTCAAGGACTGGAACTCGGTGGACCCCCTGGCCGCGGCGATCGAACGGTTCGGCCTGCACGACCGCGTGCTGATCGCCAGCTTCTCGGACCGCCGGCGCCGGGCCGTGCTCAAGCAGCTGAGCCGCCCCGCCGCGAGCTCGGCCGGCATCGTCTCCAACGCCCTCTTCGTCCTGCTCGGTCCGGTGCTCCCGGCATCCCTGCTGCGCCTCACTGCCGGACGTGCGCTCCGCGGCGTCCACGCCCTGCAGGTTCCCGTCCGCTACGGAGCCGTGACCGTGGTGACCCCCGGCTTTGTCCGGCGGGCCCACCGGCTCGGGCTGCAGGTGCACGTCTGGACCGTCAACGACCCCGCGGAAATGCACCGGCTGCTGGACCTCGGAGTGGACGGGATCGTCACCGACCGTGCGGATGTGCTCAAGGAAGTCCTGCAGGAACGCGGCGGCTGGAACGGCTGACCCCGGCTGGTCGGATCAGGAACCAAGCTCCATCATCAGCGGCGGCAGCTCCTCCGTGAGTTCGCGGGCCAGGTAGCCAAGACCGCCCAGCCTGCTGGCGAGCCGGTCGCCGGCGGCCGCGTGCAGATGGGTTCCCCAGCAGGCGGCCTGCGCGTCTGTGGTTCCCCGGGCCCGCAGCCCGGCAATGGTTCCGGACAGCACATCGCCGGAGCCCGACGTGCCCAGACCGCTGTGTCCGGTGGTGATTTCCCACAACGAGGCCCCGGTCCCGCCGCCGCCGGAGTCCGCCCCGCCGTCCGACCCGGCCGGCCGCGCGATCACACCCTGACAGCTCACTACCGCACCGTACTTCTCCGCGAGCTCCGGAACGTCCCGGGCGAGGTCCCCGGCGTCGTGCCCCAGCAGGATGCCCGCCTCGGTGACATTCGGGGTCAGGATCAGCCGGCCCGCCCAGGGGCCCAGCTCCCCGGCAAGCTCGGGCAGGCTGCCCAGGGCGAAGGCATCGAGGATGATGGCCGGCGGCTGCTTCCCCGCCGGCACCTTGAGGAGCCCGCGGAGCAAGGCGGTGGCCTCGTCCTTGTCGTCCAGGCCCGGGCCGATCAGGACCGCGTCCGCGGCTTCGACCGGTGCCGCGAGGACGGCGGCTGCCGAAGAGCCCTTGACCGTGCCCGACGCGGTTTCCGGCAGCCTGAGCACGCCCGCCTCGGGCAGCGCGACCGCCAGGTGCACGGCCACGGATTCCGCCACGGCCAGGGTGAGCCGTCCGGCGCCGGAGCGCAGCGCGGCCACCCCGGCGAGCAGCGCCGCGCCGGGCGTCATCCGTGCCCCGCCGATGACCAGCACCGATCCGCGGTCGTCCTTGCCGGAGCCCCCGCCGGGCAACGGCCAGGCCCGCAGCAGCGTCGGCGTCACAAGCTCAGAGCGGGCCGGACCTCGCCCGGACCCGGGGGCCGCCTTAGCGTGGGTGGACATTGGCATCTCCGGCGTGCTCGGTCACGGGGACTCCCTCGCTCATCAGGTGGTCTGCCATGTTGAAGCTCTCCAGCTGCCACGGGCCGGTGCCGCCGGGCCGGACGAACCGGCTCACGGAGGCATTGAGAATGGCGGTCGTGGCGGCGATGTCCAGCAGTTCGCGCTCCGTCAGCCCTTCCAGGATGTAGCGGATTAATAGGATGACGGCGTCGTGGCAGACCAGCAGCACCCGCTGGCCGGGGTACAGCCCGTCCAGGTCGGCCAGCAGGGAGCGCAGGCGGAGGACGACGTCGGCCCACGACTCGCCGCCGGGCGGGCGGTAGTAGAACTTGCCCAGCCAGCGCCGCCGCTCCGCTTCCTGGGGGAGCCGGGCCTCCACGCCGGCAGAAGTGAGCATGTCCAGGATGCCGAGTTCACGGTCGCGCAGCCGTTCATCCAGCAGGACCTGGGTCTTCCAGCCTCCGGTGTGCACGGCCAGCTCCGCCGTCTGCCGCGCCCGAAGATAAGGGGAGGACCAGACGGCGGCACGCCCGTCCGCCGGGAACCCGGCGAGCAGACCGCCCAGCGCCAGCGCCTGCTCCCGACCGGTTCCGGACAGCTCGACGTCGGCATCACGCGCAGGAACATTTATGACGTGCGCCCCGGACTGGTGCGCCAGCGTGGCGGCGACGTTCCCCTGGCTCTCGCCGTGCCGGACGAGCAGCAGCTCGGCCACGCCTGGCAGGCCGGTCATCAACTGGCGGGTCTTTCCGTTGTCATTCACCGCTACCCCCTCGGTCCGGGCCGAATCTGTGTGGCTGCCACCTTACTACCGGCCAAATGGCTTGTCGCCGGCGTCCCGGCGTCGGACCCGGGGCCGGGACTGGCAGGATGGAACCATGCGCATTCTGATCGCCCCGGACAAATTCAAGGGCTCCCTGACCGCCGCCGAAGCCGCCGCCGCCATGGCCGAGGGTGCCTTGCGGGTCTATCCCGACGCCGAGGCCCTCCAGTTTCCGGTGGCCGACGGCGGCGAAGGTACCCTCGAGGCGGCCGTCGCCGCCGGATACGAGGAGCGGCTGAACGCCGTCGTGGGCCCGATCCTGGCGCCGGTGGGCGCGGCCTGGGCGATCCGCAAGGACGCCTTCGGCGGGGCCACCGCTGTGATTGAAACCGCGCAGGCCTCCGGGCTGGCCCACATGGAACCCACCCCGGCCAACGCCCTGCGCGCGCATAGCTACGGTTGCGGCCAGCTGATCGCCGCCGCGCTCGACGCCGGCGCGACGGAGATCGTACTGGGCCTGGGCGGCTCGGCCATGAGCGACGGCGGCAGCGGCGCCCTGCGCGCGCTGGGCCTCAGGCCGCTCGACGCCGCGGGCAACGTGGTGCCGCTCGGCGGCGGCTCGCTCGCCGAGGTGGCGCAGCTCGACGTCAGCGGCCTCGACCCGCGGCTGGGCACTGTCACGTTCCGGATCGCCGTGGATGTGCAGAACCCGCTCGTGGGCGGCGACGGCGCAGCCCACGTGTTCGGCCCGCAGAAGGGCGCCGACGGCGACGCCGTGGAACTGCTCGACGCCGGACTCCGCAACTGGGCCTCGGTACTGCGCCAATCCACCGGCCGGGATGTCAACGTCCCGGGGGCAGGGGCGGCCGGCGGCTTCCCGGCGTCGTTCCTGGCGTTCAGCAACGCGGCGCTGGAAGGCGGCTTCGAACTGGTGGCCGGGCTCACCGGACTGGCCGACAAACTCGCGCAGGCGGATCTCGTGATCACCGGGGAGGGCTCGCTGGATTCGCAGTCGCTGACCGGCAAGGCGCCGATTGCGCTCGCCGACGCCGCCCAGAGCCTCGGCATTCCCGTGATCGTGGTCGCGGGACGGATCCTGGTCACCCCGGAGGACCTCGCCCAGCACGGGGTGGTGGCCGCGGCGCAGCTGCTGGACCTGGCCGGGAGCCCGGACGACGCCGTCGCCAACGCCGCCAGGTACCTCACCCGGGCCACCAGCCAGGTGCTCGAGGGGGCCTGAGCGCCGAGGCGCCGGTCTCTCAGGCGCCAGTCTCATAGTGCGGCTCCGCGACGGGTTTGGATTCGGGGGAGCCCCGCTCACGCAGGTAGACAGAAGCGCCGACGATGACGGCCACAGCCAGGAATTCACTTTGCCAGTTCTGGAACGACTCAAACCAGAAGCGGCTCGTGGCCAGGTACTCCAGGACAGTCACGGGCGGCTGTCCGTGGCTCTGCTGCTCGGAACTGTATTCCTCGGTGCCGCCGACGGCGTGGAGTGCAAAGGAGGCCAGAAACAGCAACAGGAACATAATCGACAGGGAATGTTCATAGAGCTTCAGGACCCAGCCTCCGCGCCGAACCGGCCACGGAGTGGCCGCCTTTAGGGGCGCGTCCCGGGGGTCCTCATCCTGCGGGGCATCCCGGTCCACTGGCTTCGACTCCGAGGATCCTTTCTGGAACAGGAACACCGTCAGGATGACGTACATGCCCATTTGCAGGAACTCGGACTCCCAGTTTTCAAAGGTCGCCTCGAGGAAGGCCCCGGTGCCCAGATACCCCAGAAGCGTGACGCCCGGCTCGCCGTGGGCCAGCTGGTCCTCGCTGTACTCGGCGGCCCCGCTGACCACCATGCCGCCGAAAAACACCAGGAACAGGGCGATGTTCGCCAGCAGCAGGCCGTGGTCCTTGACCCATCCGCCCGCGGTCCGTCCCGGCCGGGTGCTCCGCTGTTCTCTCGCCGTGTTCGCCATGTCAGTTCTCGCTTTCGGCCTGCCGGCGAAGCCTGCTCGGCACATAGACCAGCAGGATCAGCAGCACCGCCAGCAGCACCGCACCGGCCCACCACCCCGCGGCCCGGCCCGCCGTGACATCGAAAACCAGCGACGACGTTCCGACGCTGAGGAGCCCGACGCAGGCCAGGGACACCTTGGCGATCCTGTCCGCGCTGGACACGAGGGCCGCGCGGAGGTGCAGGCGGAACAGACGGCGGTGCACACTCACGGGCAGCAGGATCAGGGCCGTGGTGATGGCGGCCAGCACCACGTTGGCAAGGTAGAGGGTGGTCTGGTAGTCGTCCAGGGTCTCGAACCTCGACTGGAACGGCAGGGTCAGCAGGAACCCCGCCAGGATCTGCACACCGGTCTGCAGCACACGCAGCTCCTGCAGCAGTTCCATCCAGTTCCGGTCCAGTTTTTCAGCTGGTGACTCGTTGCGTTCGTCCGGGGCCTGCGCCTTCGTTCGGCCGGCGGCAGACTCATTCGGAGCGGACTCCGGCTCTAAATCGGACACTTGCGCCTCCACATGGGTGATGGTCGGGCTGCGGTGGCAGTTAACACTCAACCTAGGCTTGAGCTTTGCGAAATTCAAGCCGGTACTAAGGGTGCTGATGAATTTCCGGGTAGGGTAGAAGTGTTTACTTCGTGGGGACAGCTTCCCAGGTCCGGGCCACCGCCCGGGGCCCGGGGAGCAGCCCTGGAAAACCGACACGTTGGGTAGGTGGACTATGAGTGATGCAAACAAACAGCAGGACCAGCCGCGCGACCCGCGGCACGGCTACTACTCCGGGTCCTTCCCGGAGCAGGTGCAGGAACAGCCGGGCCTCACCGCTCCGATGGACCCCCAGCCGGACCACGGCGAGGAGAGCTACCAGGGCAGCGGTGCCCTCGAGGGCAAGGCTGCGCTGATCACCGGCGGGGACTCCGGGATCGGCAAGGCGGTCGCGATCGCCTTCGCCCGCGAGGGTGCCGACGTCGCCATCTCCTACCTGCCGGAGGAGGAAGCCGACGCCCAGGACACGGCGGCGTGGATCCGCAAAACAGGCCGCAAGGCGCTGCTGATCGCCGGCGACGGACGCCATGAGGAGTTCGCCACCAGAATTGTGGACGACACGCTTTCCGAGTTCGGCCGGCTTGACGTCGTGGTGCTGAACGCCGCGTACCAGAAGAACCGCGACAGCTTCGAGTCCCTCCCCACCGAGGAGTTCGAGCGCGTCTTCCAGACCAACCTGTACTCGCTGATCTGGACCGCGCGGGCGGCGGTGCCGCACCTGAAAGCCGGTGCGTCGATCATCACGACGGCGTCCATCCAGGCGTTCAACCCCTCGCCCGAACTCATCGACTACGCCATGACCAAGGCCGCGCAGGTCGCCTTCACCAAGGCCCTGGCCCAGGAGCTCGGCCCCAAGGGGATCCGCGTCAACGCCGTGGCCCCCGGCCCCATCTGGACCCCCCTGATCCCCGCGACCGAGTGGCCGGAGAAGCTGCCGTCCTTCGGCCAGGACACCCCGCTGCAGCGGGCAGGGCAGCCGGCGGAACTCGCGCCGGCCTACGTGCTCCTGGCCTCCGACCACGGCTCCTACATATCCGGCGCCGTCCTGCCCGTCACGGGCGGCAAGGGCCTCTGAACCGGCGCACGGCATTTCCGCCAAACCCCAGACAGCACGCAGTTCACAATTCCAGCACGGGAGGAACAGCATGACCCAGGAGAAACCCCAGGAACCGATCGAGGAAACCGGCGGCTACGGCACGCCCACAGCGGAGCAGGAGCTGCCCGGCGGCGACACCAGGAAGTTCGCCCAGCCCCGCGAAGAAGAGGCTTTCGATGCCGCAGGGCTCAGCCAGGACAGCCCGGACGGGGAAACCTTCCCGGCCGGCGCCCCGGACCTGAGCCAGTTCGGCGCCGAAGACCAGGACAGTGCAGGAGAACCCGGAGCGGGACGCTTCGGAGGAACGGAGGAACAAATGAGTTCGGAAAACGCCAGCACAACCCCCGGCTACGACGCCGACGCCTCGGAGAATTCCGAGGCAGCCATGCCGTCCTCGGAGGCGGAAATGGACGCGTCCAACACCGAAGAACCCGAGACCGGGCGGCCGTTCTCCTCGGAGCCCGGCCAGGACGCGGCCGGGCTGCCGGACGGATCGGGAACGGACCTGCCGGATGATAAGGCCCCCCGGGACCGCGGCGACGAGGAAGCCTTCGACGCCGGCTAAAGCCGCCCCAACAGCGCAGGCCGGGACCCGGACACCCACGTGGTGTCCGGGTCCCGGCCTTTTTGGCTGCGGCGCTTGCCTGCGGTGCTTGGCTGCGGCGGAAGTGGTTAGCGGCGCTTTTTCGGCGTGCGCTTCACGGCGGCCGTGGCTGCGGCCACGGGGCCTTCCGTTTCCGGCTCGGCAACCGTGCCGCGGACCTTCGCGATCGCCGTCATGCCGTGGTAGATCACCAGGGCCGCCGCGGAGCCCAGGGCGATGCCGGTGAAGACCAGGTCGCCGATGGTCCAGGTGTAGTCGGCGATGCCGACAATGAGCGCGACGGCGGCGGTGGTCAGGTTGATCGGGTTGGAGAAGTTGACCTTGGCCTGCACCCAGATCTTGACGCCCAGGACACCGATCATGCCGTACAGCATGGTCGCCGCGCCGCCCAGCACGCCGGCCGGGACGGTGGCGATGAGCTCGCCGAATTTCGGTGAGAAGCTCAGCACCACGGCGAAGACGCCGGCCACCCAGTAGGCCGCCGTCGAATAGACCTTGGTCGCGGCCATCACGCCGATGTTCTCCGCGTAGGTGGTGGTGCCGGAGCCGCCGCCCATGCCGGCCAGGACGGTGGCTGCGCCGTCGGCCATCAGCGCGCGCCCGGAGACGCCGTCGAGGTTCTGGCCCGTCATGGCGGACACGGACTTCACATGGCCGATGTTCTCCGCCACGAGGACCAGCACAACCGGAACGAACAGGCCAACGACGCCGACGTGGAATTCCGGAGTCTGGAAGAACGGCAGCCCCACCCAGGCAGCGGCGTCCATCTTGGAGAAGTCGACCTCGCCGCGGATCATCGCCACGAAGTAGCCGACAACGACGCCGACCAGGATGCTCAGCCGGCCCAGGATGCCGCGGAAGAAGACGCTGACGACGATGATCGTGGCCAGGGTGATGAGGGCCGTGACCGGCGCCGCGTCGAAGTTGTTCTTCGCAGCGGGCGCGAGGTTGAGGCCGATCAGCCCCACGATGGCGCCGGTAACGATCGGCGGCATCAGGCGGTTGATCCATCCGGCACCGAATTTCTGCACGATCGCGCCGATGATCGCCAGCCCGACGCCGGCCAGCACCACGCCGCCGAGCGCGCCGGCGACCCCGTACTGCTGCTGCGAGGCCATGATCGGCGCAATGAACGCGAAGCTGGAACCGAGATAGCTCGGCACCTGGCCCCTGGTGATCACCAGGAACAGCAGCGTCCCGATGCCGGAGAAGAAGAGCGTGGTGGCCGGCGGCATTCCGGTGATGATCGGGACCAGGAAGGTGGCCCCGAACATGGCGACAACGTGCTGCATTCCGACGCCGAGGGTCAGCGGCCACGCCAGGCGCTCATCCGGCTTCACGACCTCGCCCGGGCGGATGGACTTGCCGTTGCCGTGGAGCTTCCATTTGGTACCGAGCATGCTCATTGCCGGGGGCCTTTCAGAGAATGTGTGGCGGGGGCGGGAAGGAATCTTCCGCAGCAACTTTACCGCGCCGGTGTTTCCGGCATGCGTCGCCGGCGGCGCCGCTGTGCCGGACGTCACGGGGCGTTCCGGGAAGCAGGAGGCACAAGTTGAAGTTGCAACCATAGACAGGAACCAGTGGCCGCCGCCCCCGGCGGGCACGCCCAGCGAAAGGGACGCTCATGACCATCGCCCATGACGAAGCAGTAATCGACGCAGCCGCAGTGGACGCCATCTTTGCCGAGGCCCGCACCCCCAACACCTTCACCGGCGTGGTCACCGACGAGCAGGCCCGGGCCATCTACGAACTCACCAAGTTCGGCCCCACCGCGTTCAACTCGCAGCCGCTGCGCGTGACCTACGTCCGGTCCGAGGAGGCCCGCGCCGCCCTCGTCGCGACCCTCGCCAACGGCAACCGCGCCAAGACTGCATCCGCACCCCTCGTCGCCGTTCTCAGCTATGACACGTCCTGGCAGGACCAGTGGGACAACTTCCTTCCCGGCTACAACGCGCCCAAGGCCATGTATGACGCCGCCCCGGACCTCGCCGCGGCCACCGGCAACAACAACGCGCACCTGCAGGCCGGCTACTTCATCCTCGCCGTCCGGTCCCTGGGCCTGTCCGCCGGGCCCATGACGGGAGCGGACTTCACCGCGATCGACGAGGCGTTCTTCCCCGGCGGCGACCAGAAGAGCTTCCTCGTGGTCAACATCGGACAGCCCGCGGCCGACGCCTGGGGTGCGGCGAAGCCGAAGTTCGCTTACGAGGACGTCGTCCGCACGGTCTGACGGGGGATCTGTCAGCGGCGTTGAGCTGACGCGGAGGTGCCTCCGGCACCATGGGGGACAGGCCGGAGGCACTCGGGACGCTATTCTGCGGTTGAGCGCAAGGCCGCATCCGGGGCCGCTTCCATTTTAGTCCGCTTTGGGGCCGTTATCACAGGGCCGTCGGGCCGGGTTAAGGGGTCAGCCCGGCCCGCGCGCGTCGCATCCGAGACCGTGGTCACCTTTCCCGGCCGCGGGGTGCAATACTAGGGTCACCTGCGGCGCGGAGTCGACGCAATTCGGGCTATTGCGAGCGGACCGGGGGGCCACTACATGATGCTTGACATCGCAACCTTGCGTGTCGCCCTGGCAGTGGTGGATCTGACCCTGCTGCTGCTGTTCTACTTCATCACCTTCCGCCGGACGCGTTCGGCCTACAGCGGCTGGTGGTGCCTGGCCCTGCTGCTGTTTCTGTCCGGCAACGCGGCCTACCTGATGGACGGCACTCCACACCAGGTCTGGGCCAACCCGCTAGGGAATGTGCTTCTGGTGGCGGGCGCGGCCAGCATCTGGGCGGGCGCCCGTTCGCTGCGGACCTCGGTTCCGAAGATCTGGTACCTCGCCGCCGGACCTGCCGTCACAGCCGTGGCGTCGGTGCTGGACCAGCCGGCAACCAACGTGTGGTCCGGCGGCCCGGCCTACCTCGGATTCATGGCCCTGCTGATCGGCCTCGGCTGCCGGGAGCTGTTCCTCCTGGACCGGCACTTTTCGCGTGTGCACCTCACCCTGGCCGTGGGTTCCGGCCTGCTGGCCGCGTTCTATCTCGGCCGCTTTGCCGCGTTTGTGCTCGATGGGCGCGACGGGGCGGTGTTCCTGGGCGTCTTTGGATCCGTCCCGATGACGGTGTGTTCGGCCGTGATCATGGTGGTGGCGTCCTTCACCATGGCGGAGCTGAGCTACGAGCAGCAGACCCAGGACCTCCGCGCCCGCGCCACGGTGGACGGGCTCACCGGGCTGCTGAACCGCACGGCGTTTATGGACCTCGCCGAGAACGAACTGCGCCGCCTCAACCGGGCCAGCACCTCGGCGTCGCTGATCCTGGCGGATCTGGACCACTTCAAGGGCATTAACGACGAATACGGACACTCGGCGGGCGACGCCGCGCTGCAGGCGTTCTCGGACGCCTGCACGTCCACGGTCCGCTCCTCCGACCTCGTGGGCCGCTACGGCGGCGAGGAATTCATCATCCTCCTGCCGGGCGTGACGCCCGAAAGGGCAGGGGAAATCGCCTCCGACATCAGCGTACGGATGCAGGCCTCGACGTCGTCCGTGATCCCGCGCCTGCCGACCTCCAGCTATGGCATCGCCTCGACCGGGCCCGGCCGCGGTGACCTTGACGCGATGATCGCTTCCGCGGACGCCGCCCTCTACCGCGCCAAGACCCTGGGCCGGGACCGCTCCGTCCTCGCCGGAGGCATCGAGGACGAGCCGGCCTGATCGGGCGGCTCGTCCTGGACGGGGTCTAGGAAATGACCCCGTCCACTAGCGCCTTCGCCTCGGCCTGGACCTGCTTGAGGTGCTCGGCTCCCTTGAAGGACTCGGCGTAGATCTTGTAGACGTCCTCGGTGCCGGAGGGGCGGGCCGCGAACCAGGCGTTCTCGGTGACCACCTTGAGCCCGCCGATCGCCGCCCCGTTGCCCGGCGCTTCGGTCAGCTTGGCGGTGATGGTTTCACCCGCAAGTTCGGTGGCGGTGACGTCCGACGAGGAGAGCTTCCCCAGGGCCGCCTTCTGCTCGCGCGTGGCTGCGGCGTCGATCCGCGCGTAGACGGGATCGCCGAACTGGTCGGTGAGGCCCTTGTACAGCTGCGACGGCGACTTGCCCGTGACGGCCGTGATCTCCGAGGCCAGCAGCGCCAGCAGGATGCCGTCCTTGTCCGTGGTCCAGACGCTGCCGTCCATCTTGTTGAACGACGCGCCGGCGGACTCCTCGCCGCCGAACGCCCCTTCGCCGGACAGCAGCCCGGGAACGAACCACTTGAAACCCACCGGCACCTCCACGAGCTTGCGGCCCAGGCTTTCGGCCACACGGTCGATGATCGAGGAGGAGACGAGGGTCTTGCCGATCACGGACTGCGGGTTCCACCCGGTGCGGTGGCGGTACAGGTAGTCAATCGCGACGGCGAGGTAGTGGTTCGGGTTCATCAACCCGCCGTCAGGGGTCACGATGCCGTGCCTGTCGGCGTCGGCGTCGTTGCCGGTGGCGACGTCGAAGGCTGCGGACCCGTCCGCACCAACAGACATCCGGTTGATCAGCGAGGCCATCGCCGACGGCGAGGAGCAGTCCATCCGGATCTTCTCGTCCCAGTCGAGCGTCATGAAGGCCCACTGCGGATCAACGGTGGGGTTGACCACCGTGAGGTTGAGGTGGTGGCGTTCGCCGATCTCGCCCCAGTAGTCAACTGACGCTCCGCCCATCGGGTCGGCGCCGATCCGGACGCCGGCCTCACGGATGGCATTGAGGTCCAGCACGGAGGGGAGGTCATCGACGTAGCTGCTGAGGAAGTCGAACTTTCCCGTTGTGCCGGCGCTCAGTGCGTCGGCGATGGGAATCCGCTTGACCCCGCGCAGTCCGTTCTCCAGCAGTTCGTTGGCACGGTTGGCGATCCAGCCGGTGGCGTCCGAATCGGCGGGTCCGCCGTGCGGGGGGTTGTACTTGAAACCGCCGTCGCCGGGCGGGTTGTGGCTGGGGGTCACCACAATCCCGTCGGCCTGCGGAGCGCCGGCAGGGGAATTGTTGTTGTGCGTCAGGATGGCGTGGCTCAGCGACGGAGTGGGGGTGTAGCCGTGGCGGGCGTCGATCAGCACATTGACGCCATTGGCGGCGAGCACTTCCAGCGCCGAATTCTGGGCCGGCTCGCTCAGGGCATGGGTGTCTTTGGCCAGATACAGCGGCCCGGTGATGCCTTGGCCCGCCCGGTATTCCACGATGGCCTGGGTGATGGCGAGGATGTGCGGCTCGTTGAAGGAGGCTTTCAGGCTTGAGCCCCGGTGCCCGGAGGTGCCGAACGCCACCCGTTGGCCGGGGTCGCCAAGATCCGGGGAAACGTCGTAGTACGCATCCAGGAGCGCAGTGAGATCAACAAGGTCTTGGGATTGGGCAACAGTGCCCGCGCGGCTAGCCATTGCACCAGCATGCCAGACCGGCGTGGCAGGCAACATGATTTCGGCGCATTACGGCCCCTGTGACGCAAGAAATATCCTGCTCTTGGCAGCGGGACGGCGGTAGGCTGAATCCAGAGACGTCCAAAGGGGAAAACCATGACTGACCAGCCGAAACCTGAGAAAGACGGGACACCGGAGGGCTACCAGCCGCCGTCGTTCATTCCTGGCCAGGAGCCGGGCGGGCAGTACCGCGCATCCGCCGACTACAGCCAGCCCACGGAGCCATACGGCACCGCGGAGGGCGCGGCACCGCAGCCGCCCTACGGTCAGCAGGCGTACGGGCAGCAGCCCTACGGCGGCCAGGGCCAGCAGCCCTACGGGCAGCAGCAGTACGGTGCGCCCGTTCAGTACGGCCAGCCGGGCAGCCCGTTCAACGCCTACGGCCAGCCGGCCTATTACGGCGTGCCGCCCGAGCCCAAAGGCCTGAGCATCGCCAGCCTGTGCTGCGGCATCGCCGCCTTCATCGGGCTGGGCTTCTTCCTCCTGCCGCAGCTCGCGGCGGTCATCCTCGGCCACATGGCCCTCAAACGCGAGCCGGCCGGCAAAGGCATGGCCATTGCCGGGCTGGTGCTCGGTTACGTGGGGATCGCGCTTGCCCTGCTGGTTTTCGTGATCATCGCGCTGGGGCTGGCGATCGGCAGCGCAAGTTACGGCGGGTACCGGGCGTAGGCCCCGCCGGTCAGCCGCTATGCGCTGCCGGCGACGGCCAAGGACTGCGGCTGGTGCGGGCGGCGGATGGACCCGCCTGCCCGCACCACACCGTCGGTGACATCGCCCGCCGGCATGAGTTCGACGTCGG
>Ga0247818_10001850_pt1 | contig 13596 bp, 11 predicted proteins | sample 13C_Glucose_Day1_FD_192424 | JGI IMG/M metagenome (GOLD analysis project Ga0247818, IMG submission 192424) | Soil microbial communities from agricultural site in Penn Yan, New York, United States - 13C_Glucose_Day1 | ecosystem: Environmental > Terrestrial > Soil > Agricultural land | place...
AGGCGCGGGAACAGCTCGTCCATCACGCGCTCGTACTGCGCACGGCTGTAACGCGGGTGCAGCGCCGAGAGCTTGATGGAAATGCCCGGGCCTTCATAAATCCCACGCCCGTGGGAAGCTTTGCCGATCGAGTGAATGGCTTGTTCGTACGACGCCAGGTACTTCTGCGCGTCGTGTTCGGTCAGCGCCGCTTCACCGAGCATGTCGTAGGAATAACGGAAGCCTTTGGCTTCGAACTAGCTCGCGTTGGCCAGCGCTTCGGCGATGGTTTCGCCGGTGACGAACTGCTCGCCCATCAGACGCATGGCCATGTCGACGCCCTTGCGGATCATCGGCTCGCCGCTCTTGCCGATGATCCGGCTCAGCGACGAGGTCAGGCCTGCTTCATTGTGAGTCGACACCAGTTTGCCGGTCAGCAGCAGACCCCAGGTCGCGGCGTTGACGAACAGCGACGGGCTGTTGCCCAAGTGCGGCTGCCAGTTGCCGGTGCTGATCTTGTCGCGGATCAGTGCATCGCGAGTGCCCTTGTCGGGGATGCGCAGCAGCGCTTCGGCCAGGCACATCAGTGCCACGCCTTCCTGGGACGACAGGGAAAACTCCTGCAGCAAGCCCTGAACAATGCCTGCACGACCGCCGGCACTTTTCTGGTTACGCAGTTTTTCCGCGATGGTCGCGGCGAGTTTGTTGGTGGCATCGGCCATCGATGCTGGCAGGCGTGCCTGTTCGATCAGCATCGGCACCACTTCCGGCTCGGGGCGGCGGTAAGCAGCAGTGATCGAAGCGCGCAGCACCGATTGCGGCAGGATGCTTTCAGCGAATTCGAGGAAGCACTGGTGGGCGTGATCGGTCTGCACTTCGCCAGCGTCGTCGGCGTCCTTGGCGGTCAAACCGTTCAGCTCGGTCAGGGTTGCACCACCCTCGAGTTTTTCCAGGTAATTGAAAATTGCCTGCTTGATCAGCCAGTGCGGTGTGCGATCAATCGAGGTTGCGGCAGCCTTGAGGCGCTCGCGGGTCGGGTCATCGAGTTTGACCCCAAGGGTGGTGGTAGCCATATTTTTATCCTCATGGTTGCCACAGTTGCGTGGCATCAGCTGGCGGCAAGATTAGCCGTGCGCCGGAAGAGGTGCAACCGGGTGCAACCCTTTTTTTCTTGGAAAAATAAACGCTTCGTCAGAAATTATTTTCTGGTACTGAAGTACCGCTCCTGCTTGGTGCTTTTACTTCTAGCAGAGCGACTCAACTGCGCTAAAAGGGAGCAAAAACGGCTTGTTTATCGGTATATCCGACTAGGTGCAACTTAATCGCCAGAAACTGGTTGCACCTTTTTTACTTTGTTGCATAGCATTCGCGCCCAAGGTGCAACCGGGAATACCCGGTGCATCGGCTGGTGGCTTTCCTGGGGAAACATCAGTCCTAAATGCGCGGGATTCCGTTTCGTCTGCCAAACGTCGTCGTTTGTGGGCGATTGATTACCGCTGCAACATAAAAACAAAGCCAGGGCGTAACTTAATGAGCGTAAGCAATCCAACACTGATCACGTTCGTGATCTACATCGCAGCAATGGTGCTGATCGGCTTCATGGCCTATCGCTCCACCAACAACCTTTCTGACTACATTCTTGGCGGCCGCAGCCTCGGCAGCGTCGTTACGGCTCTGTCTGCCGGTGCTTCCGACATGAGCGGCTGGTTGTTGATGGGCTTGCCAGGTGCCATCTACATGTCCGGTCTGTCCGAAAGCTGGATCGCCATCGGTTTGATCGTTGGCGCCTACCTGAACTGGCTCTTCGTCGCCGGCCGTCTGCGCGTGCAGACCGAGCACAACGGTGATGCGTTGACCCTGCCGGACTACTTCTCCAGCCGTTTCGAAGACAAAAGCGGTCTGCTGCGCATCATCTCGGCGGTGGTGATTCTGGTGTTCTTCACCATTTACTGCGCTTCCGGCATCGTGGCCGGCGCCCGACTGTTCGAAAGCACCTTCGGCATGTCCTACGAGACGGCGCTGTGGGCCGGTGCTGCAGCGACGATTGCCTACACCTTCGTCGGCGGTTTCCTCGCGGTGAGCTGGACTGACACCGTACAAGCCACGCTGATGATCTTCGCCCTGCTGCTGACGCCGATCATCGTGCTGCTGGCCACCGGTGGCGTCGATACCACGTTCCTGGCCATCGAAGCGCAGGATCCGAGCAACTTCGACATGCTCAAGGGCACCACCTTCATCGGCATCATCTCGCTGATGGGCTGGGGTCTGGGGTACTTCGGTCAGCCGCACATCCTTGCGCGTTTCATGGCCGCTGACTCGGTGAAGTCGATTGCCAACGCCCGTCGCATCTCCATGACCTGGATGATCCTGTGCCTGGGCGGCACCGTCGCCGTGGGCTTCTTCGGTATCGCCTACTTCTCGGCGCACCCGGAAGTGGCCGGTCCCGTGACCGAAAACCACGAGCGGGTATTCATTGAACTGGCGAAAATCCTCTTCAATCCGTGGGTTGCCGGTGTCCTGTTGTCGGCGATTCTCGCCGCGGTCATGAGCACCCTGAGCTGCCAACTGCTGGTGTGCTCGAGCGCCCTGACCGAAGACTTCTACAAAACCTTCCTGCGCAAATCCGCTTCCCAGGTGGAACTGGTCTGGGTTGGTCGCGCGATGGTGTTGCTGGTGGCGCTGATCGCTATCGCCATGGCCGCCAACCCGGAAAACCGCGTACTGGGCCTGGTGTCCTACGCCTGGGCCGGTTTCGGTGCAGCGTTCGGTCCGGTGGTGCTGATCTCGGTGATCTGGAAAGACATGACCCGCGACGGCGCGCTGGCCGGCATCCTGGTCGGTGCCATCACCGTGGTGGTGTGGAAGCATTTCGAGGTGATGGGTCTGTACGAAATCATCCCGGGCTTCATCTTCGCCAGCCTGGCGATCTACATCGTCAGCAAGCTCGGCGCGCCGACCGCTGGCATGGTGCAGCGCTTCGAAGCGGCGGAAAAAGATTTCCACCTGAACAAGTAATTGTTCTGAGCTGACGCTCACGCGAAAACGGCCCGTTTCCTACAGGAGACGGGCCGTTTTTTTGTGCCTGCAGTTTCTCTGATTCACCGCAATTCCCCTGTAGGAGTGAGCCTGCTCGCGATAGCGGTGTGTCAGTCAAATTTTTGCCTCTGACACACCGCTATCGCGAGCAGGCTCACTCCTACAGGGGGTGGTGGTGGGTTTGCGGGATTTGTCTGTAGTTGAAGGCGCCGATTTTCGAAAGCTTTTTCGCCAGAAAAAGTAGGGCAAATCTGATTTTCCTGTCACCCACCCAACACGACTTGCTCCTCATGCAGAATCGCCCGCCCTCATTTTGCAGAGAGACATCGGATGTTCGCGCCTGCCAATCAACCGCGTTTCACGTTGACCCTCGAAGGCGCCCAAATTGATCTCAAAGTCCTTGAGTTCACGGGCAAGGAAGCCATCAGCCAACCCTTTCGTTTCGAGCTGGAACTGGTCAGTGAACGGCCCGATCTGGATCTGGAAAGCCTGCTGCATTGTCAGGCGTTTCTGAGTTTCGATGCAGATGGCAGCGGCATTCACGGTCAGATTTATCAGGTCGGGCAGGGCGATTCCGGGAAACGTCTGACGCGCTATCACCTCAGTCTTGTCCCGCGTCTGACCTACCTCGCGCACCGAATCAATCAGCGGATCTTTCAGCATCTGACGGTGCCGCAAATCGTCGCGCAGGTGCTCAAGGATCATTCGATTCTGCGCGATGCTTTCGAATTTCGCCTAGGCAGCGAGTACCCGGAGCGCGAGTACTGCGTGCAATACGCCGAAAGTGACCTCGCGTTTATCCAGCGCCTGTGCGCCGAAGTCGGCATTCATTACCACTTTCAGCACAACCCGGAAGGTCACCTGTTGGTGTTCGGTGATGATCAGACGGTGTTCCCGAAACTGGTTCGACCGACGCTGTATCTGCCCGGCAGCGGCATGGCCGGTGGCGCGCCGGCGATCAATCGTTTCAATGTTCGCGTGGAAACCCGTACCAGCGTAGTGACCCGGCGCGATTACAACTTCATCAAGCCGCGTCTGCAGTTGCAAAGTCGAGTCGACGGTGAGCAGCGCCCGGTGCTCGAGGATTATCACTTCCCCGGCCAATTCAACGATCGTGAAACCGGCAAGCACCTCGCCCAAAGAGCGCTGGAGCGACATGTCGCCGATTACCGTCAGGCCGAGGGCGTCAGCGACGAATCTGCATTGGTTTGTGGACATTTCCTGCAACTGATCGACCATCCGCGTAGCGACTGGAACGACCTGTGGCTGCTGACCTCGGTCGAACACCACGGCCGACAGCCGCAAGTGCTGGAGGAATCGGTGACCAGCGATGGGGAAGCATTCCAGGGTTACCGTAATACCTTTCTTGCCACGCCGTGGGATGTGTTCTTTCGCCCGGCGTTGGGACCGGAAAAACCGCGCATGCTCGGCTATCAACCTGCCGTGGTGACCGGCCCGACCGGCGCGGAAATTCACTGCGACGAGTACGGTCGGGTCAAGGTGCAACTGGCCTGGGATCGCGATGGCGAGTTGAACGAGCATTCCAGTTGCTGGCTGCGCGTGGCCGCCGGTTGGGCCCATGACCGTTACGGCAGCGTGCTGATTCCACGGGTCGGCATGGAAGTGCTGGTCGGTTTCATCGACGCCGATGCCGACAAACCGCTGGTCATGGGTTGTCTGCCCAACGCCGCGACGCCGGTGCCGCTGGATCTGCCAGCGGACAAGACCCGCAGCATATTCCGCAGTCAGAGCAGCCCCGGCGGTGGCGGCTACAACGAACTGCGCATCGAGGATAAAAAAGGAGCGGAGGAAATTTATCTGCGTGCCCAGCGAGATTGGACTCAGCATGTGTTGAACGACCAACAGGTGCAGGTCGACAACCAGCGCAGCATCGTTGTCACCGGCACCGCGCGACATGAGTTGAAGGCCGATGAGCAACGCATCACCCACGGTCAGCGGCAGACCGAAGTGAAGCAGGACGATCACTTGACCGTGGTCGGCGATCGGCATATCAGGGTGAGCAATCAGGCAACCAGCGCCAGCGCGCAAATCCACGTCAGTGCCGGGCAACAAGTGGTAATCGATGGCGGCGCGAGCGCGACGATTCAGGCCGGCGGGCAGTGGATCAACATTGGGCCGGGTGGAATTTTCAGCAGCGTGCCGATTGTCGTGGGCGGCGCGCCGATGGCAGCGATGAGCGCCGCGCCGGTGGTGCCGGGGTTGCCGGAGAAACTGGTCGCAGCGCCGGCGGCCATGCTCACCGCCGCACAAATCATGAGTTTCAAAGGCGATGCGCCGTTCTGCGAAGAGTGTGAGCGTTGCAAGGATGGTGTTTGTGCAGCCTGATTGCCTCATGCCGGCAGAGTGGCTGGCGCGTGAACCGCTGAAACCTTCGGAACAACTGTTCGCGATCTTCAGTAACGCCAGCGACGCCAGGCCTCCATTGGTCGCACCTAAGCCGATCTGGGCGGAGACGATCTACGCCGAGTGGGACGCGGTGATGCCCTTCGTGGGAGTTGTCGCTACTGACAGTGAGTTTCTCGATTGGGTGGCCTCTACCGAGTCTTGCGACTGGGGTTGGCTGGCGGTGTCTTCGGCGAGTCTGGAAGTGCTGGTCGAGCACTTTCGCAGCCTGACTCAGGTGCTGATGCCGGACGGCAAAGCGGTGTTTTTCCGCTTCTGGGATGGGCGGTTTTTGTTGCCGATCCTGCAGTCCGACGAAGTGCAATCGGCGCAGTTGATCCCAGTGATTTCGCGCGGTTTGATCAACGGACAGGCCGTTGAGATCGGGGGCAGGGCGCAGGTTTCGGGGCGGGTTTTTCCTTGGTGGAAGGTGCCTGAGTCGGTGATGGTTTCAGCAGGGAATGGAGTCCGGATCGGCAATGCGCTGCAGTGGCTGAGCGAGGAGCATCCAGCGCTGTACGAGGTGTTTCCGGAGGCTGTGTTGCGCTGCAAGGTTCGGCAGTTTTTTCAGGTTTCAGCGTCGGAAGAATCCTCGCAATCGGCGTTATTGGCATATTTGCAGGACGAAGCCGAGTGAGATTTCCGGGCGAAGTCCTCGGAAATTTCCTGCGAGTTACGGCGGATTTCATGAACTGGTGGGCGGTGGGTTGCGGGGATAGTCTTTTCGTTGTCACTGCGAGAGTGGTGGCAGGGTGTAGGAACCCGAACTTCAAATGTGCATCAGTACCGTCGATTGGTTGCGACACTTAACCAGTGTCCACAACGCCTTTTATGGCGGCTGTGTGCGGGACACGTTTCGACGTGGCTGATTTGAAGTTCCTCAGTTCCTACTCCCGCGCATGGCTGCCACCCAACCCGTAGGAAGGTCGATGGCAGTCTCTATTTAGAACTTCGAGAATGCTCAAATATGACGATGCTTAAACCCGATCCACCCTACGAAAAAATCATCCCCCATCCCGATAATCGCTTCATGGCCCTGACCGGCAATTGCAGCGACATGCCCACCCTGTTCATCGATACCCAAGTTCCCCTCGACATCCTCATGGACGCCGCCAACCACCGCATCCGCGCCGCTATTCAAGTGCTGGAAAACATGTGCATGCGCGGCTCGGTCGAATGCGACTCGATCATCCTCAGCGACTTCGCCATGCTCTGCGCCATTCCGCTGCGTGACGGCTGCGATGTGCTGGATGTCATCGGCAAACGCTTGAGCGCGATGCCTTAACGTCACAATTATGAATAGATCCTTCCAGCCTCTATCGATGGCAGGATCACTAGCCTGCTGAGAAGAATTTAGTTCTGCAGATACTGATCTTGTGACTTGATAAAGGCGTCGAATGCAGGGGAGTTGTAAATTTCAAGGCAAGAATAGAACACGATATTTTTTCCAGACTGCTTGCTGGTTGAAGAAGTCTTGGCGTAAGCATCCGCCACGTACTTCTCTGTTTCCACATAGGGATCATGGATGACTTCAAGCGTGTCTTCGTTCTGCAAAATCGCGTGTTGCCCCTTGCCCATTACGGAGTAAGCGCCAATAGCGAGGCCGAGATCCGATTTGATATCTGATTCACTCTTGAATTGATTTGATATGCAGTTGGCGAGGCCGTAATTCTTCAATGAAACTCTTGCGGTGGTTAGATCTGCTTCACTTGAGAAGGCATTTACAGATGCGCCAAGAATACCTACCGCAATGAATAGCTGGAATTTCATCCCTTTAGCTCCCAGAAATTGATTTTTTCGAGTTTTACGTCTGGCCGATCATAAGTGTGGCTATTCGGGCGATGGTAGTCGCTGTTGTCTCCGGTGGAGCTACCGTTCCACAAGGTCGCATGACCGGTCGCGTCGGTCCACCCGGTGATTTCCATAATAATCACGCCTTTCTTGCCATTGATGAAGTCAGCCTCACTGAGTTTCAATTCATGATCCGGAGCCCCCCAATTGTGTTTCAGGAAGGCAAGGAAATCTGCGACCTTCATGATGTACGGGAGTTGGTCTGCGCCGGCAAGGCGATAGATGGATTTGCTGGGAATGATCGTTCCTTTCGGGATTTTGTAGCCGCCATAGTTAAATCCTCTACTTATTCTAAGGGCGCAAGCGTTCGCGTAAGCATCAGGCTTTTCTGCTCTGGCCGCTTCGACATTACCTCCAACCAGTGCATAAACATCAATCGAGTTTTTGAGGCCGACCTCTGCGTAGGCAGTCCATAGGGTGCTGAATTTTGGTCTTTTGACAACTATGTTTGAGGTTACGCCACCGGCACTGATATTGAGCTGAGCCACTAGACTTCTCCTTCCATGTCGAAGAATTCACCTTGAAAAGCGTTTGGAATGATCGCTATGCCTTTTGCCCCCACCGTCCCGGTCAGTTTTTTTTCTGTCGTACCGCTGATCGTTACAGCCACGGTCTCTCCCGGTAAATAGCCGGAAGTTTTCACATGAATATTCAAGTCGCAATAGAAGCGCGATATCGAATCGACGGGTGTCTGGTTTTCTCCATACGAGAACGTTATGCGCTGGATGCTCTTCGGTTCAGGGATCAAAGGGACGATGGGAGAAAAGCTCGCAGCGCTATGTTCCCCGCCACCAAAGACAGAGGATTGAGCAAAGAGAACAGTGTTGGATTTTGGCGGGCAGCCACACGCGACATAGTCGCCCTCAAGTGCAACCAGGCCAGCCGGTAAAGTGATTGTTCGTGGGCCGACAGCTACGATGGGACCTTTGCCTGGAGGGCATACAGGACAACTTGCCATGTGGCCGATGGATGAAGTGCTCACCGCGTAATCAATGTTGATTCCAACGTTTCCTTCCAGAACCACACCACCAGTTGATGTAGGCGCGCCGATTCCGACCACTTTCCTTCCCATGTAAATTTCCCTCTTTACAGGTTTTCAGTGGAGCGGATATTCGCACTCCCTTCGCTCGTGAGACGACGGTAATCCTGAGGAAGATGTTTCTTTATGTTGCTCATAGAGTTGCGGGAGACCGCCCAAAACTACCGCAGGTGCTGGAAAACATGTGCATGCGCGGCTCGGTCGAATGCGACTCGATCATCCTCAGCGACTTCGCCATGCTCTGCGCCATTCCGCTGCGTGACGGCTGCGATGTGCTGGATGTCATCGGCAAACGTCTCGGCAACCCATCCCTGTAAGCCTGAGACAGTTTTTGTGGCGAGGGAGCTTGCTCCCGCTCGGCTGCGCAGCAGCCGTAACCAGATTGTCGCGGTGTCAGACGGAATCGGGATTTAGGTCTTGTAACGCTTCGCAACCCGGCGGGAGCAAGCTCCCTCGTCACAAAGGCAAGAGCAGAAGATCGCAGCCTTCGGCAGCTCCTACAGGGGGTACGCCAATTCTGTGTAGGAGCTGCCGCAGGCTGCGATCTTTGCTGCTGGAGGCCGCTCGGCCGCCAACCCCTGACTTGCCGGCCGGTAAAAGGTAAACTTTGCGCCCTTCGCAGGAGCAGCCATGAATTATCGTCACGCCTTCCATGCCGGCAATCACGCCGATGTGTTCAAACACCTGACCTTGACCCGCCTCATCGCCCTGATGTCGCGCAAGGAGCAGCCGTTTGCCTATCTCGATACGCACGCCGGTATCGGTCTGTATGACCTGCAGGGCGATCAGGCCAACCGTACCGGCGAGTATCTGGAAGGCATCGCGCGGTTGTGGGATCAGCCGGATCTGCCGGCGCTGACCGACGACTACATGAAGGTGCTGCACGAGATGAACCCGGACGGCCAGTTGCGCTACTACCCGGGTTCGCCGGAGCTGGCGCGGCGTCTGACCCGGCCGCAGGATCGGGTGATGCTCAACGAGAAACACCCGGAAGACGGCGTGCTGCTCAAGGACAACATGGCCGGTGATCGTCGGGTCAAGGTGCATCTGGGCGAGGGCTGGCATGTGGCGCGGGCGATGCTGCCGGTGCAGGAGAAACGCGCGGTGATGCTGATCGATCCGCCGTTCGAGCAGCTCGACGAGATGCAAAAGTGTGCGGCGTCGCTGAAAGAAGCGATTGGCCGGATGCGCCAAACCGTGGCGGCGATCTGGTATCCGGTGAAGGATCAGCGTGCGTTGCGGCGGTTTTATCAGGATCTGGCGGGTACCGGTGCGCCGAAGTTGCTGCGCGTGGAACTGCTGGTGCATCCGCTGGATACGCCGAACAGCCTGAACGGCTCCGGGATGGCGATTGCCAATCCGCCGTGGGGGCTGGAGGAAGAATTGCGTGAGCTGCTGCCGTGGTTGTCGAAGAAGCTTGGGCAGACCCAGGGTGGGTGGCAGATGGATTGGTTGATCGCCGAGAGCTGATCAACGGCAGGATCAAAGGATCGTCCGAACGCGGCCCGAGCCTGCGGCAGCTCCTACAGGATTCAGTGTCGTCCACTTATGTGCGGACAATCACGGACCTGTAGGAGCTGCCGCAGGCTCGGGCCGCGTTCGGACGATCTTTTGCTTTAAGGGTTTAGTTACCCGCCAGGCTCGGTGGCATGCACACACCGGTGCCACCAATCCCGCAATAACCTTCAGGGTTCTTCGCCAGGTATTGCTGGTGATAGGCCTCGGCGAAATATACGGTCGGCGCCTGTTCGATCTCGGTGCTGATTTCGCCCAGACCCGCCTTCGACAGTTCAGCCTGATACACCGCTTTGCTCTTCAGCGCCGCGTCGAGGTGCTCCGGGCTGGTCGCGTAGATCACCGAACGGTACTGGGTGCCGATGTCGTTGCCCTGACGCATGCCCTGTGTCGGGTTATGCAGTTCCCAGAACATTGCCAGCAGCTCTTCGTAGCTGACTTTGGCCTTGTCATATACCACCAGCACTACTTCAGCGTGGCCGGTCAGGCCCGAGCAGACTTCTTCGTAGGTCGGGTTCGGCGTGTAGCCGCCGGCGTAGCCGACCACCGTGCTGACCACGCCTTCGCGCTGCCAGAAGCGGCGTTCCGCGCCCCAGAAGCAACCCAGACCGAAGATCGCAAAGTCGACGTCCTGGAAAAAAGGGCCGAGCAATGGGGTTTCTTCGAAGACGAAATGCTTTTCAGGCAGGGTCATCGCGGTTTCGCGGCCGGGCAGAGCTTGATCTTTGGTCGGTAGCACGTTTTTGTTCACCAGAATTTCCGAGCGCAGAACCATGATCGTTCCTCTCAGTCAGGATGGGATGTAAAAAGTCAGACCGCCAGTGTGCCGAATGATGCCGGATTTCGCACTATTCAAATGTGGGAGCGAGCCTGCTCGCGAAAGCGGTGTGTCAGGCGACGATGATGTCGACGGCTATAACGCCTTCGCGAGCAGGCTCGCTCCCACAGGGGGGGCTTCGACAGATGGGATTTAGAGGCAGAGCGGGCCGCGTGGGTAGCGCTTGAGGGCCTGTATCAGCTCGGCGCCGGGGATTGGCCGGTCGAACAGGTAGCCCTGGCCGACGTCGCAGCGGTGGCGACGCAGGAACGCCAGTTGCTCGGCGGTCTCGATGCCTTCGGCCACGACTTTGAGTTTCAGGTTGTGGGCCATGGCGATCACCGCGGAGGTGATTTCCATGTCGTCCTGATTGTCGGGGATTTCGTGGATGAAGCTGCGATCGATCTTGATGATGTCGATCGGGAATTTCTTCAGGTAGCTGAGCGATGAGTAACCAGTGCCGAAGTCGTCCATGGCCAGGGTCAGGCCGAGGCGCTTGAGCTGATCGAGCTGCAAGTGCGTGTCTTCGGTGGCTTCCAGCAGCAGGCCTTCGGTCAGCTCCAGTTCGAGCAGATTGGCCGGCAGCGCTTCTTCCTTGAGGATGTTGGCGATGGACGCAACCAGATCCGGGTCAGAGAACTGCTTCGGCGAGAGGTTGATCGCCACTTGCAGGTTGCCCAAGCCCGCGGCGGTCAGCGCCTTGCTCATGCGGCAGGCCTGACGCGCAATCCACTTGCCGATCGGGATGATCAGGCCGGTCTCTTCGGCAACGCTGATGAACTGGTCCGGGCGGATCATGCCGCGTTCCGGGTGGTTCCAGCGCAGCAGCGCTTCCATGCCCAGCAGGCGACCGCTGCGCAGGCACAGTTTGGGCTGGTAGAACACGTCCAGCTCGTTCTGGGTCAGGGCGCGGCGCAGGTTGTTCTCGACGAACAGCTTGTAACTGGCCTCGGCGTTCAGTGCTTCGGTGAAGACCTGGACCTGGTGTTTGCCGTTGGCCTTGGCCTTGTGCAGGGCCAGGCCGGCGTTGCGCATCAGGGTCTGCGGGTCGCGGCCATGCAGCGGCGCGCAGGCCAGGCCCACGGAGCCGGTGACGCTGATCAGCTGGTTGTCGACGAACATCGGTTTGTCGAGGGTCGCCAGCAGTTGATTGGCAATCTGTTGGCCAGTGGCGAGGTCGGTGTCGTCGAGCAGCACGGCGAATTCGTTACTGGCAAAACGCGCAAGGCTGCCACTCGGGCTGAGGCTGTTGCGCAGGCGTCGGGCGAGGCTGATCAACAACTTGTCACCGGTCTGGTGCCCGAGGCTGTCGTTGATCCGCTTGAAGTTGTCGATGTCCACCAGCAGCAGACTGATCGGCGTGTCGCTATCGCGGGCGAAGCGTTCGTCCAGATTGCGGATAAACGCCGGGCGGTTGCCAAGGTTCGTCAGGTTGTCGGTGTACGCCAGCCGCTCGATGCGCTGCTGCGCCAGTTTGGTCTGGGTGATGTCTTCGTAGATGCCGATGTAGTGCGTCAGCTCACGGTTGTCGCCGTACACCTTGGAAATCGACAACTGGCCCCAGTACGGTTCGAGGTTCTTGCGCCGGCTCTTGAATTCGCCCTGCCAGCTGTTGCTCTTGGCCAGCGCCGAGGGCGCGTCGAACAGCAGCTCGCTGAGGTTCTCCAGCGCCGGCAGTTCCGACAGGCGCTGGCCGTGGACTTCCTCGGTGGAGTACTGGGTAATCGCGGTGAAGCTCGGGTTGACGTACTCGACCACGCCATCGCAATTGACCAGCAGAAAGGCGTTGGCACTTTGCTCGACCGCGCGCTGGAACAGGTGCAGGGCGCTGGTGGCGGTGCGACGGTTGTGGTTGTTGATGACCTGGGCGAACTGGTCGGCCAGCTCACCGGCAAAGGCGATTTCGTCGGACTGCCAGGCGCGGGTGACGCCGGTCTGCTCCAGACAGAGCACGCCGACCACCTGGCCATCGACGCGGATGCTGGCGTCGAGCATGGCGTTGACGTCGCGCGGGCGCAGGGCCTCGGCCATCTCGCGGGTGCGCGGGTCGCGCATTGCATTGTGCGCGTCGATGGCGCGGCTGCCGTGTAGCGCTTCCATGTAGTCGGGGAAGCCGCTGATGTCGATCACCTCCGGCAGGATGTATTCCTGCGTCGCGCGGTGATACGCGGAAATCGGCACCAGCAGATTGCCTTCGAGGTTCCACAGGCTGGCGCAGTCGATTTCATAGATGTCGCAGGCGCAGCGGGTGATCAGTTCGGCGGCTTCCTGCAGCGAGTTGTGGCTGCTGTAGCGCTGGCGGGCGAGTAGCAGAATCAGATCCTGCTGGGCGCGTACGCGATCGAGGTGCTGCAGTTGTTCCTGCTGGGCGCGCTGGTTCAGTTCGAGGGCGATCTGCAGGCGCGAGTTCTGGGTTTCGAGGTCGACGGACGGCAGCGTCGGGGCCTCGTCGAACACGTCATCGACTGCCAGCAGGTAGCCACGCAACAAATGCCGATTGTGCTGTTTATAGGCTTCGCCCAGTTCGAGGATGCTCAGCACGCCCGCGGCGGTGTGCAGGGTGTAGCGCACCAGATAATGCGGACTGTCGCGCAGTTGCTGCTGAATGGTGTCATGCAACTGATAGCGCGCTTCGGGCTCCATCAGGCTGGCGTAGGGCGAGCCGACCAGCGCACACAATTCGACGGCTGGCTGGCCGAACTGGCGTTCGCAATTGGGGTCGAGAAACAGCATCGCCCAACTGGCTTCATTCAAGCGCTCGAAACGCAGCATGCCGAGCCGCGAGGGCACAGGCAACTGCGTCACTACCTCGGCCGCCATACGGCTGGCGGCATCGGGTTGGCTCTTCATGAAGGAACTCGCTTGGAAATATGCTGAACGCGCCGGGCTCGCGCCCTCATTACTGTTGCCTGCGGCAAGGTTGCATCATTGCGGCACCGACTGACCAGAGAGATGA
>Ga0247818_10001851_pt1 | contig 13591 bp, 12 predicted proteins | sample 13C_Glucose_Day1_FD_192424 | JGI IMG/M metagenome (GOLD analysis project Ga0247818, IMG submission 192424) | Soil microbial communities from agricultural site in Penn Yan, New York, United States - 13C_Glucose_Day1 | ecosystem: Environmental > Terrestrial > Soil > Agricultural land | place...
TGGTGGAACCGCGCGAGCGGTTCCACCATGGTCCGCGCCGCGCGGCGCACGGCCGGACTGCCGTGCATCTCCAGCCACGGGCTGTCGAGGACCAGCTGCGAAATCATCCCGGGATGCCGGCTGGCCCACAGCGCGGCAATCAGCCCGCCGGTGGAATGCCCCATCAGCGCCACCGTCGGAGGGCCTTCGGCGCCGGTGTGCAGGGAGGCGATGATGCCAATCGCCGAGGTGATTTCGGCATCGTAGTCCTCCAGGTCGGCCACATAGCCGCCGTGCCCGCCGGCCTGGAGGCTCCGCCCGTGGTTGTGCATGTCCAGGGCAAAGAACGCGAAGCCCTGGCCGGCCCAGAACTCTGCCAGTTCCTCGTTGAAGAAGTAGTCGCTCCAGCCGTGCAGGAACAGCACGGCACGGGGCCGGCGCCCGCCGGCCACACCCGCGCCGGCGGAACCCGCGACGGCCACACCCGCGCCGGCGGCACTCCCAGCGCCGGGAACGTGCCGGACCAGCGTGGCGGTCCGCTCGACGCCGTCGGGGCCGGCCGCCGGGACAGTGCAGGCCTCGAAGTCGTCGCCGAGGATATCGGGGAGCCATTCCATGGCTTCATGCTAGCGCCCGGTGGCCTGCCGGTTTGGTCTGCGCCGCCGGAACGGCAAAACTAGAGCCATGCGCGTATATCCGACTTTCTTCCGGCTGGCCTTCTCATGGATGGACGCCGAACGCGCCCACAAGATCGGCTTCAAGGCCATCCGGCTCGTCCACTCCTGCGGCGCCGGACGGGTGCTGCAGAAGTTCACCGCCCCGGCGGCCTCACTCCAGACCCAGGCGTTCGGCCTGACCTTCCCCTCCCCGTTCGGCCTGGCGGCCGGATTCGACAAGGAGGGCCACGGCATCGAGGCCCTCACCGAGCTGGGGTTCGGCCATGTGGAGGTCGGCACCATCACCGGCCAGGCCCAGCCAGGGAACCCCGCGCCGCGGCTCTTCCGCCTCGTCGAGGACCGGGCCGTGATCAACAGGATGGGCTTCAACAATGACGGTGCCGCCGCTGTGGCGCCCCGCCTGAAGTCGGCGCGCGCCGCGCTGCAGCGCCGCCACCCCGGCGTCCGCCCGGTGATCGGCGTCAACATCGGCAAGAGCAAGGTCGTCGAACTTGAGGACGCCGTGGCCGACTACCTCATCAGCGCCCGCAGCCTGGCGCCCGCCGCCGACTACCTCGTGGTCAACGTCAGCTCCCCGAACACCCCGGGGCTGCGGCTGCTCCAGGACGTCGAAACGCTGCGTCCGCTGCTGGCGGCCGTGGGGGAGGCGGCGGACCAGGCGTCCGGACGCCACGTCCCGCTGCTGGTCAAGATCGCCCCGGACCTCAGCGACGAGGACATCGACGACGTCGCGCGCCTGGCACTGGACCTGAACCTGGACGGCATCATCGCCACCAACACCACCATCGCCCGCACCGGGCTTTCCTCCGGCGCCGACAAGGTGGCGGCGTGCGGCGCCGGCGGGCTGTCCGGGGCGCCCCTGAAGCAGCGGTCGCTGGAGGTGCTGGCCCGGCTGAAGGCGGCCACCGGCGGCAGGCTGGCCCTGGTCTCCGTCGGCGGCGTCGAAACCGCGCAGGACGTCCAGCAGCGGCTCGACGCCGGCGCCACCCTCGTGCAGGGATACACGGCGTTCCTCTATGAAGGACCGTTCTGGGCCGCCCGCATCAACCGGCTGCTCGCGAAGCACCCGTCCCGGCGCTGAGCCGCCCGCACCGCACCAGCCGTCCCCCGGGAGACGACGGAGCCCCCGGCAGTCAGACTGCCGGGGGCTCCGTGTTGATCGCGCGAATCAGGCGGGGTGTTCGCCGCGCTTGACGAGGGGCTTGGGAAGGCGCAGGCGGCGGTACTGGAGGGAACGCATGGAGCCGTACCAGACAGTGCCGCGCTCCACCTCGCCGAACTTCTGCTCCAGGCGCTTCTTGAGCTTCCGGGAGAGGATAAAGACGTCCACGAAGACGGCCAGGAACATCACCCAGAACCCGCCGAGGACGTAGATCATCTGTTCGCTGGAGGACGGAACGAGGAGTGAGACGATCACGAAGATGAGCGCACCGAACATCAGGTACTCGCCGAGGCTGAAGCGGGCGTCCACATAGTCACGGGCGAAACGCTTCTGCGGGCCCTTGTCACGCAGCGGCAGGAATTTCTCGTCGCCGGTATCCATGGCCTGCCGCATCTTCAGCCGCTGCTCTTGGACCGCTGCCCGCTCTGCAGCCTTGGAGGCCTTGCGGTCCTCCGGCACGAGCGGCCGCTTGCGGGCCGCCACCTGCGCGCTGCGCTTGGGCGTGGGCGCGCCCTTGCCGAGGGCGGTGTCCCGGGCTGCTGCCGCCTGCTGGTCAACTATGTCCTGCGCCGATGGCGCTTCTTTTTTACGTCCAAACACCCCTACAGAATACCCCGGTGCGGCACCCGCGAGACCCAGCCCACACGGGCGTATGACGCGCCGCGTCAATATTGAAGGGTTTGGTGTGATCCGCGGCACCGGTAGTGTTCTGGCCATGACTTCATTACCCGCGGGGAACCCGCAAACCGTTACTGCCCGGGTCGGAAACGTCGACACCGAGGCCCTCCGCCAGGCCGTTACCGAATCGTTCGACACCACGATCGCCCAACTGACGGAACTCGTCGCCATCCCTGGCATCGCCTGGCCCAGCTTCGACCCCGCGCCGCTGAACGCCAGCGCCGACGCCGTCGCCGAGCTGGTCCGTGCCAGCGGTTTCGACGATGTCCGGATCCTGCGCTGCGACAAGGAGGACGGCACGCCCGGCGGCCCGGCCGTCGTCGCCCGCCGTCCCGCGGCCGCGGGCAAGCCGACCATCCTGCTGTACGCGCACCACGACGTGCAGCCCACCGGCGACCTGGCGCTGTGGGAGACGGAGCCGTTCACCGCCGTCGAGCGCGACGGGCGGCTGTACGGGCGCGGCGCGGCCGACGACAAAGCGGGGATCCTCGCGCACATCGCCGCGTATGAGGCCGTGACCCGCGTGCTGGGCGACGACCTGGGCCTCGGCGTCACCTTCTTCTTCGAGGGGGAGGAGGAAGCCGGCTCCCCGACGTTCCGCACGTTCCTGGAAACCCACCGGGAACTGCTGCGCGCCGATGTGATCGTCGTGGCCGACTCCAGCAACTGGAAGGTCGGCATCCCCGCGCTCACCACCAGCCTCCGCGGCCTGGTCGACGGCACCATCGAGGTCAAGGTCCTGGACCACGCCGTCCACTCCGGCATGTTCGGCGGGCCCGTGCTGGACGCCCCGACCCTGCTCTCCCGGCTGATCGCCACCCTCCACGACGACGCCGGCAATGTGGCGATCGCCGGCCTGGCGAGCCGGGACGACGTCACCGTCGACCTCTCCGAGGAGCAGTACCGCGCCGACGCCTCGGTGCTCGACGGTGTCCGGCTCGCCGGCACCGGGACGATCGCCTCGCGGATGTGGACCAAGCCGGCACTGTCGATCATCGGCTTCGACGCCCCCGCCGTGGACGTCGCCTCCAACACCCTCCTGCCCCGGGCACGCGCCAAGTTCAGCCTGCGGCTGGCGCCCGGCCAGGATCCGGCCGAGGCGATGGACGCCGTCCGCCGGCACGTGGAAGCCAACGCACCGTTCGGCGCCCACGTCGTCTTCACCCCGGGGGAGAGCGGCAACGCCTTCCAGACGGACACCACCTCCAAGGCTGCCAGCGTCGCGATGTGGGCACTCGGCGAGGCGTGGGGCGTTCCGGCGGTGGAGACCGGGATCGGTGGCTCGATTCCGTTCATTGCCGACCTGACCGAGCTTTACCCGGACGTGCAGATCCTGGTCACCGGCGTCGAGGATCCCGATTCCCGGGCGCACAGCGCCAACGAATCCCTCCACCTCGCGGACTTCCGGAACGCCATCGTGGCCGAAGCCCTGATGCTGGCCCGTCTCAACGAGGAAGGACTGGCCTGAGCGGACCGGCCCCGGGGTGTTCACGGGGAACATCCAGCCTTCTGGGACGGTTACGTCAGGAGTTAGAGCTACAGGGCTGATCGACGTAGCATGTAGCTATAGCCCGTACCGTTCAAGTAGGGGCGGGTGCCGCGGGAGCGGCGCCGCCACCACCGTCGTCAGAAGGTAGGCCATGAGCACTACAACCAATGAAAACAGCGCCGACACCACCGCCACGGCGGGCGGGGAACTGGCCACGCACGAGGTCAAGCTGACCGACGTCGCCGCCGGCAAGGTCCGCAGCCTGCTCGAGCAGGAAGGCCGCACCGATCTGCGCCTCCGCGTCGCCGTGCAGCCCGGCGGTTGCTCTGGCCTGATCTACCAGCTCTACTTCGACGAGAGGCTCCTCGACGGAGACGCCGTCCGCGACTATGACGGCGTTGAAGTTGTGGTCGACAAGATGAGCGTCCCGTACCTCAGCGGTGCCAGCATCGACTTCGAGGACACCATCTCCAAGCAGGGCTTCACCATCGACAACCCCAACGCCGGCGGCTCCTGCGCCTGCGGTGATTCCTTCCACTAAGGCCGGGCAATCTGCCCGGCCTTAGTGCCGCAGGATCCACAACGAGCGGGCCCGGTAAAAAGGTCCCGACGCACGGCGCGGACATGTGGGCGAAAACTCGTGGGGAGCGGTAAGCTCTACACCGAGTAGTAAAACTTTTAGTGTGCCCTGACCGCCATTTTGCGGCCCGGGCGACAGCAACAAGTAGGAAGGGCCGTCTGTGAGTTCGCAGAACCGAACCGGCAGCCGACGCAAACAGATCACTACGATCACTGGCTTGGCACTCGCCGGCGCGTTGGCTTTGACTGGATGTTCACCAGAGGTACAGAAAGGGTGGCTGCCCACTGAGCGTGGCACCACCAACCACACTGACCGCATCATGGACCTCTGGGTCAACTCATGGATTGCCGCCCTGATCGTGGGTGTTATTACCTGGGGCCTGATGATCTGGTGCATCGTGGCCTACCGGCGCCGCAAAGGCACCGTCGGGTTCCCGCGGCAGAACAGCTTCAACCTGCCCCTTGAGGTCTTCTACCTGACGATCCCGCTGTTCATGGTCCTGGTGTTCTTCTACTTCACCGACCGCGACCAGCAGGCGATCGACAACCGCGCCGAGCCGGCTGACGTCGTCGTTGACGTCCGCGGCAAGCAGTGGGCATGGGACTTCAACTACAAAAAGGGCGAGGTCATCCGCGAGGATGTCCACGAAGCCGGCGTCCAGGCGCACCTCACCGGTGAGGAAGTGGACAAGGAAAAGCTGCCCACCCTGTACCTCCCGGTCAACAAGTCGGTTGACGTGGAGCTCAACGCCCGCGACGTCATCCACTCCTTCTGGGTCCCCGCCTTCCTGCAGAAGCGCGACATGATCCCCGGAAAGACCAACTACATCAGGTTCACCCCCACCAAGGAGGGGACCTACGACGGCAAGTGTGCCGAACTCTGTGGCGAATACCACTCCGAAATGCTGTTCCGCGTGAAGGTCGTCTCCGACGCCGAGTTCCAGGCGCACCTGGAGAAGCTGCGCCAGGACGGCAACACGGGCCTGCTCGGCGAAGAGTACGACCGCAACCCGGCCCCGACCGAAACCAAGTAAGGGGAGCGACGTGGCAACTACCTATTCCCAGCCCACCGGGATCCTTGAGGCTCCCGTAGTACCGAAGTCCAAGGGACGCATCGTCGTCAACTGGATCACCTCGACCGACCACAAGACCATCGGGTACATGTACCTGATCGCGTCCTTCGTGTTCTTCTGCTTCGGCGGTGTCATGGCGCTGCTGATCCGCGCCGAGCTGTTCGAGCCCGGCATGCAGATCCTGCAGACCAAAGAGCAGTACAACCAGCTGTTCACCATGCACGGCACCGTGATGCTGCTGATGTTCGCGACGCCGCTGTTCGCCGGCTTCGCCAACGTCATCATGCCGCTGCAGATCGGCGCCCCCGACGTCGCCTTCCCGCGGCTGAACGCGCTGGCCTTCTGGTTCTTCCTCTTCGGCTCCACCATCGCCGTGTCCGGCTTCATCACCCCGCAGGGCGCGGCCTCGTTCGGCTGGTTCGCCTACGCGCCGCTGTCGAACACGACGTTCAGCCCGGGCGTCGGCGGTGACCTCTGGGTCTTCGGCCTTGCGCTCTCCGGCTTCGGCACCATCCTCGGTGCGGTCAACTTCATCACCACGATCATCTGCATGCGCGCCCCGGGCATGACCATGTGGCGGATGCCGATCTTCACCTGGAACACGCTGGTCACGGCGATCCTGGTCCTGATGGCGTTCCCGCCGCTGGCCGCCGCGCTCTTCGCCCTTGGCGCGGACCGCCGCTTCGGCGCCCACATCTTCGACCCGGAGAACGGCGGCGCCGTCCTCTGGCAGCACCTGTTCTGGTTCTTCGGCCACCCCGAGGTCTACATCATCGCCCTGCCGTTCTTCGGCATCGTCTCGGAGATCTTCCCGGTCTTCAGCCGCAAGCCGATCTTCGGCTACAAGGGCCTGGTCTACGCCACGATCTCCATCGCCGCGCTGTCCGTGACCGTGTGGGCCCACCACATGTACGTCACCGGCTCGGTCCTGCTGCCGTTCTTCTCCTTCATGACGATGCTGATCGCGGTCCCGACCGGTGTGAAGTTCTTCAACTGGATCGGCACCATGTGGCGGGGATCGATCACCTTCGAAACCCCCATGCTGTGGAGCATCGGCTTCCTGGCGACGTTCCTCTTCGGCGGACTCACCGGCATCATCCTGGCCTCCCCGCCGCTGGACTTCCACGTCTCCGACTCCTACTTCGTGGTCGCTCACTTCCACTACGTGGTCTTCGGCACCGTTGTCTTCGCGATGTTCGCAGGCTTCTACTTCTGGTGGCCGAAGTGGACGGGCAAGATGCTCAACGAGCGCCTTGGCAAGATCCACTTCTGGATGCTGTTCCTCGGCTTCCACGGCACCTTCCTCATCCAGCACTGGCTCGGCGTCGAGGGCATGCCCCGCCGCTACGCGGACTACATGCCGCAGGACAACTTCACCTGGATGAACCAGTTCTCCACCTACGCCTCGTTCCTGCTCGGCGCCTCGCTGATCCCGTTCTTCTGGAACGTCTACATCACCTGGCGCAGCAACGAGCGGGTTGAAGTGGATGACCCGTGGGGCTTCGGCGCCTCCCTCGAGTGGGCGACGTCCTGCCCGCCGCCGCGCCACAACTTCACCTCACTGCCGCGGATCCGTTCGGAGCGTCCGGCACTGGACCTGCACCACCCCGAACTCTCCCAGTCATACACCGTCGAGTCTCCTGCCCCGGCAGCAGCAACGCTCGGTAACGCCGACCAGAAGGATCAAGCCCAGTGAAAATCGAATCAAGAATTTTTGGATTCGGAGTCTTCTTCTTCATCCCGGTCTCGATCATCTACGGATTCCTGACCAACTGGACCGAGTGGGTCGGCATCCTCGGCGTGCTGCTGCTTGGCGGCCTCGCCGGCATGATCGGCGCCTACCTCGCCTTCACCGGCAAGCGCGTCGGGATGCGTCCCGAGGACCGCAGCGACGCCGAGATCCACGAGGGCGCCGGCGAACAGGGCCACTTCAGCCCCTGGAGCTGGTGGCCGCTGGTTCTGGGCCTGGCCTGCGCCGGCGGATTCCTCGGCCTGGCCATCGGGTTCTGGATCGTCTACATCGCGGCCGGCCTCGCGGTCGTCGCCCTGGTCGGCTGGGTCTACGAGTACAGCCGCGGAGACCACGCGCACTAACCGTCCGCAAGGACAGGTGATAAGCAACAACGACGGCGGGCCCCACCATTTGGTGGGGCCCGCCGTCGTTGTTGTTGCGCCGTCTTCGTAGCTGCCGGGGAGCCCCTGCAGGGCGCCAGTGCGGCCTAGCGGGACCGGGCGGACTCCAGCAGTGCCCGGAGGCCGTCCAGGGCCGCCTCGACGTCCTCAGGGCTGTAGCGGTCGGGGATGGCGTCCGGCGCCACCTCCAGCTGCACCTCACAGCCGTACTGGAAGTCCTCGGTCATGACCTCCAGCAGCGAGCGGGCATCCACGCCGGGCCTGCCGTCCTTGCTGATGGTCACGGGCAGCCCGGTGTTATGAACGGCGCGGACGAACAGCGCCGCCGGCCGTGCATGCAGTCCAATGATGGCCTGGACGACTGCGTTCCGTACTGGCAACGGGGCTCCCTTGTCTCAAAGTGTGGGCGTGCCGGCGGGGAACCGGCGCATTTAAGCCTAGCCGCGGCCGCCGTGTGGGGCGAACCGAGACGGTCCGGTGGTCTAGACCTGCGCCGGGGTGGCTTAACCTTGAGGTATGACTCATTCCGGAAGGCTGCGCAGTGGCGGCCTCTGACGCGGCACGTATGGTCGGCGAGATCGACCGCAACAACGGCACCCCCATCTATGTCCAGCTGAGGGAAATCCTCCGGTCCCACATTGTGAGTGCCTGCCCGCCGGGGTCGGCGCTGCCCTCCGAGCGGGACCTCGCCGAGCGCTTCGGCCTGGCCCGGATGACGGTGCGCCAGGCCATCGATGCACTCGTCGGCGAGGAAGTCATCGAGCGGGTAGTGGGCCTGGGCACCTTTGTCCGGAAACCGAAGCTGGACCTGCAGGTCAAGCTGACCTCCTACAGCGAGGAAATGCAGCGGCGCGGCATGGTCCCGGCGGCGAAGGTCCTGAGCTTCGAGCAGATCGGTGCCAGCGCCTTCCTGGCCCGGGAACTCCAGCTGGAGGAGGGGACACCCCTGGTGCGGTTCCGCCGCCTGCTGCTGGCGGACAACGAACCCATGAGCGTGGACGAGAACTTCATTCCAGCCCACCGGGTGCCCGGACTGCTCGACGGCGAACCGCCCACCTCGCTGTACAACGTGCTCAGTGAACGCTACGGGCTGGTCATGGAGTGGGGGGAGGACATGATCGAGGCGACGGCCGCCTCGCCGTCCACGGCGCGCCTGCTTAACGTCGAGGTAGGCTCGCCGCTGCTGAAGATCCAGCGCCACGCCTTCGTGGCCCGCGCCATGGTGGACTACTCGGTGTCCTATTACCGGGCCGACCGCTACAAGCTGTGGGTGCCGCTGCAGCGCCCCGGCGTCCGGCCGACCCGCAACTACGCCTCGGGGTACCGCCCCTAAATGCAAGGCGGGGTCACTTGCGGCCCATGATCGCCTCCGGGATGGGCGCGGAGTGATTGCGCGTTGCATTGTGGGATTTCCTGGGGATGCAGAAAAGGCCCGGTCCTGGTGGACCGGGCCTTTCTGGTGTTCACTGCAGCTGGTTAGTGGCTGAGCGTCTTCTGGGTGTCGCCTGACTCGATTACCTCGTGGGCTCCGTGGTGGCCGTGGGCCGCCTCAAGCTCAGCGGGCGATGCCGGGGCAACCCGGTCCTCGAAGAACCACTGCGACAGCTTCGCGCGGCGCTTCTCCTTCTTGTCGACGACGCCGTTGGCGTTCGGCTCCGCGGGCAGCGGCAACGGCGACTCGAAGCCGACCAGCTTGTAGCGCTTGTACTCGTCCAGCGGGGCGTGCACCTCGATGAACTCGCCGTGCGGCAGCCGCACGATACGGCCGGTTTCGCGGCCGTGCAGGGCGATCTCGCGGTCCTTGCGCTGCAGGGCCAGGGCGACGCGCTTCGTGACAACGAACGCGATGACCGGGCCGACGAAGAACAGCGCCCGGAGCCAGTAGGTCACATCGTTCAGCGACACGTGGAAGTGCGTGGCGATGAGGTCCGAGCCGGCAGCTGCCCACATGACGCAGTACCAGACGAAGCCGGCCATGCCGATGGCGGTACGGGTCGGAGCGTTGCGCGGACGGTCCAGGACATGGTGCTCGCGGTCGTCCTTGGTGATCCAGCGTTCGATCCACGGGTAGGTGAACAGCACGGTGAAGATGATTCCTGCCGGCACCAGGGCCGGGAGGAGCACGTTGAACGTGAAGACCTGGCCGAACCAGACCTGTTCGATGCTCCAGTCTCCGATGGTGCCCGGCATCAGGCGCAGGGCGCCATCCACGAACCCGATGTACCAGTCAGGCTGGGTTCCCGCCGAGACGGGGGAGGGGTCGTAGGGACCGTAGTTCCAGATCGGGTTGATGGTGAAGAACCCTGCCATGAGGGCGACGACACCGAACACGATGAAGAAGAAGCCGCCGGCCTTGGCAGCGTATACCGGGCCCAGGGGGTAGCCGACGACGTTGCCGTCGTTGCGTCCCGGGCCGGGGTACTGGGTGTGCTTGTGCACGACCACCATAAAGAGGTGCATGACGATCATCAGAAGGATGAGCGCCGGAACCAGCAGGATGTGGAGCATGTACAGGCGGCCGATGATGACCGTGCCGGGGAATTCTCCGCCGAAGAGGAAGAACGAGATGTACGTTCCGATCACCGGGATGGACTTGATCACGCCGTCGATGATGCGCAGGCCGTTGCCGGAGAGCAGGTCATCGGGGAGGGAGTAGCCGGTGAAGCCGGCAGCCATCGAGAGGATGAGCAGCACGCCGCCCACCACCCAGTTCATTTCGCGGGGCTTGCGGAATGCGCCGGTGAAGAAGACCCGGAGCATGTGCACGGAGACCGACGCGACGAAGAGCAGCGCGGACCAGTGGTGGACCTGGCGCATGAACAGGCCGCCGCGGACGTCGAAGGAGATGTCCAGCGACGAGCTGTAGGCCACCGACATTTCAACGTTCTTCAGCGGTGTGTAGGAGCCCTGGTAGTGCGTCTCCGCCATCGAGGGATCAAAGAAGAACGTCAGGAACGTGCCCGAGAGCAGCAGGATGACGAAGGAGTACAGCGCCACCTCGCCGAACATGAACGACCAGTGGTCCGGGAAGACCTTGCGGCCGAATTCACGGAGGATCCCTGACCCGCCGACGCGCTCGTCAACGAAGTTGGTGATGCGGCCGCCCTTGGTCTTGGCGACGAAGGCGGGGGCATTAGGCGTTGATGCTGCGCTCATGCTCATCACGCTCCCAATAGCTAGGTCCTACAGGTTCTTTGAAGTCGCTCGTGGCGACCAGGTAGCCCTCGGAGTCAACCGCGATGGGCAGCTGGGGGAGGGGGCGGCTGGCCGGGCCAAAGATAACCTTGCATTCCTGGGTCAGGTCGAAGGTTGACTGGTGGCACGGGCAGAGCAGGTGGTGGGTCTGCTGCTCGTACAGGGCAACAGGGCAACCAACGTGGGTGCAGATCTTGGAGTACGCGACAATCCCGTTGTAGCCCCAGTCCTCACGGCCGGGGGAAGGGTTGAGCGACTCCGGGTTCAGGCGCATCAGCAGAACAACGGCCTTGGCCTTCTCGTTCAGCTTGCCCTCGTGGAGCTCGTTCAGGCCTTCCGGAATGACGTGGAAGGCAGAACCGATGGTGACGTCGGCGGCCTTGATCGGGGTGCCGTCAGGGTCGCGGGTGAGCCGCTTGAGCTTGCCCTCCTGCGGTGCCCACATGGTGTGCGCGAGTGCCTTGTCGGGACGCGGACCCAGGTCACCGAAGACGGCGAGGGCCGGCAGGGGAGCCAGCGCCACGGCGCCCAGAAGGGTGTTGCGGATCAGCGGGCGGCGCTTGATGCCGGTTTCCTCGACGATGTCGTCGACGATCCGGACAGCGGCCTGGCGGTCATCCTCGGTGCGGATGGCATGGCGCTCTTCCGAGACTTCATGGTCCGGCATAAGGGCCTTGGCCCAGTGCACGATGCCGGTGCCGATGCCAAGCATGGCAAAGGCGGTACCGAGGCCCAGCAGCGCGTTCTGCAGCCGGACCGTCGCGATCGCGGTGTCATCCCCCAGATCGATGGCAAAGTACGCCACCAGGAATATCAGGGTGCCAACGACCGAAGTCCCGAACAGAAGGGCTACCTGCCGTTCTGCTCGCTTGGCGGCCTTCGGGTCCGTGTCAGCCAGGCGCAAACGATGCGGAGGAATTCCAGGATCCTGGAACTTCTCCACCTCATTCTGACCAGCCCTAGCTACGGTGCCCGAGTGGTTCGGACTGCCGTCACTATGGTTGCCCATAATTCGCCTCATCCCTCTCTCGTCTCGGCAAGTGCCGAGTTAGCTTTCAATTCAAACTGCTGACGGGTCAGCAGAAAACTCTTACAGGTGCTGCAGGTGGGCTAGGACGTCCGGGACGTCAGCCAGATGGTGAAGGCGATGATGACGCCCAGGCCGGCGATCCAGACAAACAGACCCTCGGACACCGGACCCAACGAACCCAGATCCGCGCCGCCGGGAGAACCGTTGGCTTCGATCTGCTTCAGGAAGGTGATGATGTCGCGCTTGCCCTCGGGGCCGATGTTGGCGTCGCTGAAGACCGGCATGTTCTGCGGGCCGGTGACCATCGCTTCGTAGATGTGCTTGCCGGACACGTCCGCCAGCGCCGGAGCGAACTTGCCCCGGGTCAGCGCACCGCCGGCGGCGGCAGCGTTGTGGCACATGGCGCAGTTCACGCGGAACAGTTCGCCACCCTTGGCGGCGTCGCCCTGCTCGTCGAGGACATTGGCTTCGGGGATGGACGGGCCGGGGCCGAGCGATGCAACGTAGGCGGACAGCTGGTGGGTCTGCTCCTCGTTGAACTGGGCCGGCTTCTTGTAGGCCTGCGGGCCGTTCATCTGCATGGGCATGCGGCCGGTGCCGACCTGGAAGTCAACGGCGGCAGCGCCGACGCCAACCAGGGAGGGGCCGTCTTTGGACCCGCTGGCGCCCATGCCGTGGCAGGTGGCGCAGTTGGCGGCAAAAAGCTTGCCGCCTTCCTCTGCGTCATTTGCGCTGAAGCTGGTGGTGGCCTTGGCCTGGTTGACGGTGGTGGCAACGGCGTACAGCCCACCAGTGACCAGGAGGCCCATCAGCAGCAGTGCGATTGCTGCTAGTGGGTGACGTCGCTTCTGCGAGAGTGCCTTCACGTGGTGGTTCCTTTTTTCGATCCTGCGTTGGCTCCGGGAGCCACTTCTTGAAATTCTGCCTCTTGTAGAAAAAGAGTCAAGTCTTGCTACTTGAGCACGTAGATGACCAGGAAGAGGCCGATCCAGACGACGTCGACGAAGTGCCAGTAGTACGAGGTGACAATCGCGGAGGTTGCCTCGAAGTGGCCGAACTTCTTCGCTGCGAAGGAGCGGCCCATGATGAGGAGGAAGGCAACCAGGCCGCCGATAACGTGCAGGCCGTGGAAGCCCGTGGTGATGTAGAACGCCGAGCCGTAAGCGTTGGAGGAGAGTGAGACATGCTCGGAAACGAGCATGGCGTACTCAGTCGCCTGGCCGGCCACGAAGAAGGCACCCATGATGAATGTCAGGGTGAACCATTCGTTCATTCCCCAGCGGGTGAAGCTGAGGCGGCCGCCGCTTCGACGCGGCTGGAGCCGCTCAGCGGCGAAGACGCCCATCTGGCAAGTAAAGGAACTTGCCACGAGGACGATCGTGTTGACGAGCGCAAAGGGGAAGTTGAGCTTGGCTGTCTCTTCGGCCCACATCAGTCCGGAAGTCGAACGGAGTGTGAAGTACATGGCAAAGAGACCGGCGAAGAACATCAACTCACTGGACAGCCAGACTACGGTTCCAACAGAAACCATGTTCGGGCGATTCAGCGTCGGGTGCGCCGGGGTACTGGGGGCATGGGTCGCAGATGTCACATAGA
>Ga0247818_10001852_pt1 | contig 13587 bp, 11 predicted proteins | sample 13C_Glucose_Day1_FD_192424 | JGI IMG/M metagenome (GOLD analysis project Ga0247818, IMG submission 192424) | Soil microbial communities from agricultural site in Penn Yan, New York, United States - 13C_Glucose_Day1 | ecosystem: Environmental > Terrestrial > Soil > Agricultural land | place...
GCTCCAGGGTGATGGCGGCGTTGACCGCCAGCTTCAGGTCATCGGTGGCGACGTAGGCCTGGGTGCCTTCGAACTTCATCTGCTAATCCTCGAACGGTAACGCCGACCTGCACAGGCAGGGCGGGGGCGAAAAAATCGGATGCCCCGACTATAACGCGCAGCCCGGTCGACTGTGAACGCAGACGGCTTATTCAGTCTCTGAATGGGGCGTCACATGTTGACTCGGTTTCGGCCCAGGGCCAGCATTCAGGTATCGCCGATTTGGCGATAGCCTGTCAGGCATGACGACTAAATACCGATTTCGCGACAAATACCGCATTCAGTTGCGTGAGAAGGATCCCCCGCCACCTCATGTCCACTTGATCGGTGGCGGAGTGGAAGTGATGCTGAGCCTTGAAGCCGTCGACGTCATGACAGGCAAGGCACCGTCGCTGATTATCAAGGAAGCGCTGGTCTGGGTTGCGGCGCATCAAGCGCAGCCGCTGGAGGAGTGGCAACGATGTTACCCATGAAAAGGCCTCGTCTGACGGCTGTGCAGGCACTGTCAGGTTTTCGATTGAAACTGACCTATTGATGGTCAGGATCTGACCCTTGACCTGAGCCGAGATATTCACGCTTATCCAGGTCTGTAACCATTGCTTGATCCCGAAGTATTGGCGGCTGCGACCCTCGACCACTATGGCTGGACGGTCGAATGGCTTGAACCCGATATACAGATTGGCGCAGATACGCTTTATATGGATGCGCTGGCTCAAAACACTGCCGATGAAAACACTCGGATTTTCATCGATTGGCGCGCACGTACCGGACTCTCTCTTAATCAGGCAGCCGAGGCGCTGGGTTTCAGTGCCCGCAGCATCAGCCGATACATTAACGGGAGGGAGGCGGTGCCTAAGTCACTGGTGTTGGCTTGTCTTGGCTGGGACTCATTGCAGCAAAAGTCCACGCTGGCGGTTGAAGAGTCTGGCCGATATGTCGTTAATCGTAAGTCTTAGCCCGCCTCCGGCTTAGGCCGCTCATACCGCGCATTGAAGGCCTGAATGAAGCCATTGCGCAGAATCTGCAAAAACGCTTCGAACGCGCTGATATTTTGCTGATGCACGTTGCCGCTGAGTTCGACCTTGGTGGCGAACTGGTTTTTGGCCTGGTTCTTCAGCACGGTTTCCGTGCCGCCGACGATGGCCTCCCAGACAGAACGGAAGATGCTCTTGTCCTTGTTTTCCACGTCCTGCTGCCAGTTGAACACTTCGACATCGCGCAACAGCGGTTTGATGTAGCCGCTGACCTGGGCTTTTTTCGCCTGGGATTCGATGACCACGTCGCCGTGGCCGGCATTGAAGTCGAACTTGCCATAGGCCGAGGCAAAGTCGTTCATGCTTTTGAGTTCGATGTCGCGGGCGCGCAGGCGGAACTGGAAGTCCTCGAAATTGCTCAGCGGATCGAATGTGGCCGTGGTTTCCAGTGGGGCATGCCCCAGCAGCAGCGCCTTGCCTTCGAAGCGGGCGTCGCGCTTGCCCTGTTTGTCGACCACGTTGGTCAGGTTGTAGATGCTCGCTTCGACGTTGGAGGCATTCATGTTGACCGGTGGCTTGGAGTTGAAATTGCGAAAAGTGATTTTGCCCTCGTGAATCTGAACCTCGTCGAGAGTGATCGGCAGCAATTTGCCCAATTGTTCGCGCCAGTCGGTGCCTTGACCGGTTTGAGAGTTCTGCTTGTTGGCCCCACCATCAACGAAGTTGATTTCGGGATTGAAGAACTGCACCTGTGCCACCACCGCATGGTCGTACCACAGCGAATGCCAGCTGACCGCCAGATCAATCACGGGCGCGTTGACGAACGGTACCGGTACCTTGCCGTCGACCTTGACGATTTTCAGGCCATTGATCCGGTAGGCGCCACGCCACAGGGCCAGATCGACGTCGGTGACCTGGCCGCGGTAATCACCCATGTCTGCGAGTTTGCCGTTCAGGTAATCGCGCACCACGTAGGGCAGGGCGATGTGCAGGGCGATCAGCAGCACAACGACTACGGCAAAGATCCCTATTGGCCAGCTGTAACGACGCTTCATGGCAACAATTCCCGAACGATGTAAGCGATTGACTGTGACGCGGCGCAGACGTTCGACCCGACTGGACTGCGCCAGGCAACAGGCATACCTTGAAACGCTGAATTCAACGCTGCATAAGGACCCAGCCATGAGCCGTATTTTTGCTGACAACGCCCACTCCATCGGCAACACGCCGCTGGTGCAGATCAACCGCATCGCGCCGCGTGGCGTGACCATTCTGGCCAAGATCGAGGGGCGCAACCCCGGTTATTCGGTCAAGTGCCGGATCGGCGCGAACATGATCTGGGATGCCGAAAGTAGCGGCAAACTCAAGCCGGGCATGACTATCGTCGAGCCGACGTCGGGCAATACCGGCATCGGTCTGGCCTTCGTTGCGGCCGCCCGTGGTTACAAGTTGATGCTGACCATGCCGGCTTCGATGAGCATCGAGCGTCGCAAGGTCTTGAAAGCACTGGGCGCAGAGCTGGTCCTGACCGAACCGGCCAAGGGCATGAAAGGTGCAATCGAGAAAGCCGCCGAGATCGTTGCCAGCGACACCGACAAGTACTTCATGCCGTCGCAGTTCGACAATCCGGCTAACCCGGCGATTCACGAAAAAACCACCGGCCCGGAAATCTGGAATGACACCGATGGCGCTGTCGATGTATTGGTGGCCGGCGTCGGTACCGGTGGAACCATCACCGGTGTTTCGCGGTATATCAAGAATACCCAGGGCAAACCGATTCTGTCGGTGGCGGTGGAGCCGGTGTCTTCGCCAGTCATCAGCCAAGCGCTGGCGGGTGAGGAGATCAAGCCGAGCCCACACAAGATTCAGGGGATTGGCGCCGGTTTCGTGCCGAAGAACCTCGATTTGTCGATGGTCGACCGGGTGGAGCAGGTCACTGACGACGAATCCAAGGCCATGGCACTGCGCCTGATGCAGGAAGAAGGGATTTTGTGCGGTATCTCTTGCGGCGCGGCCATGGCCGTAGCGGTGCGCCTGGCCGAGAAGCCGGAAATGCAGGGCAAGACCATCGTAGTGATTTTGCCGGACTCCGGTGAGCGCTATCTGTCGAGCATGCTTTTCAGCGATCTGTTCACCGAGCAGGAGAATCAGCAGTAGTCGAATTGACTCAGATCAGCCGGGGTTCAGGATCGTTATGCTAATAAATGCTTTGTTGCGCAATTCTTAACACTGAATCTTGGGTTCAGCGGGTTTTTCCCGAGGCCGGTAGTGTTTATCATGGCCGGCTGCCATGCCGGGTAAAGGGCATTGCGCAGCGTTGTCTTTATTCAAGGAGTCGTTGATGACCTTTTCGTTAGCCGCCAAGGTGTCGGTGTTGCTGTTGTTTGCGGGCAGCATCCTCTATGTGCATTTGCGCGGCAAGGCGCGTTTGCCGGTTCTGCGTCAGTTCGTCAACCACTCGGCGCTGTTCGCTCCGTACAACGCGCTGATGTACCTGTTTTCCGGCGTTCCCTCCAAACCGTATCTGGATCGCAGCAAGTTTCCGGAGCTGGATGTGCTGCGCGATAACTGGGAAACCATTCGCGACGAGGCCATGCACCTGTTCGACGAGGGCTACATCCGCGCCGCCGAGAAGAACAATGACGCCGGTTTCGGCTCGTTCTTCAAGAAGGGCTGGAAGCGTTTCTATCTCAAGTGGTACGACAAACCGCTGCCGTCGGCCGAAACCCTGTGCCCGAAAACCGTGGCTCTGGTCAGTGCGATTCCCAACGTCAAAGGTGCGATGTTCGCGCTGTTGCCGGGTGGCAGTCACCTGAACCCGCACCGTGACCCGTTTGCCGGCTCGCTGCGTTATCACTTGGGCCTGTCGACACCGAACTCCGACGACTGCCGGATCTTCGTCGACGGTCAGGTCTACGCCTGGCGCGACGGCGAAGACGTGATGTTCGACGAGACCTACGTGCACTGGGTCAAGAACGAAACCGAGCAGACCCGCGTCATCCTGTTCTGCGATGTCGAACGTCCGCTGAGCAACCGTCTGATGACCCGCATCAACCGCGCCATCAGCGCCTGGCTGGGACGCGCCACCGCCCCGCAGAACCTTGATGACGAACGGGTCGGCGGTATCAATCAGGCCTACGCCTGGAGCAAGAACTTCAGCGACCGGTTCAGTGGCTTGGTCAAGCAGTGGAAACGCCGCAATCCCAAGGCCTACCGGGTCATGCGCCCGATTCTGGCGGTGGTGGTGCTGACGTTGCTGGGGTACTGGCTGTTTGGTTGAGGCTGGATGTTGAAATAAAAAAACCGCTCCTTGTGAGCGGTTTTTTATTGTCTGTGAGTCAGCGGCGTCCAGCAAGAATGTTTGGCTCGTCTTCAATGCCTGTAATCAGTAGCTGCAGAAAGTGCCGCTGATTGGCTGATAGCTTGGATGAGACGATCTTTTCTTCTGTTTTGATTGATCTTTTCTTAGCGGAGGATTTCTTGATTGATTTGCGCATGCTTCCTCCCTCATTGATCATTACTTGAACGGTTTTCACGATACTTTACTCTCCACTGCGAGGACAAGACGACCTTCGAAATCAAATTTGAAGCCGAGCTTCGTATAAACAGGAATTGCTCCTTGCATCGGCTCCTGGACTTCAATGAAGTTGCTGCCGATTATTTGAGCGAACTCATCGATGACCATCATCGCCAAGGTCCCGATACGATTTTTCAGCGGGTGAGAGTCTCCGGGTCGGCCTTCTAATCGCACGATTCGAACACGTTGGCGGCTTTTGTTCGGATTGACGAAACACAGTCCGCACAGCTGTTCTTCAAACCATATCGCGATATCCAGCGACAGGGGTTCTCGTGATTTCCATGCGGCAACCTCTCGCCAGCAAAAAAGTGGATTCTCCCAGCGCTCGAACGCGTTCAGTGCTATGACGTCGATGGGTTCGAAGCGTACTTTCGACAAGTCTTGCCCCGCTGGTAGCTGTAATAGAGCTTTGGCGATGCTTGCCTGTTTCCTGGCCTGCGACTTGTACAACTGATACCGCAAACTCGTCCGTTCCCTTGGCATGTGATCTCGAGCATTCCCTGTCCCCCATCAATGGGCCTATCCGTTGCTCATCAGCCTATGCGCCTGCCATCGAGCTGTCCCTGCTGGCCCTTTGTCCAAATCATTGCAATCCATGTCCCGCGCTGGTTATAGTCGGCGCTCGTGAATCAGCTGATTCACTCTTCAAACCCTTCAAAAAAGATCAGCCCCAATGCCTGCATCCCTCATCAACGCGGTAGTCGATTCAGCGGTCAACGCTGGCGTCGTGCCGTGCGGGAATCAGCAGCCTGGGCAGATCAGTCATTACCCTCCACCTGTCAGTAGCACGCCGGTGTGCGCCGTCGTATCACCGCCGGGCGTTGGCGTTTCGGGCTGATCGGCATTCTCTGCTGACCCCTGCGCCCGCCAGAAAAACCTACTGAATTTCAGCCTCGGCTGAATTGGCTATTTGCCTGACTACAGGTGGTATTCATGTTTGTCCTATCGAAAAAATCCGCGCTCGCGGCGACGTCCACGAGCCTGTTCGTTCTGCTGTGGAGCAGCGGGGCGATCTTCTCCAAATGGGGGCTGGCCCATGCATCGCCGTTTGCCTTTCTGCTGATTCGCTTTGTGATCGCGCTGTGCGGGCTGTTGCTGTTGACGCCGCTGCTCAAGTTGAAGCTGCCCAAGGGCGGTCGGCCGATGCTGTTTGCGATTGCAACGGGCGTGGTGTTGTTGGGGGCGTATCAGATTTTCTATCTGCTGGCCCTGAACACCAAAGTCACGCCGGGGGTGATGGCGACCATCATGGGCGTGCAGCCGATCCTCACCGTGGTGTTGATGGAGCGCCAGCGCTCGGCGAGCCGGATGTTCGGTCTGGCGCTGGGGCTGGCCGGGCTGATCATGGTGGTTTATCAGGGGATCGGACTGGCGGGGATGTCCTGGGCAGGGATGCTGTTCGGTCTGTTGGCGCTGGCGAGCATGACGGTTGGCTCGATCATGCAGAAGCGCATCACCGACAATCCCCTCGGCACATTGCCGGTGCAGTATCTGGCTGGGCTGTTGTTGTGCGGGATATTTGTGCCATTTCAGCCGTTCCACTTTGAACAGAGCACAGGTTTTATCGTGCCGGTGTTGTGGATGGGACTGGTGGTGTCGGTACTGGCGACGCTGTTGCTGTACCGCTTGATCGCCCGGGGTAATCTGGTGAATGTCACCAGTCTGTTCTATCTGGTGCCGGCGGTGACGGCGGTGATGGACTACGTGATTTTCGGCAATCGTCTGGCGGCGTTTAGTGTGCTGGGGATGCTGTTGATCATTGTGGGTCTGGTATTTGTGTTCCGCAAAACCGGCTGACTTATGACGATGGCGGCTGTTCGGCCGCCTTCGCGAGCAGGCTCGCTCCCACACTGGATCTGGGCTAAAGCATAAATCCCTGTGGGAGCGAGCCTGCTCGCGAATACGACCTTATTAACGCAACAAAATCATCGGGCTGTAACGGCAGAAGGCTTCACCACCGCCGGCTTCAACACCAGCCACAACGCCAGCGCAATCAACACCCCGCCATACAGGTGCGCCATCGACAACGGCTCATCCAGCAGCAACGCGCCCCACAACACGCCGAACGCCGGAATCATGAAGGTCACGGTCATCGATTTCACCGGGCCGATGGAGCTGAGCAGGCGGAAATAGATGATGTAGGCGAACGCCGTGCAGCCCAGGCCCAGGCCCAGCAGCGACAGCCAGACATTCCACCCACCCCAGCTTGCCGGAGGGGCGGTGATCACGCTGTAGCCGAACAGCGGCAACAGAAACAGCGAGGCGCCGAGCATGCTGCCCACGGCCGAGAGACGACTGTCGAGCCCGCCGCTATGGTCCAGCCAGCGACGCGTGAGGAATCCGGCGAAACCGTAGCAAGTGGTGGCGAGCAGGCAGGCGAGGGCGCCCATCAGCAATTGCAGATCGAAAGCCACGGGACCTGCGCGCGTCAGCACGCCGACACCGAACAAGCCGAGAAAAACCCCGGTCAGTTTCGCGACAGTGAGTTTTTCACTGAAAAACAGTCCGCCAATCAACACGCCCATCAACGGCGTGGTGGCGTTGAAAATTGCCGAGTAACCGGCCGGCAACACCTGCGCCGCCACCGAATACAGCGTCGCCGGAATCCCTGAGTTGATCACGCCCAGCAACATCACGGTTTTCAGTTTGCCCTTGAAATCCCAGCTGATGCGCATCAGCCCGAGAATCACCAGCAGACCGACTGCAGCAATCGAAACACGAAAGAACGCGGTCGGAATGGTGCCGATCACCGGCGCAATAATGCGCATGAACAGGAAGCTCGCGCCCCAGATGGCTGCCAGCGACAGCATGCGGAAAATATCGACAGCGCTCACGATGGCACTCCTTCCTTGATCGGGACGAGAGTGTTGCCGAGCGCCCTGTCGATGGCAACCGCTAAACCGGCATTTAATTTCTCGTCAGAGCACGAAGCGCGTGACCAAGCCGTTGAGGTCGATCGCCAGGCGTGACAGTTCCTGACTGGCGGCGGATGTCTGGGTAGCGCCGGCGGCGGTCTGGGTCGAGAGGTCGCGGATGGTCACCAGATTCTGATCGACTTCTCGCGCCACCAGCGCCTGTTGTTCGGCGGCACTGGCGATTACCAGGTTGCGCTGGTTGATCTGCGAAATCGACGCGGTGATTTTCTCCAGCGCCTGACCGGCACTGTTGGCCCGGCGCAACGTGTGGCTGGCCTGCTCGGCACTGCTTTGCAGTGCACCGACGGTGGCACCGGTGCCCTGCTGGATGCTGCTGATCATCAGCTCGATTTCTTCGGTGGAGTTCTGCGTGCGTTGCGCCAGGGAGCGCACCTCATCGGCGACCACCGCAAAACCGCGTCCGGCCTCACCGGCGCGCGCAGCCTCGATGGCTGCATTGAGCGCCAGCAGATTGGTCTGCCCGGCGATGCCGCGAATCACCTCCAGCACCTTGCTGATGTCCTGGGCCTGGGTCGCGAGGCCTTCGGCCTGCTCCGACGCACCAAGCACTGCGCTGACCAAATCCTGAATCGAGCTGATGGTCTCGCTGACCTGCACATGCCCGTGTTTGCTGTCCTCGTTGGAGGCTGCAGAGGCCTCGGCGCTGGACACCGCGTTGGCCGCAACTTCATCCACCGCCGTGCTCATCTCGGTGACGGCGGTGGCGGCCTGTTCGATCTGATCGTTCTGCTGCTGCAGGCCACGGGTGCTTTGCTCCATCACCGAGCTCATTTCTTCGGCGGCCGAGGCCAGTTGCTGCGCCGATTCGCTGATACCCCGGATGGTCGAGCGCAGGTTGCTCTGCATCTCGGCGAGGGCGCTGAGCAACTGCGCCGCCTCATCGCGACCGTGATCGGCAATCTGGCCGCTGAGGTCGCCGGCGGCAATTTTTTGCGCGACGGACAGGGCCTGATTGATCGGTGCGGTGATGCTGCGGGTCAGCAGCCAGGCCAGCAGCAGGGTGGCGATCAGGGCGACAATGATGATCGTCGCGACAATCCACAGCGCCCGCTGGTAAACCCCGGCAGCCGCTTCGGCGGCGCTGTCGGCGCCTTGCTGGTTGAAGCTGATCATCTGCTCCAGCGCCTTGTCGAGGATCCTGCCCTGTGGCGCCAGTTCATTGTTCAGACGGGCATAGGCATGTTCACTTTGCCCGGCGTCGATCTGAGCGATGATCTGGTCCAGGATGCTCATGTACTTGGCGACGTCGCCATTCAAACCGTCGAGCATCGCCCGTTCTGTATCGCTGGCCAGCAGAGTGGTGTGGTCCTTCAGGCGCTTCGACAATTCTTCACGCTGCACCTTGATGATGCCTTTGCTTGTGTCGCGTACCGCCGGCTGGGTGCTGGTGATCAGGCGCAGGGATTCGAGGCGGATGTTGGCGATGTTCGCCGCCGCATCGTGAATGCTCTCGATGCTGGGCATCCATGACTCTTCGATCACCGTTGCGCTCTCACGCAGGTTTTTCATTTGGCCCAGACCGAACAGGCCGACCACTACCAGCAGGCCGGCCAATACGGCAAAACTCAAGCTGGCGCGCAAACCGATGCGCAGATTGCGGATAGACATCAATGTGCTCCTTGATCTATGAGGGAGAGGTCGTCCTCGTGGGCCGAGGATCTTGTTGTGAGGTGGGTGCTGGCGGGCTATATATCAAAGTGCCACTATTTTGGTAAGACCAATCTGTGATCTGTTCAGCTGTTGCATCGGCAGGCCGAATCACGGTGGTACAACCGCGAGCCAGAGCGGCGGAGCGGCGATTGGATCCGAGCACCAGTGAATTCGCGGGCTGGCGTGGTGCGGCAGGTGAGACTGAGAGGGCGGTAAATTGACCGAACGGTCGACTCAAAAAACTTTGCTAAAAACTGTGTCGCTGTACAACCCTGTCGCGCTTTTGGCAGAAATTGCACTTCTCCTGCACAGGCATCCGTGGCTAAGCTCAGGCACAGATTTCCACTTGCACGCCGAGGTCTCCTCTATGCCGCAGCAATGGCCAGCCACCGACATCGCCCGCATGATCCTCGATGGCTTTGACGATTACCGCGAGCATTTCCGGCGGATCACCGACGGTGCGCGCGAGCGCTTCGAGCAGGCGCGCTGGCAGGAGACGCAGACCGCGTCGGCGGCGCGGATCAATCTCTACGAAGAAAAGGTCGGCGAAACCATCGCCCGCCTGCGCGAGCATTTCGACGACGAGACGCTGATGAATGTCGGCAGCTGGCCGCTGGTGAAAAGCGCCTACATCAGCGTCATTGACCTGCGTTTCGACGATGAACTGTCCGAGACCTGGTACAACTCGATCTTCTGCGGGCTGTTCAGCCATGACCTGATCAGCGACGGCTGCATGTTCATCCACACCACCCGGCCGAGCCTGCGCCGCGCCCGGGCTGCGCAAACCCGCACCTACAAGCCGCAAGGGCAGTTGTCGTCGATGCTCGCCAGCATCTTTGCCGACTACCGCTTCAGCGAGGATTACGCCGATTTGCCCGGCGACCTGCTGCGCCTCGAATCGCAACTGCGCGAGAACCTGCCGGACTGGGTGTGCAAGGATCCGGAGCTGAGCGTCGAGCTGTTTTCCTCGGTGCTGTACCGCAACAAGGGCGCGTATCTGGTCGGGCGCATCTACACCCGCGACGAGCAGTGGCCGCTGGTGATTCCATTGCTGCACCGCGAAGGCCGCGGGATTCAGATCGACGCGCTGATCACCGACGAAGCCGATGTGTCGATCATCTTCTCTTTCACCCGTTCGTATTTCATGGTCGATGTGCCAGTGCCGGCGGAGTTCATCGGCTTCCTGCGGCGCATCCTGCCGGGCAAGCACATCGCCGAGCTGTACACCTCGATCGGTTTCTACAAGCACGGAAAATCCGAGTTTTACCGGGCGCTGATCAATCATCTGGCCAACACCGACGACCAGTTCATCATGGCCCCCGGCGTGCGCGGCATGGTCATGAGTGTGTTTACCCTGCCGGGCTTCAACACCGTATTCAAGATCATCAAGGATCGTTTCTCGCCGTCGAAAAACGTCGACCGGGCGACGGTGATCGAAAAATATCGTCTGGTGAAAAGCGTCGACCGGGTCGGGCGCATGGCCGATACCCAGGAGTTTGCCGACTTCCGTTTTCCGCTGAGCAAGTTCGATCCGGCGTGCCTGGAAGAACTGCTGGAAGTCGCGCCGTCGACGGTCTCGGTCGAAGGCGACACGGTGCTGATCCGCCACTGCTGGACCGAGCGCCGGATGACCCCGCTCAACCTCTACCTGGAAAACGCCAATGAAGCGCAGGTGCGCGAGGCATTGGAGGATTACGGCCTGGCGATCAAACAACTGGCGGCGGCCAACATCTTTCCCGGCGACATGTTGCTGAAGAACTTCGGTGTTACCCGGCACGGGCGGGTGGTGTTCTACGACTACGACGAGATCTGTTTCCTGACCGAAGCCAACTTCCGCCACATCCCCGCGCCGCGCACCCCCGAGGACGAAATGGCGTCCGAGCCGTGGTACTCGATCGGGCCGCTGGATGTGTTCCCGGAAGAGTTTCCACCGTTCCTGTTCGCCGATGCCGGGCAGCGCAAACTGTTCGATCAACTGCATGGCGAACTGTACAACGCCGATTACTGGAAGGGCCTGCAGGAGGCGATCCGCGCCGGCAAAGTCATCGACGTCTTCCCCTACCGCCGCAAAGGCCTCGATAACGAATAACCCGTTGTCACCTCAACCCTGTAGGAGCTGCCGCAGGCTGCGATCTTTTGACTTTGATTCCTCAAAAACAACATCAAAAGATCGCAGCCTGCGGCAGCTCCTACAGGGGAAGCAGGTCAATCGAGGGCAAATCTGCGACAATCGGCCCCCTGCATAAACAGACGACCGAATTGCGTACCCGATGACCGACGAATCGCCCTCCATCGACAAACTGCTGAAAAACCTCGATCACGCCATGCTCGCCGACCGTCACCGGCTGCGGCGGCAGTTGCTTGAGCTGCGCAAAAAACCTGACGAGGCCAAGCTGGTCCAGTGGGTGGCGCGCATGCAGGCGTCCTGTGATCAGGTGCTGGCGCGCCGTGCCAGCCTGCCGGTGATTCGTTACGACGACAGCCTGCCAATTGCCGCCAAGCGTGACGAAATCAAGGCAGCACTGGAGAAGCATCAGGTCCTGATCATCGCTGGCGAAACCGGCTCGGGTAAAACCACCCAGTTGCCGAAAATCTGCCTGGAAATCGGTCGCGGCCAGCATGGCTTGATCGGCCACACCCAGCCGCGCCGAATCGCTGCGCGCAGTGTCGCCAGCCGGGTGGCCGAAGAACTCGGCACGCCGCTCGGTTCGCTGGTCGGCTATCAGGTGCGCTTCGAGGATCAAAGCGATTCCAACACCCTGATCAAACTGATGACCGACGGCATCCTGCTGGCGGAAACCCAGAACGACCGCTATCTGGAACGCTACGACACGATCATCGTCGACGAAGCCCACGAACGCAGCCTGAACATCGACTTCCTGCTCGGTTACCTGAAAACCCTGCTGCCGCGTCGCCCGGATCTCAAAGTCATCATCACCTCGGCGACCATCGATCTGGAGCGTTTCTCCAAGCATTTCGACGATGCGCCGATTGTCGAGGTGTCCGGGCGGACTTTCCCGGTGGACACTTGGTATCGCCCGTTGACCCTGGAGCAGGACGAAGAGGGCAACCGCGTCGAGGATGACCTGACCGTGGACCAGGCGATCCTCGCCACCCTCGACGAAATCGCCGCCTATGAGCGCAGCGAACGCCGCAGTCCCGGCGATGTGCTGGTGTTCCTGCCCGGCGAACGCGAGATTCGCGACGCCGCCGACATGCTGCGCAAGGCTCAGCTCAAACACACGGAAATCCTGCCGCTGTACGCGCGCCTGTCGCCGGCTGAGCAGCAGCGGATTTTCCAGTCGCACCCGGGGCGGCGCGTGGTGCTGGCGACCAACGTTGCCGAGACCTCGCTGACCGTGCCGGGCATCCGTTACGTGATCGACAGCGGCACCGCGCGTATCAGTCGCTACAGCTATCGCGCCAAGGTTCAGCGCCTGCCGATCGAAGCGATTTCCCAGGCCAGCGCCAACCAGCGTAAAGGTCGCTGCGGCCGGGTCGAACCGGGGATCTGTGTGCGCCTGTACAGCGAAGAGGATTTCCTCGGTCGCCCGGAATTCACCGATCCGGAAATTCTGCGCACCAACCTTGCCGCTGTTATTTTGCAGATGCTGCATTTGCGCCTTGGCGAGATCACCGCATTCCCGTTCATCGAGCCGCCGGACGGCAAGGCGATCAGCGACGGTTTCAACCTGCTGCAAGAACTTTCGGCGGTGGACCGCAACAGTCAGCTGACTCCGCTCGGGCGCCAGTTGGCACGTCTGCCGGTGGACCCGCGCATGGGCCGCATGCTGCTCGAAGCGGCAAAACTCGGCAGCCTGCAGGAAGTGCTGATCGTCGCCAGCGCCATGTCGATTCAAGACCCGCGCGAGCGTCCGCCGGAGCGTCAGCAAGCAGCCGATCAGGCCCACGCACAATGGAAAGACAGCGATTCGGACTTCGCCGGGCTGGTCAATCTGTGGCGTGGTTTTGAAGAGCAACGTCAGGCACTGACTGCCAGCCCGCTGCGCAACTGGTGCCGGAAGAATTTCCTCAACTACCTGCGCCTGCGCGAATGGCGTGACTCTCATCGCCAGTTGAGCCTGATCTGCCGCGACATGCAGTTGAGCCTGAATAAAGAGCCGGCGGATTATCCGAAACTGCACAAAGCAGTATTGGTCGGCCTGCTCAGCCAGATCGGCCAGAAAACCGAAGACGGCGATTACCTCGGCGCCCGTCAGCGGCGCTTCTGGATTCATCCGTCGTCGGGCATCGGCAAGAAACGTCCGCAGTGGCTGATGACCGCCGAACTGGTGGAAACCACCAAGCTCTACGCGCGCATGGTCGCCAAGATCGACGCCGACTGGATCGAGCCGCTGGCCGGGCACCTGATCAAGAAAAACCATTTCGAACCGCACTGGGAGAAGAAGCG
>Ga0247818_10001856_pt1 | contig 13556 bp, 14 predicted proteins | sample 13C_Glucose_Day1_FD_192424 | JGI IMG/M metagenome (GOLD analysis project Ga0247818, IMG submission 192424) | Soil microbial communities from agricultural site in Penn Yan, New York, United States - 13C_Glucose_Day1 | ecosystem: Environmental > Terrestrial > Soil > Agricultural land | place...
TTCCGTTGGCTTTTTCTCGTACAGGAATTCGTCGAGGGCAGCATGCAGCATTTGCGTCCGTTGATCCTCGAACTTGATCACGTGTTTCTGCGCACCGCCTTTCTTGCCGATGTACTTGAAAATCGCACGTTGATCATTGAACAGAATGTGTTTGCGCAGCAGCGTAGAAATGCCGTAGGTCGTTTCCCCGGCTGTGTTGCCACGGGTCGAACCGATACGCGCACTTGTCTGATAAATCGTCTCACAAACGGCAGCAGCAACACCGCGCAACGATCCCGGCCCCTTAGCCAAATCAGGCAACCATTTTTTCACATACTTCGTCACATCGGGCAGCATGTTTTGCACGACGTTAAAAGACTGCACGCGGCCTTCGGTACGGGCTGCAATCGTGTAGACGTTCGAAAGATTTGCGGCAAACGGTGCTTTGTACTGGCAGTAGTAAACGGTCGATCCCGGTTTGTAATTCGGGTTCATCGAACCTTCACCAATCGGTTTATTCAGCAGTTGCAAACCGTCAGTGGTGAAGTAATTCCCTTTGTCGTCGATCTTGCCGACGAACCAATCAGGAATATCGTGTTGCACACCGTTCATTTGTTCGCGGATAACGTCCACGTCCACGATGTGTTCGCCACTGGCCCGGACAATGTTCGCAATCGCTTTATCTGCAATCGCTTTGCGCTGGCGGCGCATGTCCAAATAGTCTTGGTGTTCCGTCAGGTTGGTGCCCACTTCTTTTGCCTTATCACGCCATTTCTCAAGCGTGGTATTCGGCATCACATGGCCCTTTACTTTGCCGTGAGTTTTCACGTGCTGTTCGAGGCGATCATACAGCGACTGCTGCACCGAAGTATCAACGTGTTCGCCTTCGTGCAAAAACATTTTGCTGATATGCGAATCTTTGAAGTAGCCAACGTTCTGCATGATGCGATTACCCGCACCCGACGATCCGTTGTAGGCCAGACGTACATCATTCAGGAAACTCAATTGCAGCTTGGACAAACCTTTGTCTTTATCGAACGATTTCTTTTTCTTTTTCAGGGAGTCGAAACAGCCCTTTACGATGATCGAATATTTCTCGTTCGATACGTCTTCGCCATTGACCAACATCGTCAGCGTTTTGGCAAAGGTGCGCTTGATCGCGTACTGCTCAAGGAACGGCTGCGCCTGTTCGTTCCACTTCTTCAATTTCGTTTGAAAATTCGTACCGTAGTCGAATTCGGGCGCCTTGTAGATCGCGATCAAAAGTTTAATGAACGCATCCGCTGCACCGGGCGGCGATACTGAGGCTGCAATTGTCATTTCCATCATTGGGCCTTTAGATAATCCATCCGGTTGAATTTGTTGGCGTAGCGACGGCTTTTGATATCGTCAGTCGGGATACGCATTCCTACATAACTCGACGTGTTATCCAACCGGCTTTCTTCGGTTTCAACTACGCGGCCCTTGTCGTCTACGCACATCAGCAAAGATTCCATCTGGTCTTTGCCTTCTGCGTTTTTGTACACGCGATAACCGTAATAAAGCGAGAACTTATTCTGTTCTGCGAATTTGATCAGTTGGTCATCGCCTTTCGGCAATTTGGGAACGAAATTCCCACGCGGGATAATGGGCAGACGCAGCAGGCGATTACCGAGGTCGCGAATATCCGGGTAATTCCGGGCCAACCGAATCATCAGCCCGCCCGACAAATACTTTTTACCACTGGCCGCTAATGCGAGCATCATTTTCATTTTTACACCGTTCGGTCGATCAGTGCCAATACTTGGCGCTGCACCTCTTCAAGGGGTTGCTGTGCGTCGATCACAACCCACGAATCATCAATCAGATTGTGGTAGGCCTCACGCACTTCAGCGAAATAAGACAAAGGTTTTTTCTCGAATTCATCGAGAGCGATTCCCTTTGCAACGCGGGATTCGTGCATACGCTGAAAGCTGACTTCTGGCGGCAGATCCAACAGAATTGTCAGATCCGGTTTGATCAAATGTTCCGAACACATTTCGTGAATGGCCCACGTCTGATCACAGGTGCGCGTTTGGTAAGCGAGTGCCGACCAGTAATAACGCTCACTGAAAACGTGCGCGCCACGTTCCAGCGCCGGACGAATCAAATGTTCGGTGTGTTGAATGCGAGAAGCATACGACAGGAAAGGTTGACACAACGCGGGAATTTTCCCTTCGTTATCAAGCATAAGGGCGCGGATCGCTTCGGCAAATGGAGTGCCGCCCGGTTCACGGGTAAAGATCATTTCCAACCCGCGTTTCTTTGCATGATCACCAACGTAAATCGAGGCAGTTCCTTTACCGGCTGCTTCGATGGATTCCAACGCAATAAATTTCCCGATCATTTCAAAAACACCCGCTGCGTTCTGGTAATGGTGTGCTTAGCGTCACCCGCGAGCCAAGCCAGTTTGCGATACATGCGATATTTTGCAGTGATTGCGACAGGCCGATGCTTCGCTTTCTGACTGCACGAAATGCGCCCGGTGGTTTCGCTCAGAACCAGAATGCCCACACCCTCTGCTTTCAGTTCTGCACGAATTTCCGGATAGCACCGCGATTGAGTGATTGACGGTGCAAACAAGAAGTACATCTTGTTCACGTGTGGCAAATAATCACGCCATTTTTTATCAGCGCGGAAATCTGCCAAGCAGCTTTTGATTTCAACCCCGTGGAAATTGCCGGGATAGTCGATAACCAATGCATCCAGTCGCGACCGGCCCCACGGCACCACGCCCACTTCTTTGTGAACCGAACAGGTTTTCTTCACGTAGTAATAAGTCAGCGCCTGCATAAGCGCACTGGTGATATCACTGCGGGACATTTTCACTGTTGTTTCCGGAAGGGCTGTTTTCTTTTCGTATGCCTTTTTGGCACGCGATTGTTTCGTGCTGCTTCTACGTCGCTTTGTGTAAGCCACCGTCAATCCCCTTTTGTCACGCAATCAGTCGCATAATTTTGGCGTACTCTGCAAGCAGGCCTTTGCGATCATATTTCTTGATGAACGCATGCATGGCGTCCACATATTGTTGGTACGAAAAACGATCCGCATACGCTGCGCGGATATCGTTCAAGATGTTTACCACATCATCGTCGTGAATCGAATCCCGGCCCATGCGACCAATCAAGGTGCTGAACTTCTTGTCGATTTGCGAACTCAGAAGCTTGCCCGGAAATTTCATCCATTTTGCACGCAACACCATTCGGTCATCGGTGTAGCTGCGCATGGAACGATAGAAGTTTTCCAAAGGCAACGCGTAAAGATCCGGCACGTCTTTGTAATCGGGCAATTCCACAGCAATCGACGGACGCAAATAGGTCGTGTACAAAACCTCTGCGTTCTTCAGGTCGATATCGCCTTGGATTTTCTTTTTCAACGTCGAATCAGTGAACGTTTTCGTGCCTTTGATATGGTTCGCGTGCGTCACGTTCCGATCTTTTGTCTTGATCAGTTTAATCGTGTATTCCGCATGCGGGTTGATTTCCTTCAACTGCCCGGCCAGACGTTCGGCGTCATCGGCGGTAAGCTCTTTCGCCGTGTACCACGCGTTCCACGACAGCACGCGCCCACCGGCTGTTTCCTGCGCAACGATTGCGTAGAACTCTTCCGATGCATCACGTTTGAATTCTTCGTGTGTTGCGGCCAGCAGAATGTGGAAACCTTTTGCATTCAGGCGGCGCATTTCGTCTTGGAAATGTGGGCCGTGGTCATCGTGCAAATAATCCTTCGACGAACTTGGATCAATGTTCATCAGTTTGTATCCCTTCGCAAAGTTACGAAGGTGAATCTGTTCGTGCAGAACGGTGTTCGAAAACAGCACGCGGTCGATCATTGCGCTTTCATTCACGAAGAACGTGTAGACCGGTTTATTGCGGAGCCATTCCAGCTGCGCCATACCCCACACACTGCTTTTCGTGGTCTTGCGGAATTTCACAACCGGGCATTCGCCGTTGAAATAAGTACGGTTGAAATAATCGTACAGCAACGGCATCATTTCGAACGACGGTTTGAACAACATGTACGGCGGATTGTCCGGATCGGTTTCGACCGACAAAAGCTCTTCGCTCATGTTGTGCAGGTCGTTACCCTGCTTCAATTTCAGTTTGAAAATAACTTCCGGTGCGTCGGAATGCTGAACGATGTAAACCTGCCCGTGGCGGTACATGGTGAACAAATCACCTTGCACAAAATGCAGATCGTATTCGTCGCTGGCGTCCGTGTATTCGAGGTCACGCTCACCCATGTAGCGATAGTTTGCCATTATTTTAAATCCGTATTCTTGACGATGTAGGTAATCCGCACAGAATTCCGAAGAAAACTATTCAGTACCTCTTCCTCAGTTAAGCCGCGTGGCAATCCGTAGGCCGCTGGATCAGTGATATACAAATACGCATTGATCGACAGCGGATAACCGATTGTGATATCCCGAAATTCCACATATTGGTGCAGCTGCTGTGCAATCGCCAAGTCTGGATGATCGAATTCCGATTCATGGGCGAGCAAAAGAAATTGCGGCATTGGAAATCCGTAATGCACGCGCTCATGGGCCACAAGAATATCCTGTGTCAGGCGCTGTGCCAGACTGGAAAGCCCGGTAACGCATGCCGATTCGCCCACTTCGTTTATTTCTGGTTTCGGTGTGTCTGGTCGTTTGCCCGAGTTAGGAATCTCCGAAGCAACGACCGTAAAAATTGGGCTGGGGCCGTATTCACACCCCATCGCTTTCGTCGCTCTTATCGAGGTCAAGATGCAAACGAATTTCCTCAACCGATTTTTCGATTGCTTTCAGGCGGTCGTCGATTTCGTGGAAGGCTTCGACAAATACACCAGCCAGCGATCCGTAGAACACGGCCAGTTTGCCGTCCGTGGTATTGGTCACGGCTTCAGGCATAATCTGTTTTACTTCCTGTGCAATCAGGCCCATGAACAGGCGATTACCGGCGCCGACTTTCTTGAACGTGTAGCCATACAAACGGCGGATCTTTTTCACCGCGCCTTCAATACGCGTAATTTCGGTTTTCAGTGTGCGGTCACTCGACAGCGCCACTTCGGTTTTGCAAACCATTTGCCCGATTTCGGTATTGATTTCAACGGTGTTTTCCAAACCGTTATTGAAGGTCAGCATGCCACGTGGTTCCGGATCATCAACGGCCTGCGGGGTCATTCGCGTCATCTGCAAATTCCCGTCGAGCGATTCCATTTTCAACGTGTCATTGAAATTGATCGAACCGAATTCGTTCGCTTTGATTTCGCCTTCCAACGGCCCGCCAGCAATTGGAATATAATCCCCGCCGCCCCCGAGACTGGCTTCTACCCAACCGGCGTTGGTAATCGGTTTGCCGTGACCCAGTTCCCAGTTGGTAATTCCTGTTGCTTCAATAACGCGAACCATCATGCCCTGTTTACGGGCTGCGAGTGGAATTGCGTCACGTTCTACGATGCTGCTTACAATCCGGAAACCACCGCGAAGGTCAGTATCCACCAACAGGTAAAAGTCACCCGTTTTTACAAACCGCTGCGAAATATTAGTCGCCACTGTCGCCTCCGACGAACAGCACCCTTACTTCGCCAGATTGAGGCTCAAGGAATTTCACCTCGATATTCTCCCCGACTTCTTGGACACTATCCGGATAAATGATTTGCTTCGTTTGATCGAAACACTGAACAATATAATCAGGAGAACGAACAGGGATATCCACTTGCAATACGTTGGTCAGTGTCGCCTTCGTAATCGTGGCATAGCTCTGAACGTCCACCAGCCGAGCGCCATGGTTTGGCTGCGTTGGCTTTTCCTCAATTGTAATGCCTGCACCAAGCACACGTGGTTCGAATAGTTTTGTCATAAACTTACCATTAAATTAGCGGGAAAACACAAAAACCCACGATTAAGTGGGTTATTTCAAATAGGTTGATGGGTCATCAGAAAGGTAACGCCCAACCTGCCGAGTCATTTTGTGTTTTTGTTGTGCCGGAATAGGTTCTTTAATCCAACGCACGCCATGGGGATCAGAGCGGCGATTACCTGCCAGCAATTCACCAGAAAGAAACGTGCGTGTGTATTCAACGTTTGCCATTACGGGGCCTCCGATGCTTTACGGTCTGCGTATTCGTCCATCGCTCGAATTACTGCGTCACCGAGTGGCACCAACGTTTTCGAAATACAAACCAATGCCGCGTTATCCAGAATTACCGGGAGCGTATTGGCAGCATTGTCGTAAATGAAAGTCGCGTCACCGATGTATTCAGCGGGCGGTGGGAGAATGGTTCCTGCTGCCAGCGAAGCGGTGCCGGTTCCGCAAACGATCTTGAAATAATAGATCGGTTTATTCAGTACGCGATTAGCAGACGGCAGGCCGTTAAACCATTCGCGCACCTTTGCCATTGCGTATTGCTCAAACGTCAGCGGCGTGTATTGCTGCAATGGATCAACCGCCACAACCTGTGCGATTGCGTGGGCCTTACCGCTGAACAACGGGCGTTGTGCCCAGCTTGCATTGGTCAATGCATTCAGCAGCAAATATTCGGTTTTATCCGCAACACAATAAACGGCCATACCGATACGCCGGGCGCTAAGCGGAATATTGTCGCGTGCTGCAATTGTTGAAACGCTGCGATAACCACCGGCCAGATCGGTATCTTCCAGCAGGTAGGTATCGCCTGTGCGCGTGAATCGCGAAGCAATTGGTGTTGGCATAGTGGGCCTCAGTTCGTATCAGAACGGGAGGATTGAATTTTGTGGTTGCCGCCGACTTTTTCATCACGGTTACGGCCAACGGTTAGTTGGTCATTGCCGTTCACTTTTACGATGCGATTGCCGCCGATTTCCAGCGTGTAATTGCCGGTAATCTTTTCGAATTTATTGCCTTTGCCTTTGCTCACACCACCAGCCGACTTTTCTTGAATCTCGCTGATTTTGGTATTGCTGGCATTGGTCAAATAACCGGGTACATCGCCTTTCGATCCAGTGATGATTTCGGTGCAGGAACCAACGATTGTTTTGCTGTAATCACCGAGGAAAACAAAGTGTGCATCGCCCGGATTGGTGACGAATACTTCGTTCGTTTTCTTGTCGGCCACGATTGCGCAACCATTCTCCAATTCCATAACCATGCGGAACGGATAGTTGGTATTTGCAATCGAAGAAATCGTCTTTTTATCGCCGGGATATGGCGCTAATTCCGGCTTGTGCGGATCGCCTTTAGGAAAGCGAACGCCAACCTTTGCACCGACGGGCGGAACGTTGATAAAACCGGAACGCGTAGGCTTATCGTCGTCGGTGGCGTAGTCCTGATTCATTGGCAACGCCCACGGCAAATGATTGTCGGGGATTGCATCCGGAAAGATACCGGGAATACGCACACGCACGCGGCCATTCTTTCGCGGGTCGAGGTTATCAACCACAACGCCCGCGTGAATGATTTTCGAATCAAGGCCCTGACGTTGCAAATGCTTTGTCGAGTTAAGCGGTGAACCAGCCATTACGGTTGATTTCCTGTCGCAGCGCACCAAATCATTTTCGCACGCAATTCAACAGCGGCGTGCATCATGTTGAAGTAATACTGAGTCGCGGCGTCCGGGTGTTCAGGATCAATCCGGCGATAAGTGTGATCGGCAATTGTGCCGCTCATGTGATCCACGTATTCCCGGCGCTGTTTGGTATTCAATACAGCTTCGCACAGGAAAACCAGTTCGTGATCAATCGTCGGATATCCGCTAGATGTTCCGCACAATTCAATCAGGAAATTCAGTTGTTCTTCGTGTGTTAATTCGTCCCACATATTTCGGCTCCAGAAACGAAAAAACCGCGCCGTGCAATTGCTCACAGGGCGCGGTTGGGTTGTACCACCTTTGCCTGAACAAAGGAGAAATTGAGAGAACGTTCCACATATCATTATCGGTCAAGTGGGCAACGACTATCATGTAATGGCCAGCTAAGCCCGTAGCGTCGTTACCCGATCCCCAACCCTTTGGTCTGGCTAGTGTCGAACGTTTCTCAACTCCTTGTACATTATTTACAGTTTTTGGCTGCTACGAATAAATTACAAACGAGTGCGCGAACGCTTTGCACCGACGCCGGTACGAGCATCACGATCCCGAAGGAATTTAACGATCTTTTCGTTCTGACGTTCTTTCGCCAACTTTTGATTGGTCAAATGTTTCTTTTTGCCGTCATGCGAATAGCCGTAAGCATCGCCCATTTCACCGAATTGGCGATTCGCCAAACCAACGATTTGACCATTGTTGCGGGCCAATACATCGGAATGCGTATTGTCGAGGTTCTGGTTATAAATGGATTGCGCTTGTGCGCGGAATGCTTCGAACAAACCGGGATTCGTGCGAGCCATATGCATCAATTGCTGATCGTAGCTGGATGCAGTAGAAGCGAAGCCGCCACCGCCCATTCCACCGCCGCCCATATCGCCAGCGTCATCAATACCGTATTTCTTTTTCAAATCTTTGATTTTCTTTTGGTATTGATAAAGCGATTCTTGCGCCAACAAATCGGAATCCTGACCGGCCAACAAACGGTCAAGGTTCAGGCCACCAGCTGCCGCCATAACGCGCAGTGGAACAGGTACGCCTTTATCCGACATGGCTTGCAGCATATCCATGTATTGCTGATCGCCTTCAGGCTGCAAAGTCTTTTCCCAATGGATCGTCGGAATCAAAAGACGTGTGCCGTCATTGAGTCGTTCGAAGCTGCCCATTGGATCAAGTTTGTCGAGGCTGTTACCGCGAGTAATCAATTTGCCGTCGCGGTTCAGCGTGTAGCCTTTCAACGCGGAAATCATCGGGAAAATACGGCTGTACAAAGTCTTGCGCGTCAGCCAATCACGTTCGGTACGAATTGCGTCGATAAAGAAACTGGTCGATGTGTCGCCGTTCGCATAAGTCGCGTCACCCGAAAGGAATGCATCGGAAATTCCGAGTGCTTTCATTTTAATCGAGTCGATTGCGTCTTTGTTATCGAAGATTGTCCAACCGCCTTGTGGGTCACGAATTTCCTCAGTGGAAATACCGCCACGCGTTGCAACCACGGCGCCTACCGGGTCAGCATCGGCGTTCATGAACATATCCATCACGGCCTGCATGTCGGCCAGTGTTGGTTCCCATTCGCCAGCGCCATCAAGCGTTACGTGCAGAATACCCTTTTGACGCATTGCACTTCGTACCAACGTGCCACGGAAAAGGTTTTTCTCCAGCAAATACCACGGCATGATTCGACGATAATAACTGGTGCCGGTTGAACTGGAACCAGAACGGCGTGGAACGTAAACGGTGGATTTCTGGTCGAGTTCCAGCGCTTCGTTCGAAAGCTGTTTCATCACATCGGCGCCCAAGAATTCACGCAGTGCTTTTACACGCGGACTATCGGAAGCCATGGTCGCCCGGATGTATTCGGGAAACGCTACAGTGATCAGCGGATCGGTGCCGTGGAAAGGCAGCATGTCGATCTTTGTGTTTTCGTAAGCGTGCGGCATGATCCGCGAGAACACTTGCGATTTTTCGTTGTACAAAAGCGATCCGATGAAACCGCCTTTTACGTTGTAGTCGATTGCCACGTCGGGCATCAGGTTGCGGATATCCAGACGATCCACGTTTTCCATGAAATCATCCATCACCCGGCGATCCATGATTCCGGAAATGGTGAAGTCGGAGAACATCAGCTGCGATTTGATATCGACAATGGAACCGCCGATGGAATCGTTGTAATACATGTCCGTGTAAATCCGCATGACCAGTTTTTTCTGTTCAAGGTCTTCGGAAAACACGATATCTTTCAACATCGGATCAATGTCGATTTCGATAGGCATCTGAGACATTTGCGCGTTGCCGCCGCTGCCTGCCGTTGCCAGATAATCGTCAATCTTTTGCTGATTGGTTTTCGGGTAATACTGCTTTGCAGTACCCATCGCTTGCGGGGCGCGATTAGCAGGCGCTTGACCGATTGGAACCCGGTTCGTTTTTCGTAGTTTCATTGATCTTTTGTCCATAGAGGTTTGTTGGATGCGTAGATAACAATAACGTTACCCTCTTTATTGTCGTGCCACATCCCTTCACGCAGTACGGTGCAGGCGTTGCGCATGGCGCGCAAGTGAGTTACCACCTCTGGACAGGATGCATCTTGATTATTCGACCCGTCCGATTTGCGCAGGTCGATATTTACCAACCCTTGATAAAAATACACGTCACCGGCTTTCCGATAATCCGTGTAGAACTGCTGCCACATATTGCGGCCTTGCGGTGTGCTTGAAAGATCCGTGCGAATCGAATCATAAAAACGCAGGAAATAATTGCGCATCATGGAGCGTGCAAGGCCCGGCAACGTCGGAGACTGCCGAACCTCAACCTGCACCACGCGATTTCCGAAGTATTGGTTTTCCGCCATTTTGAAATAGCAGGAATAAACACAATCTTCGCCTTTGAACAGGACGACCAACCGACAATTCGACAGGCCCGGAACATAACGATCAGTGCCCACGTAAAGTTTGTATCCGATTCCCATAAAACCAAATGGCTCGGACTCTTCAAGGTCGCCGTCTGCAATCATCTGCAAATAACGGCCTTCGTCTTCTTTGATTGGTTCAACCAGTGCATCGGCTAGGATTGGCATTTTCTTCCTACATAAAATGGAGTGCGGATTTCTTGATCATTTCCATGATCAGTTCACGGTCGTGTTTATAATCCTTCAAACCTTTTTCCGAGAACGGATAGTGGTCGGCAATGGACAGCAACGATTTAGCGGCGGTGTTGAAAGAGCGCTTATCGTAGGAAACCAGCGAATTGTTTTTCAGAGATTTCAGAAGGGAGAACATGTCTTCCTCACTTTCAATCTTGCCACTCTTCAGTAGGTTGTAAACGTGTTTGGCCGGAGGTTTGTTATCGACGTGGTGATCTTCGAACGAACCTTCCTCGGAACCCATCCAGTTATCGAGTGCGCCGCGTGGAACTTTCAAAGCTACGTGACCCGGTTTTTCAGCCGGTTTTTTCGCAGTCTTCTTAGGTTCCTTTACAGATTTTTCTTCCACCGGTTTATTTTTCTCGGCTGGATTTACAGGCATTACGCTCGGGCTGGTTTTCTCAACGTCATACGGCGGTTGGTCGAAGTTGTTCCCCAGTTTGTATTGAGGCTTCACGTATTTGATTCGGTAAATAAAGAAACGGCCACGCGATTCAGCGGCTTCCATTTCTTCATATTCGCGTTTGGTCACATTCTCATAGGCCCACGACGCGCCGTTGTGGAATGCAACGTACAAAACTTTTCGTTTCTTGTCGTAAATAACGGTGTTGAGGTTGGAGCTATCGACTTCCATCCGAACCCAACCGGCAGGCAGTTCGGTTACGGGTTTGTCGAGTCCACCGACGCCCGCTTTCACTTCCACGCGTTTGATCTTTCCAGACCAGCCTTTGGAGTGCGTAACGATGCGCGTGTATTCCTGATCATTCAGCGAGAACTGAATATCGGGACTGTTTTTGTGTACGACGAAAATGCCATGTGCGCGTTTCTTTACACCGTAGATATTTCCGGGGTGAAGTTCCAGCACGTAGTCTTCGTTGTGGCGATCCTGATCGAAAACCAGTTCCGCCGCTTTTTCGTCATACTGAAACCATTTGAACTGCGTCAGGTTTAGTGACATTAGGGAATTCCTCGAAAATCTTGGGATGCAAAGTTTTCATAATAGTCACCAGCAAAAAGAAAGTAAACAGCGCCCCAAATGGAGCGCCGTATTTAACGACTGCGACCGGAACTCATAATCATGAGTGGTGCGCCGTTTTGTGTGGTCAGGCCCCCGCCACCATTACCAACCGATCCGCCACCGCCTGCGCCAAGTTTCGAAGCAGCCAACGCGTTAGGACGTGCAAGCGTAAGGTTCATCGGTTCTGCCATAAGCATTCCGACGTATTCCTCTTCCATCAAACCCCACAACAGCAGGGCCATCGCTCGCCAGTTATCATCGGTATACCCATCGCCTTTACCAACACCTTTTAGTTGGTCGCGAATGGTAAACATCTGTTTGTACAAATGCGCTACAGGTTTTTCGTGGTAAAACTCACGATAGTTCGAGTCGATAACGTCGATCAAAGTGTTAACCTTGATTTCGGATTTAGGCAGAATAATCTGGCCCTGTTCCATTCGCGTTCTGACGCCCACCATGTCCACGTATTTCAGACTGTATTGCTTTGCGATAAAGTCCGGCATTGCATCGTCGGCTTCCGGATCGCTCATGTCACCGCGTGCATCGTCCAAAAGTTTAATACTGTTCCAGCGGTCGGCCAGAAGTATCTTGCAATTACGCGCCTGCATGATTGGCAGGATAACGTGATCGTAAATCTTTGAATGATTCAAACGGTAGCCGGGCAGCGGAATAATCTCGCCAACAAGGTCTACACATAAATTAAAATCTTCGTCGAGAGTACCGCCGCAAACGGAAAAGCTGTTGTCCTTTTCCCCGGCGTCGATTGCCAGAATAGACGGCTTGCCGCTCTTCTTGATTTTCTCGATTTCGGCGTACATGTACGACTGGCCGAGTTGCTTGCTGTTTTTGAAACGCGTAACCAGTTTGATCGCATTCTTTTTCGACGTATCCTCGGTGTTCATGATGAACTTGTGGTTCGCGAGGAATGGGTTTGCGATCAGCGGCGGATTTGCACCGAAGTTCTTTTCAGCAGATTCCGGATCTTTGCGATACGCATCGACAATAACTTTGGAATTGCGTTTGAAGTTCGGGTTTACTTCCCACGTTGGCCGGTGAATCCCGTAAATGGATTGGGATTCTTTCGCACGATCCAACAGCACATGGATCATGTCGTTTTTTGCGGTAGGAGAACTTACGTTCATCGCGTAGGCACTTAGCACGTCGTCGAAGCCACGTTGGATCAACTGTTCAGCCGCACCGCGCACGGTAAGCAAGCTGTTCGCCAATGCATCGTAAACTTCGTAGGCGTTGATTTTCACTTTGCCGGAATCTTTTTCAGCGTCGAAGTATGCAATTTCGTCGATTGAGAAAAAGACGCGAGTACGTCCCCGCATTACCCGCTTGTCTGGCCCCATCGGGTGATATTGGAGTCCCCGAACGCGGTAGTCAACGAAGGTATCCGTCAGTTTGAAAAGACGTTCGCCGTAAACGTTTTCGTAATGCTTGAGCATCCCGTGGTATTGCTTGAACCATGCGGACTCAATGAGCGCGCCATAGAACGGCGTCCACAAAGTATCCTTTGCTTGCGTGTAGGTCAGGGCCGCGAACGTGCCTTGCAGCATCGTGGTACGCGACAGGCCGTAGAACTGCGCAGGCTTTTGCAGTTTCAGCAATCGGTGCAGGTGATAGGGCGCTAGATACGTGCCCACGGTGTGAGATTTACCGGAGTTGTGCGAAAGAATACCGCCAGTGATGAACTGGTGCGTTTCCGGCAGAGTGAAATCGTAGGTAGGAAGAACGCCGAACTCAGAAATTTCTGTGATTTGATCGGTGAATGTGCCGGAAGTCCAAGCATCTGTTTTCAGATTTTCGAACGTGGCGTTTTCGAGTTGAATTGCTGGGCCGTCAATCGTGTGAGGA
>Ga0247818_10001857_pt1 | contig 13555 bp, 9 predicted proteins | sample 13C_Glucose_Day1_FD_192424 | JGI IMG/M metagenome (GOLD analysis project Ga0247818, IMG submission 192424) | Soil microbial communities from agricultural site in Penn Yan, New York, United States - 13C_Glucose_Day1 | ecosystem: Environmental > Terrestrial > Soil > Agricultural land | place: USA...
GCGTCCGTCGGGGCCGCCACGCGCGCGTGGCGCTCGGGTCCCGCCTTCTCGTCCCCCAGGACCGCGCTCCGCGGGCAGGAGCCCCCGTCGCCGGTCGGGGAGCCCAGGACGCGGGAAATCCCCGCGCACGCCTCTTCGCGACCTGCCGACTTTGCCAGAGCAAGCAAATGGTTTGCTTCGGTGAACTCAAGGACCGCGTGTCACGGTCGTCGAACAGCGCGTACCGGACAGAGCCCGCACCAGGGGCCGGCGGAGGGGCGGAAACGCCGAGATCCCGGCCGCGCGGTGCGCGCGGCCGGGATCTCGGTTCTCAGCTGGGGTGGGTCTCAGACACCGGAGCCGGACGGGACCGAGTCGGTCGCCTCCGTCCACAGGTCCTGCTCGGCGCGATCCGCCTGGATCTGGCGGTACACGAGGAGACCGCCGATGGCGGCCAGTGCGACCAGGAGCAGCTTCTTCACCGCGCGACCTCGTCTTTCGTTGACGTAGGAGACTTCTGACGCCCACTCTACACAGCGACCGATACCGATCGGTGACCTAGGGGAGCGCCAAACCTCACGTGCCGAGATCGACCCGGACGGTGGAATCCCCGGGTGGATCACTCCCGCGCGGCGGGCGGGCATCCCCCACGCGCTCCGGGCCCGCAGACCGGGAACGCCGGGCCGGCGCGGCCTCCGGCGGCCTGCGGTCGCGCCGCACACGCGTGGCGGTGACCCTGGCAGAGGAGCGCGGCCTACGTCGCACAGGCGCTGTGCGCCGGTGACCTCGCAGGACAGGAAGGTGGCGGCCATGGCAGCGACGCCGAAGGAGACACCGCGCGAGTACGGGGGACCTGGCGGCGACCACGGGCTCAGCGGCCCCACCGTCTTCGCGGGTGCCGCCCTGATGCTCAGCGGGCCGCTGAGCATCCTCATGGGCGCGGCCGGCATCGCCAGGGACAACATCTTCGCCGCGTCGCGCTACGCCTACCGCTTCGACCTCACCGCGTGGGGCTGGATCCACATCGTGGTCGGGGTGGTCCTCGTCGCCGCCGGCCTGGGGGTGGTGAGCAACCAGAGCTGGGGCCGCGGAGCGGGCATCGCGGCGGCGGGGGTGAGCCTGATCACCCAGTTCATGTTCATCCCGTACTACCCGGCGTGGGCCCTCCCCGTGATGGCGCTCGACCTCGCGATCATCTTCGCTCTGGCGCGGTTCCACGTCGGAAGCCATTGACCGGAACGGCCCCGGCAGCCGTCCACGCGAAAGGCCCCTGGTCAATGGACCGGGGGCCTTTCATGCTGTGGGGCTAACAGGATTTGAACCTGTGGCCTCATCCTTATCAGGGATGCGCTCTAACCAACTGAGCTATAGCCCCGCCGCGCTTCGCGGTTTGTTTCCCGCCGCGCTGACTCCTGAACATTAGCGCACGTGGGGGCCAGTCCCAAAATCGGTTCCCGGACCGGCCCCGCCCGTCCTACTCGTCCTCGGCCAGCGTCAGCTCGACGCCGCCGACGAAGCCCGCCGACAGGTTGTAGATGAACGCGCCGAGGGTCGCCAGGGCCGTCATCAGGACCACGTCGATCACCGCGATCACCGAGGTGAACATCAGGACCCGCGGCAGCGACAGGAAGGACTGCAGGTCGAAGCCGTTGGACTCGTTGGAGCCCGTGGCCTCGCTGATCGTCCCGCCGACCGTCGAGAAGACGCCCATGGCGTCCATGACCATCCACAGCACGGCCGCCGCGACGACCGTGCAGATGCCCAGCGCGATGGAGAGCAGGAAGCTCACCTTCATGACCGACCACGGGTCGGCCTTCGCCACCCGCAGCCGCGCCTTGCGGGTGCGGGGCGTGGTGCGTGCCCCGGTCCGCGGCCGGCGCACCGCGCCGGTGTTGCCGCCCCGCGCCTGGCCGCCCGTCGCCGGAGCGCCGTACGCCTGCGGCGGGTGGTACGGGCCGCCCTGCTGCTGCGCGCCCTGACGCTCGCCGGGCAGCGCCCCGCTGTAGGTCTCGTAGGGGGGCTGCTGCCCCCGAGTGTCCGTCACCGCACCCCCCTGGGAGTCCGTGGCCGAGCCACGGGCGCCGTACGCTCCAGCACCTGCAGAAGCTCCGGCAGCCGCCGATCCGGCGCCCGTGGCTCCACTCACGCTCTACTCCTCGTGATTCCCGGTCGCAGGCTCCGTGCCCTCGACCGATGCCTCGGCCTCGGCTGCCTCAAGGGCACCCTCGGCGTCGACGACGTCGTCGCCGTCCTCGTCCTCGCTGCCGGCCTCGGCGTTCCGTGCGATGCCGACGACGGCATCGCGCTTGCCCAGGTTGATCAGCTGGACGCCCATGGTGTCACGGCCGGTCTCCCTGACTTCGTTGACTCGCGTGCGAATCACACCGCCGGAGAGCGTGATGGCGAGGATCTCGTCGGTCTCCTCGACCACCAGCGCGCCCACGAGCGAGCCGCGGTCCTCCACGATCTTGGCGGCCTTGATGCCGAGGCCGCCACGACCCTGGACGCGGTACTCGTCGACGGGGGTGCGCTTGGCGTACCCGCCGTCCGTCGCGGTGAAGACGAACGTACCGGGCCGGACGACATTCATCGAGAGCAGTTCGTCGCCTTCGCGGAAACTCATGCCCTTGACGCCCGAGGTGGCGCGGCCCATCGGGCGCAGCGCGTCGTCCGTGGCGGTGAAGCGGATCGACTGCGCCTTCTTGGAGATCAGCAGCAGGTCGTCCTCGGAGGAGGCCAGCTCGGCGCCGATCAGCTCGTCGTCGCTGCCGTCCTCCCGCTCGCGCAGGTTGATGGCGATCACGCCGCCGGAGCGCGGGGAGTCGTAGTCCTTCAGCGCGGTCTTCTTCACCAGGCCGGAGCGGGTGGCGAGGACCAGGTAGGGCGCGGCCTCGTAGTCGCGGATCGCCAGGATCTGGGCGATCTGCTCGTCCGGCTGGAAGGCCAGCAGGTTGGCCACGTGCTGGCCGCGGGCGTCCCGGCCGGCGTCCGGCAGCTCGTACGCCTTGGCCCGGTAGACCCGGCCCTTGTTGGTGAAGAAGAGCAGCCAGTGGTGGGTGGTGGAGACGAAGAAGTGGTCGACGATGTCGTCCTGCTTCAGCTTCGTCCCGCGCACGCCCTTGCCGCCGCGCTTCTGCGACCGGTAGTCCTCGGTCTTGGTGCGCTTCACGTAGCCGCCACGCGTGATGGTGACGACGATGTCCTCCTCGGCGATGAGGTCCTCGATGGACATGTCACCGTCGAAGGGCACCAGCTTGGAGCGCCGGTCGTCGCCGAACTTGTCGACGATCGCGGCCAGTTCCTCGCTGACGATGGCCCGCTGCTTCTCGGGCGAGGCGAGGATCGCGTTGTACTCGTTGATCTTCGCCTGGAGCTCGTCGTGCTCGGCGATGATCTTCTGGCGCTCCAGGGCGGCGAGCCGGCGGAGCTGCATCTCCAGGATCGCGTTGGCCTGGATCTCGTCGATCTGGAGGAGGCCCATCAGGCCCTCGCGGGCGACCTCGACCGTGTCGCTGCGCCGGATGAGGGCGATGACCTCGTCGATCGCGTCGAGGGCCTTGAGGAGGCCGCGCAGGATGTGGGCGCGCTCCTCGGCCTTGCGCAGCCGGAACTTCGTCCGGCGGACGATGACCTCGATCTGGTGCGTCACCCAGTGGCGGATGAACGCGTCCAGGGAGAGGGTGCGCGGCACGCCGTCGACGAGCGCCAGCATGTTGGCGCCGAAGTTCGTCTGGAGGTCGGTGTGCTTGTACAGGTTGTTGAGGACGACCTTGGCGACGGCGTCCCGCTTGAGCACGATGACCAGGCGCTGGCCGGTCCGGGACGAGGTCTCGTCGCGGACGTCGGCGATGCCGCCGATCTTGCCGTCCTTCACCAGGTCGGCGATCTTCTGCGCGAGGTTGTCCGGGTTGACCTGGTAGGGCAGCTCGGTGACCACCAGGCACTGGCGGTTCTGGATCTCCTCGACCTCGACGACCGCGCGCATCGTGATGGAGCCGCGCCCGGTGCGGTACGCCTCCTCGATGCCCTTGCGGCCGACGACGAGCGCCCCGGTGGGGAAGTCGGGGCCCTTGATCCGCTCGATGAGCGCGTCGAGCAGCTCCTCGTGGCTGGCCTCGGGGTGGGCCAGGTACCACTGGGCGCCCTCGGCGACCTCGCGGAGGTTGTGCGGCGGGATGTTGGTCGCCATGCCGACCGCGATGCCGGCGGAGCCGTTGACCAGGAGGTTGGGGAAACGGGCCGGGAGGACCGTCGGCTCCTGGTTGCGGCCGTCGTAGTTGTCCGTGAAGTCGACGGTCTCCTCGTCGATGTCGCGGACCATCTCCATCGACAGCGGCGCCATCTTGCACTCGGTGTAGCGCATGGCGGCGGCCGGGTCGTTGCCCGGGGAGCCGAAGTTGCCGTTGGAGTCGACGAGCGGCATCCGCATCGACCAGTGCTGGGCGAGGCGGACGAGCGCGTCGTAGATCGAGGAGTCGCCGTGCGGGTGGTAGGTACCCATGACGTCGCCGACGACGCGGGCGCACTTGTAGAAGCCCTTCTCGGGCCGGTAGCCGCCGTCGTACATCGCGTACAGCACGCGCCGGTGGACGGGCTTGAGGCCGTCGCGGACGTCGGGCAGCGCGCGGGACACGATGACGGACATCGCGTAGTCGAGGTACGAGCGCTGCATCTCGGTCTCGAGCCCGACGGGCTCGATCCGCAGCTGCGGGCCCTCTTCTTCGGTGGTCACAGGGGGGTTCTCGTCGGCCATTGCTGGTCGTCAGTCCTTTCGTACGGTCAGCTGAGACCGACTCAGATGTCGAGGAAGCGAACGTCCTTGGCGTTGCGCTGGATGAAGGAGCGCCGTGCCTCGACGTCCTCGCCCATCAGCACCGAGAAGAGGTCGTCGGCCTGGGCGGCGTCGTCCAGGGTGACCTGGCCGAGGACGCGGTGCTCGACGTCCATGGTGGTGACGCGCAGCTCCTCGGCGTTCATCTCGCCGAGACCCTTGAAGCGCTGGATCGAGTCGTCCTTGATCCGCTTGCCCGCCTGCTTGCCGAGCTCGACGAGCGCGTCGCGCTCGCGGTCCGAGTAGGCGTACTCGAAGTCCTCCCGGCCCCACTTGATCTTGTAGAGCGGCGGGCGGGAGAGGTACACGTGCCCGTGCTCGATCAGCGGCCGCATGAAGCGGAAGAGGAAGGTGAGCAGCAGGGTGTTGATGTGCTGGCCGTCGACGTCGGCGTCCGCCATCAGGATGATCTTGTGATAGCGGAGCTTCTCGATGTCGAAGTCCTCGTGGACGCCGGTGCCGAAGGCGGAGATCAGCGCCTGGACCTCGGTGTTCTGGAGGATCTTGTCGATGCGGGCCTTCTCGACGTTCAGGATCTTGCCGCGGATCGGCAGGATGGCCTGGTACATCGGGTTCCGGCCGGACTTGGCGGAGCCGCCGGCGGAGTCACCCTCGACGATGAAGATCTCGCACTTGGTGGGGTCGTTCGACTGGCAGTCGGAGAGCTTGCCCGGGAGGGAGGCCGACTCCAGGAGACCCTTGCGGCGGGTGAGGTCGCGGGCCTTGCGGGCGGCCACGCGCGCGGTGGCGGCCTGGATGCCCTTGCGGATGATGTCCGCGGCCTCGTTCGGGTTGCGGTCGAACCAGTCCGTCAGGTGCTCGTGGACGACCTTCTGGACGAAGGTCTTCGCCTCGGTGTTGCCGAGCTTGGTCTTGGTCTGGCCCTCGAACTGCGGCTCGCCGATCTTGATCGAGATGATCGCGGTCAGACCCTCGCGGATGTCGTCGCCGGTGAGGTTGTCGTCCTTCTCGCGGAGCAGCTTCTTCTCGCGCGCGTACTTGTTGACGAGCGTCGTCAGCGCGGCGCGGAAGCCCTCCTCGTGGGTACCGCCCTCGTGGGTGTGGATCGTGTTGGCGAAGGAGTACACGCCCTCGCTGTACGACGAGTTCCACTGCATCGCGATCTCGGCGGAGAGCAGGCGCTCCTTGTCCTCGGCCTCGATGTCGATGACGGTCGGGTTGACCAGCTCGCCCTTGCGCGAGTTGAGGTACTTCACGAAGTCGACGATGCCGCCCTCGTAGTGGTACGTCACCGTGCGGGCGGCCGGCTCGGCGGCCGCCTCGGCGTCCGGGTCGTCGGCGCCGACCGTGGCCTTGGCGGAGTCGCGCTCGTCGGTGAGCGTGATCGTCAGGCCCTTGTTGAGGAAGGCCATCTCCTGGAAGCGGCGCGAGAGCGTCTCGAAGGAGTACTCGACCGTCTCGAAGATGTCCGGGTCGGACCAGAACGTGACCGAGGTACCGGTCTCGGAGGTCTCCTCGTGCTGCGCGAGGGGCGCGGTGGGGGCGCCCATCTTGTAGTCCTGGGTCCAGCGGTGGCCGTCGGTCTTGATCTCCACCGAGACCTTGGTGGAGAGCGCGTTGACGACGGAGACGCCGACGCCGTGCAGACCGCCGGAGACCGCGTAGCCGCCGCCGCCGAACTTTCCGCCCGCGTGGAGGACCGTCAGCACGACCTCGACGGCCGGCTTGCCCTCGGACGCGACGATGCCGACGGGGATGCCGCGGCCGTTGTCGACGACGCGCACGCCGCCGTCGGGCAGGATCGTCACGTCGATGGTGTCCGCGTGGCCGGCCAGGGCCTCGTCGACCGAGTTGTCGACGACCTCCTGCACCATGTGGTGCAGACCGCGCTCGCCGGTCGAGCCGATGTACATGCCGGGGCGCTTGCGCACCGCATCCAGGCCCTCCAAGACCTGGATGTTGCTGGCGGTGTACTGGTTGTTCTCGTTGGGGTTGCCGGAATCGGCCACGAAGCGCCCTTTCTGGCACAGCACAGGCCGTGCTCCGGGCATAGGGGAGCCGGCTGCGTCGTTCGACAGTTCCGCAGTGTGGCGGGATTGTCTTCCAGTCTACCGGTACCGCCGACACTCATGGGGGTTTGCCGGTACCTGAATGCGCATGTGCCGCCCTCCGCGGCCCCGAGACGACTCCCCATATCCGGACAGGGGCTCCAGGGGCCTCTGACGGCCACCTAGCGCTTCGGGTGGTGACGGGTAGTGGGCGGCCCCGCCGCCCTCGTCGTGGACAGGGGTTCCGCGGGCCGGGGGTCCCCCGGACGGAGGCCGGAAGAGGGCGGGCACGGCGCCGCGCGCACGGCGCCCGACGGTCCGGACCCGCGCTTCCGGGACCTCTCGGCCGTGTCAGCCGTACGTGTCCCCGGGCCCCATGGACCCGGGCGCCCGCAGCGGCCCGTACCGCCGCGCCCCCGCACCGGGCCCGAGCACCTTGATCAGCCGGACCGTCCCGTGTCCCAGGTCCTCGTTCAGCCGCGCCACCAGCGTCGGCGCGAGCAGCCGCAGCTGCGTGGCCCACGCGGTCGAGTCGCACTGCACGGTCAGCACCCGCGCGTCCGGCTCCTCCTCGTACTTCACCGGTACGCAGTGCTTCGCCAGGTCCTCGCCGACGATCTGCGGCCAGCGGCCCATGACTCCGCCGACGGCCGCCGGGGTCTCCCAGCCGCGCTCGGCGAGCAGCCGGTTGATCGCGGCGCCGAGCGCCATCGGGTCGCGCCCGTCGGCACGCGCCCCGGAGCGCAGGCCGCCCCCGCGCCTGGCCTGCTTCTTCTGCTGCGCGGCCGCGCCACGCGCGCGTGCCTGCTCCTTGGCGGCGCGCAGGGCGACCCGGGCGAGGTCCACCCCGGAGGGTTCGGGAGCCGCGGGCTTGTCCACAGGCTGTGGGGAAGTTTCGCCGGTGTCGCTCATACGCGTTCCACCGTCCCCCCGGTCACCGCGTACCGCGTCCCGGCCAGGACGTCCGGCACGTCGTCGTCGACCGCGGCCGTCACCAGCACCTGCTCGCCGTGGGCCACCAGCTCCGCGAGCCGCTCGCGCCGGCGCGCGTCCAGCTCGGCGAAGACGTCGTCGAGGACCAGGACGGGCTCGTTGCCCTCGGAGCGCAGCAGGTCGTACGAGGCGAGGCGGAGCGCCAGCGCGTACGACCAGGACTCGCCGTGGCTCGCGTACCCCTTGGCGGGCAGGTCGCCGAGGCGCAGCAGCAGCTCGTCGCGGTGCGGGCCGACCAGGGTGACCCCGCGCTCGATCTCCTGCTTGCGGGCCTCCGCGAGGGCGGCGATCAGCTGCTCGTACAGCTCCTCGCGGGTGTGTCCGGTGCCGGGGGCGGAGGGGCGGTACTCCAGCAGAATCGGTCCGCCGCCGGGGGCGAGCTGTTCGTACGCCTTGTCCGCGAGCGGCTGGAGGGTGTGGACGAGGTCGAGCCGCTGGGCGAGGAGTTCGGCGCCGGCCCGGGCCAGGTGCTGGTCCCAGACGTCGAGCGTGGACAGGTCCATGCCCCGGCCGCCGTGCCGGCGGGCCATCGCGGCGGACTTCAGCAGGGTGTTCCGCTGCTTCAGCACGCGCTCGTAGTCGGAGCGCACACCCGCCATGCGCGGCGCGCGCGCCGTGATCAGCTCGTCGAGGAAGCGCCGGCGCTCGCCGGGGTCGCCCTTGATCAGCGACAGGTCCTCGGGCGCGAACAGCACGGTCCGCACGATGCCGAGCACGTCACGGGGCCTGACCTGCGAGGACCTGTTGACGCGGGCGCGGTTGGCGCGGCCCGGGTTGAGCTCCAGCTCGACCAGCTGGGAGCGCTCGCCCTGGGTGACGGCGGCCCGGATGACGGCGCGCTCGGCGCCCATCCGCACCAGCGGGGCGTCCGAGGCGACGCGGTGGCTGCCGAGGGTCGCGAGATAGCCGACGGCCTCGACGAGATTGGTCTTCCCCTGGCCGTTCGCCCCCACGAACGCGGTGACGCCCGGGTCGAGGGGTACCTCGGCCCGGGCGTACGAGCGGAAGTCGGCCAGCGAGAGATGCGTGACGTGCATGGTGGGCGCCGGCCTTCCCCCGGTCGCTGTGCACCGGGTGGTGCACAGCCTGTGGATTGCTACTTCTTCTCGACCGCGTGGCCGCCGAACTGGTTGCGCAGCGCGGCGATCATCTTCATCTGCGGCGAGTCGTCCTGCCGGGAGGCGAACCGCGCGAACAGCGACGCGGTGATCGCCGGCAGCGGGACGGCGTTGTCGATGGCGGCCTCGACGGTCCACCGGCCCTCGCCGGAGTCCGACGCGAAGCCGCGCAGCTGGTCCAGGTGCTCGTCCTCGTCGAGGGCGTTGACCGCGAGGTCCAGCAGCCAGGAGCGGATGACCGTGCCCTCCTGCCAGGAGCGGAAGATCTCGCGGACGTTCTCCACGGAGTCGACCTTCTCCAGCAGCTCCCAGCCCTCGGCGTAGGCCTGCATCATCGCGTACTCGATGCCGTTGTGGACCATCTTCGCGAAGTGGCCCGCGCCGACCTTGCCGGCGTGGACGGCACCGTACGGGCCCTCGGGCTTGAGCGCGTCGAAGATCGGCTGGACCTTCGCGACGTCCTCGGCGGAGCCGCCGTACATCAGGGCGTAGCCGTTCTCCAGGCCCCAGACGCCGCCGGAGACACCGCAGTCGACGAAGCCGATGCCCTTGGCGGCGAGCTCCTCGGCGTGCTTCTCGTCGTCGGTCCAGCGGGAGTTCCCGCCGTCCACGACGATGTCGCCGGGGGAGAGCAGCTCCGCCAGCTCGTCGACGGTGGACTGGGTCGCCGCACCGGCGGGGACCATGACCCACACGACGCGCGGACCCTTGAGCTTGCCCACAAGCTCTTCGAGGCTGTGGACATCGGCGAGGTCCGGGTTGCGGTCGTATCCGATGACGGTGTGGCCTGCGCGGCGGATGCGCTCGCGCATGTTGCCGCCCATCTTGCCGAGACCGACGAGACCGAGCTCCATCAGAGTGTTCCTTAAGCGTCGTGTGCGGTTCCTACCCGGGTCCGAGCCTACGCCCGGACCCGGCCGCACACCTGTGGGGTCAGCCGCTCAGTCGAACCCCCGGAGCGCAGGTCAGCCGCTCAGCCGCACCGGCATGATCAGGTACTTGTAGGCGTCGTCCGCCTCCGCGTCCACGGCCGGGCGGCCGCTCAGCAGCGCCGGCTTCGTGGAGGTCGTGAAGGAGAGCTGGGCGACCGGGGAGTCGATCGCGCTCAGGCCGTCCAGCAGGAAGGTCGGGTTGAAGGCGATCGAGATGTCGTCGCCGTCCAGCTGCGCGTCGACCCGCTCCACAGCCTGTGCGTCGTCGCTGGAACCGGCCTCCAGGATGAGGACGCCCTGCTCGAAGCTGAGGCGGACCGGGGTGTTGCGCTCGGCGACCAGGGCCACGCGCTTCACGGCCTCCACGAAGGGGGCGGTCTCGATCACCGCGACCGAGTTGAACTCGGTGGGGAAGAGCGTGCGGTACTTCGGGAGGTCGCCCTCCAGGAGGCGGGTGGTGGTGCGGCGGCCCGCGCCCTCGAAGCCGATCAGGCCCTCGCCCTTGCCGGAGCCGGAGAGCGCCAGGGTGACCGTGTCACCGCTCGTGAGCGCCTTGGCGGTGTCCAGGAGGGTCTTCGCGGGCACCAGGGCGACCGCGGAGGCGTCCGGGGACTCCGGCTTCCACAGGAACTCGCGGACCGCGAAGCGGTAGCGGTCGGTGGAGGCCAGGGTGACCGTGTCGCCCTCGATCTCGATGCGCACACCGGTGAGGACGGGCAGCGTGTCGTCACGGCCCGCGGCGATGGCCACCTGGGCGGCGGCGGCGGCGAAGACCTCGCCGGGCACGGTGCCGGTCGCGGTGGGCATCTCCGGCAGCGCCGGGTACTCCTCCACAGGGAGGGTGTGGAGGGTGAAGCGGGAGGAGCCGCAGACCACGGTCGCCCGTACACCGTCTGTGGAGATCTCCACCGGACGGTTGGGGAGGGCGCGGCAGATGTCGGCGAGGAGGCGGCCGGAGACGAGGACCGTGCCGTCCTCCTCGACCTCGGCCTCGACGGAGACGCGGGCGGAGACCTCGTAGTCGAAGCTCGAGAAGCTCAGCGCGCCGTCCTCGGCCTTCAGCAGAAGGCCGGCGAGCACAGGCGCCGGCGGACGGGCCGGAAGGCTGCGGGCCACCCACGCCACCGCCTCCGCGAGTACATCGCGCTCCACCCGGATCTTCACCGGAACCGCCTCCTGCTTGTTGCTGGCTCTTCGTCGACTGCGGGATCCAGTCTGACGTACGCCGCCGACACTCGGTGCGGCTCGGGGTCAAGTCGCGACGAGAGCGCGTCGGGGCTCCGGCGCCGAGTTGTGCACAGCCCCCGCTTCAAAGCGATTCTCGGGCTAACTATGAGTGGCAGTAGTAGTAGGTCCTGTGGAAACCGTGGATAACGTCGTCCACGCAGGTCAGAGCCAGTTTTTTGTCCACTGCCCCTGTGGGTGGAACCAGTGGATAACCACGGTTCTCTGTGGACGCCGGAAAGTTCTGCACACCCCATGCACAGGCAAGGGGGAGTTCTCCCCAGTGCTGTCCCCAGCTTTCCCCAGGTTCCCCACAGGCCAAACGTCTCCCTTGGTGTGACGCCTTTCACTCCTACCGGTGAGATGGGCCGTGGTGTTGCCGAACAGTGGACAGCGGTGTGGAGAAGCTGTGGGCAACAGGCCCGTCCCTGTGGGCAGCCGGTGGACAACTCTCCGGGCCCCCTGTGGACGAAGGATTCATCCACAGCCTGTGGACATCGGTTGCCAACAAATCCACACCCCTCTGAACTGGAGTGATGATCTGTCACCAGCCCGGCCTGTGGACAGAATCCGGATAACTCGCCAGTCCCCACCCTGTGGACGCGAGATCATCCCGCAATCTGTGGAGAACCCGCCACCGGAACGAAGTAATCGAACGCGGCTGTCCGGGGCAGGGAGCCGTCACGGCGTCCGTCCGCCACCGGAGGAGCCTCCGGAGAGCGCGAAACGGTGCCTCGGACAGCTCGAAACGGCGTCCCGTACCGCGCCGGACGGCCCTCCGGACGCCCCTCCGGGCAACGCCGAAGGGCGCCCCGGGAGGTGTCCCGGAACGCCCTTCGGAGGTTCCACGGCCGCGACGGGGCGGCGGTACGGCAGCAAGGGGCAGCGGTACGGCGGCGGCCCGACGGCGGTACCGCGGCCGTGCCGAGCCGGTACGGCGGCCGCACGGAGCCCTGTCAGCCGTTCTTGATGCGGTTGGTCAGCTCGGTGACCTGGTTGTAGATGGAGCGCCGTTCCGCCATCAGGGCACGGATCTTCCGGTCCGCGTGCATGACGGTCGTGTGGTCGCGCCCGCCGAACTGCGCGCCGATCTTCGGCAGCGACAGGTCGGTCAGCTCCCGGCACAGGTACATGGCGATCTGGCGGGCCGTCACCAGCACCCGGCTGCGCGAGGAACCGCAGAGGTCCTCCACCGTCAGCCCGAAGTAGTCGGCCGTGGCCGCCATGATGGCCGGCGCCGTGATCTCCGGCGACGAGTCCTCGCCGCCCGGGATCAGGTCCTTGAGGACGATCTCGGTGAGCCCCAGGTCCACCGGCTGCCGGTTGAGGCTCGCGAAGGCCGTCACCCGGATCAGCGCGCCCTCCAGCTCACGGATGTTCCGCGAGATCCGGGAGGCGATGAACTCCAGCACCTCCGGCGGGGCGTTCAGCTGCTCCTGCACCGCCTTCTTGCGGAGGATCGCGATCCGCGTCTCCAGCTCCGGCGGCTGCACGTCGGTGGTGAGCCCCCACTCGAAGCGGTTGCGCAGCCGGTCCTCCAGGGTCACCAGCTGCTTGGGCGGCCGGTCCGAGGAGAGCACGATCTGCTTGTTCGCGTTGTGCAGGGTGTTGAAGGTGTGGAAGAACTCCTCCTGCGTCGACTCCTTGCTCGCGAGGAACTGGATGTCGTCGACGAGCAGGATGTCCACGTCGCGGTAGCGCTTGCGGAAGGCGTCGCCCTTGCCGTCGCGGATCGAGTTGATGAACTCGTTGGTGAACTCCTCCGAGCTCACGTACCGCACGCGCGTGCCGGGGTAGAGGCTCCGCGCGTAGTGCCCGATGGCGTGCAGCAGGTGGGTCTTGCCGAGCCCCGACTCGCCGTAGATGAAGAGCGGGTTGTACGCCTTCGCCGGCGCCTCGGCCACCGCGACCGCGGCCGCGTGGGCGAAGCGGTTCGAGGAACCGATGACGAAGGTGTCGAAGAGGTACTTGGGGTTCAGCCGCGCGTGCGGCTCGCCGGGCCCGCCGGAGCCGGAGCCCGTACCGGATCCGCCGAGGGAGCCCTGGCCGATGCCGGGGCCGACACCGCCGCCCGGGCCGGGACCGGGGCGCGGGCCGGCCCCCGGGGGCTCGTGGATCTCGGCGCGCTCGGGCCGCTGCGGCTGCTCGTAGCCGCGGGAGGGCTCGTCGTAGCGCGGGCGCCCGGTCTGCTCCGGAGAGGCCGGACCGGTGTACGGGGCGCGCTCGGGGAAGCCGCCGAGGCGCGGCTGCTGCCAGGAGAGGTCCTCCTGGGACCGCGGCCAGGCGCCCGGCTCGGGGCGCGGCGGCTGCTGGTAGTCCGGATAGGCCGGGCGCGCGGTGGGCAGCCCGTCGTCGGACAGCGCGCGGTGACCGTACGCGTCGTACTTCTCGTACGCCTCCGGCTGCGGACGCTCCTCGTAGCGGGGCTGCGGCGGCCGCCCGATCCGGATCGCGATCACCGTCGACGAC
>Ga0247818_10001859_pt1 | contig 13543 bp, 11 predicted proteins | sample 13C_Glucose_Day1_FD_192424 | JGI IMG/M metagenome (GOLD analysis project Ga0247818, IMG submission 192424) | Soil microbial communities from agricultural site in Penn Yan, New York, United States - 13C_Glucose_Day1 | ecosystem: Environmental > Terrestrial > Soil > Agricultural land | place...
AACAGCGTCGATGCTTCGCGTATCCCGCGTGGCCCGAAGCGTGCGCCGGAGCGCCACTGGGTACCCATGTCGTTGGGCACGCCGAGTACCGCGACGTCGGCATCCAATGCATCCCAATCGGTGCACACCGGGGATTTGCCAAAGGTGCAATGACCTACGAATGGCAGGTTCAGGCGACCGGATTCATAACCGTTATTCGACATTTCAAGCCTCTCCACTTTTTGTTATCGGCTGGGCGGACTGCAAGGCGACCGCCGTTGGAATGACTATGGGCGCAGGTTTTCGTGGAAAAAATGCTAAACATCAGATACTCATATCGGCATTACCGATGCATCCACACGCGGGAGGTCCAAGGTGATTCAGCTGCACGATGTCGATCTGAAACTGCTCAGGGTGTTTGCCACGATTGTCAGGTGCGGGGGTTTTAGCGCCGCGCAGGCGGCGTTGAATGCCGGCCAGTCGACGATCAGCGAACAGATGACTCATCTGGAAACCCGGCTCGGGGTCAAACTTTGTCAGCGCGGGCGCAGTGGCTTTCGCCTGACCGAGCAAGGCGTGGCGATTCATGAGGCGACCCAGCGCCTGTTGTCGGCGGTGGAGACCTTCTGCATGGACGCCGACGTGCTCAAGCAACACATCAGCGGCAAGCTCAATCTGGGGATCATCGACACCACCATCACTGACCCCGATTCACCGCTGCCGCGCACCACTCAGCGCTTCGTGTCCCGGGGCCATGACGTGCACCTCAACGTGTACGTGGGTACCCCCGCCGAACTCGAAGAACGGGTGCTCGACGGCCGACTGCACCTGGCCATCGGGCACTTCCCGATCCACGTACCGGGGCTGCTGCATACGCCGTTGTATCAAGAAGCCCTGGGGTTGTATTGCGGGCGCCGGCATCCGCTGTATGGCAGCAAGGCCGAAGGCGACGAACTGCGGGAAGAAATTGCCGCGAGCCGCATTGTCGTGCGCGGCTACATGCAGCAATACGACCTCGAACATCTGGGTGTCACCAAGGCAGCAGCGACCGTGGACAACATCGAGGCCCTGGCGATTTTGTTGATCTCCGGCGCCTACCTGGGTTTTCTGCCGGCGCACTTCGCCGCGCAGTGGATCAAGACCGGCGAGATGCACCAACTGGCGCCAAACAGCCTGCAGTTGATGTCGCCCTTTGACGTGATTACCCGACGCGGTACGGCCCCGCCGCCGATTCTCCAGGCCTTCCTTGAGGACCTGGCGGCCAGCTCGCGTAAATCCGCCAAAGGCTGATATCCGCTCGCCACACCCGAGCAACGCCCGGCATACTCATTGACGCATCCACCTCGTTCGCCACCCTTGCAGGCCCGTTATGCGCATCCACGTTACCTTCATCGACCGCGTCGGCATCACCCAGGAAGTGCTGGCCCTGCTCGGTGGGCGCCGGTTCAATCTGGACGCTGTGGAGATGGTGCCGCCGAACGTTTACATCGATGCGCCGACCCTCGGTGCCGAGGTGCTGGACGAGTTGCGCGAGGCCTTTCTCGGCGTGCAGGGCGTGCAAGCGGTAACGATGGTCGACATTCTTCCGGGGCAACGCCGAAGCTTGCAGCTCGATGCCTTGCTGGCTGCCAGCACCGACGCGGTATTGGCGGTGGATGATCGGGGTTTTGTGCTGCTGGCCAACCCGGCGCTGATTGCCCTCTGTGGTCGCGAACCGGCCGGCGAATCGCTGACAGCACTGTTTGATGATCCTTCCTTGCAACGCACGTTGATCGAGCACGGTTTTCGCCTGCCCATGCACGAGGTCAGCCTCGGCGGCCAGACGTTGCTGCTGGACGCCATGCCGATCACCGGCGCTGGCGCCCTGCTGACCCTGTATCAACCGAACCGCATCGGCGAACGCCTGTCGGCGCTGCACCATGACCATGCCGAAGGGTTCGATGCGCTGCTGGGCGAGTCCCCGGCGATTCGCACGCTCAAGGCCCGTGCCCAACGCGTTGCCGCACTCGACGCGCCGTTGTTGATCCAGGGCGAAACCGGCACCGGCAAAGAACTGGTCGCACGTGCCTGCCATGCGATCAGTGCGCGGCATGATTCGCCCTTTCTCGCCCTGAACTGCGCGGCACTCCCGGAAAGCCTCGCCGAAAGCGAACTGTTCGGCTACGCCGCCGGCGCCTTCACCGGCGCCCAGCGTGGCGGCAAACTCGGCCTGCTGGAACTGGCCGATCAAGGTACGGTGTTCCTCGATGAAGTCGGAGAGATGTCGCCTTACCTGCAAGCCAAGTTACTGCGCTTTTTGAGCGACGGCTGCTTTCGCCGGGTCGGTGGCGATCGAGAGGTGAAGGTCAACGTTCGGGTGCTGAGCGCGACCCACCGCGACCTGGAGAAAATGGTCAGCGAAGGCCATTTTCGCGAAGACCTGTTCTACCGCCTCAATGTGCTCAACCTGCAAGTACCGCCGTTGCGCGAACGCGGCCACGACATCCTGTTGATGGCCAATCACTTCATGCAACAGGCCTGCGCACAGATCCAGCGCCCGGTATGCCGTTTGGCCCCGAGCACCTTTGCCGCCCTCCTCGGCAACCGCTGGCCGGGCAATGTTCGCCAGTTGCAAAACGTGATTTTCCGCGCGGCGGCGATTTGCGAAAACCCGCTGGTGGACATCGACGATCTGGACATCGCCAGAACGGCGGTAGAGCGGCAAAACGACGGCGAAGTGGGCAGCCTTGAAGAGGCCGTTGCAGGGTTTGAAAAACACCTGCTGGAGCAGCTTTATCGCAGTTATCCGTCCAGCCGTTTACTCGCGACTCGCCTGCAAACCTCCCACAGCGCCATCGCCATTCGCCTGCGCAAGTACGGCATTCCCGCCAAAGCCTGAAAACAACACACATCCACTGTGGGAGCGAGCCTGCTCGCGATGAGGGAGTGTCAGTCGACATCCATGTTGGATGTCATACCGCTATCGCGAGCAGGCTCACTCCCACAGGGTTATGTGTTGTGGTTCAGGCAAGTGTTTGCAAATCGATACAGCGTATCGATTTCAAGACAGACTGCCGCGACCCCGTGTTTTCCTACTCTGGTCATTACTCTTCTCTTGCCCGTATGGATTTCAATACAGGCAACACCCGCCCCGCCACACAAAACCTCAACAACCAATTGATTTAAAACAACTATCTAACATTGGCACCACCCTTGCTATAACTCTCCCAACCACGCTCGCTGCCCCGCACGAGCCTGTAAACGTCATCCGCCACCAGCAGTGGATGAGTCTGAACAATGAGGAGTTGTTATGAGCGAATTGCGTTTTACCGTCGATCACGAATGGTTGCGACTTGAGAGTAATGGCTTGGTCACCGTTGGCATCACTGAGTTTGCCCAGCAGGCGTTGGGGGATGTGGTGTTCGTGCAAGTGCCTGAATTGGGCGCCTTCGATGCAGGCGCAGAAGTGTCAGTACTGGAATCGGTGAAAGCGGCCAGCAGTATCGGCATGCCGCTGGACGGTGAAGTGGTCGAGATCAACGCGACGCTCGAGAGCACTCCGGAACGGGTCAACGAAGACCCATTGGGCGAAGGCTGGTTCTTTCGCTTCAAACCGGTCGATGTCGAGGCGTTGAGCGACTTGCTGGATCAAGACGCCTATGAACGCTTGACCGCGGAACACGCCGACGCTTGAAGCCCCCCACGCATTTCCTGAATCCGAAAAAGGACCACACCATGTTCAGCAAACACGACCAGATCAAAGGCTACGACGACGAACTGCTGGCGGCGATAAACGCCGAAGACGCACGGCAAGAGCACCACATCGAACTGATCGCATCGGAAAACTACACCAGCCAACGGGTGATGGAAGCGCAAGGCAGTGGCCTGACCAACAAGTACGCCGAAGGTTATCCGGGCAAACGCTATTACGGGGGCTGCGAACACGTTGACGTGGTCGAGCAACTGGCGATTGATCGGGCCAAACAATTGTTCGGTGCCGATTACGCCAATGTGCAACCGCACTCTGGCAGCCAGGCCAACGCCGCCGTGTTCCTTGCACTCCTGCAAGCCGGCGACACTGTGTTGGGCATGAGCCTGGCCCACGGCGGCCACTTGACTCACGGGGCCAAAGTCAGCTTTTCCGGCAAGCTCTACAACGCCGTGCAGTACGGCATCGACACCGCCACCGGGCTGATCGATTACGATGAAGTCGAACGCCTGGCGGTCGAGCATCAACCGAAAATGATCATCGCCGGGTTCTCTGCTTATTCGAAGACGCTGGACTTTCCACGTTTCCGCGCGATTGCCGACAAGGTTGGCGCTTATCTGTTTGTCGACATGGCTCACGTTGCGGGGCTGGTGGCGACCGGTTTGTACCCGAACCCGATTCCATTCGCCGACGTCGTCACCACGACCACCCACAAAACCCTGCGCGGACCGCGTGGCGGCTTGATCCTGGCCAAGGCCAATCCCGAACTGGAGAAAAAACTCAACGCGGCGGTGTTCCCCGGCGGTCAGGGTGGTCCGCTGATGCATGTGATCGCGGCCAAAGCGGTGTGCTTCAAGGAAGCGCTGGAACCTGGCTTCAAAACCTATCAGGCCCAAGTGATCCGCAATGCCCAGGCGATGGCCAAGGTCTTTATTAACCGGGGTTTTGATGTCGTATCCGGCGGCACCGACAACCACCTGTTCCTGGTCAGCCTGATTCGTCAGGGCCTGACTGGCAAAGACGCCGACGCCGCCCTTGGCCGCGCCGGGATTACGGTGAACAAGAACGCCGTACCCAATGATCCGCAATCGCCGTTCGTGACCTCGGGCCTGCGCATCGGCACGCCGGCAATCACCAGCCGTGGCTTCAAGGAAGCCCAGAGCATCGAGTTGGCGGGATGGATCTGCGACTTGCTTGATCATCTGGGTGATGCCGATGTCGAGGCGCAAATCGCCAGGCAAGCTGCTGCGATGTGCAGTGACTTCCCGGTTTACCGCGACTGATCCGCCACGGGAGGGCTAACCGCCCTCCCGCTCGCGCCAAAGGAAGAAAAACATGAGTACAGTGATGGAACCAACCAGCTCCGTCCCGGCGAAACTGCAAGTCGGCATCAAACTGCGCGGTGCGGAAAAGGTCGCGCGGATTCCGGTCAAGATCATTCCGACCGATGAATTCCCACGCAAACCCGACTGGATCCGCGTGCGCATGCCGATCTCTCCCGAGGTCGACCGGATCAAGCAACTGCTGCGCAAACACAAGCTGCACAGTGTCTGTGAAGAAGCCTCCTGCCCTAACCTTGGCGAGTGTTTTTCCGGGGGCACGGCGACCTTCATGATCATGGGCGACATCTGCACCCGCCGGTGCCCGTTCTGTGATGTCGGCCACGGTCGGCCAAAACCGCTGGACGCCGATGAACCGATGAACCTCGCCGTAGCCATCGCCGACCTGCGCCTGAAGTACGTGGTCATCACTTCGGTGGACCGCGATGATCTGCGCGATGGCGGCGCACAACACTTCGTTGATTGCCTGCGTGAAATCCGCAAACTCTCGCCGGGCGTGCAACTGGAAACCCTGGTTCCGGATTACCGAGGGCGCATGGACGTTGCGCTGGCGATCACCGCGACGGAACCTCCGGATGTGTTCAACCACAATCTGGAAACCGTGCCGCGCCTGTATAAAGCGGCGCGGCCCGGCTCGGATTTTGAATGGTCACTGGACCTGTTGCAGAAGTTCAAGGTGCTGGTCCCGTCCGTACCGACCAAATCCGGACTGATGCTGGGCCTTGGCGAAACCGACGATGAAGTGATCGAGGTCATGCAGAGAATGCGTGAGCACGATGTCGACATGCTCACCCTCGGCCAGTACCTGCAACCATCGCGCAGCCACTTGCCGGTCCAGCGATTCGTGCACCCGGACGTGTTTGCCTGGTTTGCCGAGGAAGGTCTGCGCATGGGCTTCAAGAACGTCGCGTCTGGCCCATTGGTGCGCTCGTCTTACCATGCGGATCAACAAGTACAGGGCGCGAAGGCGGTTGAACGCTAAGGCGTATCGCCTGGAAAGCAAGTGATGGGCATAAAAAAACGCCAGACCGATTCGGTACTGGCGTTTTTTTATACAGAATATGGCAGGGGCGGCTGGATTTGAACCAACGCATGGCAGGATCAAAACCTGCTGCCTTACCGCTTGGCGACGCCCCTGTAGCAGTTGCTACGTGTGGGCGGGAATTTATCAACTTTTGCGCCTTCCGGGAAGCCCCTGCTTAAAATATTTTTCTTCTAAAACAGCCACTTAACATTATTCGAAATCAGATACAACGGGCGCCGCCGTATATTGAACCCATGGCTGATGACTGGTCACACAATGGATGCCGCCGCCACCTGCCGAATTAGATATCAAACTGGACTACGCTCTCATCGCTGGCGGGTATATCTGAAAGAGCAATCTGATCCGCAGTCAACGGTTAGTCGACGGTGATCGCAATGCTGGATAGCGCAAGACACATGAAATCACGAGCACGCATGCTGTTCGTCGGCGCGCTTTACAGTGTCATTTCAGTGGTACTGCTGGCCGGCTGTGCGGGAAAGTCCGGACCTGCTGTCCCCAGCATTCCCGAAACCAAAGCCATCGCGGAAGAAGCCTACGTCTACGGCCTGCCCCTTGTGATGAACTACGCCGTCATGAACGAGTTCGTGCTGAACAAGAACTCCGGGCAATATAAAGCGCCGTTCAATCAGCTATTCAATGAAACGCGCGTCTTCACCTGGCAGGACACCGCCTTCGCCACACCCAACAGTGATACGCCATACTCCATGGTCTGGCTGGATCTGCGTGCGGAGCCAATGGTCATCTCCGTGCCTGCCGTCGACAGCAAACGTTATTACTCGGTGCAGTTCATCGATGGCAACACTTATAACTTCGGCTACATAGGCAGTCGCGCCACTGGAACGGAGCCCGGTGCCTATTTAGTCGTCGGCCCTGACTGGAAAGGTTCGATACCTGCCGGGATCGAAAACGTCTTTCACTCGACCACCCCCTTCGCGCTGACTATTTTTCGCACCCAACTCTTCAGCCCGCTGGACATGCCAAACGTAGTAAAGGTTCAGGCGGGGTACAAGGCGCAGCCACTCTCTGCATTCCTGAAACAACCTGCCCCGGCCGCCGCCCCTGACACTGATTTCCCCCCGGCCACAACCACGGGCATCCAGGACAACTTCTACCCGTATCTGGAAGCCGCACTTCAATTCGTGCCGCAAACTCCAGCCGATAAAGCGCTCCGTGTCCGGCTGGCCAGCATCGGCATCGGGCCGGAAAAGACTGTTGAGTTCAAAGATCTTCCCAAGGAACACAAAGCTGCCATTTCGCTCGCCATGAAGGAGGCTGACGAGAAAGTATCGAAGTATCTGTCGCAAGATATGAAGAGAATCAATGGGTGGACAGTCGGCTCCCTCTTTGGAGACGAAGCCTTTTACAACGGTAATTGGTTAAAGCGCGCCGCCGCTGCGAAGGCTGGCATTTATGGCAATGATGCTGTCGAAGCCGTTTATCCCCTCGCTCACAACGATGCGAGCGGTAATTCACTCTACGGCAGTCACAATTACACAATCACTTTTCCAGCCGGACAGCTCCCGCCGGCCAATGCTTTCTGGTCAGTCACGATGTATGACGGCACGAGTCAGCTCTTGATAAAAAATCCGATCAACCGCTACCTCATCAATTCGCCGATGGTGCCCGGCATGAACAAGCATGCGGATGGGTCGCTTACCCTCTATATCCAGAAGGAGCCTCCCTGCAAAGAGAATGTAGCGAACTGGTTGCCCGCCCCCGATGGCGCCATCTACCTGGTCATGCGCCTCTACTGGCCGAAGACGCACGCGCCTTCCATACTTCCAGCGGGTTCCGGCACCTGGTCACCACCCGGCATCGTGCAAATACAGTAAATAGCTGGCTTCAGCCACACAGTTGCGTTGCCATAACTGGAGATTTGAATTGAGCCCTCTTCTCATCGCGTTAATTGCTTTTGCATGTGTATTCAGCAGCGCACTGTTGGGTCTTTACATACGGACGTTATTGCCAGAACACCACCTGAGCGATGAATCCATTTCCGTTGTAAAACTGGCGACCGGACTGATCGCGACAATGGCCGCCATGGTGCTTGGGCTGTTGATCACGTCCGCCAGACTGACGTTCCAAACGACCAACACTGAACTCACTGTCAACGCGGCCAAAGTGTTTCAGTTCGACCGGGCGCTGGCGAGGTACGGACCCGAAACCCAGGACATCCGTGCGGAGTTCAAACGTAACTACGCTGCCGTGATCGAGCTTGTTGCAACACACGACAGTGCAACGATCTCGCAACTCGACAACCCGCAGGCTATTAGTCGTTCAGATGCTCTCAGGCAACAGATCGACGATTTGAAGCCCGGCAACGATTCGCAGCGAGCGCTCAAGGCTCATGCGCAACAGATTGCCGATGAAGTGCTGGCTGCACGGTGGTTAACACTGCTACAGGCACATGGCTCGATTCCCGTTACGTTTCTAATCGTTCTCATCGCATGGCTATCCGTTATCTTCGGCGCGTTCGGCGTGTTCGCCCCCAAAAACGGGACGGTCGTTGCCGCATTTTTTACGTGTGCGCTTTCGGCCACGGCGGCGATCCTGCTTATTGAAGAGATGAACAGACCGCTCGATGGGTTGATCGGGGTATCCGTCGAACCGATGCGCGAGACACTCTCTCGTCTTGGACAGTAAATCAAAAAAGATGCGCAGCCGACCGACAGCAGTCAGCCGGCTGCGTAAATGTGTTGATTAAAAAACGCCAGACGCAATCGAACATTGAATCCATCAGCTGAAGTTCTTCAGCGTTACCAAGGGAATGCAGTCACTATGCGAGTGTCACCTGCATTTTTTATCTCCATCACAAGACGCACAACTTGGGTAACCGCCCCGTCTCTTCCCGTCCCGCATTGAGTACCCGTATCGATGTCAACTGCACTTCGAAAGCGTGCATCTTGCTCAAGCGTGACGTTACCGACTGTTTTTGCCCACTGACGAAATGAATCGTAAGCGGCACTTACCTGCGATCTGATATCTTCTTCATTACCATACCATTTGGATTTGCGCTGCCATCCATTCGCCATGGCAGAATCGCAATTTGCTAGACCATGTTCCGTCAAAAGATGATCCCACGAGACATCTTTCAGATTCAAATCATCACCATGAAATGTAATAGACATCAGTAACTCCTCGGGCGAATAGCCGTCCACAGCTTATTTCATTGCGGGCATAATTTATCGGGTGAAGACAATGCTCTTTTGGGTACCACCCGGACTCCCGTATTGCAGAGCGATCCTGGTGTTGTCGATCCTCTCGATAAACGCCAGATTTCCAGGTTCAACGCTGATCTCGCCGGGTGTTTCTTTTTGATAAATCGTCATAGGCCTTGAGGTACCTACACCGATCGAATCGAAACTAATCGTCAAACTCAATGCCTCACCGACGTTTAACGTAGCCTGATCTTTCTTTTTTTGAATAAACGTTATTCGCAAGTTTATTTCGCCAAGGGAGTTTGTGGTCGGAATACTATTCAAGTGAACACTCATGGGAATATCCTCGAAATTGAATGATGGACTTTCAAGAGGTACGAAGCGACTCAGAGCGGTTGACCGAGCAACCGCTCTCATGTGGCGATGCGTTACTTATGCCGTTCCCGCCTCGACATCGACAGCTCGCGTGCTACCAGGCCATACGCCGTACAAGTCGACATGACGCACGCCTCCGACCCACTGCCCGCGTGGGCTCTTCCATTGGAGAAGGTGCTTTTCTGTCGACATTACGCCGCGAAATCCACATTCAAGGACAACATTGCTCGCGTCCAACGGGATATCGCTGAACGTTACGGTCAGCCCTCCCGAAGCGGTGCCTTCGGCGGTCTTGCGTCCGCGCGGAGTGTCGTACCCCAATGACGCGTCAACGATGTACGTACCGCCGTTGGTGTTACTGATGACCAATTGAAAAGCACTGATGTGGGTAATCCAGCGCGGCAATAACAGACGCCCATCAAAAGACGCGAACGTGTACGCCAGGGGTGCCGTACTTTTTGCCAGCACGCCTGACTCGCTTGGCCACAGATGTTTGTCGACACTTTTGCTTGAACTGGCCGATGTAAACGATCCTTTGCCTTTAACGTCGCCGACCATTTTTTGTACCGCAGAAGCATTGCCTTTCAACGTAAACGAGTTGTCGTTTGCCATGGAGCCGACATTCAATCCGCTGCGGGCATACAGCACACTGGTAATGATGCCAAAACCTTGCGCAATTCCGTTATTCGAGCCCATGCCGGATTGGTTTGCACGCTGGACCAACCAATCCAGTTGATTCGCAAGCACCGCATCCGGGTTGTTTAGTACCGACTCTGAGTCCAACGCGCACTTGGACACCATCGACCCCTCTCGGCCAAACTTCCACGCAATTTCCAACCCCGCCTTAGCGGTAACTCCGGTCTCCGGATCAGTGGCTTCAGCTCCCAAGTCGACTTCGGTTTCAGTTCGGCTGACTTCGCTGGACATCGTGTCCCAATCCGAACTAACCGCGGTGGTTATAAAGTTCTGTGCACCCACACCTGGTACGCTGTCAGCGATGAGTTTGAAGGTCCCTGTCAGTGGATCAAGAATTCCGACCGCACCCGGAGAAACCTCACTGCTCAGCGTCCAGTTACCCCACAGGGTCGGGTTGGATTTCCTGATAATTTGAGTGAATTGCCCATTCCAATTGATCATTTTCATTCGCCTTAATTAACGTGCGTTAAAGATCCTTTTTACTATTGCGGCTAATCGAACCGACGGAGCCGCATAACACGCGACCTGGATGTTTTGTCTCGCGTCGAAAACATTCTGTGCGTCCGATACCGAGCCTTATATAACTCCAATGACGTACTACTCAAGGGCAGCCATTTATAGATCATCGAGTCCAACTGCGTGCCACATTAGCGATGCCATTCGGTGTGCACGTACGGACTTCATTGCGTTCTCGCGATGTTTGCGCACTGTGGCAGGACTGATACTGAGATTTTTTGCAATTTCTTTACTGGTCAATCCTTTAGCAAGCAACATGACAACTTGCCGCTCTCGTGCACTTAGCCGAGAAAGCTCCTCTTGACCCTGCACGTTGCCATGTCGTCGCAGTGTGCTGATCGCGAACGCCACCAACTGTGCTGTGCTATGCAGGCCAAACTTTTCGAGGATATTGCATCGGTGTTTACGCACAGTAAGGGGGGAGATCCCCATCGATGTCGCGATTTCTCGACAGGACCTGCCTCTGCCAATCCAGGTCAGCACCTGCCACTCCCTGGCGGTCAGCCCTTCCCTGCTTGCTGAAAACGATAAGCCGGCACCTGACTCATCATTGAGCGGCACAAAATCGGGGCGCCGCAGTGCGCTGTTTTGTTGCTGTTTCCAGGATCGGCAGTAGTTGTAAACCAGGCTCTTGCTACCGAGAAAACCCAGGGTCCGCAGGCACTCGAAGCAGGCGCCAACGCTGCGACGATCACGCTCGCCACAATGGATATTGGCTTTGAGCCAGAGCACCAAATGGTCTTTGTAGGCATCAAGCAGTCCCGGGGACGCTGCGCGTTGCGGGTAGCGTGGTTCTACCCATTCCGGCTCGGACAGCCAGCGGGTGGCCGTATTTCTGGAGATGCACAATCGCCGGGCGGCTTCACGCACCGAGACCCCTTCACGGCGCACCAGATCTCTGAGCTTTCGCAGAGTTCCCGCGTTAATCACCTCCGTACTTCCCTGTAGACGTGTCTCAGGAGGATAGGTAGCTAACGTGGATCAATTTTGAATTGGAAAACGCCTCAGAATGGCCGTGAAAGTTTTTTCATTAAAACCCAGAGCCATAGAAGGGCCGAATATATGGGTGCGGTCGGTATGGGAGCCAAAACAAAGGAAGTTCAAATAAGGAGGAGTCCATATATGGACGTTGGCGTGTTGCGGTACCGCTCCCGGGTTTTGTGCACCTTGCGCACGACAGGTTTCCACGTGCGCAAGGTTGCTTCACCGTATAGCAGGCGATGGATTACTGATTGGTGCCTGGAATCAGTTCAAACGCGGGGGAAAACGGGGTGATGGCAGCCATCAACTGCGCGAAGGGTTTAGGGTCGCCTTCGAAAGTGGCTTTGCCAGCCTGGACCAGTTGTTCGAAGCCGGTTTTCCTTGCCATTACGCCTTCAAGATCAGAGCGGTTAATGGTGATCGTCAGGTCGGCATTTTTCGCTTGCTGCCCTTTGATATTGGTCAGCGTCGAATTGCTCAACTCAACCACAAACTCCTCACCATTGTCCGGCGTCTTGAGGTTCAGGACGAAGTGTTGATCCGCGACTTTGCTGCCGTCCAGGGCGATGCCGAGGTATTCCAGCCACAACTCTGTGCTCATGGCGCGGATCATGTCAGGTCCGGCGGTTTTTGGTGGCACTCCCTTTGGCATGCCATGACGTAACTCATACGCCGCAGCGAGGAAGCTGTTGCGTACGCCGGCACTTTCTTTCTGGTAGCCGACTTGCTCATAGACATCCGCCAACAAGTCCTTGGCCTTGCTGTTTTCGGGTTCGGCGTACACCAGCTTATTGAGAATCTCATAGGCTTCGCGGTACTTGCCCTGATCAAACAGGGATTTCCCCTTGGTCATGATCTTGTCTGCGCCACCCATCATTTCTACGTATAGCGGTGCCGAATCTTTCGGCGACAGCGGCATCAATGTCGCCGGGTTGGCATCCCAGTAGCCCAGGTAGCGGTTGATTACAGCACGACTATTGTGCTCTTCCGAGCCGTGGTAGCTGTGAGTCGCCCAGTTGTTTTTCAGGCTATCGGGCAACTTGTAGACGTTTTGAATCTCGTTGATGGTGACGCCCTGGTTGGCAGCGTGCAGCACGGCATTGTTCAAGTTGGCGTAGGCATCGCGTTGCGCGCGCATGACATCCTGAATCCGCTCATTACCCCAACGTGGCCAACTGTGGGACGCGAACATGACGTCGGCCTGTTGTCCGTAACGATACAAGGCGTTGTTGATGTTCTTCGACCAAACCAGTGGATCACGGACCAGGGCACCGCGCAGGGTGTAAATGTTATGGATCGTGCCGGTAATGTTTTCGGCTGCCCAGAAGGCCTTGAATTGCGGGAACCAGGTGTTCATCTCCGCTGGCGCTTCGGTACCGGGAGTGCTTTGAAACTCCATTTCCACACCGTCGATGGTCAGGGTTTCGAAGTCTTTCGCGATATAGCGATTGGGTTCAATCAACCCTATGTTGCCTATGGAGGCATTTTTTCCGATCGCCATGTCGACATGGCCATAGGGGCTGTGCGGCAACATCACACCATATTGGAAAAACGCGCGCCGGTTCATGGCATTGCCGGCGTAAACGTTTTCTGCCACGGCATGTTCCATGAAACCTTCCGGTGCGATCAGCGGGATCTTGCCGCTTCGCACGTCGGCTTCATCGACCACTCCGCGAATACCACCGAAATGGTCGGCATGGGAGTGGGAGATCACGACCGCTACGACCGGGCGCTTGCCAATTTTTTCATTGATGAAGTCCAGGGC
>Ga0247818_10001860_pt1 | contig 13543 bp, 11 predicted proteins | sample 13C_Glucose_Day1_FD_192424 | JGI IMG/M metagenome (GOLD analysis project Ga0247818, IMG submission 192424) | Soil microbial communities from agricultural site in Penn Yan, New York, United States - 13C_Glucose_Day1 | ecosystem: Environmental > Terrestrial > Soil > Agricultural land | place...
GAGTGGGTGGCATAACCTGCTGATAAGTTTGCTGTTTAATTAATTTATAATTTTTTGAGATAAGCTGCGTGGGTTGTTTGGCTGTTTGTGTTTAAGGAAAGTTTTTCTTCATGGGAATCAGCTTGTTGTGTTTGCGATTTAGTTTTTAAATTGACGCTGTGAGGGGGCGCGACTAGGTTCTTTCTTCACAACTTTACTTGGCTAAGTATTCGTCTGATTTCGAATGTCGCGCGATTTTTCGTGTGAGTTTTTTGCATGCCTTATAGCGCCTGTGTCCTGCGTGAGTGCAGGGTTGTTATTCACACTCAATGGTATGAAAGGAGTGTCAGTGGTCATGGATTGTTTAAGAGAAACACGTGTTGGAAATGTACTGTCAGGATGGAATCACTTGTCGGTAGTTGGGCCGATCAATGTGCAGAATACTGCGGGTGCGCGTATTCAATTATCCTCTGGCGAATGGTGCGACGATTATATTATGGGCTGGGGTTCATGCCTGTTAGGGCACGACAGTCCGGTCATCAAACATTCGATCAGCAAAGCCCTGGAGCGAGGTTTTCTCCAACAATACGAAACCGATGAACATCGCCTGTTGAGCGAGAAGTTTTGCGCGGTGGTGCCGTGCGCCGAGAAGTTGCGACTGGTGAACTCCGGCCTGGAAGCCACCATGTATGCAACGCGCATTGCCCGTGCCGTTACCGGCAAACGAATCATCATCAAGTTTGAAGGCCATTTTCATGGGCTCAATGATTCGCTGACCTGGAACGTGGATTCTTCGCCACGCTCGGGTGAGGTATTGGCCGGCGGAGAACTGGAGCGTCTGTCAGGTACTGTGGGTATTCCGAACGAATTCGGAAGTTTGACGGTGGCGGTTTCTTGGAACGATCTGCAAGCCGTGGAGCATGCCTTTGAAAAGTACAAGGACGATGTCGCGGGCGTGATTCTGGAACCTGTCGCCCTGAACCTCGGCTGCATCAAACCGGACGAGGGCTTTCTGCAAAAGTTGCGGGCACTGACCACGCGGCACGGGGCGTTGTTGATTTTCGATGAAGTGCTGACCGGGTTTCGCGCCAATATCGGCGGTGCGCAGAAAGATTTCGCGGTCACTCCTGACATTGCCGCCTTCGGCAAGGCGTTCGGTTGCGGCATGCCCATCGCCGGGATTGCCGGTAAAGCCGAGTACATGGATGTCATCGCGCCCCGCGGTCCGGTGCAGATCAGCGGCACCAACACCGGGCGCTATCTTTCTGTGTCCGCCGCACTTGCCGCTATCGAGCACCTGCAGGACGGTGCGGTGCATCGGCACGTCGCCGCGCTGGAGTCTCAGTTGAAATCGGGACTTCGGGATGTCTTCGATAAACACCGGATTCCTTGCCATATCGATGGTTATGGCGGTCGAATCGGCGTCCATATCGGCACTTCCGAACGTCCTCGGACAATGAAGGAGATAGAAGGTTTTTATCCGATCGATTTTGCCCAGAAGTTGTTTTATCTGTTGTCCTGCGAATACAACCTGTATGGCTTTCTGATGCCCCTTGGTTACTGTCCTGAGCCGGTAACACTTAGCGCGGCGCACACAGCGGAAATGATCGCGGATGCCTGTGAGCGACTGGATTCGGCACTCAAGAGGATTCCATTCCATGGAAAATGAACTTGATCAGGATATTTGCATTCGCCGATTCATAAAGTCCGATATGCCGGCAGTGCTGGCACTGGTCGCACAAATTGGTTCCAGCGAGGACTTGACTGAATCTGCCGGTGAGCAATTTGCCCGGGAACTCGCTGACCCAAACCATGAGGGCGATCGTTTTATTGCCGCACTTGGCGATGTGGTTATCGGAACCATGGGGTGCGCTCCGGGCCCTATCCCGTCAAAGCATGTGTTATGGGCAGACTGGTTGATTGTTGACAGTGAATATCGTCGATATGGCGTTGCGTCCTTGTTATATGACGAGATTGAAAAGTTTGCACTGGAACATAAGAAGGCCTGGCTGTGTCTCGATATCGGCAATATCGACAGAGAACGGGCGGCCTACCGCTTTCATTTACGCAATGGCTTTCAGATCGTCGGGCAACTTCCCGATTATTGGGGTGAGTTTGAACACTTGAACATCATGGCTAAATCTCTCAAATCAAAGGATTGAATTTATCATGGGCGTTTTGAATGACATTACTGCATTGCAGGACGAGGCGGTTTATTGCCGCGAAAAAGGTTTGGTGATCGGGCTTTGTCACGGTTGTTTTGACATTGTTCACCCTGGGCATATTTATCATCTGCAGCGCGCCAATACGATGGTCGATCGACTGTTCGTATCCGTCACCGCAGACCCATACGTGAACAAAGGCGCGGACCGGCCGGTATTTCCCGATCGAAAGCGCGCGGAGTTTCTCGCTTCCATCCGTTATTGCGATTACGTCATCGTCAACCATACAGCTACCGCTGAATTCATGATCAAGACATTGCGCCCCAATTTGTATTTCAAGGGCGCGGATTACACCGATGGATCGGACACCAGACTGCAGGCGGAGCGGGCGCTGGTTGAAAGCGTGGGAGGGCGGATGGTGCTGACGGACGACAAGATATTCGACTCGACTTCCAGGATCGCTCAACTGGTCATGGCCAAGAACAGCTGACAGGTAAACAACCATGTCGAACCTTTTACTGATTGATCTCGACGGAACAATGATCGACACACCGCATTTCGAAGCCTGGCGCAATGCGGCCCTTGAGTTTTCAGGACAGCAACTGACATCGCAGCAATACATCGAGCACATCGCCGGGCGGCCACGCATGGAAGGCGCTTCCCGACTGCTGGCGCTGACCACCCGTCATGCCGGCGGTGCAACGTCCGCAAGGTTCAGCGCTGACGAGCTGGCCGCGTACAAACAGGAGGAATTCCAGCGGCTCTCACCGGGCACCGAGCTGTTCGAGGATTCTTTGCGATTGCTGCAGCGCATCGAAGCGTCCGCGCAGCCGGTGATGTTCTATACGGCGTCGCTGAATGCTCCGCAATTGTTCGAGGCGGCGCTGAAACGGGCGAACGTATGGGGACAGGCACCGGTCTCGATTACCCGGCAAGCACCACATCAAACCCGCGACAAACTGGTTCAACAACTGATCGGCGACCACGCTCCGCAGGATGTTCAACTGATCGATGACAGCCCCTATGCGACTGACCTGGCGTGCAGCCTGGGCGTGCGCGCCTGGCAGATTCGCCGTGATCCGCTTGAACCCAAGGCTAGCCATCCACGCGCTTCAATACTGTCATCGCTTGATGAATTCACGCTGGCGCACTCACCACAGGGAAGGAATTAACCATGAAAAAGGAATCAACTGTGCTTGTTACCGGCGGTGCTGGCTACATTGGCTCGCGTCTGGTGCCCAAACTGCTTGCCGCCGGGTACCGCGTCCGGGTGCTGGATGCGCTGTATTTCGGCAACGGGCTCGAAGGTTTGCTGAACCATCCCGGCCTGGAATTCATCAAGGGCGACATACGCGATCCGGCGCTAGTGGAAACGTCGCTGCAAGGTGTCGACACCGTTGTGCATCTTGCTGCAGTGGCGAACGATCCGAGTTTCAATTCGGCCCCGGAACTGGGCCAATCGATAAACATCGATTGCCTGCCGCATCTCATGAGCAGCGCCAAGCGTCTGGGTTGCCGGCGTTTTATCTACGCGTCTTCAGCGAGTGTCTACGGCGTCAATGCAGAACCTTTTGTCGACGAACGCCAGCCCTGCGTGCCCATCACCGACTACAACCGGTTCAAGGCTGATGGCGAGAAGATACTCTTCGAACTGACCGATTCATCGTTCGAGACTGTCGCGGTTCGCGCCGCCACGGTGTGCGGCTGGTCGCCCCGGCAACGTCTGGATCTGACCGTGAACATCCTGACCGCCAGTGCGCTGGCGCGCGGTGAAATCACCGTATTCGGCGGCAGTCAGTATCGCCCTAACGTGCATATCGGCGATCTGACCCGGCTGTATACGATGCTGGTCGAACGGGAGTCCCTGGGCGAGGTGTCCGGGACGGCAATCAATGTCGGCTACGAGAACCACACGGTGACCGACATTGCCAGTCAGGTAAAAGAGATTGTCGATCGGTACTTCCGCACCAATGTGCCGATCACCACGACCCACAGTGACGATGTTCGATCCTACCGGCTGGATTCCCGACGGGTGCAACAGACGCTGGGTTTCGAATTCATCTTTTCGATCCGCGATGCGATCGTCGAAATCTGCGAGCAGTGGCAGTCGGGGAACTTCAAGGACAGCGGCGACGTGTTAGCGGATATCCGTTATCACAACGTACGCAACATGCTGCACAACGACTGGTCGTTCCAGGCGTCAGGAGGCGCATCGTGCTGAGCATTTCCTACGGCGAGCACCGCGAAGACATTGTCGCGATCGACGCGAGATCGTCGTCCTTCGCGGCGTGCGTGGCGACCCTGGCCAATCCCTTGCTCGGCGTGCGTGCGCACATGCCCAACGCATCGCCACGCAGCCGGCGCACGCAGTTGCTGTTGGCGGGGGTGTATGCGGCCGGTGTCGGCGTCTCGCGGGAAATCATTGCCTTGCCCGCGCCGGCCATCCTGCGGCTTTACGATGTTGATACGGGGTTGCCGCTTGAGCCGGCAAGCAACGAACCCGTGGTGGTGTTGGCACTCGATCAGGCGACCGTCAGCAGTTGCGAGCAGTTTCAGCTGGCCGGTGTGCAATATGAGCTGACGGTCACCCAGTTCATTGATACCCCGGATCAGGCGGCGGTGTCGACGCAGATCAGTTTGAAACGCCTCGGCACGGGCACCGCACGCCATCGATTGAGGCTTGATTACGGAGTGGATGGCAGCGCGTCGAACGAATACCTCGGGGCTTGTGACTGGCTGACCGCGCGGCATTACCATTTCGGGCAAAGCGTTGTCGATCAAGCGTCGTTCAGCCTGATCGTCGACACGGCCGAGCAGCGGCTGCGTTATGACGTGCGCGTCGAACAGGCGGATTCAACGGCGAGTTCCGTCGTTTCCTGGCGGCAGGGGCAAGAGGGTTGTGTGGCTTCGGTGACCCTCGACTTTGCAGCGGTCAGCCAGCACCGGTTGGTGACGCATTGGCGGGTGGGCGTCGATAGCGATCAGACCCACCCTGACACGTTTGCCGGCGACTTTGATGCCGCAAGGATTCAAGGCTGTCATTTGAGCCAATGGAACAGCCTCTGGCGTGAGCATGAAGTCACCATTCAGGCTCCGCACACGTGCACTGATCTGGGTATGAAGTACGCAGTATTCCAATTACTGCAACATGGCCTCGGCGCAGCGCATGGCGTCAATGGCACGATATCGCCGGCGCGAGGCCTGACCAGCACTTACCATTCTGGTGCGACGTTCTTCGACACCGAACTGCACAAGTGCATGTTCTGGATCTGGAACGCGCCGGACGTTGCCAGGGCATTGATCGACTACCGCTACACCTTCATCGAAAAAGCGCTGCAGTTCGCGCGTTCCACGGGCTTTTGCGGCGCACGGTTCCCGGAGGCGTCCAACGATCAGGGCGGCGAAAATGGCCCGCATTATGTGTTGTCCTATCCTGAACAGGACATAAGGCGAGAGTGGAGTGTCGATGAGGTGCTGCACATTTCGGCAGACGTCAGCTATGCCGTGAACAAGTACTGGGCGGTAACCGGTGATGACGCGTTCATGGCGTCTCGGGGCTTCGAAATCCTGATTGAAAGCGCTCGATTCGCGGCATCGGTGTTCAAGTGGTCAGAGAGCAAGCAGGCCTATGTGGTGAATTCGGTCATGGGCCCGGACGAGTATCACTACCACGTGAACAACAGTTTCTTTACCAATTACCTGCTGCGCTGGAGTATCCGGCGGGTGCTTTCATTGCTGGACCGCCCGGGCTTTCCCGGGGTGTCTGGCGCGCAACGCCGACTCTGGCAAGCGATAGCCGATAACGTCTACCTGCCGTGGATCACGGTGGACGGGGTGGCCATTCCTGAGGAGTTCGAAGGTTACGCGGCATTGCCGGACACCCGCCTGCGTGTGGTCAAACAGCGTGGGCCGCAGTTTGCCGACGAGGTCGAACGCGACAGCGCGGAGAAAATGCAAAACTTCGATTCGCAACTGGTCAAGCAGGCTGACATCGTGCTGTTGATGTCGATGTTTCCCGACGATTTTTCAGCGGCCGTGAAGCGCGCCGCGTTCAATTACTATGAACCGCGTACGGTGCATGAGTCCTCGTTGAGTTACGGCCCGCATGCCGTCGTCGCCGCGCATCTGGGCGAGACGCACACCAGTGCCGATTTCATTGCCCGGGCCAGCCGCTATAACCTCGACTTCACGCCGGTCGACGACTACAGCAACGGGCTGCATCTTTCCGCCTATGCCGGCGCCTGGCAAGGATTGGTCGAGGGGCTGTCGGGGCTGGATATCGAATCGGGCCAACTGGCCTTCCGACCGAAGTTGCCCGCACACTGGCAGGCTTACCATTTCACTCTGCAGTTCCGCGGGCAAAGACTGCGGATTTCCGTACTCGGTGACGACGAGCTGGAGATTCGCCACGGCGATCGCCAGTTGCCGACCCAGCGCGGCGAGGATGGACGAATAGGCCTCAAGGAGGGGCACCCATGATTTCTATCAAAGAACGCTTGTCACCTTACAACGAAGCCTTGGGTGTCTTGCCGTTTCGCAAGTTGCTGATTGGCCAGGGCCTGTCGATGGCCGGCGATGCCATCTGCCTGGCGGCGCTGCCGATCGCACTGATTCGCGACGGTTTCGGTGGTGATGTATTTGGTTTCATCATGGCTGCCGTCGGTGTCGGAACCGTTATCGGTGCGCTGGCCGGGGGGATGCTGGCGGATCGCAAATCGCCCCGGCAGGTACTCATCTACACCGATACGGCGCGAGGCCTTGCGCAACTAGCCGCCGTTGCGCTGCTGGTGACAGGGGCGCACTGGGGCTTTTTGGTGCTGGCGTATCTGATCTTCGGTATCGGTATTGGTGTATCGAAACCCTGTGCACAGGTGCTGCTGGTCAATCTGTTGCCGAAAAAGGCCCTGGTGGCGGGCAACGGGGCGATGAACTTCATCGATAACCTGGTCGCCATTCTGTTTCCGGCGACGCTAGGGGTGTTCATCATTCTTTGGGACCCAGTGTGGGGGATCCTGATCGATGGGCTGACCTTCTTCTGCGCTGCCATTTACACCGCGCAGCTGCCGAATGTCGGCCACCATGAATCGGAAGAAGAGTTCTCGCTGCGTGAAGCGCTCAACGGCATCACCGTGGTCGTCAACAACGCCACGCTGCTGTTGGGTTTTGCCGCGACGCTGGTGGTGAACGTGTTGTGTTTCCCGATCTTTCTGGTCGTTGCCCCTTATGCGATCAGTCAGCGCTTCAGTGAAGACATGTGGGGTTATTGCCTGGCGGCATCGGGGTTCGGCGCTTGCATCGGTTCGGTCATCACGGTGCTGGCCTCGGGGCATGAGCGACTGGTGGGGCTCGCCGTCACTTGCGGATTGTTCCTCGCGGGGGCAATGGCCTTGCTCGGGCTGGGCACATCGGCGTGGATGGCAATTCTGGGGGCGACGTTCGTCGGCATCGTCGAAGCCTCCTGGCTCACCGGCTGGGCAACTGCCATGCAGACACATTCCCCGGAGAAGGATCTGGGCAAGGTCGTGGCGGTCGATACCTTCGTGACCAGCGGCGTGCACCCCTTCATCTATCTGGGCAGCGGTGTGGTCGGCGGAATCGTCGGCTACTCCCAGACCCTCACGCTTACCGCTGTTGTCAGTGCGGTCGGGACCCTGCTGATTGTCCTGACTTCCCTCATGTTCATGCCAAGGAGTGCGCGAAATGATCAAGTGCAATAACGTCCAGGAACAGGCCCAAGACCTTTCGAGCGAGATTTTCGAGCGCTGGCAGGCGCTCCTGCAGTCAGGCGAATTCATCCTGGGTGAAGAGGTTCTGGCGTTCGAAGCCTGGATGTCGGAACGCTGTGGCGGGGCGCATGCAGTGGCCCTCAATTCAGGCACGGATGCGTTGTTTCTGGCATTGCGTGCGCTGGATATCGGGCCTGGCGACGAAGTCATTACCTGCGCCAATACCTTTGTTGCCACCGTCGGTGCCATTGTGGCGGCAGGTGCCCGGCCGATCCTGGCGGACGTGGGCGACGATGAGCTGATGAACGTCGATACGATTGCGCCCCTTTTGAATGAGCGGACCAAAGCGGTCATTCCGGTCTATCTGCGCGGACGTCCGCTGAATATCGATGCCATCCTCGACCTGTGCCGTGCCCGCGCAGTGGCCGTCATCGAGGATTGCGCACAGGCGATCGGCACTACCCTCGACGGTCAGCAAGTCGGCACTCGAGGCGATGCCTCAGCCTTTTCCATGCATCCGTTGAAGACGCTTGGGGGCCTGGGGGATGGCGGGATGCTGGTCACCCGCAATCCTCAGATTGCCGAATACGCACGTATTGCACGCAATCATGGCCTGGAAACCCGTAACGAATCGGTGCGGTTCGGGATCAATTCGCGCCTCGACTCGTTGCAGGCCGCGGCGCTCAATGTCAAAGCGCAGTATCTGGATCAATGGCTGAAAAGACGTGTGGAAATCGCCGCTTTCTATGATGACGTCCTCGGCACCACTCGTACGGGTACCGACCTGGGTGGCGGCAAGCCGGGAAATTCCTATTATCACTATGTCGTGCAGTCGCAAAATCGTGATCGCTTGCAGGCGTTTCTGGCGCAGTACGATGTGCAAACGGCGATTCATTATCCACTGCCCATCCATTGGCAAAAAGCCTGGTTGAGCAGTCAGCCGCGCCTCGTGCTGGCCAATACCGAACGTCTGTCCCGGCAAATGCTCACCCTTCCTTGTCATCATCATTTGTCGGATGGCGAGGTGGAGAAGGTCACCACGCTGATCAAGCAATTCGAACGCACGGAGGGGCGGTGAATATCGATATCGAATGCGTAGTGATCGGCGCCGGTGTGCTCGGGCTGGCGGTGGCCAGGGCACTGGCCTCGAGTGGGCGTGAAGTGATTGTGGTGGAGGCGGGCGAGGGCATCGGGACGGGCATCAGTTCGCGCAATTCAGAGGTCATCCATGCCGGTATCTATTACGCCGGCAACAGCTTGAAGGCGCAAATGTGTGTGCAAGGCAACCGTCGTCTGTATGCCTTCTGTGAGGCGCACGCCGTGGCTTGCCAGCGTCTGGGCAAGCTGATCGTTGCGACCGATGACGCGCAGCGCGGTGCCTTGCAACGCTTGTGGGAGCAGGGGCGGCGCAACGGTGTCGAGGGCTTGCAGTTGCTCGACGCGCGCCAGGCGCTGGCGCTGGAGCCGGAACTGTCCTGTGTCGCGGCACTCTGGTCGCCCTCCACCGGAATTGTCGACTCCCATGCCTTGATGCTCGCCCTGCAAGCGGATGCCGAGTCCATGGGCACCTCGTTTGCCTTTCATACCCCGTTTGAATCCGCCCGCTGTCACCCTGCCGGGATCGAGTTGCGGATGGGCGGTGCGCAGCCCATGACCCTGGGTTGTCGCGAACTGGTCAATTGTGCCGGTTTGTCGGCGCCGCAAGTCGCAAGTCGTATCACCGGCCTGTGCTCATCGTTCATTCCCGTGCCGCGGTTGTGCAAAGGCAGCTATTTCAGCTTCAGCGGGCGGATACCTTTTCGCCATCTGGTCTACCCCGCACCCGAAGCCGCCGGACTCGGTGTCCACATGACGCTCGACCTCGCGGGGCAGGCGCGCTTCGGGCCGGATGTGGAATGGGTCGCTGAGGTTGATTACCGCGTTGACCCGCAGCGGGCCGACAGCTTTTATCAGGCGATTCGCCGCTATTGGCCGGGGCTGCCCGATGGCAGTCTGCAACCGGCGTACAGCGGCATCCGTCCGAAGATCAGCGGCGAACAGCAACCGGCGGCGGACTTTGTCATCAGTGGCCCAGCGACGCATGGCGTGCCGGGTCTGGTGAATCTGTTTGGCATCGAGTCTCCGGGGCTGACGAGCTGTCTGGCTTTGGCGGACCGCGTCGTGCAGGAAATCGGCGGTTGTTCGTCTCATTGATTACTCACGTACTCGCCGCCGGCTTCGCCAGCTCAATTCCCGCCGCCCCCAGACGCTTGAGCACTTCGAACAAAAGATCGCTCTTGGTCACCCCGACAATCCTCGGGCTGCCCACGTACCCGGTCACCGTCAAGGTGATTCCGTCCGGCGACAGCTTGCTGAAGCGCACGAACGGCGCCGGTTTTTCGAGGATGGTTTCGTTCTCCCGATAAGTTGTGAGCAACAGGTCTTTGACCGCTTCGGGATCGATGTCCAGCGGGAACACCAACTCCAGCGATGCGACGCCTTGTGCGCTGCCGCCCAGTGTCACGTTGCGCAGGTTCTGCGAGATCAGTTGCGAGTTCGGCACGATCACAATCGAGCGGTCGCTGAGCTGGATTTCCGTGGCGCGCACGTTGATCCGGCGAATATCGCCTTCGACGCCACTGATGCTGATCAAATCGCCAACTTTCACCGGACGCTCGGTGAGCAGAATCAGACCGGAGACGAAGTTCTTCACGATCTCCTGCAAGCCGAAACCGATGCCCACTGACAACGCACTGACGATCCACGCCAGATTGGTCCACTGCACGCCCAGCGACGACAGCGTCAGCAGAATCACAAAGGCATAACCGATGTTGGAAAACAGCGTGCTCAGCGAAGCGCACATGCCCGGGTCCATGTCGGTCTTGGGCAGAAACTCATTGTCGAGCCAGCGGCGCAGGGCGCGGATCAGCCAGATGCCGATCATCAGCGCCAGCACGGCATTGAGCAGATGGCCGGGAACGATGTTCAGCTTGCGCAACCCGGCGCCGCCAAGGATTGCCATGATATTGCTCGCCAGTTGCCCGAGCGTGGTGCCGATGCCGCCGACAAACAGAGCGATGACCGCCAGCAGCAACAGCGCGGCCCGACTGAAACCGGACAGCAGAATCGAAATCTGATCGAGTCGTCGATCACCGATACCCAATAACTGTTTGAGCGCCTTGCCGCTAGCGTGCCGTGGCGAAAACACGTGCTCGCAGACATCCTTGATCAACTGGATCAGCAGGTAGAAACCCGACAAGACAATGTACGCCCACACCAGCTCATAACTGATGAACCGCGCCAGCGACACGTAGCCAGCCAGCAGCGCGATCGCCGAGACAAACATCGAGATGCCGGCAATGGTGTAAATCACCCCGGCAAACGTGCTGTTCGCCGCCGCATCATTGGCCGCGACCAGCGCCTTGTGCACCTTGCCGACGCGCAACAGCAGGACCGTCACGATCGCCAGCACGACGATCGAAATGACCCCGCGCCCGGCGATCACGATCTGGCTGCTCATACCGGTGGCGTTGCTGACCTGCACCAGCGTCACCAGTACCAGTAACGTGCAGGACAGAATGCGCGGGTAGGGCTTGAGCGCCAGCGCCACCTGATCGGCAATCGCCGGCAGGCGCCACGAGGGATGTTCGGTCGACAGCAACGCGCGGCTCAACCCGGTGAGCAGCACGCAGGCATACACGACCTTCTCGAACTCTTCGGAGAAGGTCTCCAGCACCGGCGGCAAAGGTTGATGGCGGGTGCAGGCATAGAACAGCAACTGCAAGGCAATGCCGGTGGTGGCGATGGTCGCCAGCGCCGAGGCGAACGCCAGTGCACTGCGGCGCAGGCGTCCCTCGGGCATGCGGTAAATGCACACCCAGGTCAGACCCCGTTCCGCGAGCCTGCGCCCGAACGTCCAGATGATCAGCGCCAACGCCATCAGCACACTGGTATAGACGCGTTGGCCCGGGGCCCACACGGTGGCCCATGTGTCACGCACCTGCGCGACGAAAAAACGCAGACGCTGACGATCATCCTCGGTCGGACTCACCAGTGGCGACCAGAAACTTGGACTCAACACGCTGTCAGTGCCCAGCGTCAGCTCACTTTCCAGCAGTGTGCGACGGATGCCGGCGATCTGCGTAATCAGATCCGCCGCGCTCTGCTTCAACGCCGCCAGGCTCTTCAGCGTCCCGTCTACTTTGTTCTTCTGCTCCGCCAGGGACGCCCGTTGCGCGACGATATCCGCCTGTTCCGCCGCTACCTCTGCGTCCGGCGCGGCCCCCAGCACTCCCAACTGCACGGCCAACTGCGCCTGCTGCGGCAACAACGCCGCCGACAACCGGTCGACATCCAGAATGAACGCCTGCACCCGATCCTGCGGGCCTTCGAGCTGGTTGTAATTGTTCGCTGCGGAAATCTGTTGTTTGAGGCCATCAAGGCGTTGTTGCAAGGCTTGCAGATCGCTTTGCGAAATCACCGGCAGTGGCGCGGCGGCGGTGGTTACCGGCGCCGGCAAGTCGGCAGCTGATAGCGTCGGGCTACCGCCAACCAGCAGCATGAATGCGACAAAAAACAACGACTTCAATGTGTTGCGCATGGGTGAGACGACTCGAATGGATCACACAGTCTATGAGGTTAGGTGATCGAGCCGTTTGGGGAGGAAAACTTTTGGGCAGAGCAGGGCAGGTGAGCGGAACTTCCAGACGAAAAAAGCCCGACTGATGAGGTCGGGCCTTTCTTCGGTGACTGCGATGAAACGCTGCATTCAGACGGCGCGGCGTTCGAGCAGACGATCTGAACCGCCTTCGGCAACGGCATCGCTGAACAGCGGGTCGGTCTGAGTCGCGGCGGCTACGGCGTCGCTGAACAGTGGATCGGTCTGAGTGGCGGCGGCTACGGCATCGCTGAACAGCGGATCAGTCTGGGTGGCAGGTTCAGCGGCAAAAGCGTTCACGACAAAGAGTGAGAAAGCGATGCTGACAAGGGCTTGGCGTTTCATGAGTGTGTGCTCCGTGGGGTAGTGATTAGGTCTGGAGCCGATCTTACGCCGCGAGCCTGATAAGAGAACTTCATTGAATCAATGGTTGTTATTGATGTGGTTAATGATTGTTTTTTTGAAGGCCTCACTCATACCCCATCTTCACCTGAGCACTGATCAGTTCAGCCAGCATCCGCACAGGTTCTGTAAAAGTCTGCCGCGACCGGTGCACCAGTCCGATATCGCGGTGGAAGGTGTGCTGGCCGAGGTCGAGTACCCGGACACCGGCGGGCCATGCAAAATCAGGCGCCGTCTGCGGCACCAGCGCGACGCCGACTCCGTTCTCGACCAGTTTGATGATCGCCTCCAGTTCATCCAGCTCGCAGACCTCGTGCAGGGTGAAATGCATCTGCCGCAAAAAGCGGTCGACTTGCCTGCCGCCAAAGGAAGATCGGTCATAGCGAATGAACGGCTGGCTACAAAGCAATTGGGTCCAGTCATCGCCCGCCACTGCGCGAGGCACGATCAAGCGGTAAGGCTCCAGCGCCAGGGTGGTCCAGCGCAGATCACTCTGCAGTGAGAAGGGTGGGCGGATGATCACGGCCATGTCGATCTCGCCAGTATCAACGAGGTTGACCAGTTCCATCGACAACCCCGGCACCACGCGGGATCGGCACTGCGGGCAGTGTTGGTGAAACTTCGCCAGGGCATCAGGC
>Ga0247818_10001862_pt1 | contig 13532 bp, 11 predicted proteins | sample 13C_Glucose_Day1_FD_192424 | JGI IMG/M metagenome (GOLD analysis project Ga0247818, IMG submission 192424) | Soil microbial communities from agricultural site in Penn Yan, New York, United States - 13C_Glucose_Day1 | ecosystem: Environmental > Terrestrial > Soil > Agricultural land | place...
TCTGCTTTTCATGAGGTAATACCCGAGGCCCTCAGAATGCACGTACACGCGCGTTCGCCAGCGAACGCCCCTTCCTTGCACAGTCCCGCTGCACCGGGCTGCTTGATCATCGTAGCTACCAGGTGACGGTCACCTTCACCAGGTCTGAATAGCTCCCCGCATGCGGTATCTGCGCCAGCGGCTCGATTCGCGCATACAGCGGCAAATCCACGGAACCGCTGTCAGGCACACGACCGCTCATCGGCTGATCCACCATCAGGGGGATGCGCCGCGCCGGGTCTTGATAAAGCCGATAGGGGATGGGTTGAGCGGAACCAGCATTGGCCGCCATGTAACGCACGTCGCCGACCCCGCCGTGCAGGCCACCGTCAACGCGTAATTGATAAGGGGTATCCGGGTTGCACTCGAGTCGCGGCAGGCGTGCATTCGTCAGAGCGGCCCCCAGCGGTCCCGCCTGGTCGTCCAGCCGTGCGGTACGGCCGAAATCCAGCACGCCCAGTTGTTCAATGCCGGCGCTGTGTTGTGCCCCGACCAATTGACAGCCCCACTGCACGTCGACCCGAACCTGCACCTGAAGCTCTGCGGCCAACACCGGTGCACCGAGCGCTACGCCCATGACTGCCAATACCACACGTCCATTCACGGCCCCATTCCTCTTGAGAGGAGCTTTGTGTGGTTGAGGTTAGCAATGCACGGGGAATCCGCCAGTCAACGGACCAGACTTGCCCCACAATCGGGCATGGCTATATGCCATGAAAGCAACGAGCCAGCATTCCGGCGCCGCGATAAATCGTACCACCAGAAACTTTCTGGCCAATGGCCTGCCGACACCGCTGGAAGCAAAAATTCCCGGCTCTGGTTACACTATGGCGCCGCAACACAAAGCGCCTGTCCGCACTCCAGAGGTGATACCCCAGTGGCCGTTCGACCGCCCAACCGTTCGCCCATCAAATCGCGCTGGCAAACGTTGCGTCGCCTGCTCGGCAAAGTACCGGCTGCCGGCAACGCCGTGGCCGGCCAAATGATCCACGACCACTTTCGCCAACAGGCCCATGCCCAGGGTTACACACTCAGTCACAGCCAACAGCGTGTCATCGACTACATGGCCCTCCATGCCTGCACGCTGATGGGTGCCGCGGCAAAGCCCCTTCCCGGCCTGTACCTGCATGGTGCCGTGGGGCGCGGCAAAAGCTGGCTGCTCGACGGGTTTTTTCGGGCGATTCCCCTGGCGCAAAAGCAACGCCTGCACTTTCATCAGTTTTTCGCCCAACTGCACCAGGGCATGTTCGAGCACCGCGATCAGGCCGACGCCCTGGCGGTCACCCTCGATGAACTGCTCAGCGATTGCCGGGTGCTGTGTTTCGATGAGTTCCACGTGCACGACATCGGCGATGCGATGCTCATCACCCGGTTGTTCAAGGCACTGTTCAAGCGCGGCATCCTGTTGCTGGTCACCTCCAATTATCCGCCCGAAGGCCTGCTGCCCAATCCGCTGTACCACGCACGTTTCAAACCGGTGATTGACCTGATCAATACGCGCATGCAGGTGATGGAGGTCGGCGGGCCCCACGACTACCGCAGCCAGGCCCGGACCCATGCGCATCAATTGTTCACTCAGGGTCACTACGTCTGGCCGGCAAGCGTGGCGCAACGACAGGCGTTGAACCTGCCCGGGCACAATGCCCCGCCTGTATCGCTGGCGGTGGGCAGCCGGCATTTTCGAGCGCGTTTGCGCGAAGGTCGCAGCATCGGTTTTACCTTTACCGACTTGTGCGATCAGCCCACGGCGGTGATGGATTATCTGGAGCTGTGCCGCCAGTTCGACCGCTGGATCATCGATGAACTGCCACTGCTGGGCGATTGCACGATTGCCGCCCAGCAGCGCTTTATCAACCTCATCGATGTGCTGTACGACCAGGACAAGCACCTGACATTGCTCGGCCAGCACTCATTGCGTGAAAGCCTGGGTGGCGATGCCATCGATCTTGCGCGCACCCGCAGCCGATTGGGGCAACTGGTCGAAGTCAGCGAACCGGCCTGACAGTCGCCACACCTTTGCCGCTATCATGTCGCCCATTTCCGGGGCCCCGCGCCCTCCTCTTGGTTAACAGCGAATCTGTTCATGCACACCCTTGCTCAATTGCGCGCCGGCGAGTTATCGGGCGTCACACGGCTGGATCTGGCCGAAGGCCTGACCGAGTTCCCGCGGGAAATTTTCGATCTGGCAGATTCCCTGGAAGTACTCAACCTCAGCGGCAATGCCTTGAGCGCACTGCCCGAGGATCTGCACCGCCTGACCCGTTTGCGAGTGCTGTTCTGTTCCGATAACCGCTTCACCGAGTTGCCGGCGTGCCTGGGTCAATGTGCCGCGCTGACGATGGTCGGTTTCAAGGCCAACCGCATCGCCCACGTGCCAGGCGCAGCGTTGCCGCCGCTGCTGCGCTGGCTGATCCTCACCGACAATTGCATCGAGTCGCTACCCAGCGAACTGGGAGAGCGCCCGCAGCTGCAAAAACTCATGCTCGCCGGTAATCGCTTGCAGGCATTGCCCGAGTCCCTGGGCAACTGCCATCGGCTGGAACTGATCCGCATCGCCGCCAACCAGTTGACCGGGTTGCCGCAGTGGCTGCTGGCCCTGCCGAGCCTGAGCTGGCTGGCCTATGCCGGTAATCCGCTGGAAACCGAAGCCGATGCCGCCGCCCTCGACGCCACGCCGCGCATTGACTGGTCGGCACTGCATCTGGAGAAAAAACTCGGTGAAGGCGCGTCCGGAGTCATTCATCAGGCCAACTGGCAATCGGCCGATCAGCCAGCCATGCCGGTGGCGGTGAAGCTCTACAAAGGTGAAATGACCAGCGATGGCTCGCCGCTGCACGAGATGAACGCCTGCATTAGCGCAGGCTTGCACCCGAATCTGATTCGCGTCGAAGGGCGGATTGTCGATCACCCGCAGCAAACGGCCGGGCTGGTGATGCGCCTGATCGCCCCGACTTATCGCAACCTCGCCGGGCTGCCGAGCCTGGCGTCCTGCAGTCGCGATGTCTATGCCGACGACCAGGGTTTCAGCGCAACCGTGGCCCTGCGCATTGCCTCGGGCATCGCCTCGGTGGCTGCACACTTGCACCGTCACGGCATCACCCACGGCGATCTCTATGGCCACAACATCATGTGGAATGAACAAGGGGAATGTTTGCTGGGAGATTTTGGCGCAGCGTCGTTTCATGCCACCGACGACAGCCATGAAAGCCGCGCGCTGCAACGCATCGAGGTACGGGCGTTCGGGATATTGCTGGGGGAGTTGCTGGAGCGGATTGATTCGGGGTTGAACGATGAGCAGCGCGCGGTTTTAGAAGACTTGCAACGGCGTTGCTGTCAGCCGCTGGTATTGGAGCGGCCGGGGTTTGACGAGGTTGTTCAGGCGTTGGCTGTGTTCAAAACGCTAAACACAAACTTGTAGCAAGGGGGCCTGTTGTAGTGAGGGGCACGCTACTGAGACGGGCTTGCTCTGGGGAGGGGGCTTCTGTGGCGAGGGGGCTTGCCCCCGTTGGGCTGCGTAGCAGCCCCCCAAAGCAGCGACCGCAGTGGTGGTTATGGGGGGTGGCTTCGCCACCCAGCGGGGGCAAGCCCCCTCGCCACAAAAGCCCCCATGCCACAGAAGCCCTCATGCCACAGAAGCCCCCATGCCACAGGAAGCCCCTCACCACTGCCCAGATCAAAAAAGCACTTGGGCTTAACCCGCCAACCCGACAAACATGTCCTGCACGTCATCGTGGTTGTCGAGACCTTCAAGGAACGCCTCGACTTCAGCCATCTGTTCATCGCTCAGGCCGCTGACCGGGTTTTTCGGCTGGTAGCCCAGTTTCGCCGAGAGCACGGTGAAGCCTTGTTCCGGCAGGGCTTTCTGTACCGCGTCCAGATCCGTAGGCTCGGTCAGGAACAGGGTGGCGCCGTCTTCGCCCGGCTCGAAATCCTGGGCACCGGCCTCGATGGCGGCCATTTCCGGATCGGCGTCCGGCGTGTCAGGCGAGGCTTCGATCATGCCGACATGGTTGAAGTCCCAGGCCACCGAACCGGAAGCCCCCAACTGGCCCTTGCGGAACGCGACACGGATTTCAGCAACGGTGCGGTTGATGTTGTCGGTTACACACTCAACGATCAATGGCACCTGATGCGGGGCGAACCCTTCATAGGTCACGCGATGGTATTGCACGGTTTCGCCCAGCAGGCCCGCGCCCTTCTTGATGGCACGGTCCAGTGTTTCCTTGGGCATCGAAGCTTTCTTGGCCTGTTCAACCACCAGGCGCAAATGCGCGTTGGTCGAGATATCAGCGCCGTTGCGCGCAGCAATGGTGATTTCCTTCACCAGTTTGCCGAAGATCTTGCCCTTGGCATTGGCTGCCGCTTCTTTGTGTTTAACTTTCCACTGTGCGCCCATTACTCACTCTCTTATCTGTGGCGCCGAAACATCTATTGGCCGACGCTTTGCGCAAGTTTATACGGCCTAAAGTTGGCAATCGACCAAAAATTCCGACTTGCATCGACATCTTCACCAGCTGTTGTAGGACGATTCTGAAAAGACGTTTTGCGGTGACTATGACGAACCGTGGTTTCGTACCCTCAGCGTCCAATTCCATGGCAGTGGCCTGTGCGATGCAAAATGACAAGGAAAGTCCTTTCACCCTGACGCTGCTCGACGTCGACTTGAGTTTGCAGGTGGTGCGGTTCAGTGGCCTCGAAGCCCTCAACCAGCCTTTTCGATTCGACATCGACGCGATTGACCTGACACCGGCAATCCCCCCCGAACAATTGCTGTACCAACCCGCCTATCTTGATTTTGGCCAGGGCCAGGGCATACATGGCGTTTTGCACAGTGTTGGTCAGGCGCACCGTGGCGCGCATCGGGTGGCTTACAAGCTGGTTCTGGTGCCGCGCCTGCAAGCACTGGAACAACAGTGTCGCCGGCGCATCTTTCGCGACCTGAATGTGCCGATGATCCTGCGTCAACTATTGGAGGATAACGGCTTGCCCGTCACCAGTTACCGCTTTGAATTGACGACCGGGCATTACCCCTTCCGACCTTTTTGCATCCAGTACGACGAAACCGATCTGGCTCTGCTGCAACGGCTGTGCGAAGAAGAAGGCATCCACTATCACTTCGAACATCAGCGTGATGGGCATGTGCTGGTCCTGGCCGATGACAGCCTGAGCTTCCCCCAGGAACCCTTGATAGTGCCTTATCACGACGCACTGGCGGATAACGTCGACGGGCCGGTCATCACAGAGTTGTACCAGCGCCATGACTCACCGCCGATCCCCGCTCGTGCGGATGCCAGCAACCGTGGTACATCGATCCCCGGTGACGGCGCAGCCAATCAATCCATTGGCGTGACGGCGCCGCTGCATCGCCCTGCCCGACAGCCGCATCCTGAGCAGCTCAGCCGGCGCAAACTGGAGCGGCTGCGCTGCCGACAGCAGCAGCTAAACGGCCGCAGCAATCACCCGGCCCTGACCAGCGCCCGGATCATCCAGGTCAGCGAACACCCCTTGGGGCATTTCAACGACCAATGGTTGATCACCGAGAACCGCCATGAGGGCAGGCAGCCGTCGATACTCGCCGAAGACTGCGCGAGCATGACCCCGCAATACTTTAACCAGTTCAGCGCCATCCCCTGGTCGACCGCCTTCCGGCCACCGCTCAACCAGCGACGCCCAAGCGTTCCCGGTTTTCAGCCCGCCCGGATATGCGGCCTTTCCGGGCTTCCCCCAGTGCTGGATGATCGCGGCCGAATCGAGGTGAACCTATGGCCGTCGCAAACGGCGGCAGACGAGCCTTGCGGTCTGTGGCTACCGGTCGCACTGGCTTGCGCAGACACCCGGATCGATCCGGCCCGATTGCCTGTGGCCGGCAGCGATGTGCTGGTCAGTTTTCTCGACTGCGACCCGGATCGCCCGGTGCTCTGTGCAGTCATGGGCCACCCCGAGCAACCTCGACCCTCCCGCCCTCGGGAGCCAGCCGGCGATACCGGCCTGCTGCTCGACTGGCTGGTCAATCGCTCGGATCTCACGCCTTGAGCCTCAGCCTTTGTCGGCCTTGCCCGCCGCCGCCGCGAACTTCGCCAGACGCACATCAAGGTGCCGTGGCCGGTGCCCGCGATCCTCGGCGCGCTCCTTGCGGCGGATGGCGTTGCGCACCATCAACGAGCCGAGGTAACGAATCGGCTCCGGTGGAAAGAAGCCCAGCGGCCCGTTGATCAATGGCGAGCGAGTCCAGGGGTTGTCCAGCCCCTGGACCATCGACGCGAGAATCTGCCCGCCCATGTGGCACGGCCCGACACCGCTGCCGGAATAGCCGAAACCATAGAACACGTTGCCACTGGCGCTCATCTGCCCGAAAAACGGCAACCCGGTCACCGAGCGATCCGACGGGCCGTTCCAGGTCGACTCGACCTTGACCTCGGCAAAGGCCGGGAAGAAATCCGCCAGGCTGTGCTGCAACAGGCCGGCGTAGGGCGATGGCTGATCGAACACCGGCAGCATGCGCCCGCCGTAGGCGAAGGTATTGCCGCCCTTGCCGAGCATGATCCGGCCGTCCGGAGTGTTGTGGTAGTAGTGCACGAAAATTCGCGAATCGAGCACCGTGACTCCGCTGGTCAAGCCGATTTCGTCGAGCAACTCAGGCCGTGGCTCGGTGATCAGCATGTCACTGGAAACGATCGCCACGCTGCGCTCGAACTGCGGGAACGCCCGGGCCATCCAGGCGTTCATCGCCAGCACCACCCGGTCGGCGCGAACAGTGCCGTGCGGAGTTTGTATCCCTGCCGGGCGGCCTTCTTCCAGCCCGGTCATTGCTGTATTTTCATGAATCCGCACCCCCAGTTGCAGGGCGACCCGGCGTAACCCGCGCACCAGTTTGCCCGGCTGAACACTGGCGGCCGCCGGGGAAAACCAGCCCTCAAGATGTTTGCTGGAGCCGGCCATGCGCTGCACATCGGCCACCGGCCGCTGGGTGAACGAGTTGATGCCATGGCGTTCCAGGGCCGCGATCACCGCATCGGTCGAGCCGCATTGCGCGCGGTTGGTCGCGGTGTAGAGCGTCCCGTCGAGCCGGTAGTCGGCGTCCACTTGATACTGTTCGCAGAAGGCGCCGATGGCATGGATGCTGCGTTCGGACTCCTTGACCAGGCGCACTGCCTCCTCAACGCCGAACAAGCGCTCAAGGGTGAAATACTTGGCCGACCACGACAGCGCACAACCGCCATTGCGGCCACTGGCCCCGGAGCCGCAGATGTCCGCTTCGATCAGCAAAACGTCCAGTTCGGGGTTCTGTTGCTTGAGCATGATCGCGGTCCACAACCCGGTGTAACCGCCACCGACGATGCACACGTCGGCGCGGCTGTCGCCTTGCAGTGGCGCGCAGGTTTCGGTTGATTCAGCCTTCAGGGCCTGCTCCAGCCAAAAGGGTCTCATGGGTCAATCTCCAGTCAGTGGCCCACACGCCAGCCCGCCGCAGGCGCAGCAGGCCGCGAGGAGGCAGGATTCAGGTACGCAGGGGTTTGATCGTCATTGCCCGGTTGGGCACGAACGGATAGTTGGTCCGCAGGCCGCCCGGGCGGCTGTTCCAGTGCGGAATCAGCACCAGCGCCGAGAACATGGCGCAGCCGGCGAAGACGATGAATACCGTGACCGAGTCGAAGTAGCCCGGAAGCAACCCACCGAGTACCGCCCCGACCGAGCCACAGCCGTTGACGAATCCCGCTGCGGTAGCACCGGCCTTGGCCTTGCCGAAATCGATGGCGGCCGAGCCGCTGATCATCGAATCCGGGCCGTAAAGAGTCAGGCCCATGACGAACAGCAGCACCACCACCAACAGCACGCTGCCGGTATGCAGGGCGGCCATGAACAGCGCCAGCGTCAGGGTCAGCGCCAACAGGCTGATCACGCACGCCGGCATGCGTCGGGCGCCGAACAGTTTGTCCGAAGCCAGGCCGATCAGGATCGGCCCGAGCAGTCCGGCCAGTTCGAACGAAGTCGGAATGATCGCCGCACCGACCTTGCCGACCGAGGGCATCTGTTCGAAGACGATCACCGGGCCCCACAGCAGAATCGCGTAACGCGCCGGCTTGAGCATGAAGTACGCCAGGCCCAGCACCAGCACTGTGCGGTTGCGCAGGATTTCCTTCAAGGGCTCCAGGACGCTGATCCTGCTTTGGGCATAGGCCTCTTCGGCGCTCAGCTCAGACTCCGGCTCCACCGCGGGCAAGCCTACGTCCTGCGGTTTGTTGCGTTGCAAAAAGAAAAACAGCACGGCCACCACACCAACCACCGCCGCGCTGGAAATGAACGCCGCGTGCCAGGTGCCCATCAGGGTGTACGCCCACCAGCCGGCGAACGGCGATGCCACCAGGCCGCCAAAGGCGTAGCAGGAGCTCCACAAGCCCAGGACTCGCCCACGCTGCTCGGAGGGAAAGAAACTCCCAAGGTTCTTGCACAATCCCGACCAGCCAGTCGATTGCGCCAGGCCTTGAATCAGCATGCAGGTGGCGAAGATCGGCACCGTTGCGAAGCTGCCCATGACCAGCGCCGCCACTGCGGAAATCAGTAATCCGCCGAGCACCACCACCCGCGGACCGAAACGGTCGGCCAGGATGCCCCAGGTGAATTGGCCGATGGCGTAAGCGGCAAGGTAGATGGCATCGAGGTTGGCCATGGCCATTTTGTCGAGCATGAACGTCGGGTCTTCGGCAATGCCGAGTTTGGCGACGGAGAAGGCTTTGCGGGTGAAGTAGAAAGCGGCGTAGGCGAGCCAGGTAATCGCGAAGATCTGCACGCGCCAACGCTTGATGGTGCCGATGTGCTTGTTCATTGTGGTTCTGACCTCAGGGTGTGAGTGTGCCGGCAGAATTGGTAGAAAACGCCTGTGTTTTTATTGTTGAGCACTGCGATATCGCCTTGTCCCTGTGGCGGATACCGGTCAGATGAGTCCCTTGTTGCACGCCCGGACCCATGGCCCCGTCGCTGTTCGACTGAGCATTCAGCGGGGCTGAGGCGGATAAAAACAATTACTGATTAATAAGTGAAATCGATTTATCGTATTTCCAATATAAGCTCAGCTTGTTACTGGAGATCCCCATGTCGGTTTCCCACGCCCAGCTCAAAGCCTTCCATGCCGTAGCGGTGCATGGAAGCTTTACCAAAGCCGCCGAACGGCTGTTTCTGACGCAGCCGGCCATCTCCGACCAGGTACGCAAACTCGAAGAGCGCTATGGGGTTTTGTTGTTCCATCGCAATAAACGCTCGGTGCGTCTGACCGATCTCGGCGAGCGCCTGTTGAGCGTCACCCAGCGGCTTTTTGTGATCGAGGCCGAAGCCCAGGAACTGCTGCAGGACTCCCAGGCGTTGCAGACCGGCAGCCTGATTCTGGCGGTGGATGCGCCGGTCCATGTGCTGCCGCAGATCGCCCGATTCTGCGAGCGCTACCCCGGGATCAGCGTGAAGATCGAAACCGGCAATACCGATGAATCGCTGTTTCGCCTGTTCAACTACCAGGCCGATCTGGCGCTGCTGGGCCGCGATGTCAGCGATGAACGCCTGATCTCGCTGCCCCTGCGCAACGACCCGATGGTGGCATTCGTTTCGCGCAATCATCCATGGGCCGACCGCGAATCCATCTGCCTGGCCGACCTCGACGACACCCCGCTGGTGCTGCGCGAAATCGGCTCGGTGACCCGCCAGACCCTTGAAGAGGAAATGGCCCGCGCCGGTTTTCGCATTCGCCCGGCCATTGAAGTCGAAGGCCGGGAAGCAGCGCGTGAGGCGGTGGTGGTAGGGATTGGCGTTGGCGTGGTGTCTGCGGCCGAGTTCGGTGCCGACTCCAGGGTCTGCGCGTTGCCGATCATCGATTGCGAACGGCGCCTGACGGAGACGCTGGTGTGCTTGCGCGAGCAAAGCTCACGGCGGGTGGTGGCGACGTTTTTGCAGATGGTGCGCGAGAGTCTGGTGTAGGCAGGCCAGTCCCCTTCGCGAGCAAGCCCGCTCCCACAGGGATCTGTGGTGTTCACGAAACCCAGTGGGAGCGGGCTTGCTCGCGAATGCAGGCGCCGCGGTCTACCTGCCAGGCGCCAACCCGAAAAACGCCTGAATCAAACGCAAATCCCTGCGCCGCTCCATGCACCCCATCATGTGTCGATTGAGCAACCCCTCGCCAATGATCGGCACCGCCGCCACCCGTGGGTCGTGGCTGACCTCCACCGACGACACCACTCCCACACCCAACTCCGCTGCCACCGCCTCGGTCACCGCTTCGCGACTGTCCAGCTCCAGCAACACCCGAGGATGCACGTTGGCCTCGGTGCAGGCTTCATCGAACGTACGCCGGGTGATCGAACCCGGTTCGCGCAACACCATGATCACCTGGTCCAGCTCCTTGAGCGGTACGCCTTTGCTCCGCCGAACCCACGGATGACCCTCGGGCACCAGCGCACAAATGCGTGACTCGCTCAGGGGTTGCAGATGCAAACCCTTGCGCGGCTCGACCTCGGTCAGCACCGCCACGTCGGCATGTTCGGACAGTAGCGCGGCCAGGGTTTCCTGGGCATTGCCCAGGCGCAGGTTCACCGTGATCCCCGGATAACGCGCACGCAGGCTGGCGAGCATCGGCATGACCATGTGCGGGCCGTCCGCGGCCACTTCCAGGCGTCCGGTCAACAATTGCCGGTTGGCCTCCAGCATCACCTGTGCCTCCTCGGCCAGGCCGAACATCGCCCGGGTGATTGCCGCCAGTTTGGTGCCCTCCTCCGTCAACTCCACCCGTCGCGCGGTGCGGCGCAACAGGGTGATCTGGTAGTGCTCCTCCAGGGCCTTGATGTGCCCGGTGACGGCTGGCTGGCTGATGAACAGGCGTGCGGCCGCCCTGGTAAAGCTGCCCTCGCGGGCCACGGCATCGAAGGCGCGCAGCTGAAACAGGTTCATGAATAAGCCTCACTGATGGTTGGCATAACAATAAACAATTTGATTGATAGCACGGCAAATTGCAATTTAAGCCCCGTAGCTTCATCCCATCGATTGCGAGGACACGAGAATGAGTACTGCCGAACCTATCCTGCTCACCCCCGGCCCGTTGACCACATCGGCCCGCACCCGCCAGGCAATGATGGTGGACTGGGGTTCATGGGATGACCGCTTCAATCAACTGACCGCCAGCCTCTGTGAACAGCTGCTGGCGATCATCAACGGCGCCGCCAGCCACCACTGCGTGCCCCTGCAAGGCAGCGGCACCTTCGCCGTCGAAGCGGCGATCGGCACCCTGGTGCCGCGCGACGGCAAAATCCTCGTATTGATCAACGGCGCCTACGGCAAGCGCCTGGCGAAAATCTGTGAAGTGCTCGACCGCTCGTTCAGTACCTTCGAAACCGCCGAGGACGAACCCACCACCGCCAACGACGTCGATCGCCTGCTGCGAGCCGACCCAGGCATTACTCATGTCGCGCTGATTCATTGCGAAACCAGCACCGGCATCCTCAACCCGCTGCCGGAAATTGCCCAGGTGATTGCGCGCCATGGCAAGCGCCTGATCATCGATGCCATGAGCTCATTCGGCGCACTGCCGGTGGATGCGCAACAGGTGCCGTTCGACGCGCTGATCGCGGCCTCGGGCAAATGCCTGGAGGGCGTGCCGGGGATGGGTTTTGTCTTCGCTCGCAAGGAGTCCCTGGCCAGCGCCGCCGGCAACTCGCATTCCCTGGCGATGGACCTGCATGACCAGCACAGCTACATGGCCAGGACCGGTCAGTGGCGCTTCACCCCGCCGACCCATGTGGTCGCCGCGCTGCACGAAGCCCTGCTGCAATACAACGAAGAAGGTGGCTTGCCGGCCCGGCATCGGCGTTACGCCGCCAACTGTCAGGCGCTGATGGAAGAAATGAGCAAGCTCGGCTTGCGCAGCTTCCTGCCGGCCGCCATTCAGGCGCCGATCATTGCCACCTTCCATGCACCGAAAGATCCGCGCTATCAGTTCAAGGAATTCTACGAACGGGTCAAGGCCAAGGGTTACATCCTCTACCCCGGCAAGCTGACCCAGGTCGAAACCTTCCGCGTCGGCTGCATCGGCCATGTCACCCCGGCGCAAATGCGCGAAGCGGTGGCGGCGGTGGCGCAAGTGCTGAGCGAGATGGAAGTCCTCGAAATCTGATCAACACCGCAATCCCCCTGTGGGAGCGGGCTTGCTCGCGAAGGCGGTGTATCAGTCGACATCAATTTTGAATGTCAGTCCGCTTTCGCGAGCAAGCCCGCTCCCACCCAAAGCAGCTCCCTATCCGCCAGTTGCCACAGGATCTATCACTATGAACTACACCAACCCAACCAAACTCCAGGCCGCCATCCTCGACTGGGCCGGCACCGTCGTCGACTTCGGCTCCTTCGCCCCGACCCAGATTTTCGTCGAAGCCTTCGCCGAGTTCGACGTCCAGGTGTCTATTGAAGAAGCCCGTGGCCCGATGGGCATGGGCAAGTGGGATCACATCCGTACCCTATGCGACCAGCCACAGGTCGCCGAGCGTTACCGCAAGGTGTTCGGTCGCACGCCGACCGACGATGACGTCACCGCCATCTACCAGCGCTTCATGCCGCTGCAGATCGAAAAGATCGCCGAGCATTCGGCACTGATTCCCGGTGCCCTGGAGACCATCGCCAACCTGCGCCAGCAAGGGATCAAGATCGGTTCGTGCTCCGGCTATCCGAAACAGGTCATGGACAAAGTGGTCGAGCTGGCTGCCACCAACGGTTACGTGGCCGATCACGTGGTTGCCACCGACGAAGTGCCAAACGGCCGCCCATGGCCGGCCCAGGCGCTGGCCAACGTCATCGCCCTGGGCATTGACGATGTCGCCGCCTGCGTGAAAATTGACGACACGGTGCCGGGCATTCTCGAAGGTCGCCGTGCCGGCATGTGGACGGTGGCGCTGATCTGCTCAGGCAACGCCCTGGGCCTGGATTATGAAGGTTATCGCGCCCTGGCCAGCGACACCCTGGACAGTGAACGCAAGCGCATCCACACCCTGTTCGAAGGCTCGCGCCCGCACTACATGATCGACACCATCACCGACCTGCCGCAAGTGATCGCCGACATCAACAAACGCCTGGCCAATGGCGAGATGCCACAGGCGAGCTGATCCAATTCTTCAGAAACGCACCGCGCTCTTGTAGGCGCGAGCCTGCTCCCGATGGAGTATCAGTCGACACCGATGTGATTGACACTCCATCGGGAGCAGGCCCACGTCTACAAAGAGCGCGGTGCGTTTTTTTGCCCATCGCTTGATCCAGAGCATTGCGAGGACAATTTGCCCAAGGCAAATCCGCCAGACAGGATTACAGTTAAGGCATAACCGTCAATCAAGAACGGCAGCTATGAACCGGACCTGTGAGGACTAACCTATGCCCTGGAAAAACTCAGCCTCGCGCTACAGCACCGTATCGATCACGCTGCACTGGTTGATGCTGGTCCTGCTGGCGGTGGTTTACGCCTGTATCGAACTGCG
>Ga0247818_10001865_pt1 | contig 13524 bp, 12 predicted proteins | sample 13C_Glucose_Day1_FD_192424 | JGI IMG/M metagenome (GOLD analysis project Ga0247818, IMG submission 192424) | Soil microbial communities from agricultural site in Penn Yan, New York, United States - 13C_Glucose_Day1 | ecosystem: Environmental > Terrestrial > Soil > Agricultural land | place...
TGAACGGCGCGCTCTACAGCGAAACCGGCCAGCACTGGCAAGGCGAAGAACTGTGGCGCGCGATCAAGGCAATTCCGATTGCCGAGCGGGTTCAGGATCCGGTGGGTGATAGCGGGCTGCCGCCGCTGTACCCCAAATAACCACCCCCCTGTAGCAGCTGCCGAGCAGCGCGAGGCTGCGTCCGGCTGCGCAGCAGTCGCAAATCAGCGTTTGCGGTGTATCAGGCAAACCGCGTAAACAAAACTTACGACTGCTACGCAGCCGGACGCAGGCTTCGCCAGCTGCTACAAAAATTGCGGTGTTCGCGAATCGGTAGCTGCTGCCGAAGGCTGCGTCCGACAGCGAGGCAGTCGTCAGACACTTACAACCAACACGCATCCCAAAGCGGATAGTCATGAACGCGCGTCACCAGTCCTGCTCGGATCGGGTTGGCCACGACATATCGAGCAAGCCCCTTCACATCTTCCTCCCGCCGAACCGCACGATCGTGATATCCCTTCTGCCAAAGACGCCCCCGTCGCCCTAACGCCTGATTGACGGCAAGACTGCTTCGGGACTTTATTCGGCACATTAGCTCGGCCAAGGTTTTATCACGCAACTGCACCAGACAATGCAGATGATCCGGCATCACCACCCAAGTCAAAAAATCGGCCCAGCCATCCTCTTGTACCATTCGAAATTCCTGAACAACCAACCTCCCCAAATGCCAATCAGCAAAAAACGGCCGCCGCTGGTGGACGACAACCGTTAATAAATAGATCCGCCCAGGTTCAGAAAAACGACCAATGCGCAGGTGACCTGCTTTTGAATTGACTGGCACTCCATTGCCTCCTTATCCATCGAAAAGTGACCTGGAATCTACAGCGTTGCCCGTCAGCCCGCGTGGCACCAATGACCACAAAATATGAAAGCCATAACGCGATCTGTAGCAGCTGCCGAGCAGCGCGAGGCTGCGTCCGGCTGCGTCCGGCTGCGCAGCAGTCGCAAATCAGCGTTTGCGGTGTATCAGTCAAACCGCGCATGCAGGATTTACGACTGCTACGCAGCCGGACGCAGGCTTCGCCAGCTGCTACGAAGAGTGCGTCGCCACATCAGGTCTGTTTGCCAGTAAACTCTCCCCCCTTTAGCCGCCATCATTTCCCACGCGGCCATCACCTAATTTCCAACGGAGTACGCCTTGCGTCTGTTCCACACCTCCGACTGGCACCTCGGGCAGAATCTGCACGGCCAGGAACGCGATTTCGAGCACGCCTGTTTTCTAGAATGGCTGTTGCGCCAGCTGAAGCTGGACCAGCCCGATGTGCTGCTGATCGCCGGCGATATCTTTGACACCGTCAACCCACCGGTCAAAGCCCAGGAGCGCCTCTACGATTTCATCGTCAGCGCCCACGAGCAGCAACCCTTGCTGACCATCGTGATGATCGCCGGCAACCACGATTCCGGCTCGCGCATTGAATTGCCCGCGCCGTTGATGCGCCGCTTGCGCACCCATGCGCTCGGTCGGGTGCTGTGGCTCGATGACGGTCAACTGGATGCCGAACGCCTATTGCTGCCGTTGCCCGATGCCAGCGGGGAGATTGCCGGCTGGTGCCTGGCGCTGCCGTTCCTGCGCCCTGCCGAAGTCACCGGCGCGCAGTTGGGCGACAATTACTTGCGCGGGATTGGCCAGGTTCACGAATGGCTGATCGAAGCGGCCAACGCCAAGCGCACACCCGGTCAGGCGTTGATTGCGATCAGCCACGCGCACATGGCCGGTGGATCCGTATCGGAAGATTCCGAGCGCAGCCTGATCATCGGCAACGCCGAAGCCCTGCCTGCCAGTCTGTTCGGGCCGAGCATCAGTTATGTCGCCCTTGGCCATTTGCACAAACCGCAGAAGGTCAACGGCGAAGAGCGCATCCGCTACAGCGGCTCACCGATTCCGCTGTCGTTCTCCGAGATCGGTTATCAGCATCAGATTCTCGACATCACGCTCGACGGCGAGACCCTGGTCAGCGTCGAGCCGAAGCTGATTCCACGGGCCGTCAACCTGCAACGCATCGGCCCGGCGCCGCTGGCGGAAATCCTCCTGCAACTGGCCGACCTGCCCAACATCGACTTGCTGGCCGACATCCAGCGCCAGCCGTGGCTGGAAGTCCGGGTGCGGCTGGACGAGCCACAACCCGACCTGCGCCATCAGATAGAAACCGCCCTGCAAGGTAAAGCCGTGCGCCTGGTGCGCATCGCCGCCGAATACGCTGGCAATGGCAGCCGCGAGGGTGTCGATGACGGCACTACCCTCGTGGAACTGGACCAACTCACGCCTCAGGAATTGTTCAGCCGCGCCTGGCAGGACAACTACGGCAGCGAGGTCGATGAGCAAACGCTGAAGGACTTTGCCGAGCTGCTACAAGACGTGCAGATGGAGAGCGAACAACCATGAAAATCCTCGCGATCCGCCTGAAAAACCTTGCCTCCCTGGCCGGGCCCTTTGAGATCGACTTCACGGCAGAACCCTTGGCCAGCGCCGGTCTGTTTGCGATTACCGGACCCACCGGTGCTGGCAAAAGCACCTTGCTGGATGCCTTGTGCCTGGCGCTGTTTGGCGCGGTACCCCGCCTGAGCAATGCTCAAGTGTCTGCCAAAGCGCCGGACGCCGATGGCGAAATCAGCACCGGAGACCCGCGCACGCTGCTGCGTCGCGGCACCGGCGAAGGCTACGCCGAAGTGGATTTCGTCGGCATCGACGGCCGTCGCTATCGCGCGCGCTGGGAAGCCAATCGCGCCCGGGAGAAAGCCGGCGGCAAGCTGCAAGCCAGCCGTCAGAGCTTGCGCGACATCGATCAGGATCAACTGCTGGCGAGCCAGAAAGTCGAGTTCAAAACCCAGCTCGAATCCGTACTGGGCTTGAACTTCGAGCAGTTCACCCGCGCCGTGCTGCTCGCCCAGAGCGAATTCAGTGCATTCCTGAAGGCGAACGACAACGAACGCAGCGAACTGCTGGAAAAGCTCACCGACACTGCGCTCTACACACGCCTGGGTCGCCGCGCGTTCGACAAGACCAAAGAGGCGCGTGAAGCGCACAAGCTGTTGCAGGACCAGGCCACCGGCGTGACGCCGCTTGCGCCCGAAGCCCGCGCCGAACTGGATGAGCGCTTCAATGAGGCCCAGCAGCAACTCAAGACGCAGCAAGCGCAGCTCAAGCAGCTTGAGCTGCAACACACCTGGCTCAAAGACCTGCGCCAGTTGCAGGACGAGCAACTGAGCGCCACTGAACAATTGACCAGCGCGCAGCAGCATTGGGACAGTCTGGTCGGCGAACGCCTGAAACTCACGCGTCTGGAACAGTTGGCCCCGCAACGGCATCAATTTGCGCGCAAGACTGAACTCACCGCGCAGCTCACCCCGTTGGCTGCGCAGATTCAGCTACACACGCAACAGCAACAGGAACTCACTGAGCGCCAGACTCAACTCGAACAGAGCCTGAGCAGCGCCCATACCGCTCTGATCGAGGCGCAAAACCAGTACACCCACAATGCGCCATTGCTGCGCCAGGCCTTTGAAGCACAAAGCACCCTCGCCCGTCTGGTCAAGGACACGAGCCTCAGTGCCGATCTGAAGCAGCAAGCCGAACTGGCCTGCACTCAGGGCCAGAGCACGATTCAAGGTTTGCTTGATCAGCAAAAAATGGTTGCCGAACGCCTGCAACGCATCGCCGGGGAGCTTGAACTCAGCACACCTCTGGCACCGCTGAGCGAGGCGTGGAACGCCTATCGCGATCGCCTGCAACAGCTGATGTTGATCGGCAATCGATTGAACAAGGGGCAGGCCGAACTGGCGACCCTGGAACAAAGCGCAACTCGCGCAGCCGAAGAACTCACCGCGCAAAAACAGCAGCTGGAAGTGCTCTACAAAGAGGCTGGCGCTGAACCCGAAGCCGTGGCTGAACAGATCCAGTTGCTCGGCAATCTGTTGCAGGACAACCGCAAGCAACTACGGGCTTTCGAAGAACTGACACGGCTGTGGGCCGGCCAGCGAGAACTGGACACCCGCAGCGCGCAGCTTCAACAACGCCAGTTGAGCGCACAGCAACAACGCGATCACCTGACCCAGGACGGGGTAAAAACCAGGAACGAACTGACCGTCGCCGAACAGACTCTGACCGTCACCCGCGAACTGCTGGAACGTCAGCGACTGGCCCGCAGCGCCAGCGTCGAAGAACTGCGCGAGCAGCTACAGGACGATCAACCGTGTCCCGTTTGCGGCAGTCCCGATCATCCTTATCACCAGCCCGAAGCGCTGTTGCAAAGCCTCGGTCGCCATGATGAAAGCGAGCAGGCCAACGCGCAGAAAGCCGTCGACCAGTTGAAAGAAAAACTCACTGACCTGCGCGCAGAAGTCGGCGGCATGATCGCTCAGCAAAAAGAGCTGTTACAGCAGCAAGAGCAGCTCGCCACCCAGCAACAAGCCTTGACGCCTAGCCTCGAAGCGCATGCGTTGTCGACGCAATTAATGGCTCAGGACGCGAACAAACGCGATGCCTGGCTCGCGCAGCAAAACAATCAGTTGAATCAGAGCATTAGCCAGGACGAACAGCGCCAGACCGCCCTGCTCACCTTGCAACAGGACGCCGCGCGCCTTCAGCAACAACTGCGCAGTGCCGAAACCGCAAGCCAGCAAACGGCGCAGCACTTGAGCAACCAGCAACGCGAGTTGAGCAGCGATCGCCAGCGCCTGGACGAAGAACTGACCGCGTTCAGCACCCTGCTCCCAAGCGACACGCTGGAGGCTTTGCGCAACGAGCCCGCCGCGACGTTCATGCAGCTCGACCGGCAGATTGCCCAGCGCCTGGAGCAACTCGATCAGCAACGCGATGAACTTGGCGACCAGCTGCGACGTCAGCAGGCGCTGGAGAAAGAGCAGGACCGCCAACAGACCCGCGTTCAGCAACAGGATGCCGCCCGACAGCAGTTCGATGCCCTCGCCGCGCAACAGCAGGCCTGTCAGCAAACCCTGACTCAATTGTTGGGCGAACACGCCAGCGCCGAGCAATGGCAGCAGCAACTCGATCACGCCGTCGAACAGGCACGCACGGCCGAATCGGCGGCCAATCAGGAACTGCAAACCGTGCGCACGCACCTGGTGCAATTGGCGGCCGAACTCAAGGCCCGGCAGGAACGCTCACAGGCACTGGAAACCGAAGACCGCGAGCTGAGCAGCAAGATCGCCGATTGGCGCGCGCAGCACCCGGAACTGGATGACGGTGGTCTGGACGCGTTGCTGAGCGTCGACGATCAACAGCTCGGCGAACTGCGTCAGCAATTGCAGTACAGCGAAAAAGCCATCGAACAGGCCAAGGTCTTGCTGCAGGAGCGGGACAAGCGCCTGCTCAGCCATCAGGCGCAGCACAACGGCCATCTCGATGCCGAACAACTGACCACCGCGCTGGCCGAACTGCAAAACCTGTTTACCGCCAGCGAACACCGTTGCGCCGAGCTTCGCGCTGAACAGGCCGAGGATCAGCGCCGGCAAAATGCCAATCAGGCCCTGGCCCGGCAGATCGCCGACGCCTATACCGAGTACCAGCGCTGGGCGCGTTTGAGTGCTTTGATCGGTTCGGCCACTGGCGACACCTTCCGCAAGATCGCCCAGGCCTACAACCTCGACCTGCTGGTGCACCATGCCAACGTGCAGTTGCGGCAACTGGTACGCCGCTATCGTCTGAAACGCGGCGGCAGCATGCTGGGGTTATTGGTGATGGACACCGAGATGGGCGATGAGCTGCGTTCGGTGCATTCATTGTCTGGCGGCGAAACGTTCCTGGTGTCACTGGCCCTGGCCCTGGGCCTGGCATCAATGGCTTCAAGCACGCTGAAAATCGAATCGCTGTTCATCGACGAGGGCTTCGGCAGCCTCGATCCGGAATCCCTGCAACTGGCCATGGACGCGCTGGACGGTTTACAGGCTCAGGGCCGCAAAGTCGCGGTGATTTCCCATGTACAGGAAATGCATGAACGGATACCGGTGCAAATTCAGGTCCGTCGCCAAGGCAATGGCCTGAGTACCCTGGAGGTGAAATGAATACGTTGTATTCCTTCCGCCGCTGCCCGTACGCCATGCGTGCGCGAATGGCCCTGCGTTACTCCGGCGTGCCGGTGAACATTGTCGAAGTCAGCCTCAAGGCCAAACCCGCAGAGATGCTGGCGCTGTCAAGCAAAGGCACGGTGCCGGTGCTGAGCGCTGATGGCCGGGTGATAGATGAAAGCCTGGCCATCATGCAGTGGGCGTTGGTGCAAAATGACCCGCAGGACTGGTTGCTCAAGGATGATCCCGCCGGACAAGCGCACATCGCGGACCTGATCGAGTCGAACGATCAGACCTTCAAAGTGCACCTGAATCGCTACAAATATGCCGAACGTTATCCCGAGCAACCGATGGAGTTTTATCGAGCCGAAGGTGAGGTGTTTCTGCGCCAGCTTGAGGAGTTGCTGGAGGGGCGCGACTACTTGCTGGCGGCGCATCCAAGCCTGGCGGATATAGCGCTGATGCCGTTCGTGCGGCAGTTTGCGCATGTTGATCGCGAGTGGTTTGCGCAGACGCCTTATGTGCGGTTGCAGGACTGGTTGCAGCGGTTTCTGGAGTCAGACTTGTTTACTGGCGTCATGCAAAAGTAGGCATACCCCCGATCCCTGTAGCAGCTGGCGAAGCCTGCGTTCGGCTGCGAAGCAGTCGTAAATCCTGCTTACCCGATTTGTCTGAAATACCGCATGCGCTGATTTTACGGCTGCTGCGCAACCGAACGCAGGCTTCGCCAGCTGCTACAGGTGCGTGTGATTCAGGCAAACACTTCACACATCTGCAACACCGAGCAATCCACCTGGAACGGCCCGAAGAAATCATGCTGGCGTTTAATGGGCGGATTTCCCGCCAGCAACCCGAGCGCCTTCTGCGTTTCAATATTCCGTGCGAGGCTGTGATTGGCTTCGATGGCGCGAGCCAAGGAACCTGCAGAGGCCTGCCCGATGCCCAGCAACGAAGAGCCGTTGGTGATGAACGCCAGGAAGGCAACTACCCAAAGTCTGCGCCCTTTCATGCCCCGACCACTCCCACCCGTTCTGCAGGCTCGCCCACGGCGTTTTGGGCGCGGTGTTCGAACTGGATGGCGGGATAAGCGACTTGGATCGGTGAATCTACGGTGCGCTGCGATTGAGCCGAAAGGCTGACGACCAGCACCAGGATCATGTACAGACCGATGGCCAGGTAGGCGCCGTGTTTGGCAAAAGTGAGGATTGAGCTGGCCATGATGTTCTCCGAGGGCATGTTTCGATGCCCACAGGATCAATCAAAAAAGCCGGGGTAACCACTCAGGGTTATCCATAGTGACCATCAGCTTCGTTGATCATTAAGCCAGTCTATTTCAGTCTTCGATAAAACTCATCATGCGTTCGCGGGCCGCGTCCGGCTCGTCTGGAACGGGCTGGACATCCGAAAGTATGGGGGTTGAATACAGAAAAAGAAGAACCACAGCCACACGCATCGCCATGTTGTCGATCCTTGTTATTAGAGTTGGAATCAAAAACCGAGCGCCAAATCTAAACTCGTGGCCTTGTGATATCAAGGCATACGTGGATGGCAATGTGATGCTGTCGTAAACGCGTTATGCAGGAGCGACATCACTCAGGTTTCTCAACGCTTTTCAGCTTGATCGACGCAAATGACTTCGCTCCTGCATAACAGGTGCAGGCTTTGAATTTCAGGCTTGGGTTTTGTGATCCAGGGCGGCATAGAACTTGGCGCTCTGTTGCAGGTATTTCTGGGTGTAGCTCTGAGCGTGGGATTTTTTGTCGCTGATTTCGACGTTGGCACTGGCTGGCAGAGCAACGGAGGCGGAGATGGCAGAAGCGGCGATGACAGAGAAGAGGTTGAAGTTCATGGCGGTATTCCTCGCATTCAGTTGGCTTGCTTGCCCGGTGGGGCCGTGAAGCAAACTTAACCTTCGAAGGTCCGCGCCTTGAAATGCTTTGTAGCATTAGCAAATATCAGCGTCATTAATACAAGGATGCAGGCCCCATCAACCGGGGCCTGCGGCCTATTGACGCAGCAGAAACCTGACGTCGCTCGGCGCGTCCATCGGCAATTTCTGCACGGTGTTCCCCAGCAGACCGGTCTTGGCGTCACGTTCGACGACAACAACCTGGTTGCTCTTCTGATTGGCGATCAGCACGAACTTGCCACTGGGGTCGAGGCTGAACTCGCGCGGATGATCCCCTTCCACTGAACGTCGCTGCAGTTCCTTGAGGTGACCGGTCGCAGGATCGATGGTAAACACCAGCAATTGATTGGCGGTGCCACGGTTGCTGACATAGAGGAATTTGCCATCCGCCGAAGCATGCAGTGCTGACGCCGCTTTATCGGACGTGGGCTGGCCCGCCGCAAGGTCGACCAGTTGCGTTTGCTCAAGCTTGCCATCCTGGTAATCGAACACCGCCACCTGCGCACTCATTTCCATGGTCAGCCAGGCATGTTTGCCGTCGGCGCTGAACAGCAAATGACGCGGCCCGCTGCCTGGCGGCAACTGCACGGACGCCGGTGTGGCGGGCGTCAACGGCAGGTCCGGATTGGCCTTGGGGTCGAATCGGTAGACAAAGACCTTATCTGCCCCCAAATCATTGGAGAACACGTAGCGGCCGTCCGGCGAGGACACCGTCGAATGCACGTGCGCCGACATTTGCCGCTCGGGGTTGACCCGACTCGCCGGATGACTGCTGATCTGCACCACGTTTTCAAGTTTGCCATCAGCACCCACCGGCAACACCGCGAGAGTGCCACCCGGATCTTCAGCCACCGAATAGTTGCTGACGAACAGATGACTGCCATCGCCGCTGAGGCTGGAATGCGTTGGCTCGTTGCCCAGGCTCTGGACCTGATTGATCAGGTTCAGCTCATGGGTCCTGGAATCAATCGCATAACTGCTGACACGCCCGACCGGATCTTTCTGACCCGGGCCGTTTTCATTGACCACGAACAGGTAACGCTGATCCTTGGACAGGGTCAGCCAGGACGGGTTTTCGCTTGGGACCACTTGCAGTGGTTTGGCGTCGATCTGCCCGGTGGAACTGTCGAAGTTCAGGCGATAAATCCCCTGACTCTGACCCGCCGTGTAGGAACCCACCAGCAATTGGTACTCATCGGCCGAGACAGCCTGAACGCCCATCGCGCCGACGCTGACGGCGATCAACAGCGGCCAGAAGTTACGCATTCTCAGGCGCATCGTCCTCGTCGTCATGACCACCGATAGCGGTCAGGCACACCAACCGGTGCTCGCCGGAATCGCCGATGATCAACCAGCTTTGCAGGGTCGGGTCGAAGGTGGCGGCCTGAACCTGCGCCGGGGTGAACTCCCAGTGCTTGGCCGCTCGCCCATCCATGCACTCGATGTGCAGGTTATCGACTTCATCGAGGGAGAATTCGAATGCGTGCAACCCGTCGATTTCCACCATGTCGCAGTGTTCGAGGGTGTTGAGCAGGGTATCGGCTTCGGTAGTCATGGCAGTCAATCTTTGAATGGGAAAGATGCAATGATAACTCATGATCGTTCCCACGCTCCGCGTGGGAATGCAGTACGGGACGCTCCGCATCCCAAGCAGACGCAGAGCGTCCATTAAGGCATTCCCACGCGAAGCGTGGGGAACGATCAGTTACAGGGCTTCACGCGACGGCTGTCCATCCACCAAGCGTTGTATGCGCAGCGGATTACTATTCTTCAACGCGTCCGGCAGCAGATTGTCCGGGTAGTTCTGGAAGCACACCGGGCGCAGGAAACGGTCAATCGCCAAGGTGCCCACGGACGTACCGCGCGCATCAGAGGTCGCCGGGTACGGCCCACCATGGACCATCGAATCGCAGACTTCCACGCCGGTCGGATAACCATTGAGCAGAATCCGCCCGACCTTTTGCTCCAGCAAAGCCGTCAATTCGCCAAACTGTTCAAAGTCCGCCGGATCGCCAATGATCGTCGCCGTCAGCTGCCCATGCAGCCCGTTCAGCGCGGCAGTGAGTTGCGCCTGATCGGCCACTTCCACCACCACCGTGGTCGGGCCGAACACCTCTTCCTGCAAGACCTCATCACCGTTGAGCAACAGGCTGACATCAGCCTTGAACAACTGCGGTTGGGCCTGATTGCCCTGTTGCGCGTTACCGGCCAGGTGCGTGATGCCGGCATGAGCCAGGAGTTTGTCCAGGCCTTTGCCATAGCTGTTCAAGGTCCCCGCATTGAGCATGGTTTGCGCCGGCTGATCGTTGATCAACCCGGCAACCTGCTGCACAAACGCGCTGAACTGCGCTGAACGAATCCCGATCACCAGCCCGGGATTGGTGCAGAACTGACCACAGCCCTGGACCACCGAGGCGGTCAGGTCGCGGGCGACCGTTTCAGCTCGGCTCTGCAACGCCTGTGGCAACACGATCACCGGGTTGATGCTCGACATTTCGGCGAACACCGGGATCGGCTGTGCACGTGCGGCAGCCATGTCGCACAAGGCACGACCGCCCTTCAGCGAACCGGTAAAACCAACAGCCAGAATCGCCGGGTGCTTGACCAGCGCCTCGCCGACTCCGCCACCGTAAATCATGTTGAACACACCGGCCGGCATGCCGGTTTTTTCCGCCGCTCGCAGGATCGCGTCAGCCACCCATTCGGCCGTGGCCATGTGACCGCCGTGTGCCTTGAACACCACCGGGCAACCGGCCGCCAGGGCCGAGGCGGTATCGCCACCGGCCGTTGAGAACGCCAAGGGAAAGTTGCTGGCGCCAAACACCGCCACCGGGCCGAGGCCGATGCGGTACTGGCGCAAGTCCGGACGCGGCAGCGGCGTGCGTTCCGGTAGCGCCCGGTCAATACGGGCACCATAGAAGTCACCGCGACGCAGCACTTTGGCGAACAGGCGCATCTGCCCGCTGGTGCGACCGCGTTCGCCTTGAATGCGCCCAGCGGGCAGCGCGGTTTCGCGGCAGACCACTGCGACAAACTCGTCACCCAACGCGTCCAGCTCATCGGCTATCGCATCGAGAAATTGTGCACGGCGTTCCGCACTCAAGCTGCGATAGGCCGGGTAAGCCGAAGCGGCGGCCTTGGCGGCGGCGTCGACTTCTTCCGGGGTAGCCTGGAAGAAATCGTGCGGCAACGCTTCGCCGGTGCTGGCGTCGACACTTTGCAATTTGAGCGTGCCGCTCGCACTGCGCTGGCCGCCAATGTAGTTATGTCCAAGAACCTGAGTCATGCCTGTCTCCTTAAAGGGTGCCAACTGTGCCGGGCAGGAACGCCGCTTCAGCGGGTGCAATGCCGTTGATCAACGGTGCGCCGAACTCGGCCTGGCTGATCTCGAAAACGTCACCCGCCCGGGTGCGGATGCCATCAGCGAACGACAAAGTCGCGGTGCCAAAGAAATGAATGTGCACATCCCCCGGGCGCAAGAACTGACTGTACTTGAAATGGTGGTACTCAAGGTTTTCCAGGCTGTGGCACATGTTGGCCTCGCCGCTGAGAAACTCGTTCTGCCACAGCACTTCACCGTCGCGCAGGATACGGCTGGTGCCAGCCAGGTGTTGCGGCAGTTCGCCCACCCGAAGTTCCGGGCCATAGCTGCAACTGCGCAGTTTGGAATGCGCCAGGTACAGGTAGTTTTTACGCTCCATGACGTGGTCGGAAAACTCGTTGCCGACCGCATAACCGAGGCGATATGGCTTGCCATCGTGACCTATGACGTAGAGGCCGCTGAGCTCAGGCTCTTCGCCGGCGTCTTCAGCGAATGGTGGTAGCGGGAACGGCTTGCCCGGGCGAACGACGATGCTGCCGTCGCCCTTGTAGAACCACTCCGGTTGTACGCCGGCCTGCCCTGCTTGCGGTTTGCCGCCCTCCACTCCCCATTTGAATATGCGCATGGTGTCGGTCATGGCCGCTTCGTCACCGGCGTGTTGATGCATCTTGTCCCGGGCCGAGGCGCTGCCCAAATGGGTCAGGCCCGTGCCGCTGACTAGCATGTGCGCCGGGTCCGGGTGATCCAGCGGCGGCAGGATGCGTAACGTGGCCAGCAGGTCGGCATAGTCATGGCTGATATCCAGGCCCAGGGCATTCACCTGCTGTTGCAGATTCGTGCCTGCTTCGATTGCCGCCAGTGCCAGGTCACGAACGGTATGCGCATCCCGCACTTCATGCACCAGACCATCCTCGACAACGCCGACGCGGCGCTCGCCGTTACTCAATTCGAATTGAACCAAACGCATGATTTTCTCCTGTTTATTCAAAACACTCCCGGCCCCTGTGGGAGCGAGCCTGCTCGCGATTGCGGTGTATCAGTCGCCATCACTTTTGAATGTGACGGCCTCATCGCGAGCAGGCTCGCTCCCACAGTTGATTGGGGTTGGCCTTAGGTACGGGTCGCACCACGCGCACTGGCCGCAAACTGATCCGCCGGCAGCACATGCTTGCGCTCCAGCAACCGATAAACCACGCCCGTCAGCACCAGCCCGAACACCATCACGCCCGACAGGAAATACAGCCCCGACGCGAGGTTGCCGGTGTACTCCTTCAGAGCACCGATCACGAACGGACCGATGTAACCGCCGAGGTTGCCCACCGAGTTGATCAAGGCGATGCCGGCCGCCGCACTGGCCCCGGCGAAGAATCGACCCGGCAAGGTCCAGAACACTGCGGTGCAGGAAAACAGTGCAAACGCCACCAGGCAGAGAGCTGCCAGTTGCAACACCGGCACCGTCAGCCAGGCACTGAGGAACAGGCCAATGGCACCCAGCACATACAGCACGGCGAGGTGGCCGTAGCGGTCATTCAAGCGGTCGGAACTGCGTGGAATGATCAGCAAGCCGATGATCCCGAAAATGTACGGCACCGCTGAAACGAACCCGGTGACCAGATCGGTGCCGCCAAACTGTTTGATCAGCGTCGGTAACCACAGACCCAAGCCATAGATGCTCAACGTCACCGGCAGGTAAAACAGCGCCAGCAGCAACACACGCTTGTCTTTGAGCGCGTGCAACGGATTGCCGTGACGGGTCTGGCCGTATTCCTGAAGGTCCTTTTTCAGCTCGCCGGACAGCCAGTCCTTTTCGGCCTGGTCCATCCACTTCACTTGTTGCGGGCCGTCAGGCAGGTAACGCAGCACCGGCCAGGTCAGCAGGATCGCTGGCATACCGATGACGATGAACAGCCACTGCCAACCGTGCAGACCGAGGGTGCCGTCCATGCCGAGCAAGCCACCGGACACCGGGCCGGTGATCATCATCGCGATGGGTTGGGAAAGAATGAACAGACCGAGGATCTTGCCGCGATGGCGAATCGGAAACCACTGAGTGATGTAGTACAGAACGCCCGGGAAGAAACCGGCTTCCGCCGCACCGAGCAGAAAGCGCATCACGTAGAAGCTTTGCGGCCCCTGAACGAAGGCCATGCCAATGGTGATGGCGCCCCAGGTGACCATGATCCGCGCAAACCAGCGTCGCGCGCCGAAACGGTCGAGCATCAGGTTGCTG
>Ga0247818_10001868_pt1 | contig 13505 bp, 13 predicted proteins | sample 13C_Glucose_Day1_FD_192424 | JGI IMG/M metagenome (GOLD analysis project Ga0247818, IMG submission 192424) | Soil microbial communities from agricultural site in Penn Yan, New York, United States - 13C_Glucose_Day1 | ecosystem: Environmental > Terrestrial > Soil > Agricultural land | place...
ACGCTCGCGATTCCGGCATCCCGGCAAGCCCGAGCAACACGGACAGCGATTTCGCCACGGTTGGCGATGAGCACCTTGCGCACGATGACTCCCTCCTTGAGAACAAGCTGAGTTTAGGGACTACCGACACGGCCGTACGACCCGTCCCCAATAGTGAACTTGCCCACACGGAGTGTGATCCGAGGCTTGCTCGAGTCGCGAAATCCCTTGTCGCACCACGGTACGCCGGGATCCTCAACGGCACAGTAGCCACGAAGTGTGGCCCAAGTCTCTGTCCGGACGGTCAACGGCGCGCGGCGTTTCTTTGTGGACTCCCTACGAACGGCCGATGGAATCTTTGCTTCGGGCGCGGCGGGGGCGCGGCGCGGGGGTGTCCTGTGCGTGAACCCTTGTCCGATGCATTACCGGTTAGTAGGGTCCGCGCTGTACCGGACGTACTACAGGTAACAAGGGGTGGGTGCCGTGGTGCGCAGACCAGTGGCCGTCGTGACCGCGATCGTCCTGTTCGTGGAAGCCGTGGGCATCGTGATCGTCAACGGCGTCCTGGCGACGGTCGCCGGCAACCAGAGCATGTCCCTGGCCGGTATGGACCCGGACGCCATGGTCGCCGGCACCTGGGTGATGGGGGGCGTCTCGGGCGCCCTGCTCGTGCTGTGCGGGCTGATACCGCTGCTGGCCGGGATACGCGACCGGGCCCCCGGCCGCTTCGGCCGGATCGCCCTCATCGCGTGCGCGGTCGTCCACGGGGTGCTGGGGGCGCTGGCGGTGGGGCTGATCGGCTGGCCGGCCTTCGCGTTCCTGATGGTCGTCCTGGCGCTGATCGTGCTGACCCTGGTCACGTTCGACCGGCGCGTCCCGGAAGCCGGGAAGGCCGGCGCCCCGGAGGCTCCGGCACCGGTATGACGCCGCCGCTCAGACCCACAAGTCGGTGACGGAGATCCCGAGTTCGCCGAGCAGCCGGCGCAGCAGCGGCAGCGAGAGGCCGATGACGTTGCCGTGGCTGCCCTCGATCGCCTCGACGAACGGCGCCGAGCGGCCGTCCAGCGTGAACGCTCCGGCGACGTGGAGCGGCTCACCGGAGGCGACGTAGGCCGCCACCTCGGCGTCCGTCGGCTCGCCGAACCTGACGACCGTGGACGCGGTCTCGGACACCGTACGGCCGGTGGCCGTGTCGATGACGCTGTGCCCCGTCCGCAGGATGCCGGACCGGCCGCGCATGGACTTCCAGCGGGCGGTGGCCTCCTCGCTGTCTGCGGGCTTGCCGAGCGCCTCGCCGTCCAGCTCCAGCACCGAGTCGCAGCCGACGACCAGCGCGCCCGCGGCCTCGGGACGGGCCGCCACCGCGGCGGCCTTCGCCTCGGCCAGGACGAGCGCCAGCTCGCCGGGGGTCGGGGCGTCGATCGCGTCCTCGTCCACACCGCTGACGATCACCTCGGGGGCGAAGCCCGCCTGACGCAGGAGACCGAGACGGGCGGGGGAGGCGGAGGCGAGCACGAGGCGGCGCTGATCAGTCATACCCGCCATCGTAGGCGCGCCCGGGCGGCTCAACGGATGCCGAGCACGAACATCGCCACGACCATGGCCAGCGCCAGCAGCAGCCCCGCGCGGCGCATCATGTCCTGGGCGTCGCGCAGGTCCTTCGGCGGCTTGTTCTCGGGGTCGGACCACAGCATGGTTCCGATGGTGCTCCCGGACACGGCTGCGGCGCCTGAGTACGCGTACTCAAGCGCCGCACACCGGTCCCGGAGTCAGGAGGGCCAGTACGTCCGCGCCCACGACCGGGGCCCCGGCCGGAGCGCGCCCCTGCGGGCGATACGCCCCGGGTCCGACCACTGTTCGGGCGGCAGCGGGGCCCCGGACGGCACCGCCGCCACCGCCGCCGCGCGTGCCTGGACCACGGCGAGGGCCGCGGCGAGCTCCTCCGGGGTCGGATTGCCCCGTACGACCTTGATCATGGTGGCTCCCGTGGTTAGAGGGGGATGTTGCCGTGCTTCTTCGGCGGCAGCGACTCACGCTTCGTACGGAGCTGGCGCAGGCCCTTCACCAGGTGCGCCCGGGTGTCGGACGGCATGATCACCGCGTCGACGTAGCCCCGTTCGGCCGCGACGTACGGGTTGAGCAGGGCGTCCTCGTAGCCGGTGATCAGCTCGGCGCGGGTGGCGTCGGGGTCCTCGGCGGCGGCGATGGTGCGGCGGTGCAGGATGTTCACGGCGCCCTGCGCGCCCATCACCGCGATCTGCGCGGTCGGCCAGGCCAGGTTCAGGTCCGCGCCCAGGTGCTTGGACCCCATGACGTCGTAGGCGCCGCCGAACGCCTTGCGGGTGATCACCGTGATCAGCGGGACGGTGGCCTCGGCGTAGGCGTAGATCAGCTTGGCCCCGCGGCGGATGATGCCGCCGTACTCCTGGTCGACGCCGGGCAGGAAGCCGGGCACGTCGACGAAGGTGAGGACCGGCACGTTGAACGCGTCGCAGGTACGGACGAAGCGCGCGGCCTTCTCGCTCGCGTCGATGTCCAGACAGCCGGCGAACTGCATCGGCTGGTTGGCGACGATCCCGACCGGATAGCCCTCGACCCGCCCGAAGCCGGTGATGATGTTCGGGGCGAACAGGGCCTGGGTCTCCAGGAACTCGCCGTCGTCCAGCACGTGCTCGATGGCGGTGTGCATGTCGTACGGCTGGTTCGCCGAGTCCGGGATGAGGGTGTCGAGCTCGCGGTCCTCGTCCGTGGTCCCCAGGTCCGCCTCCTCAGGGAAGGCCGGAGCCTCGGAGAGGTTGTTCGAGGGGAGGTAGGACAGCAGCGACTTGACGTACTCGATGGCGTCCTTCTCGTCACCCGCCATGTGGTGCGCCACACCTGACGTGGTGTTGTGCGTGCGGGCGCCGCCCAGCTCCTCGAAGCCCACGTCCTCGCCGGTGACCGTCTTGATGACGTCCGGGCCGGTGATGAACATGTGCGAGGTCTGGTCGACCATGACCGTGAAGTCGGTGATCGCGGGCGAGTAGACCGCGCCGCCGGCGCAGGGCCCGACGATCAGCGAGATCTGCGGGACGACACCCGAGGCGTGGACGTTGCGGCGGAAGATCTCGGCGAACAGCCCGAGGGCGGCCACGCCCTCCTGGATGCGCGCGCCGCCGCCGTCGTTGATGCCGATCACCGGGCAGCCGGTCTTCATCGCGAAGTCCATGACCTTGACGATCTTCTCGCCGTAGACCTCGCCGAGCGAGCCTCCGAAGATCGTGAAGTCCTGGGAGTACACGCAGACGGGGCGGCCGTCGACCGTGCCGTAACCGGTGACGACCCCGTCCCCGTAAGGGCGGTTCTTCTCGATGCCGAAATTGGTGGACCGGTGCCGTGCGAACTCGTCGAGCTCCACGAACGAACCTTCGTCGAGCAGGAGCTCGACCCGCTCACGGGCGGTCAGCTTGCCCTTCGCGTGCTGCTTTTCGACGGCACGGGCGGAACCTGCGTGTGTGGCCTCTTCGATACGGCGCTGCAGGTCCGCGATCTTGCCCGCGGTGGTGTGGATGTCGCTCTGCGGCTCGGACATCGGGTGGCGGCTCCCTGCCTGGTCACGGGGACGGCTGGTACATCTGGTGCATCCGTTACGGGTGCTGGACCGATAGGTGCTCGACGGCGACCTGCTCGTCGGCGGGTGTTTGCTACTGACCCGTAGCGTATCGGCGGGGATACGGTTCGGCAGTGCGTCGTTGGCCACACCTAATGTGGGTTGCATGACACCTCCCGATGCGCCGCACAACCGCTGGTCGGACCTCGACAGGCCGCCCCTGAACGTCGCTGCGCTGCGCCGAGGGCTGCTGAGGCCCGACGGTCTGTGGACCTCGCTGGACGTCGTGGACGCGACCGGCTCCACCAACTCCGACCTCGCCGTACGGGCGGCCGGGGGCGGACTGGCCGAGGGCACGGTCCTCGTCGCCGAGGAGCAGACCGCGGGCCGCGGGCGGCTCGACCGGAGCTGGACGGCGCCGCCGCGTTCGGGCCTGTTCCTCTCCGTCTACCTGGACCCCGGGGGCGTGCCCGTCGAGCGGTGGGGGTGGCTGCCGCTGCTCGCGGGGGTGGCCGCCGCCACGGGCCTCGCGCAGTCGGCGGGCGTCGACATGGCACTCAAATGGCCCAACGACCTGCTCGTGACGATCGGCGGCACGGAACGCAAGACCGGCGGCATCCTCGCCGAACGCGCCGGGGAGGGCGTCGTCATCGGCATCGGCCTCAACGTGTCGCTGCGCGCGGCCGAGCTCCCCGCCCCCCACGCGGGGTCCCTGGCGCTCGCCGGTGCCGTCTCCACCGACCGCGAGACCCTGCTCAGGGCCGTCCTGCGGTCACTCGAACAGTGGTACGCGCGATGGCGTGACGCGAACGGGGACGCGGCGGAGAGCGGGCTCCAGGCGGCCTACGCGGCGGGCTGCGCCACCCTCGACCGGACGGTCCGGGCCGAGCTGCCCGGCGACCGGTCCGTCGTCGGCGAGGCCGTCGCGATCGACGGCGACGGGCGGCTCGTGCTGGCCACGGGCGACGGGATCCAGGAGCCCGTGTCGGCCGGCGACATCGTCCACCTGCGCGGGGAGCGGGGAGGCCTCACCTGACCGGCGTCCCGCACATACGGGTGATGTCGCGCACGAGGTATCCGGATCCGTGCCACCGTGGACGTGAGCCACGGCACACCTGCCGTATCGTTGAGGCGATCCAGCGACAGATCGGCAGGGCAGTGCGCAGGGAACGGGCAGGAGGCGGCCGGTGACCGTCGACGACACGAACTCCGACGACGGCGCGGAGCCCTCGTCGGGACCGTCCGTCCACTCGACACCGCATCACGAGGTCGACCACACGGCCGAACCCACCGACGACCCGCTCGCCATCCGGCTGGAGTCCCTGATCCTGGGGGCCGACCGCCGCTACACGCCGTTCCAGGCGGCCCGGACCGCCGGGGTCTCCATGGACCTGGCCTCCCGGTTCTGGCGGGCCATGGGCTTCGCGGACATCGGGCAGGCCAAGGCGCTCACCGAGGCCGACGTCCTGGCGCTGCGCCGGCTGGCCGGTCTCGTGGAGGCGGGGCTGCTCAGCGAGCCGATGGCGATCCAGGTGGCCCGGTCGACGGGGCAGACGACCGCCCGGCTCGCCGAGTGGCAGATCGACTCCTTCCTGGAAGGGCTGACCGAGCCCCCCGAGCCCGGCATGACCCGGACCGAGGTCACCTATCCGCTGATCGAGCTGCTCCTGCCCGAGCTGCAGGAGTTCCTGGTCTACGTGTGGCGGCGCCAGCTCGCCGCGGCCACGGGCCGGGTCGTGCAGGCGGCGGACGACGAGGAGATGGTCGACCGCCGGCTCGCCGTGGGCTTCGCCGACCTGGTCGGCTTCACCCGGCTGACCAGACGCCTGGAGGAGGAGGAGCTCGGCGAACTGGTCGAGTCCTTCGAGACCACCTCGGCGGACCTGGTCGCCGCGCACGGCGGACGGCTCATCAAGACCCTGGGCGACGAGGTCCTCTTCGCCGCGGACGACGCGGGCACGGCCGGCGAGATAGCGCTGCGGCTGGTCGAGGCGATGTCCCAGGACACGACGATGCCCGCGCTGCGGGTCGGCATCGCGTTCGGCACGGTCACCACGCGCATGGGCGACGTGTTCGGCACGACGGTGAACCTGGCCAGCCGGCTCACGTCGATAGCGCCGAAGGACGCCGTCCTGGTCGACGGAGCCTTCGCCGCCGAGCTCATCAAGCACGGCGACGCCCCCGCCTCCGAGGCCGAGGAGACCGCGGCGGCCGCCGAGCGGGCCCGGCTGGCGGAGAAGGAGGGCCGCGGCCCGGGCGAGGAGCCCGCGCCGCCCTCGTACCGCTTCGGGCTGCAGCCGATGTGGCAGCGGCCGGTGCGAGGGCTGGGCGTGGTCGAGCCATGGCTGCTGGCCAGGCGGGGCAAGCCGTCCTCCTGACCCGTGCGGGTGCGGGCGGAGTGCGCCCGCGACGGACCGGCCCGCCGCACCCCCGCCTAGGATCCCGGTAACGCTCGTTAACCGGAGGGGTGCAGTCATGGGTGTCACGTCCGAGCAGAGGTTCGGGGAGTTCGTCGTCGTACGCCGCCACGAGGGCCAGGAGCACGTGGCCGAGCTGGTGCTCGACCGTCCGAAGGCGATGAACGCCGTGAGCAGCGCGATGGCGGTCGCGATCGCCGAGGCCTGTGCCGCGCTCGGTGCCGATCAAGGGGTGCGGGCGACCGTCCTCACCTCCAGTCACGAGCGGGCCTTCTGCGTGGGCGCGGACCTCAAGGAGCGGAACTCGTTCACCGACGCCGAGCTCGTCCGGCAGCGGCCCACGGCCAGGGCGGCGTACACCGGTGTGCTGGAGCTGCCCATGCCGGTCGTCGCCGCCGTGCACGGCTACGCCCTCGGCGGCGGCTTCGAGCTCGCGCTGGCCTGCGACGTGATCGTGGCGGACCGTACGGCCGTGGTGGGCCTGCCCGAGGTGTCCGTCGGCGTCATCCCCGGCGGCGGCGGTACGCAGCTGCTGCCCCGCCGGGTGGGCGCGGCGCGCGCCGCCGAGCTGGTCTTCAGCGCGCGGCGGGTGGAGGCGGCCGAGGCGCGTGAGCTGGGCCTGGTCGACGAACTGGTCGACGCGGGCCGGGACCGGGAGGAGGCGCTGGCGCTCGGCGCCCGTATCGCGGCGAACTCGCCGGTGGGGCTGCGGGCCGCCAAGCGGGCGCTGCGGCTGGGGCAGGGGCTGGACCTGCGGGCCGGTCTCGAGGTGGAGGACGCCGCCTGGCGGTCCGTGGCCTTCTCCGGCGACCGGGCCGAGGGCGTCGCCGCGTTCAACGAGAAGCGGAAGCCCAGCTGGCCCGGCGAGTGAGCCGGGGAGGCTTTTGAAGATCATCAGCGCCGCCGACTGATCAAATCATCGTGAACCTACCTAAGCTGGGGCGATGGGCGGTGATGATGCGCGGCTGCGCGCCGTGGTTGCGCTGGCACAGACGATGGCGGCGGCCTACACCCCGCGCGAGTCCTGGCACGCCGCGGCGCTGGGGGCGTGCGAGGCGCTGGGAGGCAGCTTCGCCGCCCTCTCCGTGTGGGAGCGGGACCGTGGCAGGCTGCGCGTGCTGGTGAACGCGGGGGAGCGGGCCGAGGGGGAGGAGGAGTTCCCCGAGTGCGAGGCCTACCCCGTGCACCAGTTCCCTGAGATCACCGAGTTCCTCCACGAGCGGTGGGCGGGGGGTGGTGAGCCCGACGCGTGGGTGGAGACCGCCGACGGCGCCCCGGCCGCCGGTGCGCCCGCCCGGGGCGCCCGCCCCTACTGCCACCAGCGGGTCGCCGCGCTGCGCCGGCGCGGCCGGGGCTGCTGCGTGGTGGCGCCGATCGTGCTGCACGGCCGCGCCTGGGGGGAGCTGTACGTCGCCCGGCCGGCCGGGGCTCCGGTGTTCGGCCGCGACGACGCGGACTTCGCGACCGTCCTCGCCGCGGTCGTCGCGGCGGGCATCGCGCAGACCGAGCGGCTGGAGGAGGTCCGCAAGCTGGCCTTCACGGACCCGCTGACCGGCCTCGCGAACCGCCGGGCCGTCGATCTCCGGCTCGACGAGGCGGTGGACCTGCACCGCACCGAGGGGGCCGTGGTCAGCCTGGTCGTCTGCGATCTGAACGGCCTCAAGGCGGTCAACGACACGCACGGCCACGCGGTCGGCGACCGGCTGCTGGAACGTTTCGGCTCGGTGCTCTCCCTCTGCGGCGCGATGCTTCCCGGCGCGCTGTCCGCGCGTCTGGGCGGTGACGAGTTCTGCCTGCTGGCCCTGGGGCCCCCGGCGGACGACGTCGTCCGGGTGTCCGAGGAACTGTGCGCCCGCGCCGTCTCCCTGGAGCTCGGCGACGGCGTCGCCTGCGGGGTCGCCTCCACGGGCGACGACATCGGCCCCGTCCGGTCGGCGCGCAGGCTCTTCCGGCTGGCGGACGCCGCGCAGTACCAGGCGAAGGCCGCGCACTCCAGGAGGCCCGTGGTCGCGGGGCGCGACGGTGACGTGATCCGGCTCGCCGACTCCCCGCCCCGGTCCCCCCACGACCGCCGCAGGCTGCGGGGCAATCCGCCCGGCGGTGACCGGTAAGGGGTCGAGCGCGTGACCACTGGTGACATGTTGGGTTTCAGTCCGTAGGGTTCTGAATATGGATATGCACACAGTCGTGGTGGGGACGGCCGGTACCACCGCCGAGGACGTCGTCGCCGTGGCCCGCCAGGGCGCCCGGGTCGAACTCTCCGCGGCCGCCGTGGAGGCCCTGGCCGCCGCACGGGAGATCGTCGACGCCCTCGCCGCCAAGCCCGAGCCGGTCTACGGCGTCTCCACCGGCTTCGGCGCCCTCGCCGCCCGGCACATCAGCCCCGGTCTGCGGGCGCAGCTGCAGCGCAACATCGTCCGCTCGCACGCGGCGGGCATGGGCCCCCACGTCGAGCGCGAGGTCGTCCGCGCGCTGATGTTCCTGCGGCTGAAGACGCTCGCCTCCGGCCACACCGGCGTACGCCCCGAGGTCGCGCAGACCATGGCCGACGTGCTCAACGCGGGCATCACCCCGGTCGTCCACGAATACGGATCGCTCGGCTGCTCCGGCGACCTCGCCCCGCTGTCGCACTGCGCCCTGACCCTCATGGGCGAGGGAGAGGCGGAGGGCCCCGACGGCACCGTGCGGCCGGCCGGAGAGCTCCTCGCCGAGCACGGCATCACGCCCGTCGAACTGCGCGAGAAGGAGGGCCTCGCCCTCCTCAACGGCACCGACGGCATGCTGGGCATGCTCGTGATGGCCCTCGCCGACCTGAAGAACCTCTACACCGGCGCCGACATCACCGCCGCCCTCTCCCTGGAGGCACTCCTGGGCACGGACCGGGTCCTCGCCCCGGAGCTGCACGCCATCCGTCCGCACCCCGGCCAGGGCGTCTCGGCCGGCAACATGCTGCGGGTGCTCGAAGGGTCCGGCCTCACCGGCCACCACCAGGACGTCGCCCCCCGCGTCCAGGACGCCTACTCCGTGCGCTGTGCGCCGCAGGTCAACGGCGCCGGGCGCGACACCCTCGCCCACGGGCGGCTCGTCGCGGACCGCGAGCTGGCCTCGGCGGTCGACAACCCCGTCGTCCTGCCCGCGGAGGGACGGGTGGAGTCCAACGGCAACTTCCACGGCGCCCCCGTCGCGTACGTCCTCGACTTCCTGGCGATCGTCGCCGCCGACCTCGGGTCCATCACCGAGCGCCGCACGGACCGCCTGCTGGACAAGAACCGCTCGCACGGGCTGCCGCCGTTCCTCGCCGACGACGCCGGGGTCGACTCGGGGCTGATGATCGCCCAGTACACGCAGGCCGCCCTGGTCAGCGAGCTGAAGCGGCTCGCGGTCCCGGCCTCCGTCGACTCGATCCCGTCCTCCGCGATGCAGGAGGACCACGTGTCCATGGGGTGGTCGGCCGCGCGCAAGCTCCGTACCGCCGTCACCGGCCTCGCGCGGATCGTGGCCGTCGAGCTGTACGCCGCCACGCGCGCCGTCGAGCTGCGGATCGCGGAGGGCCTGAGCCCCGCGCCCGCCACGCTGGCCGTCATCGAGGCGCTGCGGGCCGCCGGTGTCCAGGGACCCGGGCCGGACCGTTTCCTCGCGCCGGACCTGGCCGCCGCCGAGGCGTTCGTACGGGAGGGCGGGCTCGTCGGGGCCGTGGAAGCGGTGACCGGCCCACTGGACTGACCCCGTACACGTGAGGGCTGCCGCACCCCGGGGTGCGGCAGCCCTCACCTACCTCTCAGAGGCCGGTGCTCAGCGTGCCGCCCCGGCGTACCGAGTACGCGACGAATCCCGCGCCGACGCACAGGGAGAGCGTGCCGCCGATCAGATAGGGCGTCGTGTCGACGCCCGCCCCGGTGTCGGCCAGCCTGTCCCCGGTGCTCAACTCCCCGGTGACGGAGGCCTGTCGGACCTCACCGGAGGAGACGGTGGAGGAAGCGGCGGACGAGCCGGTGGAACCGCTCCGCGTCTCTGTCCCGCCGGTCGCGTTGGCGGAGGGTACGAACCAGAGAGCACAGAGCAGGGTGCCTGCCGCCGTGGTGGTCAGCAGCGTGCGACGAGCCATGGACACAGAATCGATCCCCTTGCGACAACCATCAGTTAGCCCTGCGGGCCGATGCTAAGCAAAGCAGCGGGTCGGAGGAAAGTCGCAGGTGCGGGGGGCCTTACGCTCCGGCGTATGAGCACTTCGGAGACACCCTCATTTGTTCGGCTTCGCGTGGAGATGGTGCTGGAGATCAGCGACGCGGACGCCCTCACCGGCACGGCACTGGAGAGCATCGCCGCCGATTTCACCGCCCCCGGCAGCACACCCGCCGACGAGTCCCCCGAGGAACGCACGCATGCCGAGGAGGCCGTCAGGGAAGACGCAGCGGAGGCCCTCGCCTCGCTGATCGACCCGTTCGACCTGGTCGGCCAGGTGCCCGGTGTCGCGCTCGCACAGGCCTCCTGGAGCAGCGAGACGATCGACTACGACCCCGACGCCGAGGACTGGGCCGCCGGAGAGGACGGGGACCAGGAGTACTACGGGATCGAGGACAATGAGACCGACGACGAAGAAGGTGGCGGGCGCACGGAACGCTGAGGCCCGGAAGGCACTCCTCGGAGGTGGCGGGAACCGCCGCGGCCCCGGGTGCGTCGATGAGTGGTGTTCCCCACATCCTCGCCGGATGTGGAACGGAAGACCCGGTCGCGGTGTTCTTGGAACATTGACGGGGAGTCGCCGTCGGGCGACCCTGTCCGGGGATCTTGGGGAATCGGCAACGATGGAGAAGCGTGTGATGACGGACAGCAAGCGGCGCAGGGGCCTCATGGCCGCGTCCGCACTGCTCGGCGGCGTTCTGGTGCTTTCTGCCTGCAGCGACGACGGCGGTACGAACACGGGCGCGAGCACCGACAGCTCGAAGACGTCACAGTCGCAGGTGGACGAGGCGGCCGCCAAGGACACCTCCGAGGCGCAGATAACGATCGCGCCGAAGAACGGCGCGACCAACGCGAGCATCAACAACGCCGCGATCGTCACCGTCGCCAAGGGCAAGCTGACCGAGGTCACCATGACCACGGCCGAAGGTGACGCGGTCGAGGGCAGCCTCGCGGCCGACGGCTCCAGCTGGAAGCCCAGCGGTCAGCTCGAGCGCTCGACGACGTACAAGATCAGCGCCACGGCGGCCGACTCCAAGGACCGTCAGGCGCACGCCAACAGCTCCTTCACCACGGTCTCGCCCGAGAACAGCTTCATCGGGAACTTCACGCCCGAGGACGGTTCCACCGTCGGCGTCGGGATGCCGGTCTCGATCAACTTCAACAAGGCGATCACCAACCGGAAGGCCGTCCAGGACGGCATCAAGGTCACGTCGAGCAGCGGCCAGGAGGTCGTCGGGCACTGGTTCAACAACCAGCGTCTGGACCTGCGCCCCGAGGACTACTGGCAGGGCGGCTCCACCGTCACCCTGAAGCTGTCCCTCGACGGCGTCGAGGGCGCCGACGGCGTCGTCGGTGTCCAGCAGAAGACGGTGACCTTCAAGGTCGGCCGCAACCAGGTCTCCACCGTGGACGCCAAGGCGCACACGATGACCGTCACCCGGGACGGCAAGACCGTCAAGACCATCCCGATCTCCTCCGGATCCTCCGACAACCCGACGTACAACGGCCAGATGGTGATCTCCGAGAAGTTCAAGGAGACCCGCATGGACGGTTCGACGGTCGGCTTCACGGACGACGACGGCAAGGGCGAGTACGACATCAAGGACGTGCCGCACGCCATGCGGCTGTCCACGTCGGGCACCTTCATCCACGGCAACTACTGGGGCGCGAAGTCGATCTTCGGCAGCGCGAACACCAGCCACGGCTGCGTCGGCCTCTCCGACACGAAGGGCGCCGGCGACGCCAACACGCCGGCCGCCTGGTTCTACGACAACTCCCTGATCGGTGACCTGGTCATCGTCAAGAACAGCCCCGACAAGACCATCGCTCCCGACAACGGCCTCAACGGCTGGAACATGAGCTGGTCGGAGTGGACGGCGGGCTCCGCCGCCTGATCCCGAAGGCACTCCTCTCCCCGCACGAAGGCGGCGGTATCCGGACGATCCGGGTGCCGCCGCCTTCGGCGTGTGCGGCGGCAGGCGTTCTCATCCAGCTCTCATCGGAGACTTAACTCCTCATCACGCCCGCTCCATACCTTCGCGCCATGTTCTTCACCTACCTCCGGCGCGAGCTGCGCCGCCGCAGAAAGGCGGCGCTCGTCGTCGCCTCGGGGCTCGCCCTCGGCATTGCGCTGGTCATCATCGTCAGCTCGGTCTCCGCCGGCATGAGCAAGGCCCAGGACAAGGTCCTGGAATCGCTGTACGGCCTGGGCACGGACATGACGGTGACCAAGGCCGCGGCCGCCCAGGGCTCCGGAGGCACCGAGCGTCCCCGGTTCGAGTTCGACGCCGAGGACGACGACGCGACCCAGAGCACGGACCGGGTCATGGTCCAGGGCTTCCAGACGCTCGCGGCCGGCACCGTCGACACGGTGGGCGAGCAGGACGGCGTCGCGAACGCCGTCGGCGGGCTGAGCCTGACGGTCATGAAGGTCGACGGCCAGTTCAAGCGCGGCGAGTTCAAGCAGGACGAGAGCTCGGGGCAGAGCCAGGGCGGCCCCGGCGGCGGCCAGGGCGGCGGAGGCCAGCCGCAGGGCCGGGTCGAGGGCGGCGGCGCCTCCTTCGACGTCAACTCCTTCACCGTGTACGGCACCGACGTCACCCAGCAGGACCTCGGCCCGCTTACCTCCTCCAGGATCACCGAGGGCCGTACGTTCAAGGCGTCCGAGACCGACGCCGAGGTCGCGGTCGTCGACTCCGCCTACGCCAAGGAGAAGGAACTCGCGGTCGGCAAGACGGTCACCGTCTCCGGCACCGCCTACACGATCGTGGGCGTCTCCACCGCGGACAGCGGCGACGCCGCCGCCGACGTCTACATCCCGCTGAAGCAGGCGCAGACCGTCGCCGACTCCAAGGACAAGATCACCACGGTCTACGTCCAGGCCGCCGACTCCCAGCAGATCGACACCGTCAAGGCCGCCATCCAGAAGAACGTCTCCGGTACGACGGTCACCACCTCCGCCGACCTCGCCGACACGGTGTCCGGCTCCCTCTCCACCGCCTCCGACCTGGCCTCCAGCGTCGGCAAGTGGCTCTCGATCGCCGTCCTGGTCGCCGCGTTCCTCGTCGCGGGCCTGCTGACCTCCTCCGCGGTCAGCCGCCGTGTGCGCGAGTTCGGCACCCTCAAGGCCCTCGGCTGGAAGAGCGGACGCGTCACCCGCCAGGTGATCGGCGAAGCCCTGGTCAACGGCCTGATGGGCGGTGTCCTCGGTATCGCCGTCGGCCTCGCCGGTGCCTACGCCGTGACCGCCGTCAGCCCCACCCTCACCGCCCAGCTCGGTTCCTCGGGCGGCGGAGGCGGCGGCATGGGCGGCGGCGGCCCCATGGGCGGAGGCGGCC
>Ga0247818_10001869_pt1 | contig 13500 bp, 14 predicted proteins | sample 13C_Glucose_Day1_FD_192424 | JGI IMG/M metagenome (GOLD analysis project Ga0247818, IMG submission 192424) | Soil microbial communities from agricultural site in Penn Yan, New York, United States - 13C_Glucose_Day1 | ecosystem: Environmental > Terrestrial > Soil > Agricultural land | place...
AGCGGCTACTCATCGAGGGCCGAGCGTTGTTAGCGCAACGCTCACTACGAGCCCGGATACATTAGCGCAAGCCAGCTTTACCGAAAACAGCCCATGGGGTTGCAGGAGATGGGCTGACCATACATTTGTTTGCGGCCGATCAGTCTTTAGCCTGGCTCAACTTGGTGAACAACTCGGTCGGTACTTTCTTGCCATTGGAGATGTACTGGTTGGTGCGGAACTTGTACACCTCACCTTCGGACAGGAAACCATCACCGTTGGTGTCCATCGCCTTGAATTCCTCAGTGCCCTTGGGCGCCACCGCCAGCAGTTCCTTGAGCGACACGCGACCGTCATCATCGGTATCGGTGCGCGCGAACGAAGCATCGCCGCACTTGCCTTCACCGCACTTGCCCTCGGCCTGGGTCTTTTGCGCGCCGGCTTCGCTGGCACCGCACTTGCCTTCGCCACACTTGCCTTCGCTGGTCTTCTCCGCGGAAGCCAGTTGATAGCCCTGAGGCAAGGCTTCAGCGGAAAACGCAGTGGAAGCGAAGTTGATACCGCCGACCAGTGCAACAGCGAGCAGGCCAATACGGGTTTTGTTCGACTGGATACGAGACATGTTGATACTCCGGATCATTTGCGCGGCTGGACCACTATTGGTCGTGCCACAAGGGTTGATAAACCTGATTGCGAGCTGCGTTGTGCCTCTCGCTTTGGCAGGTCTATTTGGCCCCGGTGGTGTATCCCGGCTGTATCCGTAAAGCGCTGGTTTTGTATGGCTGTACGAAGATGTGGCGCCCTGATACACGGCGATACAACAAAAGCCTCAAGCTTCTAGAGTTCATTGACGACCTAGACCTTACAACTCAAGGAGCGTTAAGCATGAACGGCAAACGTATAGCAGCGGGATTGAGTCTTTTGTTCGCACTCAGTGGTGCGTGCCTGGCGGCGCCGGGCACCATCAGGTTTCAAGGCAGCATTGTGGAGCCGGGCTGTCAGTCACGCGTGGGTACGCACGGCACATTCGAACTTTATCAATGCCCGGCCCAGAGTCGCGCGATGGGGATTGAAGCAAACACCATCGCGCCAACCGCCAATGTGGTCGCAGTCGGTCAATCCAGCGTCAACGTCAAACTGCTCGCTGACAGTGGTCGGGAAGGTCGCTATTTCGATCAGCAGTATGTGTTGGTGGATGATGCAGGCTCCCCTGTCCGCTCGGGGAGCTACCTGATTACCCTCAGCATTCCCTGACAACTGAGCCGGGCTGATGTTGGCTGAGGCTTACACTGAACCTGTGGCGAGGGGGCTTGCCCCCGCTCGGCGGCGAAGCCGTCGCAAAACCTGCCTGCACTATCTGACTGAAGAAAAGCGGGGGCCGCTTCGCAGCCCAACGGGGCGGTGCGGCGTTCCGACAAGCCCCCTCGCCACAAATGTCATGACACTACAATTGCGAAGGTGAGGCTTAGTTCGGGTCCAGCAACCCGCCGCTCCAGTTGCGCGACACCCGGCTGCCGGTGAATTTCGCCACCCCCATGCCCTGGGGTATCAGGCGGTCGCGATAGCGCGTCACCAGGCGCCCCGCTTGCTCGGCGTGCAGTACCACTTCGGAAGATGGGTCGCCCGGGGTCCTGAGAATCCGTGCAAAGCGCTGCCCTTCTTCGACGAAATCCCCCAGCTCTTTTTCGAAGATCAGCACCCCGGGTTGCGGGGCGAGGATGGTTTCCATGTGGCCCATTTCCACGGCTTCGACGGGCCATTCTGCAGGCGCCACTGACTCATCGATGACACCGCAACCGCACAGCCAGTTGTACAGCCCTGCGGCATCCTGTTCGGCAAAACGGTCGCTGACATCGCCCTGCCCGCGCAGCTCCAGGGTCGCAGCCATCCGCCCCGCTGTGACTCCGTCGCGTATCCACGGGGCAATGATGGTTTCCTCGAAGGAGCCATCGCCGCCGTCATCCCAGATGATCGCCACGTCCATCTTCATCGCCGCCGCCAGTTCGCGGCCACGGGGCCAGAAACTGCGGTGCACGTACAGGTACGGTAGCGCCTCGTCATCGGTGTGCAGGTCAAGCATCACATCGGCCGTGGCGGCCAGTTGCACCAGTTTCTTTTGCCATTGCTGAACGCAGGTCGAAGGTCGCGCCATGGCCGCCGACTGGTCGAACGAGCGATTGAAGTTATGCCCGGTGGCGTCGTGATAACGGCCAAGGATCCGCCCCTGGCGAAACTGCCCGATGCCCAGCGGATTGGCCTGCGGCACCACGGTGATGTTGCCTTTGAGCCGGCCCTGGGTTTCGGCGGTGTGCAGTCGTTGCATCAGCAGGTGCAGGACCAGCATCCCGGCGATTTCATCGGCGTGTACGCCGGCTTGCAGGTGCACGTTTGGCCCGCTGCCGTCGCCTGCATAACGCCAGGCACCGACCCGCACGGCATCGCCATTGTTGTTGCGAACACTGAACGAAATATCCTGCGGCATTGGCTTCCCTCCCGTCATGAATGCTGAAAAACATGGTATCGCTGCTGTAGCTGGTGATTGAACAGACGTTCAACTAAGCTCGGAATCGTGGAACCTCACCCAAGGACACCCCTGTGACAACCGATGCCCCGAAAAACCGCCGCGCCGAACCCGATGACCGTCGCGAAATGCTGGTGGCCGCCACTCTGCGTTGCCTGGGCCGCGACGGTCACGCCGGGATTTCCGTACGGCGCATTGCCACCGAAGCCGGCGTGTCCGTGGGGTTGCTCAACCACCATTTCGGCAGCATCGAGGCACTGATCGCCGACACCTATCAACGGCTCGCGAACGAACTGACCACCGCCCTGCTCCAGGAAATCGAGCAGGCCCAGACACCCGCGCAAAAGATCGATGCCTTCCTGGAAGGCTCGTTCTCGCCCCGGGTCATGGACCCGCAACTGCTCGGCGTGTGGGTGGTGTTCTGGAGCCTGATCCGTCACTCCGAACACGTCAGCCAGTCCCACGAAAAAAGTTACCGCGCCTACCTCGACCTGATCCGCCAGTTGCTCGACGGGCTGGCCGCCAGCGAAGGCTTCGTGATTCACGACACCCGCCTGGCCGCCATCGGCTTATCGGCGATGCTCGACGGTCTCTGGCTCGAGTGGTGCCTGAACCCCGAGACCTTCAGCGCCGCCAACGGACTCCACATCTGCCGTTGCTGGATAAAGGGGCTGCGTCACGGAGCATTCAGCACCGACGACATCCTGTGAAGAATGCCGGCCGAAGATCATCGCCAGGGTGCCGCTGACGGCGATCAGCCCGGCGCCGATCATCAGCGACATGTCCATCAGCGTGCCCCAGACCAGGCTCGACAGCGCAAACGCCCAGATCAGCCCGGTGTATTCGAACGGTGCAAGCAAGGTGGCGGTGGCGCGGCGGAAACTGGCGAACAACAGGAACTGGCCGATGCCGCCCACCAGGCCTGCGCCGAGCATGCCCAGCCAGGCGGGCGTCGGTGATGGCGTGTGGGTCCACGGCAGGGCAACCGCCATGCAAATCACGAACACCACGTTGGTGATCAGCATCTGCTCCAGCACTGAGGTCTGCTCATCCACCTGACGCAACTGGATATAGGTGAACGCCCAGCACATCGCCGCCAGCAGGGTCAGGACGATCGGCAACGGATCGGTCATGTTGTCGGGGCGACAGGCAATGACCACCCCGACAAAACCGATGATCAGGCTGAACCACTGCCAACCGCTGGCGCGCTCCTTGAGGATCACCGCCGCCAGCACCGTGACCATGATCGGCGCGGAAAAATACAGGGTGGTCATCTCGGCCAGGGTCAGGTCCCGGGCCGCCGTGTAGTACAGCACCCAGGCGACGATCGACAGCAAACCGCGCACCACCAGCAAGCGCCGGCTCGGTGAACGCCACGCCCGCTGGATCAGGCGCAGGCGCCCCGCCAACAATACCGCGGCGACCACCACCAGGCTGCGCCAGAACAGGATGGTCACCACCGAATAGTCGGCCACCAGCCATTTGATGACCGCGTCCTGCAAGGCCAGGAACGCGTAGCCCAGGGTGCACAGGCCAATGCCCTGCAGCGAACGGTCAACCGTTGGCGAACTCATCAGACTGACCTGCGCACGGGCGTCCCGCGCCGTTCGGCAAAGGCAAACAGCGCTTCGATCAGGAACGTCAGGCAGACGTAGACGGCGGCCACCAGCAACAAGGGTTCGTACACCTGCAGGGTCTGCGCGCGGACCACGTTGGCGGCGCCGAGCAGGTCGATCACGGCGATGGTCGAGGCCAGTGCCGTGGACTTGAGCAGCATCACGGTTTCCCCGGCCAGGGTCGGTAACAGCAGGCGCAGGGCTCGGGGCAAGCGCACTCGCAACAACGATTGGCGCGCCGTCATGCCAAAGGCCGACGCGGCTTCCATCTCACCCTTGGGCACCGCCAGCAGGCCACCGCGAATCACTTCGCCGACATAGGCCCCCATCGACACCACCAGGGCGAACACGATGTACCAGTAGCCATCACGCAGGTACGGCCAGAGAAAGCTGCCACGAATCAGCGGGAACTGGGCAAACAGGCTGCCCAGCCCGTAGTAGTAGATGTAGATCTGGATCAGCAACGGCGTGCCGCGCGTCACGCTGGTGTAGAACAGGCTGACCTTGGCGATCACCTTGTTTTTCGAGATCCGTGCCAGCGCCACCAGCACCGCCAGCAGGTAACCGAACACACTCGATACCAACAGAATGACGAGGGTGGTTTGCAGCCCCCGGCCCAACAGTGCCGCGTATTCGACTATCCACGCTGGAATCATTTCATTCACTCAGCCAAAGGCATCCAGCGACGAATACGTCGCTCAAGCCGACCCGACAGATAGTTCGACGCCAGCGTCACCGCGTAATACAACGCGGCAGCCGTGAGGTAGAACAACAGATAGTGGCGCGTCGACCCCGCGCCTTGCTTGGCGGTGTACAGCAACTCGTTGGTGCCGACCACGCTGATCAGCGCACTGTCCTTGATCAGGTTGATCCACAGGTTGGCCATCCCGGCCATCGCATACGGCGCCATGATCGGCAGCGTGACTCGACGGAACAGCCCAAAACCACTCAGGCCGAACGCCTTGGCCGCTTCGATCTGGCCGAAGGGAATCGCCTGGATCGCCGCGCGAAAAATCTCCGAGGCGTAGGCGCCCTGCACCAGCCCAAGCACCACGATGGCCGCCAGCGGGCCGCTGACATTGACTACACCGTAGCCGAGCCGGGTCATCAGCGAATTGAGGAGCATGGAGCCGACGTAGTACAGCAGCAGAATCAGCAGCAATTCCGGAACCGCCCGGAACAACGTGGTGTAGCCGCGCATCAGCGCTGCAATCGGCTTCGGCGCGCCGAGCTTGAGACACGCCACCACCAGTCCGATAGCCAGCCCGAGGACAAAGGCCCCGGCGGAAATCTGCAGGGTCATCCAGAGCCCCTTCAACAGCGCACTGCCCCATCCCTGCTCAGTGAAATTGATCAGATCGAACATTGCTGGCATTTCGTTCTCCAGTCAGTGACCTCAATAGCGCCACTAAACCCATGTGGGAGCGGGCTTGCTCGCGAAGGCGGTGTGTCAGTCGACATCATTGCTGAATGTCATACCGCTTTCGCGAGCAAGCCCGCTCCCACAGGGAATTTGTGTTACCCACAGGTTCTATTTTCAGGTCAGAACGCAGGCTTCACGCTGGTGCCGAAGTAGCTCTGGGACAGGTCGTCGTAGTCTTTGCTCGCCAGCAGCTCCTGGATGGCCTTGTCCAGTTTGGCCTTGAGTTCGGTGTCGTCCTTGCGCAGGCCGGCACCCACGCCTTTGCCGAAGATCGGGTCATAAGGCACGGTGCCGAGGTAGGCCAGGTCCTTGGCATCCGGGGTCTTGATGAATGCGGCCATGGCAGTGCCGTCGGCCATCATCAGGTCGATGCGCCCGGCAATCAGGTCGGCGTTGGCCGAGTCCTGGGTGTCGTAGTACTTAACGTCGGCGACTTTTTCGTAGTAGGTCTTCAGGTAGCTGGCGCTCACGGTCGAGTTCTGCACGCCGATGATCTTGCCCTTGAGGTCATCCGGGTACTTCTTCACAGACGCCTCTTTCGGGCCGACGACGGCAATCGCCGAATCGTAGTAGGCCTTGCTGAAGGCGATCTGTTTCTCGCGTTCTTCGGTCACCGACATCGAGGAAAAGATCACGTCGATCTTCTTCGCCAGCAACGACGGAATGATGCCGTCCCACGCCACTTCCTTGATCTCGCAATCGGCTTTCATTTCGCTGCACAGTTTGTGGATCAGGTCGACTTCAAAGCCCTTCCACTCACCATTGGCCTGTTTTTCGGTGTATGGCGGATAGGGTTCGGCTGCCACCGCGAACCTGATCGGTTGCGCTTGGGCCGCGCTCATGCCGGCCAGCAATACGCAGGCCGCACCGGTCAACCAGTTTGCAAAACGTCGATTTCCCATGTTGTTTTCCCGTCTTTTTATGATGAGTTAGCGAGTCTGATGAGCGTTGACGAATTGTCGGCAACGCTCGCTGCGTGGGTGTACGAACACTTCGTCCGGCGAACCGGTTTCCTCGATCAGCCCTTGGTGCAAAAAGGCGACTTTGGAAGAGACATCGCGTGCGAAAGCCATTTCATGAGTCACCAGGATCATGGTCCGGCCTTCTTCGGCGAGGGAGCGGATCACCCGCAGCACTTCCCCGACCAGTTCCGGGTCGAGTGCCGAGGTGGGTTCATCGAACAGCATGACCTTGGGCCGCATGGCCAGGGCCCGGGCGATGGCCACCCGTTGTTGCTGTCCCCCGGAGAGAAACGCCGGGTACTCGTTGCGCTTGGCCGCCAGCCCGACGCGTTCGAGCAGGGCTTCGGCCCGTTCAGTGGCCTCCGCACGGCTTTCACGCAGGACCTGGGTCGGCGCTTCGATGAGGTTTTCCAGCACCGTGCGATGGGGCCAGAGGTTGAAGTTCTGGAACACCATGCCCAGGCTGGAACGGATGCGCACAAGCTGTTTGGCGTCCGACACCAGCGGTGCGCCGGGGCGATTCTGGTTAAGGTGAATGCTTTCGCCATCGACCAGGATGCGTCCCTGGTCCGGCACTTCGAGCATGTTGATGCAGCGCAGCAAGGTACTTTTGCCCGAGCCGCTGGCACCGATCAGGGAGATCACTTCGCCCTCGCGGGCGGTCAGGGAAACACCCTTGAGCACTTCGATATTGCCGAAGCGTTTGTGCAGGCCATCGACTTCGATCATGGTCCTGGCCGCGGCCGGTTCGACGGTCGCGGTGTTGGTCACCGTGCCGATCACCGGCCTGGGCGCTTCACCATTGAGAACCTGGACAAAGCCGCGAATGCGCTGGCAGGCCTGGGCCAGTCGCTCGTCACTCAGGGTGAACGACAGCCGTACAAACCCTTGGGCCGGCTCACCGAATGCCGCGGCATCCAGTACCGAGACACCGGCTTCGCGCAGCAGGCGCCAGGCGAATTCCAGCGAGGTCAGGCCGGTGCCGCGCACGTCCACCAGCACGAACATGCCGGCATCGGGGTTGAGCACACTGATGCCCGGGCAATCGGCCAGGCCGGACACCACCAGATCGCGGCGCCGACGATAGATCTCGCGCATGCCATAGGTGACTTCGTCATGGGACTGCACGGCCTTGAGCGCCGCTTCCATGACAAACCCGGGCAGGCCATACAGCATGCTCAACACCAGGGTTTCGACATGGTTGACCAGGGCTTGATTGGCCACGACCCAGCCGATGCGCCAACCGGTCATGGCATGGGATTTGGACAGGCTGCCGATCACCACACAGCGCTCGGCCATGCCCGGCAACGCTGCCAGGCTTTGGTGTTCACGCTCATAGGCGAGGCTCTCGTAGACCTCGTCCACCACCACCCACAGGTCATGGGCAATGGCGAGGTCGGCGATGGCTTGCAGCTCTTCACGACCCAGCACCACGCCGGTGGGGTTGTTCGGGTTGGAGAAGAAAATCGCCCGGGTGCGCGGGGTAATGGCCTTGGCCAACACGGCGGCATCGAGGCGGAAACCCGAGTCCGCCGCACAGGGCACCCGCACCAGCGTGGCGCCGGACGCCTTGAGGGTCGCTTCGTAGGTGACGTACATCGGATCGAAGGCAATCACTTCGTCGCCGGCACCGAGCAGGCACATCGAGGTGGCGAACAAGGCGTTCTGCGCACCTGCCGTGAGAATGACGTTGGTCGCCTGCAGTTCGCGGTCGATCAATTGGCTGTAGCGGCCGGCAATGGCCTCGCGCAGGGCCTGGCGACCGGCGATTTCGGTGTAGTGGGTATCCCCTTCGCGCAGGGCGTGGATGGCGGCATCGGTAATGAAATCGGGAGTGGGGAAATCCGGGTCGCCGACGCTGAGGATGATCACGTCCTCGCCGTTGCGCTGCGCAGCGCTGGCCGCGTAGTGGATATCCCAGGCGGCAACGCCTTGGCCACTGATCCGTTCAACAAAGGGTGAAAACCGCATGCCAGTGCCTCGTTCGAATTGAAGAAACGCAAGCCCGCAACCAGCCGGGGGAAGGTGGCCCTCAACATAGTCCAGACTGAACACTCGTTCAACAGAAAACTCGCGAGGCTTCGCGTTCAGCGCAAACAGGTCGTTTTCACGACAGTCGCGCCGTTTTTCAGCACGGCGCGATCAGGCGACGTGAAACGATTTTGCTGACTGCGCCAATCACCAGGGCGACGAGGATCAGCCCGGCGGCGACCACGAACGTCAACCGCATTCCCTGTGCGATGGCTTCGGGTTGCGCTTGCAAAACATCGTTGCTGGCCGAACCGAAGGCGAACACTGCGCCCATCAGGCTAGCGCCGGTGATCAAGCCAAGATTGCGCGACAACCCGAGCAAACCGGACACCACGCCACGCTGCGGCGTCGCAATATTCGACATGACGGCGGTATTGTTGGCCGCCTGGAACAGCGCGTAACCGGCGGTAATGACCACCAGTGGCACGATGTAGCCGAACGCACCGAAGCCCGTTGGCACGGCGGGCAGGATGCAAGCGCCGGTCAACATGGCAATCAATCCGAGCATGCTGGATCGATGCGCGCCCAATCCGTCGACCCATCGACCCGCCGGAACCCCGGCCAATGCGGCGACCAGCGGCCCCGCCGACATCACCAGGCCAACGCTCGCTGCATTCAACGCCAGTGCGCCGGAGAGATAAAACGGCCCCACCACCAGGGTGGTCATGACCACGGTCGTCACCAGCACGCTCATGGCGAAACCTGCACTCAGCTGCGGATTGCGGAATATCGTCAGTCGAACCAGCGGTGACTCGGCTGTGCGCTCGACGAACACAAACACGCCCGCCCCGACCATCGCCACCAGCAACAGTGCCGTGTTCAGCGGACCAAAACTGCCACGCCCGAGGGTCATCGCCAGCGCATAGGCCAGCAGTGTCAAGACCAGTACCAGGGTGCCGAGGACATCGAAAACCGCTCGATCCACCCTCTTCTCACGGCAATCTTTCGGTAAAAAACGATGCGCGAGCCCAATCGCCAAAACACCCAACGGCACATTGACCAGAAAAATCGCCTGCCACCCCAGATTGGCAATCAAGAAACCGCCGAGGGTCGGGCCGAGCGACGTGCCAATCGCCGACATGGTGCCGAGCAGGCCCATCGCGCTGCCCATTTTTGCCTTGGGCACTGCCTCGCTCACCAGCGCCATGGTCAACGCCATCATGATGGCCGCGCCGATGCCCTGTAATGCCCTTGCGGCAATCAGCAACCACAGACTGGCCGCCAGGGCGCACAGGAACGAGGCGACGGTGAACACCGCAATGCCGATCAGCAGCAATCGCCGACGGCCAATGATGTCGCCGAGCCGGCCGACGCTCACGATCAGCGCCGTGATCGCCAGTAGGTAAGCGAGCACCACCCATTGCACTTGCTGGAAGGAGGCCGAGAGCGCTGCGGCCAGTGTCGGTAAACCCACGTTGGCAATGCTGGTGCCCAGGGACGACAGCAACATGGATAACGACAGGCTGGCCAAGGCACCCCGAATCGATATGGACTTCATTTTCTCGCGACTCCGCAAATAGGTTGTCTCGAGCCTAAGCCCGCACCTAACATGGCGGAAGACGCAGCATTTGCACTTTATACGTGCATACAACGCCACACTCAAAAATGTGGTAGCGAGCCCTGTGGCGAGGGGGCTTGCCCCCGTTGGGTTGCGAAGCAGCCCCAAAATCTCTGATGTACCAAAGATCTTGTGAGTGCTACGCACTCAAACGGGGCGGTGCGGCGTTCCGACAAGCCCCCTCGCCACAGGGCTCGCTCCCACAGGAATTGATTCGATGCCAGACCTGAATCTGCTGATCACCCTGAACGTGTTGCTCGAAGAAGGCAGCGTGGCCCGCGCTGCGCAGCGTTTGCGCCTGAGCCCCTCAGCCATGAGCCGGGCGCTGGCGCGGTTGCGCGAAACCACGGGTGATCCGCTGCTGGTGCGGGCCGGTCGCGGACTGGTTCCCACGCCCCGGGCGCTGGAGCTGCGTGAACGCGTCGGCGCACTCGTGCAGGATGCCGAAGCCGTCCTGCGCCCCGCCGAGGCACTGGACCTCAATCAACTGGCGCGCACCTTCACCCTGCGCACCAGCGATGGCTTCGTGGAAAATTTCGGACCACCACTGATCGCCCGCCTCCACCAGGAAGCACCCGGTGTCCGCCTGAATTTCGTGCAGAAGCTGAACAAGGACAGCACCCTGCTGCGCGACGGCTCGGTGGACCTGGAAACCGGTGTGATCGGCGAATCGACCAGCCCGGAAGTGCGGACCCGGATGCTGTTTCGCGACCGGTTCATTGGCGTCGTGCGCAAGGGTCATCCACTGGCTCGAGGCGAGATGACAGCGGTTCGTTATGCCGCCGCCCGGCACATCCTGGTCTCGCGTCGGGGCCACGAAAAAGGCGTCATGGACGACGCCTTGAATGAGCTGGGACTGACGCGCGACATCGCCACCATTGTCGCTGGCTTCTCTTCGGCGATTGCTTTGGCGCGGGCTTCAGACCTGGTCGCCAGCGTACCGCAGCGGCACGTCGGCAACCTGTGCCAGGGAATGCATTGCTTTGCCCTGCCATTCGCCACGCCGGCGATCACGGTTTCGATGCTGTGGCACCCGCGCATGGACGCCGACCCGGCGCATCGCTGGCTACGCGGGTGCGTGTGGGAGGTTTGCAGTCAATAACACCACCGGGAAACTGAGTGTGGAACGCCAAGTTTGACCGCCACACCCTCCCCAGTCGGAGGCATTCAAGCGGTTTGTATCGAACTGTACTTCCCCTCGGCCACCTTACACAGCGATACAAATCCGCCAGGTTCAGGACATATGTGCAGTACATGGAAATGAAAAAGTGTGGCGCATCGGAAAGCGCAGGTTTTCCGAGCATTCCAGCGACCCACTGACAGGAAAAACCACCATGATCAATGCAATCGATACCGTGCTGTACACCGGCAAGACCCACACCACCGGCGGCCGCGACGGTCAGGCGCGCAGCACCGACGGACGTCTGGACGTCAAGCTTTCGCCTCCCGGCTCCTCAGGTGCCGGCACCAATCCTGAGCAGCTGCTGGCGGCGGGTTGGTCGGCTTGTTTCATCGGGGCGATGGGCAAGGCATCCGTCGCGCTGAACGTGGCCTTGCCGAACGACGTTGCGGTGGATGCCGAAATCGATCTGGGCAAGTCCGAAAACGCTTTCTTCCTTCAAGCCCGTCTGAATGTCAGCCTGCCGGGCCTGGACCCGACCATCGCACGCAAGGTGGTGGAAATGGCGCATCAGACTTGCCCGTACTCCAAAGCGACCCGCGGCAACATCGACGTCGAAATCAATCTGGTTTGACCGATGCGGACAAGCCTGGCCTGACGTCTTGATACCGGTCAGGCCAGGCTTTTTGAACACCGCAATTGCTGTAGGTGTAGGAGCGAGCTCGCTCGCGATGGTCTCAAGAGCGCCGCGCATAGCCAGCAAGCGCGCGTTTTCGTTAACGACCATCGCGAGCAAGCTCGCTCCTACTATTCCTTCAGGATCAGCAGCGGTTCGCCTTTCTTCACGATGTAGGTCGCCAGTTCCGAGGCCTTGCCTCCACCCACGTTCTTCGCCACATGGGCGACGCCTTCAGGGATGTACAGCGAATCACCGGCCTTGAGCGTCACCGGTGCCCGCCCTTCCAGTTGATACTCGAAGGTGCCGCTGATCACGTGTGCCACCTCGACGCCCGGGTGAGCATGCTTGGGTGAAGTCACGCCGTGATCGAAGTCCACGAGTACTTGAAGGACTTCGCGATCGGCGGCGCCCAGGTCTTCGCGTACCAGGTCGGTGCGATGCAGGCCCTGCTGCCAGCTTTTCATCGCCGGGGCCGGCTGTGTTTCCTGGGCTTGAGAGAGACTCGCTACGGTAGCGAGCCCAGCGGCGGCCAGAGCCAGACCAAGCTTGCCGAGGGTGTGACGGGTGTGGGTACGCAACATTGTCTTTCCTCCAATTGAACCACGCCAGACCGCGCCGAAAGTGACGCGGTGCCGGTGGTTCCATTTGAAGGCCGCCGTGTATCGCCCGGGTGTCGGGAAACGGCGGTTTTGTATGCCCCGGTAACGGCGGGCGTTGCGGATACCTGCGGATACAAACCCGCAGCTGCGGGCACGTCGTTGGTCTTATTCCCCCGCCGCCCCGCGACTGCCCTTGAAAGCGTCGCGCCGGGCGCTGCGTTCGGCGACATAGGCGGCACTCGGCTCACTGATCAGGTCCGCGCGGCGCAAGGGCTGCCCGCAATGGGCGCACATCGGTCCGAGCCCGGCCGGCTCGCCGCAACTGCGGTGGGTATAGACCACCGCCAGGCCTTCCTCGGGCGACTTGCACCAGGTTTCACCCCAGGCCCGCAACGCCAGGACCACCGAGTAGAACGCGTCGCCTTTTTCCGTGAGGTGATATTCGTAGCGTTTTGGCCGCTCACTATAAGCGCGGCGCTCTACGAGCCCGTCGGCCTCCATGCTCTTCAAGCGCGCCGCGACCATTTGCGGCGTACCGCCGGTCTGCGCCTGGATGTCATCAAAGCGATGGCTGCCCATGAACAACTCCCGCAGCACCAGCACCGTCCAGCGGTCGCCCACAACGGATTCGGCCCGGGAAATCGGACACAGGGTTTCAGAAACGGTTGTTTTCACCGACATGCGGCATTGCCTCTTTCCTAGTTACTATGATTATCATATCAACGTAATTCCTGAGCAACTACACTTCACCATCCACGGATTGTTTTGCGGAGAACCGTCATGCCCAACGCCACCTACCCTCTTGACCGGACTGCCTATCTGTTGGTCGACCCCTACAACGACTTTCTGTCGGAGGGCGGAAAGATCTACCCCTTGATCGAGCCGATGGCCAAGCAAGTCGGCCTGCTCGACAACCTGCGCACGCTTGATCGCACCATTCGCGCGCTCAACATCCCGGTGGTCATCGTACCGCACCGCCGCTGGGAAAAAGGCGACTACGAAAACTGGGATC
>Ga0247818_10001874_pt1 | contig 13481 bp, 14 predicted proteins | sample 13C_Glucose_Day1_FD_192424 | JGI IMG/M metagenome (GOLD analysis project Ga0247818, IMG submission 192424) | Soil microbial communities from agricultural site in Penn Yan, New York, United States - 13C_Glucose_Day1 | ecosystem: Environmental > Terrestrial > Soil > Agricultural land | place...
CCCCTGATCCCTTCACCCGAACGTGCTGGATTAGCACGTTCGGGTGAAGGGATCAGGGGGTGGGCGCTCAGCGCCGACGGTGGAGAACCGTCATTCGGCGGCGGCGGCCGGACGGTCGGCGCCGCCCATGGCGACGTCCTGCTCGGGCACGGCCTGCCCCGACCGGATCAGGTCGATCCGGCCCATCACCTTGGACCGCAGGTCGGCCGGGACGTCGTCCTGCCCGCAGCAGCGCTTGACCAGCTTCTTCACGGCCTGTTCGAGGCCGTACTTCTCCAGGCACGGGGAGCACTCCTCGAAGTGCACCTCGAACTTGGTGCAGTCGCCCTCGGGCATCTCATGGTCGAGAAACTCGTAGAGATGATCGAGAACCTCTGAGCAATCCGTCTCGTGCGGCTCTCCGCAGCTCATGAGGCCGAGCCTTTCGTTTCGTCCGACTCACCGGCTCCGGCCGGGACGAGCCCGCGCTCACGCGCGTAGTCCTCCAGCATGCCGCGCAGCTGGCGGCGCCCCCGGTGCAGCCGGGACATCACCGTACCGATGGGTGTCCCCATGATGTCCGCGATCTCCTTGTAGGCAAAGCCCTCCACATCGGCGAGATACACGGCGATGCGGAATTCCTCGGGGATCGACTGCAGCGCGGACTTGACGTCGGAGTCCGGCAGGTGGTCGAGCGCCTGGGACTCCGCCGAGCGCAGACCGGTCGACATGTGCGACTCCGCGCGTGCCAGCTGCCAGTCCTCGATCTCCTCGGCGGCACTCCGCTGGGGTTCACGCTGCTTCTTGCGGTACGAGTTGATGAAGGTGTTCGTGAGAATGCGGTACATCCACGCCTTGAGGTTCGTGCCCTCACGGAACTGGTGGAAGGACCCGTACGCCTTGGCGTACGTCTCCTGGACCAGGTCCTCGGCGTCCGCGGGATTGCGCGTCATGCGCAGCGCGGCCGAGTACATCTGGTCCAGATATCCGAGGGCGTCCCGCTCGAAGCGCGCGTTGCGCTCGGCGGTCGTCTCCTGCGCACGGCCGTCGTCGGTCCCTGTGTCGGTCCCAGTGACCGGACCCACCTCCTCCAACGATGTCGCGGACCCGAAACCGGACCCGCTCGCCTCGGAGAATAGTCGACCTTGCTTCCGCGCGGGCTGTCGATCGGCTCCGCCCGGGGCGCGCGCCGGAGTGCTCCGTGCCGCGTGAAGCACCGTCCACTCCAGATCTGCGGTGTTCGAGCGGCTCGGGCAGATGGTCGAACCCATGCGACGGACTCCCTCTCCACGTACGACGGTCTGTACCGACATCGGCTGTGTGCCGACACCAGCCACAACAGCCGCCCCGCACGGCGCATTCCCGGTCCTCGCGCGGGCGCGGGGAGTGTGAGCGGGACTACGCCGTCAGGAGAGTCCGTCCAGCCATCCGGCGACCGCCCCCGTGAGCAGGTCCATCGCCTGATCCTGGGTCAGCGGCGCCTTCTTCGCTACGGCGAAGCCATGATCGGCGTACGGCACCTCGACGAGTCCGTGCCCGCCGGAGGGGAACTCGTCCGGCCGCCCGAACGGGTCGCGGCCGCCCTGCACCACGAGGGTGGGCACACCCGCGCCGAGCAGTTCGTCCGCGCGGGACTTCTCCGGCTTGCCGGGAGGGTGCAGCGGGAAGCTCAGGGCGAGCACCGCACGGGCGCCGAGCTCCTCCGCCGTACGGCAGGCCACCCTGGCCCCCGCGCTGCGGCCCCCGGCGACGACGGGAAGCCCCGGGCCGGTCAGCGCCGGCCACAGCCCCCGCCAGCCGGTGTCCAGGGTCCTGGGCGCGGGCGCAAGCTTCTTCCCGGCCACCCGCCACGGCTGCTCCACCAGGGCCACGGTCACCCGGCGGGCCGGGAGCACGGCGGCCAGGGCCTGGAGGTCGCGCGCCTCGACGCCGCCGCCGGCGCCGTGGCCGACGGCGAGCACCAGCCGCGCGTCCTTCGCCGGGATCCAGGTGATCCTGGCCTCCCCGGCGTCCGTGGTGACGTCCTCGGTCTTCTTCGCTGTCCCCGGTGTACGGCTCACGGCGCCCATCCTGCCAAGTCAGAAGAGCGTGCCCACCTCCGGCGCGGCCAGCTCCTCCAGGAGTTCCGGGCCGTTGTTGCGGACGTTGCTGACGGCGGTGGCCACCGGGTAGGCCCGCATCAGCCCTCCGGGCGGCGGCTCCAGGAGCGCTTTCAGCTCGTCGACGTCGGTGCGCGAGGGGTCGAGCCAGGCGTCCCAGCGGTCCGGGGTCAGCATCAGCGGCATCCGCGGGTGGATGTCGGAGAGCGAGGCGGGCCCCTCGGCGGGGGCCACGGCGAGCGGGGAGGTCTCCGCCTCGGTGGTGATCACCGAGCACGTCACCCACCAGGCCTGCGGATGGTCGTCGGGCAGGGTCCGGTCGCGCCAGAACTCGTACAGGCCGGCCATCGCGAAGACGGAACCGTCGGCGGGGGTCACGAAGTACGGCTGCTTGCGCGGCCGCTTCCTCCTGCCCTTCTCCTCCAGCTGCCGCTCGTCGGCCCCGGTGACCCACTCGTAGTAGCCGTCCGCGGGCAGGATGCAGCGGCGCGACACGAAGGGCCTGCGGAAGGACGGCTTCTCGTGGACCGTCTCCGCCCGGGCGTTGATCATGCGGGCGCCGCCCTCGGGAGACTTGGACCAGGACGGCACGAGTCCCCATTTCAGTGCGCGGAGCTGGCGAACCGGCCGCCGGTCCTCCGCGTCCTTCACAGGACGGTCCAGCACCGCGTAGACCTCCTTGGTGGGCGCGACGTTCCAGTCGGGCTCCAGGGTCTCCGCGGGTTCCCACTTCTCCACGCCGAAGAGTCCGGTCAGGTCCTCGGGCCGCCGACTCGCTGCATACCGTCCGCACATGAATGCCAGACTGCCACGACCGCCAGTCGAGTGGACGCCGATCCCTCGCGCACCCGAAGGAGCCGCCCGCACCATGGACAGCACCGACCTGGGCGATCTCTGGGATCGCGTCTTCGGAACCCAGTCCGCCCCCGAGCAGTGGCTGGTGGTGGTCACGGCGACGGCGGCCCTCGTCGCCGTGGTGCCGAACCTCATATGGCGGCTCTCCCGCAACGCGATCACCATCGCGCACGAGGGAGGACACGGTCTGGTGGCCCTGCTCACGGGGCGGCAGCTCTCCGGGATCCGCCTGCACTCGGACACCAGCGGCCTCACGGTCAGCCGCGGGAAGCCGACCGGCGTCGGCATGATCCTCACCGCGGCGGCCGGCTACACGGCGCCCCCGCTGCTCGGGCTGGGCGGTGCCTGGCTGCTGACCAACGGCAGGATCACCCTGTTCCTGTGGCTGGCGACCGCCCTGCTGGCGGTCATGCTGGTGATGATCCGCAACCTCTACGGCGCCCTCACCGTCATCCTCACGGGGACGACGTTCCTGCTGGTGTCCTGGCTGACCTCGGCCGACGTCCAGTCGGCGTTCGCGTACACGGCGGTCTGGTTCCTGCTGCTCGGGGGCGTGCGCCCGGCGTTCGAGCTCCAGTCCAAGCGCCGGTACGGCGGTGCCCCCGACTCCGACGCCGACCAGCTCGCCCGGCTGACGCACGCCCCGGCCGCGCTGTGGCTCTTCCTCTTCCACGCCGTGTCGCTCAGCTCGCTGATCGGCGGCGGACGCTGGCTCCTCGGACTGTGAGGACCGGAGGGGCCGCCGCCCCGGACACCGTCGGCGGGCCGCCTGTACCACCCTTGTATTACGCACCGGTTTCGGCCCTTTTGTTGAAGATCTGGGTTTGCGGAGAGCCACTAAAGTGAGGGGCATGACCGAAAGTTCCGTGCACCCCGCCCTCTGGCCCGCCCCCCTAGCGAGCGGGGCCGTCGACGCGACCGTCACCGTGCCCGGATCGAAGTCGGTCACCAACCGCGCGCTCGTCCTCGCCTCGCTCTCCTCGGAGCCGGGCTGGCTGCGCCGCCCGCTGCGCTCCCGCGACACCCTGCTGATGGCCCAGGCGCTCCGCGCCCTGGGGGTCGGCATCGAGGAGGGCGTGGGCCCCGACGGCTCGGGCGAGGCGTGGAGGGTCATCCCCGCCGGTCTGCACGGCCCGGCCCGGGTGGACGTCGGCAACGCCGGGACGGTCATGCGCTTCCTGCCGCCCGTGGCCTGCCTCGCGGACGGCCCCGTCCACTTCGACGGCGACCCGCGCTCCTACGAGCGGCCCCTGCACGGCGTGATCGACGCGCTGAAGTCCCTGGGCGCCCGGATCGACGACGACGGCCGCGGAACGCTGCCGCTGACCGTGCACGGCGCGGGCGCGCTGGACGGCGGCCCGGTGTCCGTCGACGCGTCCTCGTCCTCCCAGTTCGTCTCCGCCCTGCTGCTCTCCGGGCCCCGCTTCAACCAGGGCGTGGAGGTGCGGCACACCGGCGCGACCCTGCCCTCCATGCCGCACATCCGGATGACCGTCGACATGCTGCGCTCGGTCGGCGCCCAGGTCGACGAGCCGGAGACGGGCGGCGAGCCGAACGTCTGGCGGGTCTCCCCCTCCGCGCTGCTGGGCCGCGACCTGACCGTCGAGCCCGACCTCTCCAACGCCCAGCCGTTCCTGGCCGCGGCGCTGGTGACGGGCGGCCGGGTCACGATCCCCGACTGGCCGCTGCGGACCACCCAGCCGGGTGACGCGCTGCGCGAGATCTTCACCGCGATGGGTGGCGTGTGCGAGCTGACCGAGCGCGGTCTCACCTTCACGGGCACGGGCTCGGTCCACGGCATCGACGTCGACCTGAGCGAGGTCGGTGAACTGACGCCGGGCATCGCCGCCCTCGCCGCCCTCGCGGACTCCCCGTCCACCCTGCGCGGCGTCGCCCACCTCCGGCTGCACGAGACGGACCGGCTCGCGGCGCTCACCAAGGAGATCAACGGGCTCGGGGGCGACGTCACGGAGACCGCCGACGGCCTGCGGATCGTGCCCGTCCCGCTGCACGGCGGCACCTTCCACACGTACGACGACCACCGGATGGCCACCGCCGGCGCGATCATCGGCCTCGCGGTCGCGGGGGTCGAGATCGAGAACGTCGGCACGACCGCGAAGACCCTGCCGGACTTCCCGGAGATGTGGACCGGCATGCTCGGGGAACCGTCCGGTGCCGTCGGCGTCTCACCCGGCGCGCTCGGCGCCTCCGCGGGAAGCCGCGGGGTCTGAGGACATGCGCCGCTACGGGAAGAACCCCGACGAGGACGACATCCGCGTCCGCCCCAACCCCAAGGGCAACCGGCCCCGCACCCACACGCGGCCCAAGCACGAGGACGCCGAGGACGGCATGGTCCTCACCGTCGACCGGGGCAGGCTGACCTGCCTCGTCGACGACCGCACGGTGACGGCCATGAAGGCCCGCGAACTCGGCCGCAAGGCAGCGGTGGTGGGCGACCGGGTGTCTCTCGTCGGGGACCTCTCCGGCGACAAGGACACCCTGGCCCGCATCGTGCGGATCGGTACGCGTACGTCGGTGCTGCGCCGCACGGCGGACGACGACGACCCCTTCGAGCGGGTGGTCGTGGCCAACGCCGACCAGTTGGCCATCGTCACCGCGCTCGCCGATCCCGAGCCCCGCCCGCGCATGATCGACCGCTGCCTGGTCGCGGCGTACGACGGCGGGCTCAGCCCTCTCCTGGTGCTGACCAAGTCGGACCTGGCCTCGGCGGACAAGCTCCTGGAGGCCTACACCCCGCTCGGCGTCCCGTACGTCGTGACCAGCCGCGAGGAGCTGGAGAACGGTGACGCCGCGGACCGTGTGCGCGAGCTGCTGAACGACCGGGTCACCGCCTTCGTCGGACACTCCGGGGTCGGCAAGACGACCCTGGTCAACGCGCTGGTGCCGAAGGACCGGCGGCGGACGACCGGGGTGGTCAACGCCGTCACGGGGCGCGGCCGGCACACCACCACCTCGGCACTCGCCCTGCCGCTGCCCGACGGCCGCGGCTGGGTCGTCGACACCCCGGGCGTACGGTCGTTCGGGCTGCACCACGTCGACCCCTCGCGGGTCATCAACGCCTTCCCGGATCTCCAGCCGGGCACGGAGGACTGCCCGCGCGGCTGCACCCACGACGGCCAGGAGCCGGAGTGCGCGCTGGACGCGTGGGTCGCCGAGGGCCACGCGGATCCAGCCCGCCTCGACTCGCTGCGGCGCCTGCTGGCGACGCGGGAGCGGCGCGAGGGCGACTGAGACACCGCGCGGCGGCGGACGGCCGGGCCGCCCCTCGCGCGTTTGCGGGCTCCCACGACAGGTAAGGGCATAATCGCGCAGGCGGGACGAACGTCACCTACGTGGGAGGCACCGGACGATGGCGTGGTTGCTGGTCGTGGTCGCTGGACTGCTCGAGACCGGCTTCGCCGTGTGTCTGAAGCTCTCGCACGGTTTCACCCGCCTGTGGCCGACGGTCGCGTTCTGCGCGTTCGCCCTGGGCAGCTTCGGTCTGCTCACGCTGGCCCTCAAGAAGCTCGACGTCGGCCCGGCCTACGCGGTGTGGACGGGTATCGGGGCCGCGGGCACGGCGATCTACGGGATGGTCTTCCTCGACGACGTGGTCTCCACGCTCAAGCTGGTGTCGATCTCACTGGTGATCGTCGGTGTGATCGGTCTGCAGCTGTCCGGTTCGGCGCAGTGATCCCCGGCCCAGGCCCGGAGTCCGCCGGCACCAGCGTGTAGGAGAGGGCCAGCCTGAGCGCGACCTCGCAGCACAGCTCCAGCCGCACGGGGTCGCGCGGTGAGGGGCCCGCCCCGAGCACGGCCACCGCCCGGTCGCGGACGAGGGCGAGCATCTCGGTGGGCGTCGGCGGTGCGGGTGCGCCGTACCGTCCGGCGGGGGATGCGTCCGGCCGGGGCAGGTGATCCCCCCACACACCGGTGATCAGCGCCTTGACCAGGACGTCTCCGTGGGCCGCCCGGACCGTCCAGCGGGCGAGCTCCGCAGGGCCGCCACCCTCGGCCAGATGGGTGCCGAGCGTCCGTTCGACCCCGGCGAGATAGCCGTCGGCTGCACGCCGGACCAGTGCGCGCGCCAGTCCGCCCTTGCTGCCGAACTCGTTGTAGAGGGTCTGCCTGGACACTCCCGCCGCGGCCGCCACGTCGACCATGCGTACGGCCGTCCAGGGCCGCGTCGTCAGCGCCGCGTACGCGGAGTCCAGCAGTGCTTCTCGCGCTGAGGGCATCGTCGCCTCCCACGCCGGGGACCTGCGCATCAGAGTTGAGGCGCCCGGACACCCTGTCAAGGGTCCGCGTACGGCCCCGCCCCGGCGTGCGGGGAGGTGCCCGCCCGGCGCGGGGCCGTGTAGCCCGGCCGGGTGGCTGTGGATACTGTGACGGCATGCCCGACTACCACGATGATCTGCGCCTTGCCCACGTACTGGCGGACGCCGCCGACGCGGCGACGATGGACCGGTTCAAGGCCCTGGACCTCAAGGTCGAGACCAAGCCGGACATGACCCCGGTGAGCGAGGCGGACAAGCACGCGGAGGAACTGATCCGCGGGCACCTGCACCGGGCGCGCCCGCGTGACGCGATCCTGGGCGAGGAGTACGGGGTCGAGGGCACCGGCCCGCGGCGCTGGGTCGTCGACCCGATCGACGGCACCAAGAACTACGTACGCGGTGTCCCCGTATGGGCGACCCTGATCTCGCTGATGGAGGCGGGCGAGGACGGCTTCCAGCCGGTCGTCGGCGTGGTGTCCGCCCCCGCGCTGAACCGTCGCTGGTGGGCGGCCAAGGGTGCCGGCGCGTTCTCCGGCCGCAGCCTGACGTCCGCGACGCGGCTGCGGGTGTCGAAGGTCGAGCGCATCGCGGACTCCTCGTTCGCGTACTCCTCGATGACCGGCTGGGAGGAGCAGGGCCGGCTCGACGGCTTCATGGATCTGACGCGCGCCTGCTGGCGCACCCGTGGATACGGCGACTTCTGGCCCTACATGATGGTCGCCGAGGGCTCGGTCGACATCTGCGCGGAGCCGGAGCTCTCCCTGTGGGACATGGCGGCGACAGCGATCGTCGTACAGGAGGCCGGTGGACGGTTCACCAGCCTGGACGGGGTGTCCGGCCCGGGCGGCGGCAACGCGGCGGCGTCCAACGGACTGCTGCACGACGAGCTGCTGGGTTATCTGAACCAGCGCTACTAGGCGTACGCCCCTTGTCCGGCCCCCTCGGTGGTGCGACTCTGGGATTCCCCCCCCTTGTGAACTTGTGAATTGCCTCACGAAGGCCGATTCGCCGTTCACTCCCCCAAGGAGGTGGCTCCCGACATGCTCGTCCGCGACGCCATGAGCACCCTGGTCCTCACCATCGGCCCGGCCCACACGCTCCGCCAGGCGGCCAGGCTGATGTCGGCCCGGCGCATCGGAGCGGCCGTCGTCCACGATCCGGACACGTGCGGCCTCGGCATCCTCACCGAGCGGGACATCCTCGACGCGGTGGGAGCGGGCCTGGACCCCGACGCCGAGAACGCGTCCGGTCACACCACCACGGACGTGGTCTTCGCCTCTCCGGCCTGGACCCTGGAGGAGGCGGCGGCAGCCATGACGCACGGCGGCTTCCGGCATCTGATCGTGCTGGACGGCGACGGTCCGGTCGGCGTCGTCTCCGTCCGCGACATCATCAGGTGCTGGGCCCCGGCCAGGAGGCAGGCGGCGGGCGCGGCCCTGTGACGACGCCCCTGCCGCCCCGGGTCTCCGGGTACGGCAGCGGGCCGGACCCCCGGACGACCCGGGGAATCCGGCCCACCGCCGACGGCAAGGGCTACCGGCCGCGCAGGGCCTGGACCGCGGCCTCCAGCCGCTTGCCGAAGTCCTCGTCGGCCTGACGGAAGTTGCCGACCGCCCGCTCCGCGATGTCGTCGCGCGAGACCTGGGAGATGAATCCGGCGAGGTTGTCGATCAGCCGCACCTTCTCGTCCTCCGACATCAGCCGGTAGAGGTTGCCGGCCTGTACGAAGTCGTCGTCCTCGGGGTGCAGCGGCGTCACGTGGTTGCCCGTGCCGCCCGTGACGGGGACGGGCTCCCAGAGGGGCCTGCCGGTCTGGACCGGGCCGCCGAAGCTGTTCGGCTCGTAGTTCTTGGCTCCCTTGTGACGGCCGTCGTACAGGTGGCCGTCACGGCTGTGGGTGCGCGCCTCGGTGGCGTGCGGGCGGTTCACCGGCAGGTGGTCCGCGTTGATGCCGACGCGGTAGCGGTGGGCGTCGCCGTACGCGAAGAGGCGGCCCTGCAGCATCTTGTCGGGGGACGGGCCGATACCGGGGACGAAGTGCGCGGGGCTGAAGATCGACTGCTCGACCTCGGCGAAGACGTTCTCCGGGTTGCGGTTGAGCTCCAGCCTGCCGATCTCGATCGGCGGGTAGTCCGCGTGCGGCCACACCTTGGTCAGGTCGAACGGGTTGAAGCGGTAGGTGGCCGCCTCCGCCGCGGGCATGATCTGCACCTGCACGGTCCAGCTGGGGAATTCACCCCGCTCGATGGACTCGCGCAGATCACGCTGGTGGCTGTCCGGGTCCACACCGGAGAGGCGGACGGCCTCCTCGGCGGTGAGGTTCTTGATGCCCTGGTCGGTCTTGAAGTGGTACTTGACCCAGAAGACCTCGCCGGCCTCGTTGTTCCACTGGAACGTGTGCGAGCCGAAGCCGTCCATGTGCCGGTAGGAGGCCGGGATGCCGCGGTCACCGAAGAGCCAGGTGACCTGGTGCGTGGACTCGGGGGAGAGACCCCAGAAGTCCCAGACGTTGTCCGCCTCCTGCGAGCCGGTGTACGGGTCGCGCTTCTGGGTGTGGATGAAGTCGGGGAACTTGATGGCGTCCCTGATGAAGAACACCGGGGTGTTGTTGCCGACGAGGTCGTAGTTGCCCTCCTCGGTGTAGAACTTCAGCGCCCACCCGCGGGGGTCACGCGCCGCGTCGGCGGAACCGAGGTTCCCCGCGACGGTGGAGAAGCGCAGGAAGGTCTCGGTCTGCTTGCCGACCTCCGAGAGGAACTTCGCGCGGGTCCACCGCGACACGTCCCGGGTCAGTGTGAAGGTGCCGTACGCACCGGCGCCTCGGGCGTGCACGACGCGCTCCGGGATGCGCTCGCGGTTGAAGTGCGCGAGCTTCTCGAGAAGCGCCTGGTCCTGGACGAGGACCGGTCCGCCCGGGCCTGCGGTCTCACTGTTCTGGTTGTCGGCCACCGGAGCGCCGGCCTCCGTGGTGAGCGGTCCCTGGGTCACGCGCGCCTCCTGCGTCATGTGCTGCGCAGCGGCGTTCCCTGCGCGGTCTGTTCTCGGCCTCAGCCTGCCCTCGGCCAGTACGTCACCGATCCTACATTGGACTCAATCCAAGTCAATTTGTCTTCTAAAGTCACACCTACTCGGGACTCGGCCCTTCCACTGTTAGGCTGGGCCCCATGAGTGACCTCCTGGAACGACTTCGTGGACGCGGCTGGCGCATGACGGCACAGCGGCGCGTGGTGGCCGAGGTTCTCGAGGGGGACCATGTGCACCTGACGGCGGACGAGGTCCACGCGAGGGCCGTCGAGCGACTGCCCGAGATCTCCCGCGCCACCGTGTACAACACCCTGGGCGAGATGGTGTCCCTGGGGGAGGTCATCGAGGTCTCCACCGACCGCCGGGCCAAGCGGTACGACCCGAACGCCCACCGCCCCCACCACCACCTGGTGTGCGGTCGCTGCGGGGCGATCCGGGACGTACACCCGTCGGGCAACCCGATGGCCGACCTGCCGGACGACGAGCGCTTCGGCTTCACCGTCTCGGACGTCGAGGTGACGTATCGCGGGATCTGCCCGAACTGCGCCGCCACGGCCTGAGCCGCCCCACGCCGCACGCGTGGGCCCCGGCGGTTCTTTGCAGCGGCATACGACAGAGGCCCGGATCCTTGGAAGGATCCGGGCCTCTGTCTTCAGTAGCGGGGACAGGATTTGAACCTGCGACCTCTGGGTTATGAGCCCAGCGAGCTACCGAGCTGCTCCACCCCGCGTCGTTGTGAGTGCAACAGTACGGCACCACCACCGGACGGAGCAAATTCATTGCTCGGACACCTGTACGGCGCGAGCACCCGTGCGTTCCGGGGCGCCGTCACGGCACGCGGGCAGGCCGGCTCACGCGGTGAGTTCCTGGTGCAGCGCCTCCAGCAGACGCGCGGCGCGTTCGGCCACCTCGGCCGGGCCCAGTTCGACCGCCCGGGCGCACCAGCGCTGCCCCTCGGTGAGCTCACCCCGTCGGGCGGCGAGCAGCGCGAGACGCAGGGCGGCCCGGCCGTGGCCGTCGTTGGCGGCGCGGCTCCACCACAGGGCCGCCTCGCGCTCGCTGCCCTCACGCGCCAGCAGCAGGCCGAGGTTGAAGGCCCCGTTGCGGCTGCCGGATTCGGCGGCCTCGCGGTACCAGCGCGCGGCACTCTCCATGTCCCCGCGGGCTGCCGCGAGCATCCCGGCCCTGACCTGGGCGCGGCGGTGCCCCTGCTCGGCCGCCCTCTCGTACCACTCCTCGCACTCGGTCTTCTCCGGCATCGCCTCACCCAGCGCGGGAGGGCCGGGAGCCGGCTGCCGGAGATCCAGGACGCCGGCCAGCCGGAAGGCGGCCTCGGCGCTGCCGCCACCGGCGGCGCAGCGCAGATGACGCTCGGCCTCCCGCTCGTCGCCGTCCCGCAGCAGCGCCATGCCGACCTGGAGCGCGGCATCGGTGTGCCCGGCCGCCGCCGCCCGCTGGTACCAGCCGAGCGCCGCGCGGTCCTCGTCCCGTCCGGCGTGCAGGATGCCGAGGTTGAAGGCGGCGTCCACGCTGCCCGCCTCCGCCGCCTTGGAGAACCAGGGCTCGGCCCCGGTCGCGTCGCCGGCCTGGAGGAGCAGCACGGCCAGCGCGTTCGCCGCCTCACGGTGTCCGGCGTAGGCGGCCCGGCGGTACCACTGCTCGGCCTGCGGGATCCGGTCCTGGGCGGCGCACAGCAGTCCCAGGTTGTAGGCGCCGTTGACGTCACCGGCGTCCATGGCGGCGCGGTACCAGCGCTCGGCGGTCTGCTGCTCACCCCTGGCCGCGTGCAGGGCGCCCAGCGCGTTGGCGGCGTTGCCGTCGCCGTCCTGGGCGGCACGCAGCCACCACACGGCGGCGCTCTCCTCGTCACCCGCGTCACGCAGCAGGAATCCGAGGGCGCAGGCCGCCCGCGGCTCGCCGTCCTTGGCGGCGGTGAGATACCAGCGGCCCGCCTCCTTCAGCTCGCCGCGCTGTTCGAGGATGGCGCCGAGATGGAGGGCGGCACGACGGTGCCCGCGTGCGGCGGACTGGCGGTACCACTGCTCGGCCTCGCCGACCCGACCCGCGTCGGGGCCGGCGACCGGGCTGTCGCGCTTCACCGGCGCACCGGCGTCCAGCACACGGCGGCCTTCGTCCATGACACGGCCCAGGCCGAAGGCGTCGTGCGCGTCACCGACGGCGTTGCGCTCGATCGTCCGCGCCAGGCGGTACGCGGCTTCCCGGTGCCCCTGTTCGGCGGCGGCGCGCAGCCAGCGCTCGGCACCGGCGTCGCCGCGGTGCTCCAGCAGGTCGGCCAGGGCGTACGCGCCCAGTGCGTGGCCCTGCTCGGCGGACTGGCGCAGCCAGTACTCGGCACCGGGCTCGTCGCCGCGCTCCCGGAAGTGGCGTCCCAGGGCGTGCGCGGCCGCCGCGGAGCCCGCGACGGCGGCGATCCGCCACCAGCCGGCCGCCTCGTCCGCGTAGCCCCTCTGGTGGAGGAGCACCCCGAGGTTGTTGGCCGCGGCACGGTCGCCCTCCGCGGTGGCCGCGCGCAGGTAGGTCTCCGCCCCGTCCAGGTCGCCGCGGCGCAGCAGCAGAGCGCCCAGCACGCTCATCGAGGCCGTGTCACCGGCCTCCGCGGCACGGCGGTGGCGCGCCTCGGTCTCGTCGGCGTGGTCCGCCGTGTCGGTGGTGTCGGTGGCGTCCGTGCCGTCGGCGGGGCCGCCGCTGACTGCGCGCGTGCCCTCGGTGGTGCCGGCGTTCCCGGCGGCACCGGTCGGGCCGGTGATGTCCGCGGCGAGGACGGCGGCCTCGTGGGCGCCGTCGGCGAGGTCAGCGGTCGTGGCCAGGGCGGCGACGAATGCCGCATCTGCCACGTTCCCCGTCATCCGGCCGCTTCGCTGCACAAACCGCCCTGTCTCCAACAGAGTTGCCCTGTCCCCCATAAATACCATCGTCGCACCACCCGCAACCCGCGTACACCTGGAATACCGCGGCCAGTAAGGTCACTTCAGCGTTTTGTCGACATGCCCACAGAGAGACAAGTGAAACACGGTTGGCACCAACTCGTGCCCCGCGAACCGCACTTCACTCCGACAACTTGAAAAACGTGTCGCGACACGACAAAGGCCCGGATCCCATAGGATCCGGGCCTTCACCTTTCAGTAGCGGGGACAGGATTTGAACCTGCGACCTCTGGGTTATGAGCCCAGCGAGCTACCGAGCTGCTCCACCCCGCGTCGTTGTGTTCAAACCGTACCACGACGCG
>Ga0247818_10001875_pt1 | contig 13481 bp, 3 predicted proteins | sample 13C_Glucose_Day1_FD_192424 | JGI IMG/M metagenome (GOLD analysis project Ga0247818, IMG submission 192424) | Soil microbial communities from agricultural site in Penn Yan, New York, United States - 13C_Glucose_Day1 | ecosystem: Environmental > Terrestrial > Soil > Agricultural land | place: USA...
GATGTTTCGTTTTTCGGAACGTTCTCAGATTTGGTGACCGTTTTTCCTTGGTTGATCTACGAAACATCCTGCATCTCTATCGGAGTCGGACGATTTCACCGATGCCGCTCGTCGGCCACACTATTTCGGTGAATCCTTAATTTGACGTCAGAATAGTGGCTCTTTAACATCGTTCCATTATTCTGATATCGCTTTCCGTCTCGAGGGATCGAACATGTCCTCACCCGCCCTCGTGGCGAGGTTGTGCTTGGCTTTGCTATGCCTTTCTCCGCTCCAAACCGCACTTGCAGCACCTACCCCCGGTGAAACCGACCTGATTCGCGAACGTCAGAACCGTCTGCTCGAAGAGCAGCAGCGGCGGCTCGAAGAGCTCAAGGATCTACCTGGCAAAGAGGCCAAACCGGCGCAGCCGGAAGCCCCCACCGACACGCGTTGCTTTCAGATCAACGACATCGAGCTCAAAGGCGCCGACAGCCTGTCGGAGAGTGACAAGAGCCGTTTGCTCAAGCCCTACCTCGGCCAGTGCCTCGGTGTGCCTCAGCTGAATGAAGTACTGAAGGTCATCACCGATCACTACATCGAGAAGGGTTGGGTGACCAGCCGTGCTTACCTGCCACAGCAGGATCTGTCCGGTGGACATCTCAAAGTACTGGTGGTCGAAGGCAAACTCGAGGGCTTGAAAGGCGCCGACAACAGCAAGCTCTCTGAGCGTGAGTTGTCGATGGCGTTTCCCGGCGAGGCCGGTGAGCTGGTGAACCTGCGCGAGATCGAGCAGATGGTCGATCAGCTCAATCGTCTGCCGTCCAATCAGGCAAAAATGGAGCTTTCGCCGGGCAAGAACGTTGGCGGCAGTGAGGTGCTGGTCACCAATACCCCGCAAAAACCATGGCGTGCCGGTTTGTCGCGCAGCAACGATGGCCAGCGCAGCACAGGTGAGCAGCAGTGGGGCACGACATTCGACTGGGACAGCCCGCTGGGCCTGGCTGACCAGCTGAGTCTGCGCGGTGGTCACGACGCGATGACCGATCACCAGCACACCTCCAACAACGCCATGCTCAACTACAACCTGCCGTGGGGCTGGTGGAACTTCAGCTACACCTACAGCCAGAGTGAGTACCGCTCGCAGATCGCTGCCAACGGCTACAACTTCAAGCAGACCGGCGACAGCGAGAACCATCAGTTGCGCGCCGAGCGGGTGATCCATCGCGACTCGGTCAGCAAGACCTCCCTCAGCGCCGGTCTGTCGTATCTGCGCACCAACAATTTCATCGAAGACAGCAAGCTCAAGCTGAGCAGTAACCGCATTAGTGAAGCGCAGTTCGGCTTCAACCACGGGCGACGGATCGGCAGCGCCTTCGTCAACTTCGATGCCGGCATGCAGGAAGGCATCGGCGCGTTCGACGCTCAGGGCAGCCACGATCCGGGTCCCGGCGAGCCCGACGCGCGCTATCGCAAGTACACCGCGACCCTGAGCTATCTGCAGCCATTCAAAGTGTGGGGCGAGTCCTTCAGCTTCAGCAGCCTGATGACCGGCCAGCGCAGTGAGGACGTGTTGTTCAGCCCGCAACGCACCAGCCTCGGCGGGTCGTCTTCGATCCGTGGCTACAAGGATCAATCGCTGTCTGGCGACAGCGGCGGCTATTGGCGCAACGACCTGCGCTGGTCGCGCCCGGTGAGTGCCGAATGGCTGCGCCCGGTGTTCGCCGAATACGGCACCAGCCTCGGTTACGACCAGGGCGTGATTCGTGGCGACCGTTACAACGGCGACCAGCACGGGCGGATGTCGAGCAACTCGCTCGAGCTGTTCGCCCGGGGCGAGCATGTGGCGGCAAGCGTGACCTTCGCTCATTCCCTGGAGCGGCCGGACGCACTGACCGAGCGCGAGGCACCGATCTACTTCCGTCTGGATTTTTTCATCTAATTACATTTACCCGAGACCACCAACATGGACGTTCGTCAGTACGCCTTTATTGCTCGACAGTCATCTGCAGATGTAGAAAAACACGAGCACTTCTGGGGCATGCCCAAGCGCGGACTGGCGTTCCTGCTGGCCAACGTCATGTTCTGGCAACCGATGTGGGCACAGGCGGACGGCATCGTGGTGGCCAATCCCGGCACAAGCCTGGGTCAGGCGGGCAACGGCGTGCCTATCGTCAACATCGCCACACCCAACGCTGTAGGCCTGTCGCACAACCAGTTCCATGACTACAACGTCGGTGCGCAGGGCGTCATCCTCAACAACGTGGCGGCGCAGACCGGGCAGACACAACTGGGCGGGATCATCGTCGGCAACCCCAACCTGACCAATCGGGTGGCGGCCCAGGCGATTCTCAACGAGGTAATCAGTGGCAATCCCAGTCAGTTGCGCGGTTACACCGAAGTCGCGGGGCAGTCGGCGCGGGTGATCGTCGCCAACCCTTACGGCATCACCTGTAACGGTTGCGGGTTCATCAACTCACCGCGGGTGACCCTGACCACCGGCAAGCCGGTGATCGATGGCATGGGGCGGCTGGACCGCTTTCAGGTCGATCAGGGCAGCGTCGCCATCGAAGGTGCGGGGCTCAATGCCAGTAACGTCGACCGCTTCGAGATCATCACCCGCAGCGCAAAAATCAACGCTGAAATCCAGGCACAGAACCTGACCATCGTGGCCGGTCGCAACGACGTCAACGCGCAAACCCTCGATGCTACGGAGCGAGCCGACGATGGCAGTTCCAGGCCGCAATTGGCGATCGACTCGTCCGCGCTCGGCGGGATGTACGCCGGGGCGATCAAACTGGTGGGTACCGAGGCCGGTGTCGGGGTGAAGCTGGCGGGCAACCTGGCGGCCAGTGGCGGTGATATCCGGATCGATGCCAACGGGCAACTGACCCTGGCGCAGGTTTCTGCGGCCAATGCCGTCAACATCAAGGCGTCCAGCCTCGATGCGCAAGGTCCGGTCTACGCCGGCACCAGTGCCAATGTGCAAACCCAGGGCAATCTGACCAACCAGCAGACCCTTGCGGCTCGCGACAGCATCAACCTCAGCGCCGGTGGGCAACTGACCAACAACGGCATCGTCGAGGCCGGTGTCAATGCGGATAACACTCGTAACAACGCGGGTGATGTAAACCTCAGCGCCGGCAGTCTCGGCAACGTCAACAAAAGTGTACTCGCCAGCCGCAACCTCACCGTCAACGTGGGGCAAACCCTGAACAACCAGGGCGGCACTTTGAGCTCGCAGAACACTCGGGTGTCGGCTTCGACACTGGACAACCAGAACAAGGGCCGGGTGCTGAGCACCGGCGCCCTCAGCCTCAACGTCGGCCAGGCGCTCAATGGCGGCGGCCTGATCAACAGCACCGGATCACTCGACGCAACCATCGGCCAGTTCAATAACCGTGGCGGCGAACTGTCGAGCCTGCAGGATGCGACGCTGCGCATGGGGAGCCTGGACAACGTGGCAGGTCTGGTAAATGCCGGCAGGGCGCTGAGCATCACTGCCACAGGCGCGATCAACAACCAGAACGGCAGACTGACGTCGCTCGACAGCCTCTCGCTCAAGGCCGGACACGTCGATAACAGCAACAAGGGGCGGATCGCCAGCAACAAGGCTTTGGCGATGAATGCCGCCAGCCTTGATCAACATGACGGCGGTCAACTCACCAGCGATACGTCACTTATGCTGGATCTGAACAACGGCGACTTGAATAACCAGAACGGCCTGATCAACGCACCGCTGCTGGTACTGAAAAACCTGCGACAGGTTGATAACCGTAACGGCGAAATTTCCAGCGCCCAGGCCTTCACACTGGCGGCTGCAAGCCTGGACAACAGCAACGGGAAACTGCTCGGCAATCAAGCCCTGACACTGCATGTGCAACAGGCGTTGACCAATATCAAGGGGCTCATCGCTGCTGCCGGCATTGATGCTCAAACCGGCAGCCTGAACAATAACGGCGGCACATTCACCAGTCGCGCAGATCTGAGTCTGCGGGCTGACGGCCGTCTGGACAATCAGGACAGGGGCCTGATCAACGCCACTCGGGTACTCGACATTACCGCTGCGAGCGTGAACAACCAGAATGGCGGTTCGCTGCTCGGCAGTGCCATTGCCATTGATTTCAGCGGTGCGATGGGCGATCTCGACAACAGCAAGGGACTGATTACCACCAAGGGACAGTTAAGCATCAGCCACCTGCGGGATCTGAACAACCAGGGTGGCGAGTTTTCCAGCGACCTCAGCTACACGCTTGCCGCACGCAACATGGACAACAGCGACGGCAAACTTTTCAGCCGTCAGCGGCTGGATTTGAACGCAGAGAGTACACGCAATCTCAACGGCCTGATTTCCGGCTGGCAGGGCTTGAGCCTGCTCGGCGGCAGCCTGGACAACCGTAACCACGGCACCCTGTCCAGCCGTGACGGCGACCTGCTGGTGGATCTCACGGGCGATATCCGTAACAGCAACACCGGCGCGCTGGTCAGTAAAGGCGCCTTGAAAGTCAATGCAGGCAGTCTAGACAACTCGGACAGCGGCGTTCTTTCCAGTGAGAGCGCGCAAACCCTGACCCTCACCGGCACTTTGAACAACGCACAGGGTGGTCTGATCGACAGTGGTGCCGATCTGGGCATTACAGCCAAACGCCTGGACAACACCAAGGCGACCATCAACGCCAAGCAGGACATCCGTTTCATCGGCACTGACCTGGATAATACCGAAGGCGTTCTGGCCAGTGATGCGGCTGTCAATCTCGACCTGCTTGGCACGCTGATCAATACCAAAGGTCAGGTGGTTGCAGCCGGCCCGCTGGCGATCACCCGTGCCGCGCAGATCAATAACCAGGGCGGCAAACTGGTGAGCCAGAAACTGCTCAGTCTGTCGACCGGCGGTCTCGACAACCGTAATGGCGGAACCGTAGCTGCAAACGATAACCTCACGCTCACTGCCAGTGGTGCGGTGCAAAACAGTGGCGGCCTGATCTACAGCGATGCGGCCGATCTGCAACTGAACGCCGCCAGCCTCGACAACGCCGGGGGATCGCTGCAAAGCGAAGGCGCACTTACCGTCAAGGTCGGTGGTGCGATCGATAACCAGAAGGGTCGACTCGTTGCCAAGTCCGGCAACCTCGACGTCACTGCCGCCAGTCTCGACAGCCGCGGCGGTGTGCTGTCCAGCCTCAAAAGCGCTTTCACTGCACAGATCGGCGGCTTGTTGCGCAATGGGCAGGGAGGGGTGATCCAGGCTCAGCATGTCACACTCAAGGCCCTGGCCGGTCTCGACAACGAGAGCGGACGGATCGCTGCGCAAAGCGGTGACACGACCCTTGATCTGGGCAACACCGGCAATTTCATCAACCGCAACGGTGTGCTGGTCGCCAGGCAGCGCGTCAGCGTCACCGGCAGGGATTTCGATAATAGTGGCGACACGGGTGGCCAGATCGCGGGCCAACAAATCGATCTCAGCCTGCGCGGCGCCCTGAACAACCGCAAAGGCATCATCGAAAGCGCCAGCACCCTGAGCGTCGGCGCCGCCAGCGTCGATAACCAGACCGGTCAGTTGCGCGCACTGGGCAACACCGGCAAAACCGCGTTCACCGTCGGCGGACTGTTCGACAACCGCAACGGCGCCGTTGAAAGCGCCAACAGTGACTTCAGCCTTGGGGCGGGTGGATTGTTGAACGCGGGCGGTAACGTGCTGCATGTCGGGAGCGGGATTTTCGACATTGCCACCGCTCAACTCGGTAGCGCCGGCGGCAGCTTCGTCACGCGTGGAGCCCTGACGCTGGCGGCGGATAGCTGGACCAACGCCAGCGTGATCCAGGCCGACCGCCTGACCGTCAACATCAACAACCTCAACCAGACCGCAAGTGGTCAATTGCTGGCGGCCAGCAAGCTGACAGGTAGCGGAGGTTACTGGAACAACGACGGGTTGATCGCCAGTGACGGATCGCTGGATCTGACCTTGTGGGGCAACTATTCCGGCAACGGTCGCACCAGCAGCCTTGGCGACCTGACGCTCAAGAGCAGTCAACTGACCCTCGGTGCCGGGACCAGCATTGGCGGTGGCGGCAACACCACGGTCAATATTAACGGCCTGTTGAGCAATCAGGGGCGGCTGACATCCAGCGGCGATCTGACCCTCACTGCCGCCACCGTCAACAACTACGGCACCCTCGGCGCCGGCAAAGACCTGACCCTGACCACTGGCGCACTCCTGAACGACAGAGGCCTGATCACCAGTGGCGGTGACATGCGTCTGCTGTTGTCCAGTTTCACCAATGCCTACGGCAACGTGTACGGTCTGAGCAATGTGCACATCGGCCGGGATCGCGACAGCGGCAAGGCAGACTTGCTGGACAACCGTTCTGGTGAGATCTACAGCGCGCAGGACCTGACCATCAATGCCCTGACCGTGAACAACGTAAGGGACATTCTCGAGTACACGGCACATGAAAAGAGCTCGGTAGTCATCACGCAAATCGACTGCAACCTGATCCCGATTGCCGGGTGTGATTTTCGCAGTGGCGGCCGACGCAACGGGCATTGGGAGATCGCCGAAACCGATCGACTGAAAGTCGACAACAGCAGTGCTGCCGCGAGCCTGACCAGCGGCGGCAATATGTCGATCAACGCTCAGGCGCTGAACAACGCCAGCAGCACCATCGCGGCCACCGGCAATATCAATGTGACTGCCGGCACCATCACCAACAAAGGCCTGCAAGAGCAGGAGATCATCACCAAGCGAACTTACTGGAACTACGTTGACCAGATCTTCGCCGCCGAGCCCGCCGCCAAAGCCTTCAACGACAAGAACGGCGGCACGCCTTCGGCCACCGTCGAAGCGGATTTGAGCCATTTCATCAGCCTTCTGGGCGGTGGCAAGCTGACCGAAAGCGTTTCCACCGTCACGGGTTCGGGCAGCTCCTACGACGCGGTGATACAGGCCGGCGGCAACATCCGACTGGATGCGGCTCAGACCATCGACAACAGCGTGGTACGGCCTTATTACAGCTACGTCGCGGCGGGCAAGACCAATACCGATACCGGCGTTGGCAACGGCTACTCCACCGTGGTCAAGATCAATCCGCAACTGCCCCCGGATCTGGCCCAGCAACAGGTCAGCCCGATCGACTTGCCGGGCTTCAGCCTGCCGACAGGTCAGAACGGACTTTTCCGTCTGAGCCAGGAGGGTGGCAGCGCGCCGGCCACTACCGGCCCGCAAAGCTGGACGCTCAGCGGCGGCAAAGTCACCGGCGGCGTGTCGACCACACCGGTGACCGTAAACCGCGTACAGGGTCTGCCAAGCAACGCCGGCAAATCCCAGCCGCACAAATACCTGATCGAAACCAATCCGGTGCTCACTGACCTCAAGCAGTTCATGAGTTCGGATTACCTGCTCCAGGGCCTGGGCTACGACGCCGATCAGAGCGCCAAGCGCCTGGGTGATGGCCTGTTCGAACAGAAACTGGTCCAGCAGGCTGTCGTCGCCCGGACGGGGCAGCGCTTCATCGACGGTCAGACCTCCGACGAGGGGGTCTTCAAGTACCTGATGGACAACGCCATCGCCAGCAAGAACACGTTGAACCTGAGTGTGGGCGTCAGTCTCAGTGCGCAGCAGGTCGCGGCGTTGACGCACGACATCGTCTGGCTCGAAGAGCGTGAAGTGAACGGCGAAAAAGTCCTGGTGCCGGTGCTGTACCTGGCCAACGCCAATAATCGCCTTGCGGCCACGGGCTCGTTGATCCAGGGCAAGGACGTCACGCTGATTGCCGGTGAAAACCTTGAAAACTCCGGCACGTTGCGCGCCAGCCAAAACCTCGATGCCACGGCCAAAAAGGATCTGGTGAGCAGTGGTCTGGTCGAGGCCGGCAACCTCTTGAAGCTGACGGCGACCGACAACCTGACGAACAAGGCCGGGGGGATCATTTCCGGTCGCGATGTCACGCTCACCGCCGAACGCGGCGACGTGATCAACGAACGCACCGTGACCACCCACCGCAGCAGTGACGGCCGGCTCAGCGAAGAAACCGACTTCGTCGATAACGCGGCGCGGATCGAAGCGGCGAACGCACTGGTTATTGGCGCCGGTCGGGACATCAACAACAGTGGCAGTGTGCTGAAAAGTGGTGGCGATACCACGCTGACGGCCGGGCGCGATGTACACATCGACTCGACCGAGCAGACGACTGATCGCAGCAATACCAACTATCAGTATTCGACGGTCAAGCAGCATGGCTCGGACGTCAACGTCGGCGGCACACTCAAGGTTACGGCCCAGCGTGACGTCAGCGTTGTGGCGAGTAATGTCGAGGCCAAAGGCAATGTCGATATCAATGCCAAAGGCGACCTGACGATCAGCTCGGCGGCTGACGAATCCCATGCCAGCGGCTGGAACAAGAAGTTCCGTGCGGAGGAGGATCACGTCGCCCAGCAATCGAGTGTGATCAAGGCAGGTGGAAGCCTGACGCTCAATGCCGACAAGGATCTCAACCTGATCGCCAGCCATGTCAAGTCGGGTGGCGAGGCTTTTGTTTATGCCGGCGACGACCTGAACCTGCTGACCGCTGACAACCTCGATCACTCGTTCTATACCAAGACGAAGAAGGGCGACTTCGGCAAGAAAAAGTCCGTGATGACCGAGAGCGAAAGCATCACGTCGGTCAGTTCGAGTATCGAGTCGGGAAGCAAACTGGTGATGTCTGCGGGTCAAGACATCAATGCACAAGGGGCCAAAGTCAGAGCCGATGGAACACTGCTGGCCACTGCCGGCCATGACATCAACCTCGATGTAGCCGAGGACTATGCCAGCCAGGCCAGTGCCTCTTCGAAGAAGAACTGGAAATCCAGCAAATCCAATAGTGCCGAGGCCACTCAAACCCGCTTGAACAGCACCGAGTGGGTTGCCAAGAGCATGGAGCTCAAAGCCGACAATGACATTACGTTGAAAGCGGCTTCGTTGCGTGCGGCTGATGAGATCAAGCTGACAGCCGCCAATGACGTATTCATTGGCGCCGCCCAGGAAACACAAACCTCCAGTCAGTCGCAGAGCTCTAGCAAAACCGGGGCGACGATCACCGGACTGCTGTCCAACACGCAGAAGTCACAACAGGGTCAACAGACGTCCACCGAGAGCATCGGCAGCGATATCAGCGCCGGCAGCCTGCAGATCAAGAGCGGTCGGGACACGGTCGTTGAAGGCAGTACGCTGGTGGCCGACAAGAACATCGGTATCAATGCCGGGAGAAACCTGGAAGTCATCAGCGCTGAAAACACCACGACTGCCAGTTCCTCTTCAGGCAACAAGAAGGTGGGCGAGATCGGTTCCTGGTGGCAGGGCGCGACCGGGATCGTCAAGACCAAGGAGTCGGATCAGAGCACCACGACTCGCCAGTCGGGCAGTCAGATTGCGTCGCTTGGCGGCAACATCCTGCTGACAGCCGGGGATCATTACACCCAGACAGCCAGCCAATTGGTGACCCCGGTCGGCGATATTGGCATCACGGCCAAACACGTGGACATCGGCGAGGGTTACGACTCTCTCAGCTCCACCAAAACCGCCAGCACCAGTCGTACTGCCGTGGGGGGCACGGTGAGCATTCCACTGCTTGATGCGTTGCGTGGTATCCAGCAGATGGGCGAAGCCGCCGAAAAAACCACCGATGGACGAATGCTTGCACTCGCCGCCGTGAACGCGGCAATGAGTGCCGATCAGGCGATGGACGCTGGCAAGTCAATGACGCAAGACCCACGGACGGGCGTGAAAGTCAGCGTCAACCTCAGTAATAGCCAAAGCCAAATGAACAGCAGCCAGAGCGGCAGCAATGTCGTCGGCAGCGGCGTGATTGCGGGTGGCAACATCAACATCGTCGCCAAGGGTGCCGGTGCCGACAGCAACATCAATGTGGTCGGTAGCCGCATTGAAGGCGGTGGCGATGTTTCGCTGAATGCCGATGGTGCAATCAATCTTCTGTCCGCGCAGAACACCGCGCATCAGGAAAGCACTAACAGCAACAGTGGCTGGAGCGCCGGGATCGGTTTCGGCTTCGGCGAACAAAACGGCTTTACCCTTGAGCTCGCCGCCAACAAGGGGCGAGGGACCACTGATGGTGACGACGTCACGCACACCAACACCTCGGTCAAGTCCGGCGGCACGCTGAGCCTGAAAAGTGGTGGCGACACCAACATCAAGGGCGCCACCGCCAGCGGCGAAACGGTCAAGGTCAACGTGGGCGGCGATCTCAATATCGAGAGCCTGCAAGACACCAGTACCTACACCTCCAAGCAATCAAGCGCCAACGTCGGCCTGAGTGTCTGCGTGCCTCCGTTCTGCGTCGGCAACAGCAGCGTCAGCGGCGGTATCGCCCAGCAGCACATGCAAAGCGAGTACGCCAGTGTTTCCGAGCAGTCGGGCATCAAGGCGGGTAATGGTGGCTTCCAGGTCGAGGTCAAGGGCAACACCGACCTCGTCGGGGCGATCATCGCCAGTACCGACAAAGCGGTGGCTGACGGTAAAAACACGTTGAGCACCGGCACGCTCACGACGTCGGACGTCAAGAACAAGGCTGAGTACGATGCCAGCAGCATCAACCTCAGTGGGGGATATGGCGCCGACATGGGGCGTGATGCCAATGGCAATGCCAGCGCAACGGCCAACAGGGGCGGGCCTGTCGTCGCCAGCAAGGATGGCGTCAGTGCAACTACGCCGGTCGTCCTGTTCGCCAGCGGCAACTCCAGCAGCACCACTTACAGCGGCATCAGCGGCGCGGCCGTCACTATCACCAACAGTACAAAGCAACAGGAACTGACCGGGCAAACAGCCGAACAAGCCATCGCTGCGATCAACACCGATGTTTCCAGCGAGCGTGACGGCAGCAATAAACTCAAGCCGATTTTCGATGCCCAGGAAATTGGTGTTGATTTCGAGATTGTCGGCAAGTTTGTGCAGAACGTTTCGCAGTTCATCGAGAACCGCGCGCGTGAAATCGATGACAAGAAGAAACAGGCTGATCTTGAGTACGCGGCTGCGCGAAATCCGAATCTGTCTGAAAAGGATCGGCTGGCACACCACGAAAACTATCTGCAACTTCAACAGCAGATAAAAGAGGTTGGCGACAACTGGGGCGCAGGCGGAACATACCGACAGATCGCAACGGCTCTGGTTGCCGGCATCAGCGGTGGCGTAACCGGCAGCAGCGCGCAATTCGCGCAAAACATGGTCGTCAACTACGTCCAGCAGCAAGGCTCGTCGTATATCGGCGACCTGGTGAAAAAAGGCCTGAAAGAGGGCAGTCCGGAGCACGCTGCCTTACATGCGATTCTTGGCTGCGCAGGTGCTGCCGCCAGCAATCAAAGCTGTTCGGCGGGTGCCTTGGGTGGTTCGGCGTCCAGTGTGCTGGCCGGCCTGTTTGCGGATTCCGACCCGAACGAAACCGCGATAGAACGCGAAGCCAAACGTAACATCATCACCAGCCTCGTGACCGGGATTGCGGCCATGAGCAATCCGAACGGCGCGGCAACAGCGAATAACGCGGCCACCGCAAACATCGACAACAACTGGCTTGCGACACAGCAGTACGTCCAGGCCATGAAGGAAGTTGACGCAGAGCCCAATCTGGCCAAGAAGCTGGCGATCATTGCAAAGTGGGGGTACATCTCGGCCCGGCAGGATCTGCTGACAGCTTCCGGCGTCATGAAAGGCTTCACGGACGGCATGGCAGGTGCGGGACTCGGCGCGCTGGACAGTGCAGTGAATCTCCTGCGTGACCCGGTGGAAAGCTTTCACGCCATGAACGAGTTCCTTGCCTCCGATGAGGCGGTGAACATCCTTGGTAAAAGCGTTGCTGATGCCTTCAAATCGCAACTTTCGCAAATCCTTGAAGCGGCCACCGTGGGCGGCGACGAGAACGCGGAGAACGTTGGCCGGCAAATGGGGCAGGCCGTAGCGCTCATCGTTCAGCTCATGGCCGGCGGCGGCACCAGTTCCGCGAATGCGTCGCTGCAACTGTCGCGTATGGGGATCGACGTCTCGGTCAAGACCATCAAAGAGGTCGGATCGACAGTCAAGATCGACCATCTCAAGACGCAGATCACGAAGTTTTCGGAGAAGCTGCCGGATACGGATGTGCCGGTACTGGATCCGCAGAAGCCGGTGGTGCCGCCAAAAACAGATGTAACCCCACCAAAGGTGGACGTGACAGTTCCCAAAGATGGTGATCTGCCACCGAAAGACGGTGTCAAGCCGTCGGAAGTCGAGCCACCGCCTCCGGTAAAAGGGCCAGATGAGTTCATTCCACCAGGAATGGACCGACCTTTCAGACCTGTAAATCTCGACCATCCGCCCCTTCAGTCTGTTGTGGATGCGATGGAAAGTCCTCTGATTAAAAAAATGGTAGCGTGCGACAGTGTCGACTGTTCGGAAATAGCGATAAAACTATTCGACGCAGCCGAAGGAAAAGGAAAAATCATTGAGGTTAGGCCAGTCCAACCCGGGAAACTGACGCTGTTTGAGAATGGCAAGATTGAGGCGGATCAGATATACCATCAGGTTTATACGGATGGTCGCTATGTATACGACCCGCGCCTGTCTTCAAATCCGATTCCAAAAGGTGATTGGGAACAGCACATCAAGGGGATGAATCCTGAGGGTGTTAAGATTTCAGATAATTTAAAAGGTCTTTGAGTTATGAAGATTGAGAATGATGAAGGTCGCCTTTTGAATGTTATTGCTGATATCGGCGATTTGGAGTGGCGTAAGTATCGGCAGCGTTATCCGGATGTGATGGTGGGCAGTAAGATGCAGAGGGAGGATCATTCTGCTTTTCTTCCATTCATTGCGTTCAGATTCAAAGATATCAGGGAGAGTGAAATTGAAAAGTTGCGGAGTGCGGTGGAGGGCTACAAGGGAAAGATGTCGTGGTCGCTTGTTGGTAATGCACGCGAAGGTTTGCCTGGAACCAACTGGATGATAGCCCCCGCCAGGCTCTGGGAAGTAAGTGATTGTGCTTCGAAAGCAAATCTGACTGCTGCCGTCTATTTGTCGATCCATGAACCTGCACTGGGTCCGGCCGCGTACGAGGATTTGGTCGGCCTCACTGAATATGTTCGTTCGGCGTTTCAATTGTCTTAATAAGAATCACAACGGGTAGAAATTAAAAGAAATTAAAAGGGCGCTGATTTATTTGATTTAATAAATCTGTCCCTTTTTTTTGTCCCGTTTTTTTGTGAAAACTGAGCGGAAAGGGGACAGATTTATTTGATTAATAAATCTGTCCCCTTTTTATGCTATTTGAAGGGGCCTGAGGATTTTAACAAGGCGTTGACGAGCACAGCGCTAAGTGCCGGTTTCGAAAAATTTGTTGTCGCCAATGGTTTCTCGAAGGAGGTAGCCAGCAAGGCTTCGAATACTCTCGGCATGGCCAATACTTGGGATAAGCTTGCGGACAGAACGCTGGATTTTTTAAGGATAAGTAAATGTTGGGAGAGCTCAAACGGTACAAACA
>Ga0247818_10001876_pt1 | contig 13479 bp, 11 predicted proteins | sample 13C_Glucose_Day1_FD_192424 | JGI IMG/M metagenome (GOLD analysis project Ga0247818, IMG submission 192424) | Soil microbial communities from agricultural site in Penn Yan, New York, United States - 13C_Glucose_Day1 | ecosystem: Environmental > Terrestrial > Soil > Agricultural land | place...
CCCGCTGGCCATAGATTTTGGCGGATCCCGGATCCGGAACCGCCAGTTCCTCCCGGGCATCGGCGCCGGAGAAGGCCGGCAGGACCAGGACCCCGGGCCGCCCCGGAGCGGAGTCGGGCCATGACGGTCCGGAGCGCAGGAATCCTCCTGTACCGGCGGGGCAGCGGAGGGGACGTGGAAGTGTGGATAGCCCATATGGGCGGGCCATTCTGGGCGCGCAAGGATGCGCGCGCATGGTCGATCCCCAAGGGTGAGTACCTCCCGGACGAGGATCCGCTGGCCGCCGCGGAACGCGAGTTTGCCGAAGAGATGGGGGCCCCTGCGCCATCGGCGGACTACGTCCTGCTCGGTGCCTTCCGGCAGCCCTCGGGAAAGGTCATCACGGTCTTCACAGCCGAGTCCGGTTTCGCTCCCGAACGGATCGTGAGCAACACCTTCGCCCTGGAATGGCCGAAGGGGTCCGGCACGATCCGCAACTACCCCGAGGTCGACGACGCCAAGTGGGCCGGAGTGGAGGAAGCCCGCACCAGGCTGGTCAGCGGCCAACTCCCGATCCTTGACGCGCTGATCCACCATCTGGAGGGCCGAGGCGGGTGACAGGCGGGCCGCCGGTCAGCATCCTGCCATTGCTGCCCCGGCAGCGGACTGCCATCCTTGGGTAATCCGTACTCCGGGAAGCGACCGAAAGGGAAAGACGATGCCGCTCCATCTGTCGGAGTTCAGCTATGGCTGACGATCCCGTCCCACGCACAGAGAGAACTCCCCCAATGGATGCAATCGAACCGACCGGGGAGCCTGAGCTGTCCGCCGTCCACCGCGCGGCGAGCCTCAAGGAGCGCGTCTACATCAGCTTCACCAGCCTGGCTGTGGTGCTGGCCCTTCGGAGCCACGCAGACGAGACGACGCCCGCTGCCGCAGCGGTGACCCTCAGCGTCGTGGTCATTGGTTCCCTGCTGGGCATCTTCGTTGCCGATCTGCTGAGCCACCTGACGGTCCACGCCCAGCTCCCCAGCGGTCCGGAACTGCAGCACATGATCGCCGTCAGCACCGAAGCCCTGACCGTCCTGGTGACGCCCCTGCTGCTCCTCACAGCGGCCGGCCTCGGCCTCTGGTCGACAGCCGTGGCACTGTCATGGGCAACCGTCGTGCTCGTGGTGACCCTCCTCGTCGTCGGCTACCTCGCCATCCGGCGGCTCGACCTGCCGTTCCGCCACAAAGCCCTCATCATGTTCGCCGAAGTAGTCTTGAGCCTGGTAGTCATTGGGCTCGAACTGCTGGCGCACAATCTTTGACAACGGCACTGCGGACCCCGGCCGGGGATCAAGGCGCGCCCGCCATTCGTTGGCTGGGTAGCGGCCCCACACCCACCCCATAAGGAGACTGCTTGCTGATCGTGCTCACCGGAATTGACGGTTCAGGAAAAACGACGGCGGCACGGGCTCTTGTTGATGCCGCCCGCCGCTCGGGGAAAGGCGCCCTGTTCCTTGGCAATTATGCGGGCCGCCGACAGATGTCCCTCATCAGTGCCAGACTCGGGGTTCATCTGACCCCGAGGCTGGCGGACTTTCTTGAAACGGGAATCCGGACCTTCAATGTCCTGAATTCACACCGCCGCGCCCAACACTTTCCCGGTCTGGTGGTCATGGACCGGGACCTGCACTGCCAGCTCGCGCTGCGCCGGATGTACGGATTGCCCCGGGGACGGGTGCTTCCGTTCCTCATCCGGACGCTCCCCCAGCCCGACCTCCTCGTCTACCTCGACATCGACCCCAGCGAAGCGCACGCACGGGTCCTCGCACGGGGCACCGACTCCGAGCGACTCGAAGACCTCGAGTCTTTGCGCGACGCCTACCGCTCCCTCCCGGAATTCCCGGGGTTTGCCAGCATCCCTGCCGGCGGGCAGCCCGCCGAAGTGCTGGCCCGGCTCGAAGACGCCATCACCAAGGCCTGCGGAGGCCCGGCCGGGGAACACTCCCCCGCCGGCCCCGCCCCTGCCTGACGCCGCCGAACCGGGGACCGCCGGAATTGGCACCTAGCGTGCGAGGTATTCCTCGTGCTGCCGGTGCGCTTCCGCCACCAGCGCCCGGATCTTGTCGATGTCCTTGGCCTTGTTGCGGTACTTCGGATCCATGGCCAGGATCTGGGATTCTTCGTCGGTCAGCATCCGGTAAATCCGCTCACGTTCGGACGAGTCGGCGGTGTATTCCAGGTCAAGGTAATTGACGGCGTGCCGGCGCGCGTTGTTGATGGCTGTCTGGGCTTTACCGGCCTTGCTCAGCAGCGACGCGATGACGGTCAGGATCAGCACCCCGACGATGACGGCCAGGGACGTGGCCGTGCTGATTTCGATCACGGGAACCGGCTGGCCGCCGTTGATGAATGGCAGGTTGTTCTCATGCAGGGCGTGGAGCACCAGCTTGACTCCGATGAAGGCAAGGATGAACGCCAATCCGTAGGCGAGGTAGATGAGGCGGTCCAGCAGCCCGTCGATCAGGAAGTACAGCTGGCGCAGGCCCATGAGCGAAAACGCCGTGGCAGTGAACACGATGTACACGTTCTGGGTCAGCCCGAAGATCGCCGGGATGGAGTCCAGGGCGAAAAGGATGTCGGTTCCACCAATTGCCACCATGACCAGCAGCATCGGCGTCAGCGCCCTCTTGCCATCGCGGATGGTGAAGAGTTTGTCCCCGTCGTAGTGTTCCGTGGTGTGGAAGAGCTTCCTGGCGATGCGGATCATGAAATTGTCGGCCTGGTCCTCGCCGTGGGCGTCCGGCCGGAGCAGGTTGCCCGCGGTGACCAGCAATATCAGTCCGAAGATGTAGAACACCCACGCGAAGGAATTGATCAGCGCGGCGCCGAGGAAGATGAAGCCGGTGCGGGCGATCAGCGAAAAGACGATGCCGAAGAGCAGCACCTTCTGCTGGTCCTCGCGGGGCACCCGGAAACTCGCGATGATGATCAGGAAGACAAAGAGGTTGTCGACCGACAGGGCCTTCTCCGTGATGTAGCCGGCGAAGTACTCCGACCCCATCTCTGTGCCGCCGAAGACCCACACCAGGACACCGAAGACGACAGCCAGCCCCACATAGAGCGCCGACCAGGCGGCGGCCTCCTTCAACGTGGGCACATGGGCCTTGCGGATGTGGAAGAAGTAGTCGAAGGCCAGCAAGGCCAGGATCACGGCTATGGTGATTGCCCAAATAAGCGGTGAAACGGTCATGGTGCTCAACTTCCGTCAAGGATCCGGCCCATGGGGCCGGTTCGGTCCGGCAATGCAGGTGGTGTGAGCAGTTTAAGCGCTGGTGGCATCCTGCACCTCTTACGCCCATTGCGGGCATCGGCCGTCAGGCGAATCGCACAGCGTTTTCACAGGGAAGCGCTATTGAAGATACAGCCGGATCCACAAGAATGGTCGAAACTGATAGTGGGATCCGCGGATACAAGGATGACCGCGGCGCACCGACGTTCAGTGGCGAGCGTACTAACCATCCGAGCTGAAACCGACTAACGACGGGTTTCCGAGCATGTTGACTCTGCGCAAGCACGTTCTTCCTTCACTCCTGGCCGTGATGCTGCTGTCGGCGACGGCCTGTACTTCCGAGTCCGCGGCCGGCTCCCGGCCAAACTTTCTGCCCGAAGAAGTGACCAGCAGCCCCGGCAGCGGGGCGGCATCCGCCGGCCCCAGTGCGGCTGCTCCACAGCTGGGCCCCGCCAGCGCGGTGGACGCACAAACGCTGCTGGAGGCCTTCAAGGGCCGGGACATGGTGAGGCACATGGAGGCGCTGCAGCGGGTTGCTGATGACAATGACGGCAACCGCGCCTCGGGCACCTCCGGCTATGAGGACTCGGCGCGGTACGTGGAGGAGCAGTTGCGCGCGGCCGGGTACAACCCGGTCCGGCAGACGTTTACCCACCGGCCCAACGACGAGCGGGTGGAGACTTTCAACATTCTCGCCGACACGGAGGGCAGTGCCGAGAACACCATTGTGGTGGGCGGCCACCTGGACTCCGTCGAGAATGGTCCGGGAATCAACGACAACGCCAGCGGCGTTGCTGCAGTGCTGGAAACCGCCCTGTGGATGAAGGAGACCGGATTCAAACCGGCCAACCGGGTCAGGTTCGCGTTCTGGGGCGCCGAAGAGGACGACCTCGATGGTTCACGGCATTACGTCGACGAGCTGAGCGCGGCCGAGGTCCGCCGGACGGCGCTTTACCTGAACGTGGACATGGCGGCCTCGCCGAACGGCGTAAGGTCCATCCACGACGGCGACGGGTCGGATTTCGAGGAAGCCGGGCCGAAGGGTTCCCGGAACATCGAGGACGTCCTGTTCCGGTTCTTCGAGGACAACTCGCTGCCGGCGGAAGCCACACCATTCGACGGCGGGTCCGATTACGAACCGTTCCTGCGGGCGGGCATTCCCGGCGGCGGGCTGTTCACCGGCGACGTGGAATCAAAAACCAAGGCCCAGGTGCAGGCCTACGGCGGCACGGCCGGCAAGGACCTCGATTCCTGCTACCACAAAGCCTGCGACACCATCGAGAACACCAACGCGGACCTGCTCAAGGAAATGTCCGCCGCCCTGGCCTACGCCACCGCCACATATGCCACGGCCCCCCGGGGCTGACGCCCGGGCCGTTTTCTGAAGCGTTTCCCGTCGTTCCACCGCCCCGCGATGCCCGGTGCGGCGTCAGCGGGTGGACGGCGGCTGGCTGGTGGATCCCCGCACCTGAAGCTCGCTGGAGACCAGGTGCAGCCTCCCCGGAAGGTCCGGATTTCCGAGGCGCTCCAGGATGAACTTGCCGGCCTGGACCCCGACGGCGAGATTGCCGTTGTCCACTGAGGTCAAGGAGAGGAAACGGATGCGCGAAAGGTACGTGTTGTCGTAGCCGACGAGCGACACGTCCCCGGGCACTGTGAGGTTGTTATCGGCTGCCGCCGACAGGGCGCCGATGCACGCGATGTCATTGAAGGCGAAGATCGCCGTTGGCCGGTCGCCGCCGGACAACAGCCGGTTCGCGGCCGCATGGCCGCTTTCCTCGCTCATGCCGCCCTGTACGACCCAGGATTCGAACCCTGCCGCGGCCATCGCGTGTTCGTAGCCCGCCCGGCGGAGCCTCCCGATTTCACCCGGACCCTGCAAATGCGCGATCCGCCGGTGGCCGAGGGCCAGCAGGTGCTTGGTAGCCTTGCGCGCACCGGCTTCATCGTCGTTGACGACCACGTCCACCCCGGGCATAACAGGATCGCGGGTTCCGGCCAGGACGACGGGCACGGCGGCCGCAGCTGTTTCGATTCCGGCGGATTCCGTGCTTGTCCCCACGACCACGAGCCCGTCGATGCGTTGTTCCAGCAGGGCCTCCACGGACCGGCGTCCCACCCTGTGATCCGTGTAGGAATCCGCCAGGACCGGCGAAACGCCGGCCGCGTGCAGCGAGGCGGTCAGCCCCTCAAGAAGTTCGACGAACCAGGGGTTGCGAAGGTCGTTCAGCAGTACCCCGACAGTGCCGGTGCGGGGCATTGACAGCCCCCGGGCCAGCTTGTTGGGCCGGTACCCGAGTTCATCCATTGCGGCGAGCACGGCCCGGCGACGGGACTCGCTGACGTTTCCGGATGCCTGCAGGACCAGGGAAACCAGCGACTTCGAGACACCCGCCCGGGCGGCGACATCGCGGATGGTGGGCCGGCCCGCTGGTGTGCCGCTGGCGGATGTTTGGGTCACGGATGCTCCTTACTGTCACATCAGCCTACGGGGTTGACGACTGTGGTTCACATCACCCATCATGGACCGGTCCAAGTAAAGTCCAAATCCGAACGAAACGAGATGATTCCCTATGAGCGCACCGCACACCCGGCGGCTGGTCGCCGGCATGGTCGGAGGTGGTGCCGGAGCCGACATCGGCAAGACCCACCGCCACGCCATGCGCCTGGATGACCAGTTCGATCTGCAGGCCGGCGTCTTCGGCCGCGATCCCCAGCGCTCCGCCACGGTCGCCGCTCAGCTGGGCGTGCCGGCGGACCGCAGCTACCGCGACTACCGGCAGATGGCCGACGCCGAGGCCGCGCGCGAAGACGGTGTGGACGTCGTCGTGGTCGCGACCCCGAACGACAGCCACTTCGATATCGCCCGCACGTTCCTGGCAGCGGGAATCTCCGTGGTGTGCGAAAAGCCGCTGACCCGCGATTCATCGACCGCCGCGGAACTTGTTCGCCTCGCCGCCGCCAACGGTGCCGTCCTGGCGGTGCCGCATTGCTACTCGGCTTACGCCATGGTCCGCCAGGCCGCCCGAATGGTCCGCGACGGCCGGCTCGGCGCCATCACCTTCGTCGATGTGGAGCACGCCTCCGGCTGGGCAGCGGCCCCCGTGGAGCTGGCCGGCCACAAGCAGGCTGCATGGCGCACGGATCCGGACATCGCCGGCTTCCCCAGTGTCGTCGGGGACTTAGGCACCCACGCCTTCCACCTGCTCCGCTACATCACCGGGCTCGAGGCCGACCGCGTGTCGGGGCGCCTGCGTACCATCGTGCCCGGTCGGCGGGTGTTCGACCACGCCACGGTGGAACTGCAGTTGAGCGGCGACGTGCCGGCACGGCTCTGGGCCAGCATGGCCGCCACCGGCCACAACCACGGCCTGCGCATCCGCGTGTTCGGCGAGCAGGGAAGCCTGGAGTGGGAGCACGAGGACCCCCACCATCTCAGGGTGCAGGACCTTGACGGGACCACCACGATCCTGGCGGAAGGGCTCGGCACCCTGTCCGAGGATGCGGCCCGCCTCACCCGCGTGGGGCTGGGGCACCCCGAAGGGTTCCTGGAAGCCTTCGGAAACTTCTACCGCGACCTGGCCGATGAGCTGCGCGCCCGCCGCGACGGAACGCTTCCGCCGACCCGCGACCTGTCCTTCCCCACCGGACAGGACGGGCTCATGGGCGTCAGGTTTGTCGAGGCCGTCGCTGCGTCCCACGACCAGGATGCCGCGTGGGTCAGTCCGGCCAGGTCCGACCAGACTGCAGGAGTCTAAGCATGCAACGCTTCGCACTGCTTGGGGCCGGATTCATCGGCTCCGTCCACGCCGCCAACCTCGCGGCGCACCCCGGCGTCGACTTCACCGTGGTCTACGATCCGGACAATCGGCGGGCACAATCGCTGGCCGCCGCCCACGGGGCCCGGGCGGCCACCGACCTGGCGGAGGTCTTCGACCGCTCAGCCGTCGACGCGGTCTTCATCGCATCCTCGACCGACACCCATGCCGCCCACCTGCGCCGCGCCGCCGCCGCCGGCCTGGCGGTTCTTTGTGAGAAGCCGATCGACCTGGACCTGCAGAACGCCCGGGAAGCCGCCGCCTACGCCACCGGGCACGCAATCCCGGTGATGGTGGACTTCAACCGCCGCTTTGACCGGGACTACGCCGAGCTCAAACGTATTGTCGACACCGGGGAGATCGGCAAGGTTGAGCTCATCCAGCTCTCCAGCCGCGGGCCCGTGATGCCGCCGCTGTCCTACATCGCCACGTCGGGCGGACAGATGCGCGACCAGACCGTTCACTTCTTCGACCTGGCCCGCTGGCTGACAGGACTGGAGCCCACCGAGGTCTTCGCCACGGGTTCAGCCCTTGCCGAACCCCGGCTGCGCGAATACGACGACGTCGATACCTCCGCCGTGACCCTGCGGATGTCCAACGGCGCACTGGTACAAATCGACAGTGCACGCCGCACCGGTTATGGCTACGACGAGCGCATCGAAATCATGGGGTCCACCGGGATGGCCGAGGCCGGCCGCCACCGCACGGGCGCCGTCTCCCGCTACTACGCCGGAAAGGTGATTGATGACGGCATGCCGGCCGGCTGGTTCGAGCGGGTCCAGCCCACCTACGCGGCGGCCCTGGCGCACTTCGTCGCCGCACTGGACAGCGGTGCCCCCATCTCCCCCTCCCTTGAGGACGGGCTGAAGGCACAGGCCATCGCCGAAGCCGCCACTCTTTCCCTGCACAGCGGCAGGACGGAGCCGGTGCACTACGGACCGGGGCTGGTCGAGGGCGCAGCCGCGGGGCTGTCGTAAACTGCGGTCGGATCATTTCCACCAAAGCATGGCCGCACCCCGGTCCGAGCAGGTAGAACTGAGTCATGACTTCCTCGCCCCTGGTGCTCGGCCCGATGATGCGGTACGTGGATGAGACCTCGGCGAGCATCTGGGTGGAGACCCGGTCTGCCGCCCGGGTCTCCGTCCGCGCTGGCGGGAGGGACTGGGCAGCGCGTACCTTTGCGGTCCACGGCCACCATTACGCGCTGGTGGAAGTGGATGGGCTGGAGCCGGGCACGGTGACGCCGTACACCCTCGACATCAACGGCAGCCAGGTCTGGCCCGATCCCGCAGCGGAGTTCCCGCCGTCAATGATCGCGACGCTGGAGACCGGCAAGCCGCTGCGGATGGCCTTCGGCTCCTGCCGGACCAGCGTGCCGCACGACAAGGCCGGCAACCGGACCCACGGCGTCGACTCACTGCGCGCCTACGCCCTGAAGATGGCCTCCGGCGGCGATCTGCCGTGGCCGGATCTGGTGGCATTCCTCGGCGACCAGGTGTACGCCGACCTGACCAGCGAGCAGATGCAGGAGTTCATCCGGGCGCGGCGGGACATTGATGAACCGCCCGGCGAGGAACTCAAGGACTATGAGGAATACGCGCACCTCTACTATCTGGCCTGGTCGGACCCCGCGAACAGGTGGCTCCTGTCCACCCTGCCCAGCGCCATGATCTTCGATGACCATGACATCCGCGACGACTGGAACACCTCCCTCAGCTGGAAAAAGGAAATGGAGGCCACCTCCTGGTGGCACGGGCGCATTGTCGCCGGCCTGGCCTCGTACTGGGTCTATCAGCACCTGGGGAACCTGTCACCGCAGGAACGGGCGGGGGACGCCCTCTGGCAGCGGATCGCCGGGCACACCGGCGGGGACGAAATCGACATGAGCGCCGAACTGGACCGTTTCGCGGACCGGGCCGATCAGGACCCGGGATCGTACCGGTGGAGCTACTGCCGGGATTTCGGGGACACACGCCTGGTTGTCGTGGATTCCCGGGCAGCCCGGGACCTGACGCCGGACGCCCGCGCCCTGGTGGACAAAGCGGAAATGGCCTGGCTCGACGGACAGATGCGCGGCGGTTTCCGCCACCTGCTGATCGCGACGTCGCTGCCCTTCCTGCTGCCGATGGGCCTGCACTACGTCGAATCCTGGAATGAGGCCATCTCCCAGGGTGCGTGGGGGAAACCTGCCGCCCGGGCAGGCGAAAAGCTGCGCCAGACGGTGGACCTGGAGCACTGGGGCGCCTTCGAGAACAGCTTCCGGGAAGTGGCAGCCATGGTGACCGAGGTCGCCGACGGCAAAAGGGGCCCGGCCCCGGAAACCATCGCCTTTCTCTCCGGCGACGTCCATTATTCCTACGTGTCGGAGGTGGAGCGTTCCTCGGGCAGCCGGATCGTGCAGGCCGTCTGCTCCCCCATCCGCAACCCGCTGCCCCGGCTGATGAGGTCCTTCGCCGCCGTCATGTCCTATGGCTTGGCAACGCCGGTCGGGGCCCTGGTCGCCCGCTCGGCCAAGGTCCCGGATCCGCCGTTTCGCTGGTCCGGAATCAAGGGCCCCTGGTTCGACAACAACTTGGCCTGCCTGGAGGTGGTCCCGGAAGGGCTGAACCTGTGGTGGCAGACAGGCGTCGTTGACGGCGGTGACCAGCTGCATCCCCGGTTGAAGCTCGTCTCCTCCGTCACGGTGGCTCCCCGGCATGCGGAAAAAACTGCAGGGTGAGCTCCGACTCAGTACACCAGTTCGCGGAATAGCAAGGCCCTTCGAAGACTTGTTCTCATTGGACGGCCACGGGGCCGCCGCCAGAAAAGGACTCTTCGTGCCGACTGCTTTTGTACCCTTCACCCTGCTCGCCACCGCAAGGGAGGGCCGCCAGCGCGCCTTCCGGACGGATATCGAGCGGCTTGTATCCGACCACCGTGCACCCTTGTCCACCGTCAAGTCCACGGCGACAATGGCGTGCCTGCGGGGCGCGATCGCCAAGAGCGAGCACACGGCGACCGAGTCGAGCCTCGCCAAGTTCCTGGCGGACCGCCTGGTCACCAACGGCATTTATCTCGACATCACGGTATGCCTGGAGCACTAGCCCTGATGGACCACGGGCGGCGCCGGCAGCGGCCCGCGCAGGGGCCCGGCCGGCTCGTAGCGCTCCAGGGCTGTTCCTCCGGCGACGATCTTCCTCAGTTCCGCGAGCCCTCCTGAAAGTTCTCCAGCGGCGCGGGCCTGGACCAGCACGTTGCCAAGGGCGGTGGCTTCAACCGGGCCCGCGACGACGGCCCGGCCGGTGGCATCGGCGGTGAGCTGGCACAGGAGCCTGTTTTGCGAACCGCCACCCACAACATGAACGACGCCGACGGCCCGGCCGGCGAGCCGTTCGGCGTCGCGGATGGTCCGGGCGTACCCGGCGGCCAGGCTGTCCAGGATGCAGCGGACGACCGCCGCGGGCTCGTCCGGAAGGACGGCCCCGGCCCTGTGCACGGCATCGCGGAGCCGCTCTGGCATATTGTCCGGGGCGTTGAAGGCCGGATCATCGGCGTTGACCACGGGTCCGCCGGGCGGCAACGCCGCGGCGCCGGCCAGCAGCCCCGCCAGGGAAACAGCTGAACCCTGGGCAGCCCACGTGCGCTGGCATTCGCTGAGGAGCCAGAGGCCGCCGGTATTGCGCAGGTACCGGACGGTGCCGTCGACGCCAAGTTCATTGGTGAAGTTCGCCAGCCGGCTTGCCTGGCTCAGGACAGGGTGCCGGAGTTCCACACCCACCAGGGACCACGTGCCGGAAGAGATATAGGCGAAGTCGTCCGTCTCCGCGGGGACGGCGAGGACGGCCGAGGCAGTGTCGTGGGAACCGACCGCGACCACCAGGGTCGCTTCCGGCAGCCCCGTCTGCGCGGCAATGGCCGGCAGCAGGGGCCCGATGGTTTCGCCGGGCCGGATCAGCGGGGGGAACAGGTCCTGCGGCAATTCCAGGGCGCTCAGGAATTCCGTGGCCCACTCCCCCGCGACAGCGTCGAAAAGTCCCGTGGTGGAGGCGTTGGTGGCCTCGGTGCGCCGGACGCCGGTGAGGAGGAACGCGATCAGGTCCGGGATGAGGAGGGCCTGGAGGCCGTGGAGGTCCGGTTCGCTGGCGAGCTGGTAGATCGTGTTGAAGTCCAGGAACTGCAGCCCGGTCGTGGCGTACAGGCGTTCCGGATCGAGGCACCCGTGGACCTTGGCCACCGCACCGCGGCTGCGGCCATCCCGGTAGCTGAAGGGCTGCCCGACCAGCTCGCCGGCGGCGTTCACCTTTCCGTAGTCGACGGCCCAGGTGTCGATGCCGATGCTGGTGATCCGCTCCCCGTGCGCTGCTGCGCCGTCCGCGGCGGCCGCCAGCCCGGCGAGGATCTCCGCGAACAGCGCGGTGAAATCCCAACGCAGGCCGCCGCCGGATTCCACCACGCCGTTGGGGAACCGGTGGACCGTTTCCAGTACGACCCCCGGGGTCCCGCCGGCACGGGTGATCCTTCCCAGCATCACCCGGCCGGAGGAAGCCCCTATATCGACGGCGGCGAACGCCCGGCCGGACGTGGAGGGCGCGGTGGTCATCGCAGGAACGCGGTGGCGACGCCGGCGTCCACCGGGATGTGCAGTCCGGTGGTGTGCGAGAGTTCGCTGCCGGTGAGGACGGCGACGGCGTTCGCCACGTTTTCCGGCAGGACCTCGCGCTTTAGCAGGGTGCGCTGGGCGTAGTACTTGCCCAGGTCCTGCTCGTCGACGCCGTAGACGGCGGCGCGTTTGGCGCCCCAGCCGCCGGCGAAGATCCCGGAGCCGCGGACGACGCCGTCGGGGTTGATCCCGTTGACCCGGATGCCGTGCTCGCCCAGTTCGGCGGCGAGGAGCCGGACCTGGTGCGCCTGGTCGGCCTTGGTCGCGGAGTAGGCGATGTTGTTCGGGCCGGCGAAGACGGAGTTCTTCGAGGAGATGTAGACGATGTCCCCGCCCATGTCCTGGTCGATGAGGACCTTCGCGGCGGCCTTGGAGACCAGGAAGGAGCCCTTGGCCATGACGTTGTGCTGGATGTCCCAGTCCTGCTCCGTGGTCTCCAGCAGCGGCTTGGAGATGGAGAGCCCGGCGTTGTTGACCACCAGGTCCAGCCCGCCGAAGGCCAGCACCGCGGCGTCCACCGCTGCGGTGACCTGGGCCTCGTCGGTGACATCGGCCTGGATCCCGACGGCGACGTCCGGACTGCCGAGCTCCGCCGCGGCAGCCTGTGCGGTCTCCAGGTTCAGGTCCGCGATGACGACGCAGGCGCCCTCGGCCGCGAGGCGGGTGGCGATGGCCTTGCCGATGCCCGACGCCGCCCCGGTCACCAGTGCGATGCGGGTGGCGTGGGACTTCGGTTTGGGCAGGCGCGCCAGTTTGGCCTCCTCCAGCGCCCAGTATTCGATCCGGAATTTCTCGGCTTCCTCGATCGGGGCGTACGTGGAGATGGCCTCCGCGCCGCGCATTACGTTGATCGCGTTGAGGTAGTACTCCCCCGCCACCCGTGCGGTTTGCTTGTCCTTGCCGTAGGAGAACATGCCCACCCCCGGGACCAGGACGATCGCGGGGTCCGCCCCGCGCAGGGCCGGTGAGTCCGCGGTCGCATGGCGGTCGTAGTACCCCTGGTAGTCCTCCCGGTACGCGGCATGAAGTTCCTTCAGCCGGGCCACGGACTCCTCGACCGGGGCATCCGCCGGGAGGTCCAGGACCAGCGGTTTGACCTTGGTGCGCAGGAAATGGTCCGGGCACGAGGTGCCCAGCGCACCCAGCCTGGGGTGTTCGGCGCCTTCGAGGAAGTCCAGGACGGCGGCGTCGTCGCTGAAGTGCCCGACGACCGGTTTGTCGCTGGAGGCCAGCCCGCGGAGCACCGGCGCCAGCGCGGCGGCCCGGGCGCGACGCGCTGTTTCCGGCAGGGCCGCGTAGCCGGGCAGTTTCGGGCCGAAGGGTTCGGGCCGGCCGTGTTCCGCGATGTATTTTTCGGCCTGCTCGATGATCCACAGGGAGTTCGTCTCAGCCTCCTCGCTGGTGGCGCCCCAGGCGGTGGTGCCGTGCCCGCCCAGGATGGTGCCGACGGCCTGCGGGTTGGCGTCCTTGATCGCGGCGATGTCCAGGCCCAGCTGGAAACCGGGGCGCCGCCACGGCACCCACGCCACCTTGTCGCCGAAGATCCTCGCGGTCAGGGCTTCGCCGTCGGCGGCCGTGGCGATTGCGATCCCCGCATCCGGGTGGAGGTGGTCCACGTGGGCGGCGTCCACCAGCCCATGCATGGCAGTGTCGATCGAGGGAGCAGCCCCGCCCTTGCCGAACAGGCAGTAGTCGAACGCGGCCACCATCTCGTCCTCGCGGTCGACGCCGGGGTAGACCTCCTTCAGGGCCTGCAGCCGGTC
>Ga0247818_10001877_pt1 | contig 13472 bp, 12 predicted proteins | sample 13C_Glucose_Day1_FD_192424 | JGI IMG/M metagenome (GOLD analysis project Ga0247818, IMG submission 192424) | Soil microbial communities from agricultural site in Penn Yan, New York, United States - 13C_Glucose_Day1 | ecosystem: Environmental > Terrestrial > Soil > Agricultural land | place...
CACCGGTGGGCAGTTTTGCCCGCCGCGTTGTCTATCTCTCTGCCATCGCTTTTCCACTGGCCCATTGAAGGTCGTTAGGGAGAATTTCGTTCTCATGATTTGCCGTTCGTTGCCTGCTGTTTTTGCCATGCTGTTCGCAACACCGCTGTTGGCCGCCCCGGCCAGCCAGCAGACGCTGTTCAACTTTGTGCGCCCCGCCGACGTGGTCCAGGTGGCGACTCAGGACGCCAGCCTGCCGCAATCCAACGCCGAGCAAACCCCCGAGGGCGAAGTGCTGCGCCGGGTGACGTTCAACCCGGTCGCCCGGCCGACGTTGCGCCTGACCCCGCAAACCGGCGCCTGGGACTGGTCGCAGTCGGGCGTCATGAGCCTGCGGATCCAGAGCGCCATGAACTGGGCCTTGACCCTGTACGTGACCATCCAGAGCAACGATGGCAAGACACTGGTCAGCCGCGTCGATCTGCCGGCGGGGCCTGCGCAAACCCTGTTGGTGCCTTTGCAGGCGACATCACCGCTGAGCCAGGGCATGAAGGCTGGCCCGCCGATGCCGATGACCGTTGAGGGGCAGCGAGTGTTGCTGGCCAGCAGCGCCGGTGAGCTGGATCGCAGCCGGGTGGTGTCGGTGAGCCTGTCGATGGACCAGCCCAAAGCCGCGCAAAGCATCCTGCTGGAGCGCTTTGGTGTGCAGGGCGGTGAGTCGATAACCCAAGCCGTGTATGGCGGGTTGGTGGATGCCTACGGCCAGTCGAACCGAAACAAATGGCCGGAAAAAATCAGCAGTGACGAACAACTGAAAAGCGCCGCCAGCAAGGAGCAGCAGCAACTGAAAACCTGGCTGGCCGAGCGCGAGAAGTCCTCCCTGGACAAGTTCGGTGGTTTGACCAAAGGCCCGTCCTTCAAGGCCAGCGGCTTTTTCCGCACCGAGAAACGCGATGGACGCTGGTATCTGGTGACGCCGCAAGGCCATCCGTTTTATTCGCTCGGGGTTAACACCGTCGCTGCAGACGTCAACCCGACCTACGTTGCCGGTCGTGAGTGGATGTTCGAATCCCTGCCCAAAACAGATGACGCACTCGCCAGCCATTACGGCGAAGGCGACAACCGTGGCGGCAACGGTGCCGATCAAGGGCGTGGCTACAATGCCGGTCGCTGGTACGACTTCTACGGTGCCAACCTGCAGCGCCTGTATGGCGACCCGTGTGTGAAGGGCAGCGATACCAAGGCGGGCGTCGCCGCGGCGGCCAAGGCGGATGCAGTCGAGGCGACGACGGCCAAGGCGGCGGAGCAACCTGTAGTGCCTGCAACTGCCGAGTCTGGTGTCGCCGAAGCGGCCAGGACTGAAGCGACGGTAGCGAAAGCCGCCGAGCAAAAAACCGCCGAACCGTGCAAGCCGCTGTTCGACGAGCAGCGTTGGGCCAGTCACACCCTTGATCGCTTGCAGGCCTGGGGCTTCAACACCATTGGCAACTGGAGCGCACCCGTATTGGGCGACGCTGATCGCGTGCCCTATACCTTGCCGCTGTCGATCGTCGGCGACTACGCCAGCATCAGCACCGGTACCGACTGGTGGGGCGGCATGCCCGACCCCTTCGACCCGCGTTTCGCCATGGCCACCGAACGTGCCGTGGCCATTGCCGCCCGCGATCATCGTGACGATCCGTGGCTGATCGGTTACTACGCCGACAACGAACTGGCCTGGGCCGGTCCAGGGGATGACCCGAAAGCCCGATATGCCCTGGCCTACGGCACCTTGAAAATGACCACCGACGTGCCGGCCAAGCGCGCATTCCTCAAGCAACTGCGTGACAAGTACCGCAATCAGGCTGGCTTGTCGAAAGCCTGGGGCATCGATCTGGCGGCCTGGGAACTGATGGAAGATCCGGGATTCGTGCCGCCGTTGCCAAGCGCCGAGCACCCGGAAATCGAAGCCGACTTCAAATATTTCCAGAAGGTCTTTGCCGACACTTACTTCAAGACCATCTCCGACTCGCTCAAGTGGCACGCACCGAACCAGCTATTGCTCGGCGGCCGTTTCGCCATCAGCACGCCGGAGGCCGTGGAGTCCTGCGCCCAGTATTGCGACGTGTTGAGCTTCAACATGTACACCTTGCAACCCCAGGATGGTTACGACTTCGCCAGGCTGCGCAGTCTCGACAAACCGGTGCTGATCACCGAGTTCAATTTCGGCTCGGCTGATCGTGGCCCGTTCTGGGGCGGCGTTACGCCGTTGGTGAAGGAGGAAGACCGCGGTCCGGCGTACGCCAACTTCCTCAAGCAGGCATTGAGCGAGCCGTCGATTGTTGGCGTGCATTGGTTCCAGTACCTCGATCAACCGGTCACCGGGCGCCTGCTTGACGGTGAAAACGGTCACTTCGGGTTGGTGGGCATCACTGATCTGCCGTTCCAGGGGTTTGTCGACAGCGTGCGCAAGAGCAACCTGGCGACAGTCGAGCAATTGGGCAAAGAGGCAGAGAAGGCTGCGGCCGCCGCCGACAAAGCCAGCCACGACGCCGAGGGCGGCCGCAAGGCCGACGCCGGCAAGGGGCCGGGGAAGGGCGCGGGCGGGCACACCGGGAATGGCCACTGAGTCCTGACACCGCGTTATCGTTCTTCGCGAGCAAGCCCGCTCCCACAGGAGGATGCATTCCAATGTGGGAGCGGGCTTGCTCGCGAAGGCGTCATCAGCATCTCCACTGCATTTCAGGTTGATGGCAGAGCGACCGCCCGGCCCAACCCTGTTCCCAAAACCCTCAAGGGCTGGAACAATGCCCGCCACTTTGTAGAGCGTTAATCCGGGGAGTTGCGGGTGCAGATTCAGGGTCATTACGAGCTTAAGTTCGAGGCGGTGCGAGAGGCGTTCGCGGCGCTGTTCGACGATCCCCAGGAACGTGGCGCAGCGTTGTGCATTCAGGTCGGCGGCGAAACCGTCCTCGATCTGTGGGCCGGCACTGCCGACAAGGACGGGACCGAGGCCTGGCACAGCGACACCATCGCCAATCTGTTCTCCTGCACCAAGACCTTTACCGCCGTCACCGCGCTGCAATTGGTGGCCGAAGGCAAGCTGCAACTGGATGCCCCGGTCGCGCGCTACTGGCCCGAATTTGCCGCTGCCGGCAAAGAGTCCGTCACCTTGCGCCAACTGCTCTGCCATCAGGCCGGCCTTCCGGCATTGCGCGAGTTACTGGCCCCCGAAGCCCTTTACGACTGGCAAACCATGGTCGACGCCCTGGCCGCCGAAACGCCGTGGTGGACGCCGGGCGAAGGCCACGGTTACGCGGCGATCACCTATGGCTGGCTGATCGGCGAATTGCTGCGCCGTGCCGACGGTCGTGGGCCGGGTGAATCCATCGTCGCGCGGGTCGCCAAGCCGTTGGGGCTGGACTTCCATGTGGGCCTGGCCGACGAAGAGTTCCATCGCGTGGCCCACATTGCGCGGGGCAAGGGCAATGTCGGCGATGCCGCCGCCCAGCGCCTGCTGCAAGTGACCATGCGTGAGCCAGCGGCCATGACGACCCGGGCGTTCACCAACCCTCCGTCGATCATGACCAGCACCAACAAGCCCGAGTGGCGACGCATGCAACAGCCAGCCGCCAATGGCCATGGAAATGCCCGCAGCCTGGCCGGGTTCTACGCCGGCCTGCTCGACGGCAGCCTGCTGGAAAGCGAAATGCTCAATGAGCTGACCCGCGAGCACAGCCTCGGCGAGGACAAGACCTTACTGACTCGGACCCGTTTCGGTCTGGGTTGCATGCTCGATCAACCGGACGTTGCCAATGCCACCTTCGGCCTTGGCCCGCGGGCGTTCGGTCATCCGGGTGCCGGCGGCTCCATCGGTTTTGCCGACCCGGAGCACGACGTGGCTTTCGGATTTGTGACAAATACCCTGGGGCCGTACGTCTTGATGGACCCGCGTGCGCAAAAGCTGGTGCGGGTTCTGGCCACTTGTCTGTAAAAGCGGTTATCGGGTTCCAGGGCTGGAACCCGATAGCCTTTTCAGTTTCAAAGCGTCAGTTTGTGCGGGCCGCTGTGGCCAGATTTTTTTGACTTCATTCTTGTGGATATCCAATGTCATCCAATAAAACCCTCGCCTTGGCCCTGTGCTTTGCTATTACCGGTTGCGCACAGACTCCACAGAGAGATGCGACAGCCCCCGTTGCCAAGACTGAAAGTGGCAGCCATTGGTACTGGCCATTCGGTTCCGACGAGAGCGCCGGTAAGCCTGCGGCCAAGCCGGAGGTGAAACCTGAAGTCAAACCCGTTGCGGTGGCCAAGGCCGAAACCGATAGCGGCAGCAAGTGGTGGTGGCCGTTCGGCGGCAGCAAGCAGAGCGCCGCCAAGGCTGTGCCGATGCCCGACCCGAAAGTCACCCAGGCCTGGCTTGACGACTATGAACCGCGCCTGCGGGAGGCGGTCAAGGGCAGTAACCTGCAACTCGAGCGCCGCGAAAACGTGCTGGTGGTGACTGCGCCGGTCGAAGGCTCGTTCAACCCTGACCGTCCGGCCATGCTGCTGCCGGTCACACTCGGTCCGTTGACCCGCGTTGCCAAAATCCTTGAAGCCGATCCAAAGTCCGCTGTGTTGATCCTCGGCCACAGCGATACGTCCGGCGCTGCACCTGCCAACGTCAAACTGAGCCAGGAGCGTGCCCAGGCCGTTGCGGCGATTTTCCGTCTCAGTGGTTTGCAGCGTGATCGCCTGATGCTGCGTGGTCTGGGCGGTGATGCGCCGCGCGCCGCCAACGACAGCGTGGAAGGGCGTGCGTTGAACCGCCGCGTGGAGCTGCTGGTGACCCCGCAAAACACCATGGCCGCACTGCTGAGCAAGTACAATATGCCGGCGCCGGCCCCTGTGACCAAGGTCACTGCTGCTGAGGTCAAGCCGGTCGCCAAGCCTGTGACACCGGCCCCGGCGGCTAAAAAAGCTGCTGTTCCAGCGGCGAAAAAAGCCCCCGCGAAAAAAGCACCGGCCAAGAAAACACCTGCGAAAACCGCAACGCCGGCGAAAAAGACCACGCCAGCCAAAGCCTCCGCGGCTGACAAGAAAGGCGCAGCCACCGATACTGCAAAGCAGTGATTCGTTAACCAAAAGGAATGCGCCATGACCCAGGGCCTGGCTGATATGCGTCGTGACTACACCCGTGATGGCTTGACCGAGGCACAAGCCCCGGCCGAGCCGTTTGCGTTGTTCCACCAATGGTTCGCCGACGCGGTGAAAACCGAACAGGTGCCGGTGGAAGCCAACGCCATGACCCTGGCCACCGTTGACCAGGACGGTCGACCGCACTGTCGCATTCTGTTGCTCAAGGGCCTGGACGAGCAGGGCTTCACCTTTTTCACCAACTACGACAGCGCCAAGGGCCAGCAACTGGCCGCGAATCCGTATGCGGCCATGACGTTTTTCTGGCCGGCGCTGGAGCGCCAGGTGCGCATCGAAGGGCGGGTGGTGAAGGTGACGCCTGAAGAGTCCGACGCTTACTATCAGGTCCGTCCACTGGGCAGTCGCCTGGGAGCCTGGGCGTCGCCGCAGAGCCGGGTGATCGCCGATCGTAGCGAGCTCGAAGCGCTGCTCAAGGACACCGAGCAACGTTTCAGCGACACCCAGCCCCATTGCCCGGAACACTGGGGTGGTTATCGCCTGCTGCCGGAACGCATCGAATTCTGGCAGGGTCGCCCAAGCCGCCTGCACGACCGCCTCAATTACCGCCAGCAGGGCGCCGACTGGATTCTTGAACGTCTGGCACCCTGAGCAGTCTACCGATCGGGATAGCCTGCCGCAGCGGCCTCCAGCCACTTCGGCAGGTCTCGACGCTTGATCTTCTGCGCCTGAGCACTCGCCAATCGTTCGAGCATGAAGGCTTTTTTCTGCTCGTCCTTGCCCGCCAGCGCTAGCGCCAGATCGCGGTCCATCCAGCGTTTGATCCGCACGTACAGCCACCAATGGAAGTACAAACCGGCAACAGTCGTGACGACGATGATAAAGTAATCCATGGGAATCCTTGGCCAGTGGGGCAGCTTTGCGAATTTGCCGCTACTGTGTGGGTTCGTGGAGGCGCCTTAACGGAGCCTGAATCAAACCAATTTTACCCGGGCGATGCCGTGACAGGCGTCAAGTAGCGGAGTTTAATGAACAACTGTTTTTTTGGAGTTGATGCTATGCGTAAGTCTGTTCTGCTGGTTGCTTCCTTTTCCACGATGGCGATGTTGCTCACTGGTTGCCAATCGAGCCTGACCGGTGACTCCTACTCCCGTGACGAGGCGCGTCGTGTGCAGACCGTTCGCATGGGCACCATCGAAGCATTGCGCCCGGTGAAAATCGAAGGCACCAAAACCCCGATCGGCGGCGCTGCAGGTGCAGTGGTCGGCGGCGTTGGCGGCAGTGCTATCGGTGGCGGTAAAGGCAGCGTCGTTGCAGCGGTTATCGGTGCCGTGGCCGGTGGCCTGCTCGGTTCAGCCGCTGAAGAAGGCCTGACCCGCACCCAGGGCGTGGAAATCACCGTGCGCGAAGACGATGGCAGCATGCGCGCCTACGTTCAGGAAGTTCAGCCGAACGAAGTGTTCCGTGTCGGCGAACGTGTGCGCATCGCCAGTGTGAATGGCACCAGCCGCGTTTCGCACTAAGCGCAAACACCGGCTAAACAAAAACCCGATCAGGTGACTGATCGGGTTTTTTGTTTTTCAGCTCAGGTGAGTCCTGATTGATGCTGGCCGTTATGGCGGTTTATCAGGAAGCCAGCGCGTTGTTCTTGCGGCTCGCCATCGCCGTCACCACATAACCGATCAGTGCAGCCAGAATCGAACCGGTCAAGATCCCCATGCGGTCCATCCCGGCGAAATCACTCACGCCTGGCTCGAAGGCCAGCGAGCCGACAAACAGGCTCATCGTGAAACCGATGCCGCAGAGAATCGCCACGCCCAGTATCTGGCCCCAATTGGCACCTTGGGGCAGGGCGGCGATACCGGTTTTCACGGCCAGCCAGGTCAGGCCGAAGACACCGACGGTCTTGCCCAGCAGCAGCCCGATGGCGATGCCCATGGGGACGTGGTGAGTGAAGCTCTCGACGGTGACACCGCTCAGGGACAGGCCGGCGTTGGCAAAGGCGAACAATGGCAGGATGCCGTAGGCAACCCACGGGTGCAGGGCATGCTCCAGGGCAAGCAGTGGCGAAGGTTCGGCATTTTTCGTGCGCAACGGAATGCAGAATGCCAGGGTCACGCCGGCCAGGGTGGCGTGGACACCGCTCTTGAGCACGCAGACCCAGAGGATCAGTCCAATGATCATGTAGGGCCCGAGCTTGACCACGCCAAGCCGGTTCATCCCGATCAGCGCCGCAATACAGGTCGCGGCCAGCGCCAGAGACAGGGTCGACAGCGCGCCGGAATAGAAGATCGCAATGATGATGATCGCGCCAAGGTCGTCGATGATCGCCAGGGTCATCAGGAACAGTTTCAGCGATACCGGAACCCGTTTGCCCAGCAGTGCCAGTACGCCAAGGGCGAAGGCGATATCGGTGGCGGTCGGGATTGCCCAGCCGTTCAGGGCGGCTGGCGTGTCGCGATTGAGGTACCAGTAGATCAGCGCCGGCACCACCATGCCACCAATGGCGGCTGCACCGGGCAGCACGATTTGCGACGGTTTGGACAACTGGCCGTCGAGTACTTCGCGCTTCACTTCCAGGCCGATGAGCAGGAAGAACAGCGCCATCAGGCCGTCGTTGATCCACAGCAGCAAGGGCTTGGCGATTTTCAGTGCGCCGATCTGGGCCACCACGGGGGTGTCCAACAGGCCGTTGTACAGCCACGACAGCGGCGAGTTGTTGATGATCAGAGCCAGAACGGCAGCGGCGATCAGTAACAGACCGCTGGCAGCTTCCAACTGAAAGAAACGCGTGAAAGTGCTACGCAGAGGCAAGGTCGCTCTCCATCCATGAATTCAAAAGGTGTTACACCCTAACAAGTACCGTTAGTTGTTAAAACAAAAGTTATATTCTTTTTTGTTATATGCCGTTACAGAGTGATCCCTCGGCACCGACCTGAGCCTAGCAGTTGCCCGGCGTATTGGATTTCATCTGTACCTGTGCTGGATGCAGGATTTTTCCTAAGCTTGTTGGCTGAGCCTTGTCAAAAGGCCGACTCCTGCCCGATACAACGAGAAAACCATCATGAGCGACAATCGACAGTGGTCCCGCGAAGCGATCCGGATCATCGAAGCCGATTTCCAGCGCAGCGCCGACACCCACTTGATCCCCTTGCCGCTGCCGGGTTTTCCAGGCATCGAGTTGTATTTCAAGGATGAGTCCAGCCACCCCACGGGCAGCCTCAAGCACCGTCTGGCCCGTTCGCTGTTCCTGTATGCGCTGTGTAACGGCTGGCTCAAGCCCGGTGCGCCGGTGATTGAGGCATCCAGCGGTTCGACGGCGATTTCCGAAGCGTACTTCGCGCGCATGCTGGGCTTGCCGTTCATTGCGGTGATGCCGGCGACTACGTCCAAGGAGAAGATTGCGCAGATCGCCTTCTACGGTGGTCAAAGCCACCTGGTGGACGATCCGACCCAGATCTACGCCGAGTCCGAGCGCCTGGCCCGTGAGCACGACGGGCACTTCATCGACCAGTTCACCTACGCCGAGCGCGCCACCGACTGGCGGGCGAACAACAACATTGCCGAGTCGATCTTTCAGCAGATGCGTTTCGAGCAGCACCCCGAACCGAGCTGGCTGATTTCCAGCCCCGGTACCGGCGGTACCACGGCCACTCTGGGCCGATATGTGCGTTATCGCCAGCATGGCACCCGCGTGCTGTGTGCCGATGCCGAGCGTTCGGTGTTCTTCGATTACTACCAGACCGGCGATGCCAGTCTGCGACTGGACCACGGCTCGCGTATCGAGGGCATCGGCCGGCCGCGCGTGGAAGCGTCGTTTCTGCCCAAGGTGATCGACGCGATGGTCAAGGTGCCGGATGCCTTGTCGCTGGCGGCCATGCACTACTTGGCGGAGCGTCTGGGACGGCATGTGGGCGGGTCGAGCGGGACCAACCTGATCGGCGCATTGATGGCCGCCCAGCACATGAAGGCGGCAGGGGAGACGGGGTCGATGGTGGCGATTCTGTGTGACGGCGGCGAGCGCTATGCCACGACCTATTACGATCAGGGCTGGCTCAAGGCTCAGGGGTATGAACTGAGCGGTTTGATGGCTGCGGTGGCAGCGACGGTGGAGCGGGGTGAGCCGTTGCCGGACTCGGTTTTGCGCGCCAATATCTGACACACCGAAGATCAAATGTGGGAGCGGGCTTGCTCGCGAAGACGGTTTCACATCCAACATATGCATTGGCTGATCCACCGCTTTCGCGAGCAAGCCCGCTCCCACATTAGAGTGGTATCAGGCCTCGAGACCGAGGATGTCCCGGGCCACCGCTTCAGCAATGCGAATCCCGTCAACACCCGCCGACAGGATCCCGCCCGCATAACCGGCCCCTTCACCGGCCGGGAACAAGCCCTTCACGTTCAGGCTCTGCAACGACTCGTTACGGGTAATGCGCAGCGGCGACGAGGTGCGGGTCTCGATCCCGGTCAGCACTGCGTCGTGCAGCGAGTAACCACGAATCTGCTTCTCGAATGCCGGCAAGGCTTCGCGAATTGCTTCGATGGCGAATGCCGGTAGTGCCAGCGCCAGATCACCCAGGGCAACGCCCGGCTTGTAGGATGGCTCGACGCTGCCCAGTTCGGTAGACGGTTTGCCCGCGATAAAATCGCCGACCAGTTGCGCCGGGGCTTCGTAGTTGCTGCCGCCCAGCACGAATGCGTGGGACTCCAGGCGTTCCTGCAGCTCGATACCGGCCAGCGGGCCGCCCGGATAATCGACTTCCGGCGTGATGCCGACGACGATGCCGGAGTTGGCATTGCGTTCGTTACGCGAGTACTGGCTCATGCCATTGGTGACCACGCGGTTTGGCTCGGAAGTCGCCGCCACCACGGTGCCGCCCGGGCACATGCAGAAGCTGTAGACCGAACGGCCGTTCTTGGCGTGGTGCACCAGCTTGTAGTCGGCGGCGCCCAGTTTCGGGTGGCCAGCGTATTTGCCCAGCCGCGCACGGTCGATCAGCGACTGCGGGTGCTCGATGCGGAAACCCACCGAGAACGGCTTGGCTTCCATGAACACGCCACGGCCGTGAAGCATGCGGAAGGTGTCGCGGGCGCTGTGGCCGAGGGCCAGGATCACGTGTTTGGAGTGGATCTGTTCGCCGCCATTGAGTTCGACGCCGACCAGTTGGTCGCCTTCGATCAACACGTCGGTGACGCGCTGCTGGAAGCGCACTTCACCGCCCAGGGCGCGAATCTGCTCACGCATGTTTTCCACCACGCCGGTCAGACGGAACGTACCGATGTGCGGTTTGCTGACGTAGAGGATTTCTTCCGGAGCACCGGCCTTGACGAATTCGTGCAGGACTTTACGGCCGAGGAATTTCGGGTCCTTGATCTGGCTGTAGAGCTTGCCATCGGAGAACGTCCCCGCGCCGCCTTCACCGAACTGCACGTTGGATTCCGGGTTGAGCACGCTTTTGCGCCACAGGCCCCAGGTGTCCTTGGTGCGCTGGCGTACTTCGGTGCCGCGCTCGAGGATGATCGGCTTGAAGCCCATTTGCGCCAGCAGCAGCCCGGCGAAAATCCCGCACGGGCCGAAGCCGACGACGATCGGCCGCACGCTCAGATCGGCTGGCGCCTGGCCGACTTCTTTGTAGCTGACATCCGGTGCCACGTTGACGTTACGGTCATCGGCAAACTTGTGCAGTACCGCCGCCTCATCGCGAACTTCAAGGTCGATGGTGTAGATGAAGCACAGTTCGGAGGACTTTTTGCGCGCATCGTAGCTGCGCTTGAACAAGGTGAAATCGAGCAGGTCATCGCTGGCAAGCCCTAAGCGCTGCACGATGGCAGGGCGCAGGTCTTCTTCGGGATGGTCGATCGGCAACTTGAGTTCGGTGATTCGTAACATGGCGGGATCCGGTTCGCGGGGCGCACAACTGCGCCAGGGCGTTTGAAGCCCGCGATTATAAGCCTCAAAGGCGCAGGCCCGTGAGGCTTAAACGATCAGTCGTCGCGCGATCCGCCGAAATACCCGCAGCCGCGCTGCACCTGACCGTCGATGCGCAGTTCGGCGCTCATGTGCTGGATGCTGCCGGTGCTGCTGTCGACGCAACGTTGCGGTGCAACCCACAGTTCGATGTGCTGGTTGTTGGCTTCGGTACTGAGGTTGAAACGGCCATCGCCCAGTTGCTCCTCGACGTAAGGCACGGCCAGCGGCGGCTGGCCGGCCCGGTCGAGGACCATGCCTTTGCCGCTGACTTTCACGCTCCACTGCGGGGTGTGGCCGGCGGCGCGCAGGATCAGCAGCTTGAAATTCGGATCGTCGCACGCGTTGCCCGAGCGCTCGACGCGGTACAACTGCTCCAGATCGAGCTGGCCGTCACCACCGCTGCCGGCCACAACCCGCCCGCGCACGTCGGCAAACAGCTTGCCCTGCTTGTCCGCCAGGTTTGCGGCCTGCTGCAGGACGCTGGTACCGCCCGTGTCGTTGACCACGTAGCGGTTTGTCTGGTTGCACGGCTGGAACAGCAGTTTGCCGTCCGCCGCGGTCAACTGGCCTTGCATGCGTGTCTGGCCGACATGGGAGGCGTTCTGCCGCTCACCCTCGAACAACTGGCAAGCGGCGAACAGCGGAAGCAGGGCAACGAGGACTAAGGAACGGGCAACACGCATCTTGGGGTCTCCTGACAGGTGCCGCCACGTTACTCAGGCTGACCGTTCATCACAAGGCTGGAGTTGGTCACTGGCAAAGTAGAGGGTGATTTGCGGCAACATCCTGTGAATTATTCCGATGCCGAGTGTCACGATGCCGAAGGTAAGCTGCCGCGTTTTCGCAGGGGCGGATATGAAGAACGCAATGGGCTGGAAGATCTGGATGTTTTCAATTGTGATGACGGGGGCCACGGGCAGTCAGGCTGCCGAGATCAGTTTGTCTTCGGCAATCGACTTCACCCGAATGGAGTTGCTATTGAAGGACAACGACAGACTTCATTCGGTGTTTGAAATGAATGTCACGCTCAGTCCTGAAGCAACTGAGCGTATGCAGCGCATTACACGCGAGTCAATAGGCCAGAAATTGACGCTATCGATCAATGGTTGGAAGGTTTCTACGGCGACAGTGCAATCGGTCTTGGGCTCGCAGTTCAGGGTGTCCATCCCGAAAGCCATCGCCAAAGACCTCTTGCCCACGTTGGTTGATTGAGCTTGAGCCGGTTCAGCCTACGTGAAAGATCTGACCCGTTTGCAGGCCTTCCACACTCTTGGCGTAGGCCAAGGCCACATCCGCCGCAGGAACCGGCTTGAAACCACGGAAGTACGGCGCGTATTTGCCCATGGCTTCGACCAGGACATTCGGGCTGATCGAGTTCACCCGCAGGCCGCGCGGTAGCTCAATGGCGGCAGCGCGGACAAAGCTGTCCAGTGCACCGTTGACCAGCGCCGCCGAGGCGCCACTGCGAATCGGGTCGTGGCTGAGCACGCCGGTGGTGAAGGTGAACGAAGCGCCGTCATTGGCGAAGTCGCGGCCGATCAGCAGCAAATTGACCTGGCCCATGAGCTTGTCTTTCAGGCCCAGGGCAAAGCTCTCTTCGGTCATTTCGTTGAGCGGTGCGAAGGTCACGTTACCGGCCGCGCACACCAGTGCATCGAATTTGCCGGTCTGCTCGAACAGCTTGCGAATCGAGGTGCTGTCACTGATGTCCACCTGAAAGTCGCCGCTGGTGCGACCGATGCGGATGATTTCGTGGCGTTGCGACAGTTCCTTGTCGACTGCCGAACCGATGGTGCCGCCTGCGCCGATCAAAAGAATTTTCATGGGGGCTGATCCTCGTATGGGTTGAACGAGGTTTCAGTTTAGGGTGGTTTTTTCTCCGGATAAGCGCACTAATAGGCAACCTTTGGTTTTCAAATGGAAACAATCCATGAGCGAGATGGATGACCTGGCGGCGTTCGCGGTGTTGATCGAGGCGGGGAGTTTTACCCTGGCGGCGCAGCAGCTCGGTTGCAGCAAAGGCCAGCTGTCCAAGCGCATCAGCCAGCTGGAAGCGCAGTTTTCCGTGGTGTTGTTGCAACGTACCACCCGCCGCTTGAGCCTGACCGCCGCCGGTGCTGCGTTGTTGCCCCAGGCCCAGGCGCTGGTAGTGCAAGTCGAGCGGGCCCGCCAGGCCCTGGCGCGCCTGAAGGACGACATGGCCGGCCCGGTGCGGATGACGGTACCGGTGTCGCTCGGGGAAACCTTCTTCGATGGCCTGTTGCTGGAGTTCTCGGCCAAGTATCCCCAGGTGCAGATCGAGCTGGAGCTCAACAACAGCTACCGCGACCTGTCTCGCGACGGCTTCGATCTGGCGATTCGTTCCGACGTGGCCATTGACCAGCGACTGGTGGCGCGTCCACTGTTG
>Ga0247818_10001878_pt1 | contig 13472 bp, 13 predicted proteins | sample 13C_Glucose_Day1_FD_192424 | JGI IMG/M metagenome (GOLD analysis project Ga0247818, IMG submission 192424) | Soil microbial communities from agricultural site in Penn Yan, New York, United States - 13C_Glucose_Day1 | ecosystem: Environmental > Terrestrial > Soil > Agricultural land | place...
GTTCAACCGGGACGACCGCCCGGCCCGCTCGTTCAGCCGCGACGACCGTCCGGCCCGTTCCTACGACCGCGACGACCGCGGCCCGCGTCGTGAGTTCAACCGGGACGACCGCCCGGCCCGCTCGTTCGGCCGCGACGACCGCGCCCCGCGTCGCGACTTCGGCGACCGCGGCCCGCGCCGTGAGTTCGACAACCGCGGCCCCCGTCGTGAGTTCGGCGACCGCGGCCCGCGCCGCTTCGAGCGCACCGACCGCTTCGACCGCGCCCCCCGCGAGGAGTTCGTCGACCCCGAGTCCGAGCGCCTCGAGGCGGACACCTGGGTCAAGGCCACGCGCAAGGAGGTCGACGGTCCCGTCTCCGTGACCGAGGACAACGGCTTCGCCGCGATGGGCCTGCCCGAGGCTCTCGTCACCCGCCTGGCCCGTGACGGCATCACCACACCCTTCCCGATCCAGACCGCGACCATCCCGGACGCCCTGGCGGGCAAGGACGTCCTCGGCCGCGGGCAGACCGGCTCCGGCAAGACCCTCGCGTTCGGCCTGCCGACGCTGACCCGCCTCGCCGACGGCAGGAAGGCGGCCCCGCGCCGCCCCCGTGCCCTCGTCATGGTGCCGACCCGCGAGCTGGCCATGCAGGTCTCCGACGCGCTCGAGCCGCTGGTGCACGTCCTCGGCCTGCGCCACAAGCTCGTCGCTGGTGGCCTGTCGTACACGACGCAGATCAACGCGCTGAACCGCGGCCTCGACGTGCTCATCGCCACCCCGGGCCGGCTCAAGGACCTCATCGAGCGCGGCGCCGTCGAGCTCGGCGACATCGAGGTCTGCATCCTCGACGAGGCCGACCACATGGCCGACATGGGCTTCATGCCCGAGGTCACGGCGATCCTCGACCAGATGCCCGAGGGCGGCCAGCGCCTGCTCTTCTCGGCCACCCTGGACAACGGGATCGACCAGCTCGTCGACCGCTACCTCACCGACCCGGTGACGCACTCCACCGACGACGCCAAGGCCTCGGTCACGACGATGGAGCACCACGTGCTGCTCATCGACCCGATGCACAAGAAGACGATCACGGCCGAGGTCGCCAACCGCGAGGGCCGCACCGTGGTCTTCGTGCGGACCAAGCTCGGCGCGGACCGCGTCGCGCTGCAGCTGCGCGAGCAGGGCGTCTTCGCTGCTGCCCTGCACGGCGGGCTCAACCAGGGCGCGCGCAACCGCGTCCTCGGCGCCTTCCGCGACGGCACCCTGCCGGTTCTCGTTGCGACGGACGTCGCGGCCCGCGGCATCCACGTCGACGACGTCTCCGTCGTCCTCCAGGTCGACCCGCCGGCCGACCACAAGGACTACCTGCACCGCTCCGGCCGCTCGGCGCGCGCCGGCGACAAGGGCACCGTCGTGACCCTGGCCCTGCCGCACCAGCGCAAGGGCATGGAGCGCATGGCCCGCGAGGCCGGCATCGACGCCATGCCGACCAGGGCCGTCCCCGGCGACGAGCGCCTCGCGGCGACCGGTGCCGTGAGCCCCAGCGGCATCCCCGTCCCCGAGGACCAGGTGCGCCGGGTGCTCGAGGGTGAGAAGCGCGGTCGCCGTCCTGGCAGTGGTGGCCCGCGCGGCGGCTTCCGCGGCAACGGCGGTCCCCGCACCGGGCAGCGCGGCTCCGGCCCCCGCGGCGGCACCCACCGTGGCGAGCGCAGCGGCGGCTACCGCGGCGCCCGCGCCTGACCGCGCGGCATCCCACCTGAGCCTCTGGCCCTGGTCCGTTCGGACCAGGGCCAGAGGTCTTTGGCACGAGCGCGTGGCCCTGTGGGCAGAATGGGCCCGTGGAGAGCGAGTACCTGGCCGGGCGGCTCCTGGTGGCCACCCCGCAGATCGGGGAGGGGGTCTTCCACCGCAGCGTCGTCCTGCTGCTCCACCACGACGCGGACGGTGCCCAGGGCATCGTCCTCAACCGTCCCATGGAGGCTCCGGTCGACGCCGTGCTCCCGATGTGGCAGGGACACGTCACCCCGCCCGGCGTGCTCTTCGAGGGCGGCCCCGTCGGCCTCGACACAGCGATGGGTCTCGTGACCGTCCCGGGAGGCGGGGAGGAGCCCCTGGGCGTCAAGAGGCTCTTCGGCGGCGTCGGGCTCGTCGACCTCGACACCCCTCCCGTCCTCGTCCTGCCCGAGATCGCCGGGCTGCGGATCTTCGCCGGGTATGCCGGGTGGTCACCCGGGCAGCTCGAGGACGAGGTGAGCACTGGGAGCTGGTACGTGGTCGACGCCGAGGCGAGGGACGCCTTCTCGGACCATCCCGAGGACCTGTGGGTGCGCGTGCTGCGCCGACAGCGCGACCACCTCGCCTTCGTCTCGACCTTCCCTGACGACCCTGCCCTGAACTGAACGCCTACACTCCTGCCCATGAGCGACCCGCAGATCCCGCTGGACGACCCGCACGCCCCCCAGCCCCAGCCGTCGACGACGACCGCGGTGCTCGAGCGCGAGCAGGTCGAGGAGCGGCTGCAGGAGCCGGGCGACCACGAGCGGTTCGCGCACTACGTGCGCAAGGAGAAGATCCTCGAGAGCGCGCTGTCCGGTGAGCCCGTCACCGCGCTGTGCGGCAAGGTCTGGATCCCCGGCCGCGACCCGCAGAAGTTCCCGGTCTGCCCCGTCTGCAAGGAGATCTACGACGGACTGCGGGCCCCCCAGGACGGCGGCGAGTAGGACTCTCCGCCGACGCGCCCAACGTCCCGTGGGACGCGGGCGATAGCACACCACTGAGGCCCTGCCGCGTTGGCGGGGCCTCGGCATGTCGCCCCTCGGATCCGGTTATCGTTGCCCGCCTATGAGTACTGCGGCCGCCTCGAACCTGTCACCAGCGTTCCCGGAGCGGGCCGCCTGGGGGACTGCGTCCAAGCTGCGCGCCTGGCAGGCGGCTGCGCTCTCGACCTACCTCGAGGAGAGCCCCCGAGACTTCCTCGCCGTCGCGACGCCCGGTGCCGGAAAGACCACCTATGCCCTGCGACTGGCCACCGAGCTGCTCGGGCGGGGCGAGATCTCGGCCGTCACCATCGTGGCCCCCACCGAACACCTGAAGACCCAGTGGGCCGACGCTGCCGCCCGCGTCGGCATCCACATCGACCCGCGGTTCTCGAACTCCTCCGCGCGGCACAGCCACGAGTACGACGGCGTCGCGCTGACCTACGCCCAGGTCGCCAGCAGGCCGTCGCTGCACCGGACGCGCACCGAGTCCGAGCACACCCTCGTGATCCTCGACGAGATCCACCACGGGGGCGACAACCTCTCCTGGGGTGACGCGATCCGGGAGGCGTTCGAGCCCGCGGTACGACGCCTTGCCCTGACCGGGACCCCCTTTCGCTCCGACACCTCGCCGATCCCGTTCGTGCGCTACGAGGTCGATCGGGACGGCATCCGCCGGTCTGCCGCGGACTACACCTACGGGTACGCCGAGGCCCTGCGTGACGGGGTGGTTCGCCCCGTGCTGTTCATGGCCTACGGCGGCGCCATGCGCTGGCGCACGAAGGCCGGGGACGAGATCGCCGCGCGCCTCGGGGAGCCCCTCACCAAGGACGCCACGGCCCACGCGTGGCGCACCGCCCTCGACCCGAAGGGCGAGTGGATCCCTGCCGTCCTGGCAGCGGCCGACAAGCGGCTGACCGAGGTGCGGCGCGGCGTCCCCGACGCCGGCGCGCTGGTCATCGCCTCCAACCAGACCGCCGCCCGTGCCTACGCCAAGATCCTGGAGGGCATCACCGGGACGAAGCCGACGGTCGTCCTCTCCGACGACGCCGGCGCCTCGGCCCGGATCGAGGAGTTCTCTGCGAGCGAGGACCGCTGGATGGTCGCGGTCCGGATGGTGTCCGAGGGGGTCGACGTCCCGCGCCTGGCTGTGGGGGTCTACGCCACGTCGACGTCCACGCCGCTGTTCTTCGCCCAGGCCGTGGGCCGCTTCGTCCGGGCGCGGCGGCGCGGTGAGACGGCCTCGGTGTTCCTTCCCAGCGTGCCCATCATCCTCGAGCACGCTGCCCGACTCGAGGACGAGCGCGACCACGCGCTCGACAAGGTCTCCAAGGCCGACGAGGAAGCCTCGATGTGGTCGGAGGAGGACGCGCTCGTCGCGGCCGCCAACAAGACGGCGCGCACCCCGGACATCGACGGTGCTGCGTTCGAGGCCCTGGAGTCGGACGCGCACTTCGACCACGTCCTCTTCGACGCCAAGCAGTTCGGCCTCAACGCCGAGGTGGGCTCCGAGGACGAGCAGGAGTACCTCGGCCTGCCCGGGCTGCTCGAGCCCGACCAGATGGCCCTGCTGCTGCACGAGCGGCAGGCGGCCCAGAACACCCGTCGCCCCAAGAAGGCCACCGAGCCCGTCGCCGCCCACCGCGCGCTGGCGGCGCAGCGCAAGGAGCTCAACAAGCTGGTCTCGGCCTACGCCCGCAAGACCGGCGCCCCGCATGCGGTCGTGCACTCGGACCTGCGGCGCACCTGCGGCGGCCCCGCCCTCGACGAGGCGACGTCGGAGCAGGTTGCCGTCCGCATCGAGAAGATCCGCGCGTGGTTCGTGGGGCGCCGGTGAGACCGGTGCCATTTGCAGCCCCGCCCTAGCCTCGCCACGATGTCCCGGTGACTGTCGAGAACCTCGTGTGGATGTTGACCGCCCTCGCGGCGGTCGTCGTCATGCTGACGCGCTCCCGGCTGACCGCGACTGCCAAGCAGGCCGGGGTGTCCGAGACCCCTCCGGAGCCCTTGGGCGCCCACACCGCCGTGGGTGTCGGAGCGCTGGCGACCTGGGTCGCCTGGCTGTCCGGGGCGGCACGGCCGGTCGGCCTGGTGGGCCTGGTGCAGCGGTGGCCGGGCAGGCCGGCGGTCACTAGCGTGGTCGAATCCGGCCCGTCCGGGGCCGCGGCAGACAGCGAGGCCACCATGGCAAACCACGTGTACTCCATCTCCGAGATCGTCGGGAGCTCGCCGGAGGGTGTTGAGGCAGCCGTGACGAACGCGGTGGCCCAGGCCGCCCGGACCGTGCGCAACCTCGACTGGTTCGAGGTCCAGAACATCCGCGGCCAGATCATGGACGGTGCGGTCGCACACTGGCAGGTCACCGTGAAGATCGGGTTCCGCATCGAGAGCTGACGCATCGCGGTCACCGTCGCTGTGCGGGCTCCTTGCGCTCCCAGCGCTCCTTGGCGTGCACCGTGGGGCGGGTGCGCAGCTCCTCCGTCATGACCTTCGCGACGACACCCATCAGGGCAGAGGCCTCGGACCGAACCTGGGTGAGGGGCTTGCGGGAGTGTGCGAGCGACCGCAGGCGGTGCCTGACCGACTCCAGCCGACGGTGACCGCGGTCGGAGATGTGCGCCCTGCCGGGGGAGGTCACGACCACTTGGTATGCCAGGGCCAGGGACTCGCACCCCGTGCAACCCTCCGTGACGGCCAGCGCGAGGTTGTCTGCGGCGACGTCGAGGGGCCCCCGCTCGGCGATCACGACCTGGAACGACAGGGCAACGGCCCTGCAGCCGTCGCACGAGGCGTAGGCGACTGCCGCGTTGGTGGCGTCCACGCCGGTGGTGCGGGTGCGGTGGACGCCGAGACGCGAGGCTCCGAGGGCGCTGCCGTCCTGGGTTGCCTGCACGACCCGCCGGTCGTCCACCAGGCGGTGCCCGGTCGTGGCCGCCGACGCGGGACCGGTCCTGGCCGCCGACGCGGGGCCGGCGGAGAGTGCCGGTGCGGCAGCGACTGCCAGGAGCGCTGCGAGGACCGGTCGCCACGCCGTCCTCGGGGTCATGGGAAGGTCCGCTCGCGCCGCGCGCCCGCACCCACGGACACGGGCCCTGCGAACGGTGCAGCGACGGCCGCGGCCAGTTCGAGGTAGGCGTCGCGCGTCTCCCGGCGCAGGTCGCCGAGGGTGGTGTGCGCGCCTGCCTGCAGGGTGACGTCCCAGGGGATGTGCACCACCGCGGAGCACCGAGCGACGAAGTGCTCGTCGATCCTCTCCAGCTCGAGGTCGCCGCGGCCATGGACGGCGTTGACGACGGCGACCGCGCCGCGCACGAGGTCCGCGTGGTCGTGCTCCTCGAGCCAGTCCAGCGTCATCGCGGCCACCCGCGCCCCGTCGAGCGCCGGTGGCATGACCACGACGATCTGGTCGGCCTCCGCGAGGATGCCCTTGATCGCGCTGTCGAGGATGCCGGTGCCGGTGTCCACGAGGATGAGGTTGTAGTGGCGGTCGAGGATGTCGATGGCCGTGCGGTACTCCTCCTCGCCGAGGGCGTGACTGATCCGCGGGTCGTCGTCCGAGGCGACCACCTCCAGCCGTGTGTCGGCGGCCTGGGACGTGTAGCCCCGCATGTCGGCATACCGCTCGATGCGGGTTCGCTCATCGAGCAGGTCGGTGACCGTGCGGCTGGTCTCCCGGCGCATGCGGTGGGCCAGGCTTCCGGCATCCGGGTTGGCGTCGAGGGCGACCACCCTGTCCCCTCGGTGGCTGGCGAACGTGTGCCCGAGCATGAGGGCCGTGGTGGTCTTGCCCGCCCCGCCCTTGCGCGAGATGACGACGATGCGCCGGGACCCGCGGACCGGCGTGCTGACCCGGGACAGCAGCTCGAGCTCGCGGCGCTCGTCGGTGCCGGGGCCGAGGTTGATGGCGCCGCGGGTGGCGGAGTACAGGCTGCGTCGCCAGCCGCGACCAGCAGGCCGTGGGCGGTGCCGCAGCATCGCCGCCTCCGTGAACTCCTCGGCGGTGTGCGACGGGGCGGGCAGCGGCGCCGACGGAGCGGCCCCGGGCAGGCCCGGCGGCGCCGTGGCTGGCGGCGTGTCGGACAGCGCCTGAGCCGGCAGGCCCGCGGCCGACGGGTCCGCGGCCGCGGGCCGCAGAGCCTCACGGGGTGGTGGCCCCGACGACTCCATCATGGGCAGGAAGGGCGCTGGCTTCGATCCGGACATCGTGACCTCCAGGGAGCGTCGGCCCGCCGTGTGGGGGCTCTGGGGTGAGGAGAACGCCCGCCCGACCAGCCGGAGGGCGAGGGGCAGAATGCGTCGCGCGATCCCCGCCAGCAGCAGAGCGAGGCCCACGAGCGGGAGGGGGAGCAGGAACATGGACAGGGCCGCAAGCAGTGCTCGGGCGGCGTCGGGGGCGGACACCGCCGCGACCAGCTCGTGCCACTGGGCGACCTCGGCCGCCCAGATGCTCCGGCTCATGCTCGGCACACGCCAGACGAGCCACGCCAGCAGGCCCACCATCACCGGAACCGCGGTCAGCACCCACGCGGTGACCACCACGCGGGCGGCCGGCCTGAGCTCTCGGACCCGTGGGCTCGTGGCACGGCCGGGCACGAGGCTCGACAGGATGGGGCCCACCCGTGCGAAGAGGTCCGGCACACCGACGACGTCGGCCACGATGAAGTAGCCGTCGAGGCGGGCGAGGGGGAGCAGCTGCTGCACGAGCTCGAGGTGGACCAGCACGATGGCCAGCAGGAGGGGGGCGAAGGACGTCTGCGCGTAGAGCGCCGTCAGCACGAGGGCGAAGAGGGCGTTGAAGTAGACGCCGCCCAGGTCCGTGCGCACCCGCCCCGCACGACCGAGCCGGTAGGACTGCGTCACGTCGGTGTAGAAGGCCGGGTAGATGATGTACAGAGCCATGCCGATGGGCCCCGGCGTCGCGCCGCCGTACCGGCAGGCCGCGGCGTGGCCGAACTCATGGAACAGCGTCGACACCAGCAGGATGGCCAGCAGGAGCAGCATCACCGGAGGTGTCCCGAGGGTGTCTGCCACCGCCGTGTCGAGGCTGGCACCGTGGAGCAGCCAGGCGTCGGCGGCGAGCAGGGCCCCGGCGGCGGCCACGACCACGGCGGGGTGGAACAGCGGCGCGAGCGCGGCCGCCACGGCCCGGGTCGCCCGCGGGGACACCAGGACCCGCCGGAAGTGGAGAGCCAGGAGCGGTGTGGCCCGCGGGGGCGGCGCCGGGGACGCGCTCGGTGCTGGCGGCGTCGCCGCACCACGGTATGCCGGTCGATCCAGTCGTGCGAGCCCCATCGGCTGCAGCTTGTGCTCCACGAGCAGGACGAGGCCATCGGGGGTGAGGGTCCGGCCATACGCTGCGCTCACCCGTTCGGCGGCGTCCGCGGGGGACAGGCTCTCGCGCAGGGTGGACGCGACGAGGAACAGCAGCCGGGAGACGTGCAGCAGCTGCCCGTCGCCGCGTGCGACGAGGTAGCGCGGTTCCGTGAATCCGGACCCCTGGTACTCGCCGAGGAGCCGGACTCCCGGGACGAGCCATGCCGACCCGGCATCGCGGCCCTGCTGGTTCCCCGACATGGCTCCCCTCGATGGCTCGGCTGCGCTGCAGGATGGAATGGCGTGGGGACAGGTGGGGACCTGACGGGCTCACCGGCTCGCCGACCCCCACCTGCGTTGGGACTCAGCCCTGGTCGAGGATGACCCACTGGGTTGCGTCCGCCGTGGCCTCGGACCCCAGGGATGCCGCATTGAGCGCCATCGCGAGGTTGACCGCCGTGACGTTGGTCAGGTTCACGAGGGCGAGGGTCTCCCTGGTGGGGAGCAGCTCGACCGACGTGGCCTCGAGTTCGGAGATCGACAGGTACTCGTGCATTGCTGTGCCTCCTCTCCATCACATTCGAGCGGGTGGGGGGCGCGCCGCAGGTCAGCCCTGCGTCACGATCACGAACTGCTGGGCTTCGGCCGCGGCCTCTGCCAGCCGGGAGCCGGCGTTGAGGGCGAGGGCCGAGTTGACTGCGCTGATGTCGGCCCACCCCTGGACGGAGAGCGTCTCCTTGGACGGCAGGAGCTCGAGCGACTCGCCGAGGAGCTCGGCGCTGGTGACTGGTGTCATGGTGTTCACCCCCTTTCCTGTGCCTGGACAGCACTTATGAAGCACCCCGTGCGTTGCGCTCGCGTTGCCTGCACGTCGCGCCGGCATCGCTGGTCCGTGAGGGATTCGGCACGGGAGCGTTCTCCTGCCGTGTTCCCGCCGTGACCGAGAAAACTGCGGCATCTACGTCTTTGGCTGTATGCATCCGTGGTCAGTGGGGTCCATGGTGATGCTGTTATCAGGGGGTTTGCCGGCGCTCGATCCGACAAGATCCAACCCACGTCATCGCGGCCGCGATCCGGCCAAGTGACGTATGCCGTGGCGACAGCAGGCACCCGCCGACAGCGCATGCTGCGAGGGGAAATCACCCATGGGAGTCGCGAAGATTGGTGGCCGGCCGTGGTGCGTACGGTTGCTCGGGGGGTTCGAGCTACTGTCCCCCTCGGGACCCGTCGAGGCGCCCCTCGGCGTTCAGCGGTTGCTTGCCTACGTTGCCCTGCAGGAGCGCTCTGTAACGCGTACCCGGGTTGCCGGGGATCTCTGGCCGGAGGCCGGTCCGCGCGCCGGTACCAACCTGCGTTCCACGCTGTGGCGGTCCAACCGCCTCGGACCGCTGCTCGCCTGCACACCCCAGAGCCTGCGGCTGGCCCCCGGCGTCAGGGTCGACGTCGCGGACCTGACGGCTGCAGCAGAGCAGATGCACGCCGGAGGGCTCGCGGACGCTCCGTTCCTGGCGACGTTCAACCTCGAGCTGCTCCCGGGATGGCAGGAGGACTGGGTCACTCTCGAACGGGAGCGCCTGCGCCAGCTCGAGCTGCGCGTCCTCGACTTCCTCATCGTCGACCGGGCCGAGCGCGGCCGCCTCGGCGAGGCCCTCGACGCCGCTCTTCGGGCGATCCGCCTGGAGCCCCTGCGCGAGTCGTCCCACCGCCACCTGATCCGTCTCTACGTCGCCTCCGGCAACCGCACCGCCGCCCTGACGCACTACGAGGGCTTCGCCGCCCTGCTGCACCAGGAGCTGGACCTCACCCCGGAGCCCGCCACCACGGCCCTGGTCGAGCCGTTCCTGAGACTGCGGCCCGGCCGGTACCGGCCCCGGACCCCCTCGCGTGGCGGCGGGGCGCGCTCGAACGGCTTCCGCTGACACGAGCCACCGCCGGGACCGCCTCAGCCGGCGGTCCGGTCACTCCGGGGCCGCGGCGGCCAGCAGGGGGAGGGTGCGGTACTCGATCCGCGACGCCAGCGAGATGACCGTCGAGGCCCGGGTGACGTGGCGGTCGTCCACCACGTCGTCGATGACCCGCTGCAGGTCGGCGTTGTCCCGCGCCACGACGCGGATCAGCAGGTCACCGGAGCCGGTGATCGTGTGTGCCTCCAGCACCTCGGGGATGGAGGACAGGTGCTCGACGACGGGGGAGTGCCCCCTGCCCTGGCGGATCTCCAGCGTGCAGAAGGCTGATACGGGGTAGCCCATCGCGGCGGGGTCGAGCTGGGGCGCGAAGGAGCGGATCACCCCTCGCCGGACCAAGCGGTCGAGCCGCGCCTGGACCGTGCCCCGGGCCACGCCGAGCTCGCGGGACGCACCCAGCACGCCGATCTGCGGCTGTTCGGTGAACAGGGCGATGATCCGCGCGTCGAGCGCATCGAGGGACATGCGCACATTGTCCAGAAGATGACGACAAGAGGCCAGCACTATGCGCAACGTGCGCAGCCACGCGGCATACGGTTGCACACCCGGCACTCACTGAGACACGCTGCGGCCTATGACTGACACGACGCTTGACCTCACCCCCCAGGAGCGCGAGGCGAACCTCGACATCGAGCAGCTCAAGCAGCTCGTGGGCCTCGTCGAGTACGACGAGAGCAAGGACCCGTTCCCCGTGACCGGCTGGGACGCGATCGTCTTCGTCGTCGGCAACGCCACGCAGACCGCGCACTACTACCAGTCCGCGTGGGGCATGGAGCTCGTCGCGTACACGGGCCCGGAGACCGGCCAGCGCGACCACAAGAGCTTCGTCCTGAAGTCCGGCTCCATCCGCTTCGTCATCAACGGCGCCGTGAGCCCTGCCAGCCCGCTCATCGAGCACCACGCCAAGCACGGCGACGGTGTCGTCGACATCGCGCTCGAGGTGCCCGACGTCGACAAGTGCATCGCCCAGGCGCGCCAGGCCGGTGCCCGGGTCGTGCGCGAGCCCGAGGACCTCACCGACGAGCACGGCACGGTGCGGATCGCGGCCATCGCGACCTACGGCGACACTCGCCACACCCTGGTCGACCGCTCCCGCTACACCGGCCCCTACCTGCCGGGCTACGTCGTGAAGCAGTCGAGCTTCGTCAAGCGCGAGGGTGCCCCGAAGCGCCTCTTCCAGGCCCTCGACCACATCGTCGGCAACGTCGAGCTCGGCAAGATGGACGAGTGGGTCGGTTTCTACAACCGCGTGATGGGCTTCGTGAACATGGCCGAGTTCATCGGTGACGACATCGCGACCGACTACTCGGCGCTGATGTCCAAGGTGGTCGCGAACGGCAACCACCGGGTGAAGTTCCCGCTGAACGAGCCGGCCATCGCCAAGCGCAAGAGCCAGATCGACGAGTACCTCGAGTTCTACACCGGCCCGGGGGCCCAGCACCTCGCGCTCGCGACGAACGACATCCTGCGCACCGTCGACGAGCTCACCAAGGAGGGTGTGGAGTTCCTCGACACCCCGGACTCCTACTACGAGGACCCGGAGCTGCGCGCCCGCATCGGCGAGGTCCGGGCGCCGATCGAGGAGCTGAAGAAGCGCAAGATCCTCGTGGACCGGGACGAGGACGGCTATCTGCTCCAGATCTTCACCAAGCCGCTGGGCGACCGCCCCACCGTCTTCTTCGAGATCATCGAGCGTCACGGCTCGCTCGGCTTCGGCAAGGGCAACTTCAAGGCGCTCTTCGAGGCCATCGAGCGCGAGCAGGAGCGTCGCGGGAACCTCTGACAGGCAGTGACCTCCGGCCCGGCCCCCAGCGGGGGACCGGGCCGGAGGCGTGTCCACCCGGTTGGCGCGGTGGTCGGGTGGTCGTAGTGTCGGCGGTCTCACCCGACGAGTTCGCGGAGGCGGCCATGGCCCGTCAGACCTTCAGCACGAGCGACGCCCCGGCCCCCGTCGCGCAGTACTCCCAGGCCGCCCGTGTCGGACCCCTTGTCGCGGTGGCCGGCCAGGTGGGCATCGACCCGGGCACGGGGGCGATGGCGGGTCCGGGGGTGACCGAGCAGACGCGGCAGACGATGGCCAACATCGTGGCGGTCCTGGAGGCCGCTGGACTCACGCTCGACGACGTCGTGCGGATGGACTGCTTCGTCACCGATGTCGCCGACGTGCCGGCCTTCAACGAGGCGTATGCCGCGTGGTTCCCCGACAGCCCGCCGGCTCGCACGACTGTGGTCGTCGGCCTGATGGACGGCCTGCGGGTCGAGGTCACAGCGCTCGCCGTCGCCGGCTGAGCGCGGACGGCAGTCTGGGCATGCCGAGCGTGTGGTCGGTGGAGCCTGGGTGCTGTCAGGCGGTCGTGCGCTCCCCCGGAGTCGCTGTTGCTCATTCATTCAACCTGTAGGCGCTGGCCCGTCCCGGTTCCAACCGGCCGCGGGCACGCGCGGGTTCCAACCGGCCGCGGGCACGCGCGGGCGCGTGCGCGAGCAGCATCCCCGCCCGTGAGAGGCTGGCGCCATGGCGAACCCGCAGTCCCCGGGCTGGTACGACGACCCGGAGCACCCGCAGCAGCTGCGCTACTTCGACGGCGTCGTGTGGACCCGGCACACCACACCGCGCAGCACCCGTCCGGCGCCGGGGTATGCCGCGGGGCCGGGTGCGCCGGGCGCGGCGCAGCAGGCTCCGGGGCAGCAGCCGGCGTCCTCCGTGCCCGCCGGGCCTCAGCAGGGCGGACCCGCGGCGCCCGTGCCTCCGGGCTGGCAGCAGCCGGCGCAGCGGCAGCAGACGCCGCAGCAGCAGTGGCCCCCGCAGCAGCACCCCGATGGAACCCCAGGTGGGTGGAGCGCGCCCCCCGCGCCCACGGCATACGGCGCCCAGGCGCGGACCCCGGACGGCGAGGCGCTGGCAGGGTGGTGGAAGCGCTTCGCCGCGCGGCTCATCGACTGGATCATCGTGTGGTTCGGCTCACTGCCCCTCACGGGCTACTTCATCTACCGCGCGGGCAACGAGCTGGGCCCCGCCTTCGACGGCTACCTGCGCGAGATCGAACGGGGGAATGCGACGGCGACCCCGCCGACGGTGACCCCGGACGTGCTCAAGTGGGTGGTCGCCTACTCGGTGATCCTCACGCTGGCCGCGATCGCCTACGAGGTGTTCTTCACCACCCGCAGCGGGGCGACGCCGGGGAAGAAGGCGCTCGGGCTGCGGGTCCGGCTGCGTGAGCGCCCGGGGCCGCTGTCGGTGCAGACGGCGCTGACTCGCACCATCATCCCCATGGGCGGCAACCTGCTCTCGAGTGTGCCGCTCATCAGCACCCTCGTCGCCATGCTGCAGCTCGGGGACGGCCTGCTGCCGCTGGTGCACCAGAACAAGCAGGCACTGCACGACCTCATGGCCAAGACCAACGTCGTGGACACGCGGCGCGTCTAGGGCTTTCCCGCTGCGCTCCTGGCGGGGGCGGGAGG
>Ga0247818_10001879_pt1 | contig 13468 bp, 10 predicted proteins | sample 13C_Glucose_Day1_FD_192424 | JGI IMG/M metagenome (GOLD analysis project Ga0247818, IMG submission 192424) | Soil microbial communities from agricultural site in Penn Yan, New York, United States - 13C_Glucose_Day1 | ecosystem: Environmental > Terrestrial > Soil > Agricultural land | place...
ACGGAGGAGTCCTGATGCGCATCTTCGACCCCCACATCCACATGACCTCCCGCACCACGGACGACTACCGGGCGATGTACGACGCGGGGGTGCGCGCCGTCGTCGAACCCTCCTTCTGGCTCGGCCAGCCCCGCACCTCGCCCGCCAGCTTCTTCGACTACTTCGACGCCCTGCTCGGCTGGGAGCCCTTCCGCGCCTCCCAGTACGGCATCGCCCACCACTGCACACTCGCCCTCAACCCCAAGGAGGCGAACGATCCGCGCTGCACACCCGTCCTGGACGCCCTGCCCCGCTATCTCGTCAAGGACTCGGTCGTCGCCGTGGGCGAGATCGGTTACGACTCCATGACCCCCGCCGAGGACACGGCGCTCGCCACCCAGCTCCAGCTCGCGGCGGACCACGGCCTCCCCGCGCTCGTGCACACCCCGCACCGCGACAAGCTCGCCGGACTCCACCGCACCATCGACGTCGTCCGCGAATCGGAGCTGGCCCCGGAGCTCGTCCTGCTCGACCACCTCAACGAGACGACCGTGCGGGACGCCCTCGACAGCGGCTGCTGGGCCGGCTTCTCCATCTACCCGGACACCAAGATGGACGAGGACCGCATGGTCACGGTCCTGCGGACGTACGGCACCGACAGGATCCTCGTGAACTCGGCCGCCGACTGGGGCAAGAGCGACCCGCTGAAGACCCGCAAGGTCGCCGACTCCATGCTGAAGGCCGGATTCGACGAGGACGACGTCGACAAGGTTCTGTGGCGCAACCCCGTCGCCTTCTACGGACAGAGCGGAAGACTCCAGCTCGACACCGCTGCCCCCGGACCGCTCCACGAGGGCAACTCCATCCTCCGCGGCGGGGAGTGAGCCATGCGATTCCGCCACCCCGACGGCTCCACCGTCCACCTCGCCTACTGCACCAACGTGCACCCTGCCGAGAACCTCGACGGGGTCCGGGCCCAACTGCGTGACCACTGCGAGCCCGTCCGCAAGCGGCTCGGCAGGGACCGCATCGGCATCGGCCTCTGGCTCGCCAAGGACGCGGCCCGCGCCCTGATCAACGACCCTGCCGCGCTGCGCTCGCTGCGTGCCGAACTCGATCACCGCGGCCTCGAAGTCGTCACCCTCAACGGGTTCCCCTACGAGGGGTTCGGGGCGCAGGAGGTCAAATACCGGGTCTACACCCCGGACTGGACGGAACCCGAGCGGCTCGCCCACACCACCGACCTCGCCCGGCTCCTCGCCGCCTTGCTCCCGGACGACGTCGACGAGGGCACCATCTCCACGCTGCCCATCGCCTGGCGCACCCCGTTCGACGACGACCCGACGGCCGCCGGCACGGCGCGCAAGGCGCTCACCGTGCTCGCGCAGCGGCTCGACGCCCTCGCGGAGCTGACCGGAAAGTCCATCAGGATCGGGCTCGAACCCGAGCCGGGCTGCACCGTGGAGACCACCGCCGACGCCATCGGCCCCCTCACCGCGATCGGTCACGACCGCATCGGCATCTGTGTCGACACCTGCCACCTCGCCACCTCCTTCGAGGACCCGGACACCGCACTCGACGCCCTCGGTGCAGCGGGCGTACCCGTCGCCAAGGCCCAGCTCTCCGCGGCTCTGCACGCCGAACAGCCGCATCTGCCCGAGGTGCGCGCCGCCCTGGGGGCCTTCGCTGAACCCCGCTTCCTCCACCAGACACGCACGCTCACCGCGTCGGGCCTCCGCGGGACCGACGACCTCGACGAGGCTGTCACCGGTGGGGCGCTGCCCGACAACACCCCGTGGCGTTCCCATTTCCACGTCCCCCTCCACGCTCCGCCCGCGCCGCCGCTCACCTCCACGCTCCCGGTCCTCCGGTCCGTACTGACACGGCTCGTCGGCGGACCGGAGCCCCTGACCCGGCACCTGGAGGTCGAGACGTACACCTGGCAGGCGCTCCCCTCCGAACTGCGGCCCCGCACCCGGACCCAGCTGGCCGACGGCATCGCCGCCGAACTCACCCTCGCCCGTGACCTCCTCGTCGACCTCGGACTGAAGGAGCTCCCGTGACCGCTCCCGTACCCGCCGCACACCCCACCCCGCTCCTCGTCCTCGACGTCGTCGGCCTCACCCCGCAACTGCTCCAGCACATGCCCAACCTCCGGGCCATGGCCGGATCCAAGGCACCGCTCTCCACCGTCCTGCCCGCCGTCACCTGCGCCGCCCAGTCCACCTTCCTCACCGGCACCACCCCCGCGGAGCACGGCATCGTCGCCAACGGCTGGTACTTCCGTGAACTCGGCGACGTCCTCCTGTGGCGCCAGCACAACGGGCTCGTCGAGGGCGACAAGCTCTGGGACGCCGCCCGGCGCGCCCACCCCGGCTACACCGTCGCCAACATCTGCTGGTGGTACGCGATGGGCGCCGACACCGACTGGACCGTCACCCCACGCCCCGTCTACTACGCCGACGGCCGCAAGGAACCCGACTGCTACACCCGGCCCCCCGCGCTCCACGACGAACTCACCGAGAAGCTCGGCACCTTCCCCCTCTTCCACTTCTGGGGCCCCGGCGCCGACCTCGTCTCCTCGCAGTGGATCATCGACGCCACCCGCCACATCCTCGCCACCCGCACCCCCGACCTGGCCCTCTGCTACCTCCCGCACCTCGACTACGACCTCCAGCGCTACGGCCCCGACGACCCCCGCGCCCACCAGGCCGCGGCCGACCTCGACCGGGCCGTGGCCCCCCTGCTCGACGACGCCCGTGCGGAGGGCCGCACCGTCGTCGCGCTCTCCGAGTACGGCATCACCCGGGTCGACAGGCCCGTCGACATCAACCGTGCCCTGCGCCGCGCCGGCCTGCTGGAGGTCCACACCCAGGACGGCATGGAGTACCTCGACCCCATGGCCTCCCGTGCCTTCGCCGTCGCCGACCACCAGCTCGCCCACGTCTACGTACGCCGTCCGGAGGACCTGGAAGCGACCAGGGAGGCACTCGCCGACCTCCCCGGTGTCGCGGAACTCCTCGACGACGAGGGCAGGAAGGCACACCACCTGGACCACCCCCGCTCCGGCGAGCTCGTCGCCGTCGCCGAGAAGGACGCCTGGTTCACGTACTACTACTGGCTCGACGACTCCCTCGCGCCCGACTTCGCGCAGCTCGTCGAGATCCACCGCAAACCGGGCTACGACCCGGTGGAGCTCTTCATGGACCCCCAGGACCCCTATGTCCGGGTCAGGGCCGCCTCGGCGGTCGCCCGGAAGAAGCTCGGCATGCGCTACCGCATGGCGGTCGTCCCCCTGGACCCCTCACCTATCCGTGGCAGCCACGGCCGCCTCCCCACGAGCGACGACGAAGGTCCGCTCATCCTCTGCTCCACCCCCCACGCGTTCACCGGCCGAGTCCAGGCCACCCAAGTGAAGTCCCTGCTCCTCCAGCTTGCCGGACTGCACTGACAATCCGCCCCGCCCGCACACGACAGGGAGATTCGTGAACATGAGCCGCACCCCGAAGGACCCCGAGCTCGCGCGCAGACTCAGCCGTCGCAACGTCCTGGGCGTCGCCGCCGGAGCCACGGCCGCCACGCTGCTGGGCGGGGCCACCGCGCAGGCGTCGAGCCCTCAGAGCGTCCAGGGACTCCAGGGCAAGGGCAAGGGCAAGGGACGCCCCGTCCTGCCCCCGGGCCGCCTCGGAATCCAGCTGTACAGCCTCCGCGACAAGGTCTCCACGCTCGGCTTCGCCCCCGTCTTCGCCGAACTGGAGAGGTACGGCTACGACGAGATCGAGTTCGCCGGGTACACCCAGGGCTCGGCGGGCGCCATCACCCTCGCCCAGCTCAAGAAGCTGGCCCGGGACCACGGGCTGAACCCCATCGGCAGCCACGTCGGCTACTACGACGACAACAACCCGGGCGCCTACACCTTCGCCCAGAACCTCACCAAGGTCCTGGACGAGGCGGAGGCACTCGGCCTGAAGCACATCGGCACCGCCTCCGGGCCCTTCCGCTACGGCTCCACGGTGGACGGCTGGAAGCGCGCCGCCGACGACTTCAACACCTACGGCGCGGCGGCCCGCAGGCGCGGCATGAAGTTCTACCAGCACAACCACGCGGAGGAGTTCAGCTTCGCCACCGACAAGCCGGACGTCCGCCTCTACGACGTCCTGCTCGCTGAGACGGACCCCGACCTGGTCTACCTGGAGATGGACATCTACTGGGCGTTCTGCGCCCAGTTCCGCTTCGGCAAGCGCGCCGACGGCACCCCGGCACCCTTCAACCCCATCGACTACGTACTGAAGCAGCCCGAGCGCTACCCCCTCTTCCACGTCAAGGACGGCACGCGCGACGACTCCGTACGCGACGGCTACAACATGACGGACGTCGGCGACGGGGACATCGACTACAAGAACTTCCTGAGCAGGGTCACCACCCGCACACGCCACGGCCGGACCTACCACCACTGGCAGACCGAGCACGACAACCCGGTCGAGTCCTTCGCCTTCGCCCGCAAGTCCAGCGAGCACCTGCACTCGCTGCGCACGGGCCGCTGCGGGGACTGACGCCTGACGGCACACACGCATGGGGCCCGGTTCCAGCAGGAACCGGGCCCCATGCGTGTGATGCGCAGGTGCGGTCAGTCGGTCTCCCGGATCAGGGCGGGAGAGGGCTTCACCAGCGGGTTGCCCTTCCGGTCCCGGCCGGGTGCCGCGAGGAACAGGGCGAGGAATCCCGCGAAGAACGAGATGCTGCCCGCAAGGATGAAGGCGCCGTAGAGCCCCCAGGCGTCCACGACCAGGAAGCCCATACCCGCGCCGAGCCCGGAGACGAGTTTGGAGCTGTAGACCATGCCGTAGTTGGTGGCGTTGTTGTTCTCACCGAAGTAGTCCGCGGTCATCGCCGCGAACATCGGGAAGATGGCCCCGCCGCCGAAGCCCGAGATCGCGGAGAAGAGCAGGAAGAGCGGCAGGCTCTTCATCTCGGCCGACCAGATGATGCCGAACTGGGCCAGCCCCAGGATGACGCAGACGTAGAGCAGGCACTTCTTGCGGCCGTAGAGGTCGGAGAGCCAGCCGATGACGCCGCGCCCGGTGCCGTTGACGATCGCCTTCAGCGACATCGCCGTGGCGACGATGCCGGCGGCGAATCCGGCGTCCTGCCCGATGTCGACCTGGAAGGCGATACCGAAGATGTTCACACCGGAGGTACAGGCGAGACAGCACCACATCAGCGCCACCCGGCCGGTCCTCCATGCCTCGCCGGGGGAGTACTGCTTGACGGCCGGAGGGTTCTTCTCCAGCGCACGGCGGGCCCGGGGGTCCTCGGGCGGGTTGAGCGGGTCGATCTCGGCGGGCCACCAGTTCTTCGGCGGGTCCCGGAAGAAGAAGCCGGCACAGGCCACGAGCGCCGCGAGGAAGACACCCACCGAGACCAGGACCCACCGGAAGTTGGTGATGTCCATGAACCCGGTGAAGAGGAAGACGAACGGCACCGAACCGTAGGCGAACCCCCCGTTGACGAAGCCGGTCTTGCCGCCCCGGCGTTCCGGATACCACTTGCCGACCATGTTGACGCAGGTGGCGTACACCATCCCCGCGCCCATGCCCGAGAACACACTGAAGCCGATGTACGCGAAGATCACGTGCGGCGCGTACGCCAGCGACAGATAGCCGAGGAGAGTGCCCGTCGCGCCGAGCATCATCGCCCAGCGGGCCGGGAGCCGGCCGGTCTCCCGGAGCCTGCCGGCGGGCATCGCGACCGCGGCCTGGAAGAACACCCAGACGGTCATCATCCAGTAGATGTGACCGCTGTTCCAGTTGTGCGCGTGGTGCAGTGTGTCCTCCGCCGAAGCGAAGGCGTACTCGGCCGAGCTGATGCCCATCATGCCGACCCACGGCAGGATGACCATCCACTTGCGCTTGCGGCCCATGATGTCGATGTCGCTCTCGCCCAGCCGGTACGTGCGGCCGTTGGCGTCCGTCACCTCCCTGAAGGGGACGGATGTGGTGAGGTCTGCAGTCGTCATTGTCGATCGAACCCCTTGCGTGGAAGAAGTCTGGCCAGCGCCCCCTGCCCGTTCTCACTTCGCGCGGGGGTCCGCGGCCTCGCGCGGCATGCCGCAGACCCCGTGGTTCGAGCCGTCGTCATCAGGTCATCGGCCACCGCCCAACAGCCCGGCCGCCCTGGCCCAGCGGTACTTCGCGCCGAGCACGGCGACAGGCCGCTCCGTGGTGTACGGATAGGCGACGACGCCCCGCTCGAACAGGTACGCGCACGCCTCCTCCACCTCGGTGTCCCCGGCGAGCGACGCCACCACCGGCTTCTCGATCCCGCGTGCCCGGAACTCCTCCACCACCCGGGCCGTGAGTTCGGCGAAGACCATCGGAGGGGTGACGATCGTGTGCCAGTAACCCAGGACCAGGGCGTGGATCCGCGAATCCTCCATCCCGAGCCGGATCGTCGCCTCGTAGGTCGACGGCGGTTCCCCGCCCGTGATGTCGATCGGGTTTCCGGCCGCGCCGAACGGCGGGATGAACGCCTTGAACGCCGTGTCCAGATCGGGCGGGATCTCCATCAGCGAGAGCCCGTTGTCCACGATCGCGTCCGAGAGGAGCACCCCCGAGCCGCCGGCCCCCGTGATGATCACGACGTTGTCGCCCCGGGGCGCCGGCAGGACGGGCAGCGCCCGCGCGTACTCCAGCATGTCGTTCAGTCCCGGCGCGCGGATGACCCCCGCCTGACGCAGGATGTCGTCGTACACCGCGTCGTCCCCGGCCAGCGCGCCCGTGTGGGAACCCGCCGCCCTGGCACCCGCGCTCGTACGCCCCGCCTTGAGTACCACGACCGGCTTCCTCGGCACGGTCGCCCGCGCCGCCTCCACGAAGGCCCGCCCGTCCTTGAGGTCCTCCAGGTGCATCGCGATGCACTCGGTGTTCGGGTCCTCCCCGAACCAGGTCAGCAGGTCGTCCTCGTCGATGTCGGACTTGTTGCCGAGCCCGACGATCGCCGAGACCCCCGTCCTCGTCGACCGCGCGAAGCCCAGGATCGCCATCCCGATGCCGCCCGACTGCGAGGTCAGCGCCACCGGGCCCTTGACGTCGTACGGGGTGCAGAACGTGGCGCAGAGGTCCTGCCACGTCGAGTAGTAGCCGTAGATGTTGGGTCCCAGCAGCCGCACGCCGTACTGCTCGCCGACCGCCACGATCTCGTCCTGGAGGGCCTGTTCACCCGTCTCGGCGAAGCCGGACGGAATGAGCACGGCGTTCGGGATCCCCTTGCGGCCCACCTCCTGGAGCGCCGAAGCGACGAATTTGGCGGGGATCGCGAAGACCGCCACATCCACCTCACCGGGAACGTCGGTGACACTCTTGTACGCCTTGCGGCCGAGAATGTCATCGGCCTTGGGGTTCACCGGATGGATCTCGCCCGCGAAACCTCCGTCGATGAGGTTGCGCATCACCGAGTTGCCGATCTTCCCCTGCTCGTTGGAGGCACCGATGACCGCGATCGAACGCGGCTCCATCAGCCGGCGCATCGATACGAGGATCTCCTCCCGGCTGTAGCGGCGCCGCGCCTTGACCTCCCCGGTCGCCAGCAGGATCCGGATGTCCGCGGCCACGGCGCCGTCCGGCGACGCGATGACGGGGTTGAGGTCCACCTCCGCGATCTCCGGGAAATCCGTGACCAGTTGAGAGACCCGCCGGATCTGCTCGGCGAGCGCCCATCGGTCCACGGCCGGTGCCCCCCGTACCCCCTTCAGGATCTCCGCGGCGCCGATCGAGTCGAGCATCGACCGCGCCTCGTCCGCGGTCACCGGCGCCAGCCGGAAGGTGATGTCCTTCAGCACCTCGACCAGGACACCGCCGAGACCGAACGCCACCACCTTCCCGAACGTCGGGTCGGTGACCGCCCCGACGATGACCTCCTGGCCCGGCGGTACGAGCTGCTGGACCTGGACTCCCTCGATCCGTGCGTCCGGCGCGTAGGCCTTCGCGTTCTTCACGATGCCGCAGAAGGCCGCGCGCACCTCCTTCGCGCCCGACACGCCGACCACGACGCCGCCCGCGTCCGTCTTGTGCAGGATGTCGGGGGAGACGATCTTGAGGACGACGGACCCGCCGAGCCGGTCGGCCAGCGCCACCGCCTCGTCGACGTCACGGGCCAGGCCCTCGCCGGGCACCGTGATCCCGTAAGCGTCGGCGACGATCTTCCCCTCCGGCGCGGTGAGCGCGCCGCGCCCCTCGCTCCGGACGCGGTCGAGCAGCGCCCTGACGCGTTCCCGTTCCTGTGTCTCGACTGTTGTGGTCATGCTCAGATGACTCCGTTCGTCTTCAGCAGCCGCAGTTCCTCGTCGCCCAGGCCCAGTTCGCCGACGTACACCTCCGCGTTGTGCTCACCGAGCAGCGGTGAGGTGACGATCTCGACGGGGGAGTCGGACAGCTTCAGCGGGCTGCCGACCGTGGTGAAGGCGCCACGCTCGGGATGCTCGACGCGGACCACCATCTCGTTGGCGACGAGTGACTCGTCCTCGACGATCTCCCGGGTGGAGAGGATCGGGCCGCACGGGATGTTGTGCGCGTTGAGCTGCTCCAGGACCTCCCACTTGGGGAGCGTCGCCGACCACTCCTCGATCAGCTGGAACATCTTGTCGAGCTTCGGAAGCCGGGCCTCCGGAGTCGCCCACTCGGGGTCGTCCGCGAGCTCGGGCCGGCCGATCAGCGCCGACAGGGGCTGCCAGCCGACCGGCTGCACGATGACGTACACGTAGTCGTTGGGACCGCCCGGCGCGCACTTCACCGCCCACCCCGGCTGGCCGCCGCCGCTGGCGTTGCCGCTGCGCGGCACCTCGTCGGCGTCCGCGGTGTCCCGCGCGTTCGGGTACTCGGCGAGCGGCCCGTGCTCCAGCCGCTGCTGGTCGCGCAGCTTCACCCGGCAGAGGTTGAGCACGGCGTGCTGCATCGCCACGTTGACCCGCTGCCCGCGCCCGGTGTTCTCGCGCTGGAACAGGGCGGCGAGGATGCCGGCCACCGCGTGGATGCCGGTGCCCGAGTCGCCGATCTGGGCACCGGTCGCGAGCGGCGGGCCGTCCGCGAAGCCCGTGGTGGCCATCGAGCCGCCCATGGCCTGCGCGACGACCTCGTAGGCCTTGAAGTTGGTGTACGGGCCCTCGCCGAAACCCTTGATGGAGGCGTAGACGATCCGCGGGTTGATCTCCCGGATCCGCTCCCAGGTGAACCCCATGCGGTCCACGGCGCCCGGGCCGAAGTTCTCCACCATGACGTCGCTGCGGCGGATGAGCTCGGTGAGGATCTCCTTGCCGCGCTCGCTCTTGGTGTTGAGTGTGATGCTCCGCTTGTTGCAGTTCAGCATCGTGAAGTAGAGGGAGTCGACGTCGGGCAGATCGCGCAACTGCTTGCGGGTGATGTCCCCGCCCGGCGCCTCCAGCTTGACCACGTCCGCCCCGAGCCAGCCGAGCAGCTGGGTGGCGGAGGGACCGGACTGTACGTGCGTCATGTCGAGGACGCGCACGCCCTCAAGAGCTTTGGTCATGCCAACCGCTCCTCTACTTGTACATGGTCTGGTTCATCGTTCCGGGGGCGTACGCGTCGGGGTCGACCCAGACGTTGATCAGCGAGGGCAGCCCGGACTCCCGGGCCCTGCGCAGCGCGGGTGCGATGTCGGCGGGGTCGCGCACCTCTTCGCCATAACCGCCCAGCATCTGGGCGAACTTGTCGTAGTGGACATCACCGAGGGTGTTGCCGATCCGTTCGCGCTCGTCGCCGTACTTGGCCTTCTGGCCGTAACGGATCTGGTTCATCGAGGAGTTGTTGCCGACGATGCCCACGAAGGGCAGGTTGTAGCGGACCAGCGTCTCGAAGTCCCACCCGGTCAGTGAGAACGCTCCGTCGCCGAACAGCGCCACGACCTCCTTGTCCGGCCGGGCCTGCTTCGCCGCCAGCACGAAGGGCACCCCGACGCCGAGCGTGCCGAGCGGGCCCGGGTCCATCCAGTGGCCGGGGGTGCGGGGCTGGACGACCTGGCCGGAGAAGGTGACGATGTCGCCGCCGTCGCCTATGTAGACGGAGTCCTCCGTCAGGAAGTCGTTGATCTCGCTCACCAGCCGGTACGGATGGATGGGCGAGGCGTCCGACCTCAGCTGCGGCAGCCGCTTCTCGATCGCGGTCTGCTCGGCGGCGCGCAACTCGTCCAGCCAGGCCTTGCGCAGGGCCGAGCCGCCGTTGAGGCGCCCGCTCGCGGCCTCCGTCACCGACTTCAGCACGACGGACGCGTCCCCGACGATCCCGAGGTCGATGTCGCGGTTCTTGCCCACCGTGCGGTAGTCGAGGTCGACCTGGACCACGGTCGCGTCCGGCGACAGCCGCTTGCCGTAGCCCATGCGGAAGTCGAAGGGCGTTCCCACGATCACGATGAGGTCGGCGTTGGAGAACGCGTAGCGCCGGGAGAGCTGGAAGTGGTGCGGATCGCCCGGCGGGAGGGTGCCCCGGCCCGCGCCGTTCATGTAGGCGGGGATGTTGAGGGTGCGTACGAGCTCGGTGGCGGCGTCGGTGGCCCGGGTCGTCCAGACCTGGCTGCCCAGCAGGATCGCGGGCTTCTCGGCGTGGACCAGGAGATCGGCGAGCTTCTCGATGTCGGCCGGGTCGCCGGCCGACCGGGTGGAGGCGCGGTACAGGCCGGCCTCGGGGACCCGTGCCCTGGCCGCCGGGACCTTCGCGTCGAGCACATCGCGCGGGATCTCCAGGAACGAGGGCCCCGGCGCCCCGTGGTAGCACTCCCTGAACGCCATCGACACCATGTCCGCCGCCCGCGCGGTGTCCGGCACGGTGGCCGCGAACTTGGTGATGGGCGTCATCATGTCGACGTGCGGCAGGTCCTGGAGCGATCCCATCTTGTGCTGCGTGTGCGCTCCCTGACCTCCGATCAGGAGCATCGGTGACTCGGCGCGGAAGGCGTTGGCGACACCGGTGACCGCGTCGGTGGTTCCCGGCCCGGCGGTGACGACGGCGCACCCCGGCTTACCGGTGATCCGGGCGTAGCCGTCGGCGGCGTGTGCGGCGACCTGCTCGTGGCGTACGTCGACGACTTCGATGCCCTCGTCGACGCAGCCGTCGTAGATGTCGATGATGTGGCCGCCGCAGAGGGTGTAGATGCGTTCGACCCCCTCCGCCTTGAGTGCCTTGGCGACCAAGTGCCCACCGGAGATGAGGTTCTGGCTGTCCTGGCTGTCCTCGGGCATGGCGATGTCCTGTCCCTTCGTAGGGGAGTGCGGGAGCCGTTCCGCCGCTCTCGCGGTACATTGCATACAGTCGACGAATACTGTATGAAGCTTGTTATCCCGCATCCGGTGGGTGGTGTCCAGGGGGCGTGCGGCACTTTCACAATCGGCACGATCGGGAGTGGCTATGGATCTGTACGAGCACCAGGCAAGGCAACTCTTCGCGGATCACGGCATCGCCGTGCCGGAAGCCGAGGTCGTGGACCATCCGTCCGCCGTCCACGCAGCGGCCGAGCGGCTCGGCGGCCGCGTCGTGGTCAAGGCGCAGGTCAAGGTCGGTGGCCGGGGCAAAGCGGGCGGGGTGAAAATGGCGGCCGACCCGGCCGCCGCCGTGGTCGTCGCACGCGGGATCCTCGGCGCGGACATCAAGGGCCACACGGTCCGCTCCGTGATGCTCGCCCAACCCGTCGACATCCAGGACGAGTTCTACGTCAGCTACGTCCTGGACCGGGCCGCCGGCACCTTCCTCGCCATCGCCTCCGCCGAGGGCGGCATGGACATCGAGGAGGTGGCGGCCACCCGCCCCGAGGCGGTGGCACGCATCCCCGTCGACCCGGCCGAGGGGGTCACCGCCGCCACGGCGGCCCGGATCGCCGAGGCGGCCTCACTCCCCGCCGAGACCGCTCCCGTGCTCCAGGCGCTGTGGCGGGTCCTCACCCAGGAGGACGCCCTGCTGGTCGAGGTCAACCCGCTGGTGCGTACGGCGGACGGCCGGATACTCGCGCTCGACGGCAAGGTCACCCTTGACGACAACGCGGCCTTCAGGCAGCCCCGTCGGGGCTCCGACTCCGCGGACCCGCACGGTGACCCACTGGAGGCGGCGGCTGCCGCCAAGGGGCTGAACTACGTCAGGCTCGACGGTGAGGTCGGCATCATCGGCAACGGCGCGGGGCTCGTCATGTCGACCCTCGACGTGGTCGCCGGCTGCGGAGCCCGCCCCGCCAACTTCCTCGACATCGGGGGCGGAGCGTCCGCACGCGTCATGGCCGACGGTCTCACCGTCATCCTCTCGGACCCCTCGGTGAAGTCCGTCTTCGTCAACGTCTTCGGCGGGATCACGGCGTGCGACGCGGTCGCCGACGGGATCGTGCAGGCGCTGGACTCCGTCCACCTCACCAGACCCCTGGTGGTCCGGCTCGACGGCAACAGCGCGGCGCGGGGCCGCGCGATCCTCGACGAACGTGCGCACCCGATGGTCCAGCAGGTCACGACGATGGACGGCGCAGCCGGCCGGGCAGCCCAACTGGCCCTGGGAGGGCACTGATCATGGCGATCTTCCTCAGCAAGGAGAGCAAGGTACTCGTCCAGGGCATGACCGGCGCCGAGGGCATGAAGCACACCCGGCGCATGCTCGCCGCGGGCACCCAGATCGTCGGCGGTGTCAACCCGCGCAAGGCGGGGCACACCGTGGACCTGGACGACCGCACCGTCCCCGTCTTCGGCTCCGTACAGGACGGCATGGACGCCACCGGCGCCGACGTCACCGTCGTCTTCGTCCCGCCGCCGTTCGCCAGGGCGGCCGTCGTCGAGGCGGCGGACGCGGGCATCGGCCTGGCCGTGGTCATCACGGAGGGCATCCCCGTCCACGACGCGGTGGCCTTCCACGCCCACGCCCGGGCGCGCGGCACCCGCATCCTCGGGCCCAACTGCCCCGGGGTGATCAGCCCCGGGCAGTCCAACGCGGGCATCATCCCGGCCGACATCGCGACGAAGCCCGGCCGCATCGGCCTGGTGTCCAAGTCGGGCACCCTGACCTACCAGCTCATGCACGAACTGCGCGAGACGGGCTTCTCGACGGCCGTGGGCATCGGCGGGGACCCGGTGATCGGCACGACGCACATCGACTGCCTGACGGCCTTCGAGAACGACCCCGACACCGAACTCATCGTCCTGATCGGCGAGATCGGCGGGGACGCGGAGGAACGCGCGGCCGCCCACATAGCCCAGCACATCACGAAACCCGTGGTCGGCTACATCGCGGGATTCACCGCGCCCGAGGGCAAGACCATGGGCCACGCGGGGGCGATCGTCTCGGGTTCGTCGGGCACGGCCGAGGCGAAGAAGAAGGCGTTGGAGGCGGCGGGCGTCGCCGTGGGCGCCACCCCGACGGAGACGGCACGCCTGGCGGAGAACAGGCTGCGCGGCTGAACGCAGCCGCTTCAAGAAGGCCGTCGCCAGACCGCGCGGCATCAGCCGGTCCGGCGA
>Ga0247818_10001881_pt1 | contig 13464 bp, 11 predicted proteins | sample 13C_Glucose_Day1_FD_192424 | JGI IMG/M metagenome (GOLD analysis project Ga0247818, IMG submission 192424) | Soil microbial communities from agricultural site in Penn Yan, New York, United States - 13C_Glucose_Day1 | ecosystem: Environmental > Terrestrial > Soil > Agricultural land | place...
ACGTTGACGCGCGTGTTCCTCTTCCGTGCGTAGGAGTCGGCGTCCCGACGACCGTGCCCCAGGGTCCGTCCCCGGCGCGGCGTCCCGCCGTACCCGCACGCCCGGCGCGCTCCCCCGGGGCTGACGCGCGCCCTCTTCCGAGGAACACCTCCATGTCATCGACACCCCCTGCTCCCACGCCTGCCCGCGTGCCGTCGTACGCGGCCGTCCTGCGGGCCCCGCACGCCCGCCGGACCTTCGGCGCCGGTCTGCTCGGCCGGCTCTCCAACGGGGTCGCCCCGCTCTCCCTGCTGCTCTCCGTGAAGGCGGCCACCGGCTCGTACGCCACGGCCGGGACCGCCCTGGCCGCCCTCGGGCTCACCGCCGTGCTCCTCTCACCGGCGCGGGCCGCGCTCGTCGACCGGTACGGCCCCTCCCGCGCCCTGCCGCCCCTGGTCCTCGGCTACGCGACGCTGCTCGCCGTCCTCGCCGCGGTGTCCGCCCGGCCGGGCGTGCCGGGCGCCGTCCTGGTGGTCCTGGCCGGGGCGGCGGGCATGACGACACCGCCGCTGGGGCCGGTGACGCGGGCGCTGTGGAGCCGGACCCTCACCGACCGGGACCTGCTGCGGCGGGCCTACAGCCTGGACACGGTCGCCGAGGAACTGCTCTTCGTCACCGGTCCGTTGCTGGTCGGGCTGCTGCTGCTCGCGGCGGCCCCGCCGGCCGGTCTCGCGCTCGGCGCGGCCCTGGTCCTGACGGGCGGTCTGCTGCTGTCCGCCTCGCCGCTCACCCGGTCCGTCCCGGGCGCGAAGGCGGCCCGCGCCACCGGCACCGTCCCCGCGGGACCGCGGCCGCGCGGCGTCGGGCGGGCGGCGGCCGGGGCGGCCGCCCTGGGCCTGTGCCTGGGGGCCGTGGAACTGCTGGTGATCGCCTTCGCCGACACGGCCGGGCGGCCCGGCCTGGTGCCGTGGGCGATGGCCGCGCTGTCGGCGGGCAGCGCCGTCGGCGGGCTGCTGTTCGGCGCGGTGCCGTGGCGCGCTCCGGCCGCGACCCGGCTGGCGGTGCTGGGCCTGGCGCTCGGCGCCGTCCTGGTGGTGACGGGGCTGGCCCCGCATCCGTACCTGCTGGTCGCCGGGGTCGCGCTGGGCGGACTGTGCGTGGCGCCGGCGCTCACGACCGCGTACCTGCTGGCCGACGAGTCCGTCGCGGCGGAGCGCCGTACCCGGGCCGGGGCCTGGGTGAACACGGCCTTCAACGCGGGCTCCACGTCGGCGACCGCCGGGGCGGGGCTGCTGGTGGGCCGGCTCCCGCTCGCCGTCTGCTTCGCGCTGGCGGCGCTTCCGCCGGTCCTGACCGGGCTGTCCGGGGTGCTCGCCGCCGTGCGCGGCGGCGACCGGTCAGGCGCCCGGGCCGCCGAGGAGGGTGAGGGAGCGCTCGGCGGCCCGGCCGAGGCGGGGGTGCGGGAGGGCCGCTTCGAGGACGTCCCGGGCGAGCGGGTCGCCGAGGGTGCCGAGGCCCTCGACGCAGGCGAGGCCGACGCGCCAGTGCGGGTCGCCGGCCGCTAGCCGTCGCTCCAGCACGGTGACGAGGGCCGGGACGGACTCGGGGGCGCGCAGGTCGGCGAGGAGCCGGACCGGCAGGAGGGCGTAGGCGGCCCGGAGTTCGTTGGTGGCGAGGGCCGCGGCGGCCCGGGCGGTGCGCGGGTCGCCGAGCCGGACGAGGGCGTGGGCGGCGGTGACGCACCGCCCGGGGTCCCGGTGGTTGAGGAGGAGGACGAGGGCCTCGAAGGAGCGCCGGTCGCCGGTCACGCCGAGCAGGTAGGCGGCGATCTCGCGGGCCCAGAGCGGCTGCGCGGGCGCCGTGAGCAGCCGGTGGAGTTCCTCGGGGTCGGTGGTGCGGGCGAGTTCTCCGAATGCGGCGGGAACGGCTCCTTCCTCGTTCTCGATCTCGTCCCGCAATCGATCGATCATCGAGCAGAATTCGGGATCTTCGGAGATTCCCTCGGCGATTTCCATGAATCCGAGGCTATCCGCGATCCACATCACATTTTCCCGACTTCCCAGGACTGGCGCGCTCGTTACCGGCCGGTTAATCTCAAGTGAGCGGGGAACCCCCGCACTTCTCGCCGCGGCCTGGTGACGCAGCCGCGGCGGGCGCTGGTCGGTTCGGCAGTTCTCGACGTGGCTCAGGGACAGAGCCCTCGTCTCCCTTTTCTTCTCTCTTCAGGCCCTCGCCGCCGTGCGCACGGGGCCGCATCGCCGTACACCGTGGCGCCGCCTTCGCGCGGCCGGCCGCGTTCCCGGTATTTCCGCGCCCCTTTCTCCGTGCGCGCACCGCCTTCAGTCGTCACTCTTCCTCCCAGGAGTCCCCTGATGGACACCCCTCTCTCCACCATCGCCGTCGTCGGCCTCGGCACCATGGGCACCGGCATCGCCGACGTCCTCGTCCGGGCCGGCCGTGAGGTCGTCGGCATCGACGTCAGCGAGTCCGCCGGCGCCCGGGCCGTCGCCGCCCTGGAGGCGTCCACCGCCCGCGCGGTGGCCCGCGAGCGCATCACCGAGGACGAGCGGCAGGACGCGCTGGCGCGCTTCCGCGTCTACTCGGACCTCCAGGCCGCCGCCGCGGCCGACCTCGTCATCGAGGTGGTCCCGGAGGCGTACGAGACCAAGCAGGAGGTCCTCCGCGCGCTGGACGGCATCGTCCGGCCGGACGCCATCCTCGCCACCGGCACCAACGCGCTGTCGGTGACCCGGCTCGCCGCCGACTCGGCGCACCCGGAGCGCGTCCTCGGCCTGCACTTCTTCGCGCCGGTCCAGGCCATGAAGCTGGTCGAGGTGGTCTCCTCGGTGCTGACCGACCCGCGGGCGGTGGACGCGGTCACCCGACTGGCCCAGGACCTGGGCAAGGAGCCGGTGGCGGTCGGCGACCGGGCCGGCTTCATCGCGGACGGGCTGCTCTTCGGCTACCTCAACCAGGCCGCGGCCATGTACGAGGCCCGCTACGCCTCCCGCGAGGACATCGACGCGGCCATGAAGCTGGGCTGCGGTCTGCCGATGGGCCCGCTGGAGCTGCTCGACCTGGTCGGCATCGACACGGCCCGCACCGTCCTCGACGCGATGTACCAGGCGTCCCACGACCGGCTGCACGCCCCCGCGCCGATCCTGAAGCAGCTCTCCGAGGCCGGGCTCACCGGCCGCAAGGCGGGCCGCGGCTTCTACACCTACGCGGCGCCGGGCGCGGCCGAGAAGGTGGCCGACGCGCTGACCCCGGCGGCCTCGGGCGCCGGCGGCGCGGGCCGCGAGGTCCGCTCGGTGGGCGTGGCGGGTTCGGGCACGATGGCCTCCGGCATCGCCGAGGTCTTCGCCAAGGCCGGGTACGACGTGGTCCTCGCGGCCCGCTCGCAGGAGAAGGCGGACGCGGCCAAGGCGTACATCGCCAAGTCGCTGGAGCGCTCGGTGAGCAAGGGCCGGATGACCGGTGAGGCCCGCGACGAGACGCTGGCGCGGATCGTCCCGGCCGGTTCGCTGGACGCCTTCGCCGAGGTCGACCTGGCGGTCGAGGCGGTCGCCGAGGACCTGGGGATCAAGCAGGAGCTGTTCGCCCGTCTGGACAAGATCTGCAAGCCGGGCGCGGTGCTCGCCACCACGACCTCCTCGCTGCCGGTCGTGGCCTGTGCCAAGGCCACCACGCGGCCGCAGGACGTCATCGGCATGCACTTCTTCAACCCGGCGCCGGCGATGAAGCTGGTCGAGATCGTCCGGACGGTGCTGACCGCCGACGACGTGCACGCCACGGTCCGCGAGGTCACCGCGAAGATCCGCAAGCACGGCGTGGACTGCGGCGACCGGGCCGGCTTCATCGTGAACGCGCTGCTGTTCCCGTACCTGAACAACGCGGTCAAGATGGTCCAGGAGCACTACGCGACGCTGGACGACGTCGACACGGCGATGAAGCTGGGCGGCGGCTACCCGATGGGTCCGTTCGAGCTGCTGGACGTGGTCGGCCTGGACGTCTCGCTGGCGATCGAGAAGGTGCTGCACCGCGAGTTCCGCGACCCGGGGCTGGCCCCCGCGCCGCTCCTGGAGCACCTGGTGGCGGCCGGCTGCCTCGGCCGCAAGACGGGGCGCGGCTTCCGCGAATATGCCCGTCGCTGAGCCCGGCGATCCCGGACAGGGGTGGGGCGGGCTGCTGGAGCCCCCCGGCGGCCCGCCCCCGCAGGCGCGTCTTCCTGCACGGATGCAGTACGTTCGGGTCATGCCCAAGGCCGTGAAGACACCCCGTGCCACCTCTTCCTCCGACGCTCCCCAGGAGAGCGCGGCGGGGACCCGTGCCGCCGCGCAGCGGCTGAAGATGCGCCGGGAGCTGGCGGCGGCCGCGATGGAGCTCTTCGCGACGAAGGGGTACGAGGCCACCACGGTCGACGAGATCGCGGCGGCGGCCGGGGTGGCCCGGCGGACCTTCTTCCGCCACTTCCGGTCCAAGGAGGAGGCGATCTTCCCGGACCACGACGACACGCTGGTGCGCGCGGAGGCGGTGCTGAACGCGGCCCCGCCGCACGAGCACCCGCTCGACACCGTGTGCCGGGGCATCAAGGAGGTCATGAAGATGTACGCGGGCTCCCCCGCGATCTCCGTGGCCCGCTACCGGCTGACCCGTGAGGTGCCGACGCTGCGGGAGCGCGAGATCGCCTCGGTGGCCCGCTACGAGCGGCTCTTCACGCGCTACCTCCTGGGCCACTTCGACGAGCGCGACCACCACGACGGCAACGACGACCCGCTGCTCGCCGAGGTGGCGGCCTCCGCGGTGGTGACGGCCCACAACCACGTGCTGCGGCGCTGGCTGCGGGCGGGCGGCCAGGGCGACGTGGAGAGCCAGCTCGACCACGCCTTCGCGATCGTCCGGGAGACCTTCGGCACGGGCATAGGCGCGGGCCGTCCGGCCCCCTCCCCCCAGCAGACCCAGCCGCCCCGGGAGACGCCGGCCGCGCGGGTCTCCACCTCGGGTGACGTGCTGGTCGCGGTGGCCCGTACGGACGCTCCGCTGGACGAGGTCATGCGGACCATCCAGCAGGCACTCACGAAGGGCTGAGGAGCCCTTCTCCCTCGCCTTCGAAGGTCCGACACGAGGGCCGCCCCCGGTTTCCCGGGGGCGGCCCTCGTCGCGTTCCCCCAGCTCAGAGGGGCATTCGATCGATCATCGCTCATCCGTGAGCACCTTTTCGCATCTGAGAGAAATTGTTGGCACGCAGTGCCTTGTCACGTGACACGGCGTGCCATACGTTGATGTTGTCCGGGCGGCCGGAGCGCGGAGAAGACCCGCGGTCCGGCTGTCCCCACGGCCCTCCCGGCCGTGCGCCCGGACGCCTGCGTCACAGGCACCCTCGCGCCCCACACCGGCGCCGCCACGCACCACCCGAGCCGAACCGACGGCACACCTCCACAGCAGCAGCACTCCCCGACGTACCCCTCAGGCGTCCGCTCCCGGACGCTCTCCGCCGGAGGCACACCGTGAAGGAAATCCTGGACGCGATCCAGTCGCAGGACGCCACGTCCGCCGACTTCGCGAACATCAAGCTCCCCGAGTCGTACAAGGCCGTCACCGTCCACAAGGACGAGGCCGAGATGTTCGCCGGCGTCGCCAGCCGCGACAAGGACCCCCGCAAGTCGCTCCACCTCGACCAGGTCCCGCTCCCCGAGCTGGGCCCCGGCGAGGCGCTCGTCGCCGTCATGGCCAGCTCCGTGAACTACAACTCGGTCTGGACCTCGATCTTCGAGCCCGTCTCCACCTTCGGCTTCCTGGAGCGCTACGGCCGGCTCTCCGAGCTGACCAAGCGCCACGACCTGCCGTACCACGTGATCGGCTCCGACCTCGCCGGCGTCGTGCTGCGCACCGGCCCGGGCGTGAACGCCTGGACGCCGGGCGACGAGGTCGTCGCGCACTGCCTCTCGGTCGAGCTGGAGTCCTCGGACGGCCACAACGACACGATGCTCGACCCCGAGCAGCGGATCTGGGGCTTCGAGACCAACTTCGGCGGCCTCGCCGAGATCGCGCTGGTCAAGTCCAACCAGCTGATGCCGAAGCCGAAGCACCTCAGCTGGGAGGAGGCGGCGGCGCCCGGTCTGGTCAACTCCACCGCCTACCGCCAGCTGGTCTCGCGCAACGGCGCCGGCATGAAGCAGGGCGACAACGTCCTCATCTGGGGCGCCAGCGGCGGCCTCGGCTCCTACGCCACCCAGTTCGCGCTGGCCGGCGGCGCCAACCCGATCTGCGTCGTCTCCTCCCCCGAGAAGGCCGACATCTGCCGCGCCATGGGCGCCGAGGCGGTCATCGACCGCAACGCCGAGGGCTACAAGTTCTGGAAGGACGAGCGGACCCAGGACCCGCGCGAGTGGAAGCGGTTCGGCTCCAAGATCCGCGAGTTCACCGGCGGCGAGGACATCGACATCGTCTTCGAGCACCCGGGCCGCGAGACCTTCGGCGCCTCCGTCTACGTCACCCGCAAGGGCGGCACCATCACCACCTGCGCCTCCACCTCGGGCTACATGCACGAGTACGACAACCGCTACCTGTGGATGTCGCTGAAGCGCATCATCGGCTCGCACTTCGCGAACTACCGCGAGGCGTGGGAGGCCAACCGCCTGATCGCCAAGGGCAAGATCCACCCCACGCTCTCCAAGACGTACACCCTGGAGGAGACCGGCCAGGCCGCGTACGACGTCCACCGCAACCTCCACCAGGGCAAGGTCGGCGTCCTCGCCCTCGCCCCCCAGGAGGGCCTCGGCGTCCGCGACGAGGAACTGCGCGCCCAGCACATCGACGCCATCAACCGCTTCCGCAACATCTGAGCCCGGGGACCTCACATGACTGAGCGCCAGAAGGACCGGCCGTGGCTCATGCGGACCTACGCCGGTCACTCGACCGCCGAGGCGTCCAACGAGCTGTACCGGCGCAATCTCGCCAAGGGCCAGACCGGTCTGTCGGTCGCCTTCGACCTGCCGACCCAGACGGGCTACGACCCGGACCACGTCCTCGCCCGCGGCGAGGTCGGCCGGGTCGGGGTCCCGGTCTCGCACCTCGGTGACATGCGCCGGCTGTTCCAGGACATCCCCCTGGAGCAGATGAACACCTCGATGACCATCAACGCCACGGCGATGTGGCTCCTGGCGCTCTACCAGGTGGCGGCCGAGGAGCAGGGTGCGGACATCACCAAGCTCCAGGGCACCACGCAGAACGACATCGTGAAGGAGTACCTGTCGCGCGGGACGCACGTCTTCCCGCCCGGCCCCTCGCTCCGCCTCACGACGGACATGATCGCGTACACGGTCAACAACATCCCGAAGTGGAACCCGATCAACATCTGCAGCTACCACCTGCAGGAGGCGGGGGCCACTCCGGTCCAGGAGATCTCGTACGCGATGTCCACCGCCATCGCGGTCCTCGACTCCGTCCGCGCCTCGGGCCAGGTGCCCGAGGAGCGGTTCGGCGAGGTCGTCGCCCGCATCTCCTTCTTCGTGAACGCGGGTGTCCGCTTCATCGAGGAGATGTGCAAGATGCGCGCCTTCGGCCGCATCTGGGACAGGGTGACCCGCGAGCGGTACGGGATCGAGGACGCCAAGCAGCGGCGCTTCCGCTACGGCGTCCAGGTCAACTCGCTCGGCCTCACCGAGGCCCAGCCGGAGAACAACGTCCAGCGGATCGTCCTGGAGATGCTGGCCGTCACCCTCTCCAAGGACGCCCGCGCCCGTGCCGTCCAGCTCCCCGCCTGGAACGAGGCCCTGGGCCTCCCCCGGCCGTGGGACCAGCAGTGGTCGCTCCGCATCCAGCAGGTCCTGGCCCACGAGTCCGACCTGCTGGAGTACGAGGACATCTTCGCCGGCTCCCACGTCATCGAGGCCAAGGTCGACGCCCTCGTCACCGAGTGCCTGGCCGAGATCGACCGGATCCAGGAGATGGGCGGCGCGATGGCCGCCGTCGAGTCCGGCTACCTCAAGGCCCAGCTGGTCTCCTCGCACGCCGAGCGCCGCGCCCGGATCGAGTCCGGCGAGGACAAGATCATCGGCGTCAACGTCTTCCAGTCGACCGAGCCGAACCCGCTCACCGCGGACCTCGACACGGCGATCCAGACCGTCGACCCGGCCGTCGAGGCCCGCGTGGTCGGCGCCGTCTCCCGCTGGCGCGCCGAGCGGCAGGAGTCCACGGACCGCCAGGGCAACGGCGACCCGTTCGTCTTCCCGACCACCCAGCAGGCGCTGGACCTCCTGAAGGAGGCCGCCCGCGGCACCGAGAACCTCATGGAGGCCACCCTGGAGTGCGCCCGCGCCGGCGTCACCACCGGCGAGTGGGCCGGGGCGCTGCGCGAGGTCTTCGGCGAGTACCGCGCCCCCACCGGCGTCTCCTCCGCCCCGGTCGCGGTGCCGGCCGAGACCGGCTCCCCGCTGGCCGAGGTCCGCCGCAAGGTCGACCGCACCGCCCAGGACCTGGGCATCGGCAAGCTGCGCTTCCTGGTCGGCAAGCCGGGCCTCGACGGCCACTCCAACGGCGCCGAGCAGATCGCCGTCCGGGCCCGCGACGCCGGCTTCGAGGTGGTCTACCAGGGCATCCGGCTCACCCCGGAGCAGATCGTGGACGCCGCCCTGGAGGAGGACGTGCACGCGGTGGGCCTGTCGATCCTCTCCGGCTCGCACGCCCAGCTGGTCCCCGACGTCCTCGACCGCCTCAAGGACGCCGGCGCCACCGACATCCCGGTCATCGTCGGCGGCATCATCCCGAACGCGGACGGCGAGGAACTGCGCCGCGCGGGTGTGGCCGCCGTCTTCACCCCGAAGGACTTCGGCATCACCGAGATCATCGGCCGTATCGTCGACGAGATCCGGAAAGCTCACAAGCTCAGCCCCCTTGAATGTACGGAGGTCCCCGCATGACCAGCCCCGTGAACCGGTTGCGTCCCCGCCGCTCCTGCCTCGCGGTGCCCGGCTCCAACCCGCGCTTCCTGGAGAAGGCCCAGGGTCTCGCGGCCGACCAGGTCTTCCTCGACCTGGAGGACGCCTGCGCGCCGCTGGCCAAGCCCGAGGCCCGCCACACCATCGTGAAGTTCCTGAACGAGGGCGACTGGACCGGCAAGACCCGCGTGGTCCGCGTCAACGACTGGACGACCCACTGGACGTACCGCGACGTCGTCACCGTCGTCGAGGGCGCCGGCCAGAACCTCGACTGCATCATGCTGCCGAAGGTCCAGGACGCCCAGCAGATCGTGGCGCTCGACCTCCTGCTGACCCAGATCGAGAAGACCATGGGCTTCGAGGTCGGCAAGATCGGCATCGAGGCGCAGATCGAGAACGCCCAGGGCCTGAACAACGTCAACGCGATCGCGCAGGCCTCCCAGCGCGTCGAGACGATCATCTTCGGCCCGGCCGACTTCATGGCCTCCATCAACATGAAGTCCCTGGTCGTCGGCGAGCAGCCGCCCGGCTACCCGGCGGACGCCTACCACCACATCCTGATGAGCATCCTGATGGCGGCCCGCGCCAACAACCTCCAGGCGATCGACGGCCCCTACCTCCAGATCCGCAACCAGGAGGGCTACAAGGCCGTCGCGCAGCGCGCCGCCGCCCTGGGCTTCGACGGCAAGTGGGTGCTCCACCCGGACCAGGTCGCCGCCGCGAACGAGATCTTCTCGCCCTCGCAGGAGGACTACGACCACGCCGAGCTGATCCTCGACGCGTACGACTACTACACGTCCGAGGCCGGCGGGAAGAAGGGCTCCGCGATGCTCGGCGACGAGATGATCGACGAGGCCTCCCGCAAGATGGCCCTGGTCATCTCCGGCAAGGGCCGCGCCGCCGGCATGCAGCGCACCGGCAAGTTCGAGATCCCGGAGGCATAGGACCATGCAGTTCGGACGCACCTACGAGGAGTTCGAGGTCGGCGCTGTCTACAAGCACTGGCCCGGGAAGACGGTCACGGAGTACGACGACCACCTCTTCTGTCTGCTCACCATGAACCACCACCCGCTGCACATGGACGTGAACTACGCGGAGAACACGACCGACTTCAAGCGGAACGTGGTGGTCGGCAACTACATCTACTCGCTGCTGCTCGGCATGTCCGTGCCGGACGTCTCCGGCAAGGCCATCGCCAACCTGGAGATCGAGTCGCTGCGGCACGTGGCGCCGACCTTCCACGGCGACACGATCTACGGCGAGACGACGGTCCTCGACAAGACCCCGTCGAAGTCCAAGACCGACCGCGGCATCGTGTACGTCGAGACCAAGGGCTACAAGCAGGACGGCACCCTGGTCTGTGTCTTCCGCCGCAAGGTGATGGTCCCGACCGCCGAGTACATCGACGCCCGCGGCGGCGAGCAGCCGGGCCGCCCCGCACTCATCGAGCCCTCCAAGAAGCCGGAGAAGTAAGCCATGGCGCGACTCGCCCAGACCCACGGTCTGACCGATGTCCAGCAGGAGATCCTCGCCACCGTGCGGGACTTCGTCGACAAGGAGATCATCCCGGTCGCGACCGAGCTGGAGCACCGCGACGAGTACCCCCAGCAGATCGTGGACGGGCTCAAGGAGCTCGGCGTCTTCGGTCTGATGATCCCCGAGGAGTACGGGGGCCTGGGCGAGTCGCTGCTCACCTACGCGCTGTGCGTGGAGGAGATCGCCCGCGGCTGGATGTCGGTCTCCGGCATCATCAACACCCACTTCATCGTCGCGTACATGCTCAAGCAGCACGGCACCCGGGAGCAGAAGGAGTACTTCCTTCCGCGGATGGCGGCCGGCGAGACGCGCGGCGCGTTCTCGATGTCGGAGCCGGGCCTCGGCTCGGACGTGTCGGCCATCACGTCGAAGGCGGTGAAGGACGGCGACGAGTACGTCCTCAACGGCCAGAAGATGTGGCTGACCAACGGCGGCACGTCCACGCTGGTCGCCGTCCTCGTCCGAAGTGACGAAGGCCACCCGGAGGGCACCGCGCCCCACAAGTCGATGACGACCTTCCTCGTCGAGAAGGAGCCCGGCTTCGGTGAGGTCCGTCCGGGCCTCACGATCCCCGGCAAGATCGACAAGATGGGCTACAAGGGCGTCGACACGACCGAGCTCATCATGGACGGCCTGCGGATTCCCGCCGACCGGGTGCTCGGCGGGGTCACCGGCCGAGGGTTTTACCAAATGATGGACGGCGTCGAGGTCGGCCGCGTGAACGTGGCGGCCCGTGGTTGCGGCGTCGCTCAGCGTGCTTTCGAGCTCGGCGTCCAGTATGCCCAGCAGCGTCACACTTTCGGAAAGCCGATCGCCCAGCACCAGGCCATCCAGTTCAAGCTGGCCGAAATGGCTACCAAGGTCGAGGCCGCCCATGCGATGATGGTGAACGCAGCACGCAAAAAGGACTCCGGGGAACGAAACGACCTCGAAGCAGGGATGGCGAAGTACCTCGCCTCCGAGTACTGCAAGGAGGTCGTGGAGGATGCCTTCCGCATTCACGGCGGCTACGGGTTCTCGAAGGAGTACGAGATCGAGCGGCTCTACCGCGAGGCGCCGATGCTGCTCATCGGTGAAGGTACCGCCGAGATCCAGAAAATGATCATTGGCCGCCGCCTGCTGGAGGAGTACCGCTTCCAGGGCTGATTGTCGGTTTTGAGTCGATTAGGCCGCGAAGAAGATCACATACAGTGTTCGTCTTCCGGCCGTCGACTCGGTTCCTGGCTTGCCCAGTTGCACCCCGCAACCGATAGCATCGCCGGAAAGCCGCCGTCCCCCGTTGCCAGCGCGGCATCATCCGCTACGAAGGTCATCCATGCCCCACAGCCCAAACTCTGCACACCGCGACAGCCTCAAGGGCGCACGCATCGCACGCGGAGCATCGCCGTGGCTTCTGCCGACCGTCGCCACGGCGGCGCTCAGCCTCGCGCGCTCGGGCCGCTCGAAGCGCGCCCGGGCCATCGCCGTGCCGACCACCGCGCTCGCGGCCGGCATGCTGTGGTTCTTCCGCGACCCCGAGCGCGAGATCGCTCAGGGCCGGGTCATCTCCCCCGCCGACGGCGTGGTGCAGAGCATCATGCCGTGGAAGGACGGGCGCACCCGGGTCGCCATCTTCATGAGCCCGCTGAACGTGCACGTCAACCGTGCGCCGCTGGCCGGCACGGTGACCTCGGTCGAGCACGTCCCGGGTGGGTTCGTCCCGGCCTTCAACAAGGAGTCCGAGAACAACGAGCGCGTCGTCTGGCACTTCGACACCGAGCTCGGTGACATCGAGATGATCCAGATCGCGGGTGCCGTGGCGCGGCGCATCGTGCCGTACATCCCGCAGGGGACGAAGGTCGAGCAGGGTGACCGGATCGGCCTGATCCGCTTCGGCTCGCGGGTCGACATCTACCTTCCGGAGGGTGTCGAGGTCGCCGTCGAGGTCGGACAGGTCACGACCGCGGGGGTGACTCGCATTGACCGTGATTGATCCCGACACACGCGCCGCCGACTGGGCCGCCGACGCCGAGGCGGAGGCGGCCGAAGAGGCGGAGGAGATGCCGCTGTCGCTGAGGCTGTCCATAGCGGACGCCCTCACGCTCGGCAACGCCACGTGTGGATTCATGGCGGTGTACTTCACCACCACGGGCATCCTCATCCCGCACCTCACCGGCAGCACGGAGTCGGGGATGGCGCGCAACAGCGCCGCCACCGCCGTGATACTGATGCTGTGCGCGGCGATCTTCGACCTCTTCGACGGCATCGTGGCGCGCAAGCTCCGCAGCTCGCCGATGGGCGCCGAGCTCGACAACCTGTCGGACCTGATCAGCTTCGGTCTGGCGCCGGCGTACTTCGTGCTCGTCTACGGCATGGTCGCGGACGACGCCCAGCAGAAGGTCTCGGCGGTCGCCGCGATCGTGGTGCTGCTCGCGGTGGTGCTGCGCCTCGCGCGGTTCTCCTGCGTGACGATGAAGGACGGCATGTTCCAGGGCATGCCGAGCCCCTTCGGCGCGCTGACCGTGGTCTCGATCATCCTCCTCGAGCTGCCGTTCATCCCGACGCTCCTGGCGATCATCGGCACCGCGTGGCTGATGGTGAGCCGGGTCGAGTACCCCAAGCCGCGGGGCGTCCTCGCGGCGGCGATGCTCAGCTGGATCGTCGGGGCGATGGCCATGCTGGCCGCCTGGGCCTTCGACGCCCCGGGCGGGCAGTTCCTGCTCCAGACCGGGTGCGCCCTCCAGGTCGTGCTGGGCGCCGTGATCCCCCTCTTCGCGACGGCCCGCCGGGTGAACACCTTCCGCGGCAACCGGCGGGAGAGCCGGGAGGCGCGGCAGGCGGAGGCGGCGCAGCTGCGCTGACCCCCGGCCGTACGGACACGGGTGAAGGGCCCGGAAGCGATGCGCTTCCGGGCCCTTCGTCATGCCAGGCGCTTGTAGTAGAGCGTGGTCGCCCGCAGGGTGCCCGCCGGGTCTGCGGCGTACTCCGGGACGGTGCCGACCGGGGTCCAGCCGGCGCCCCGGTAGAGGCG